>Ga0182021_10011707_pt1 | contig 10417 bp, 7 predicted proteins | sample 612E3MmetaG_FD_120493 | JGI IMG/M metagenome (GOLD analysis project Ga0182021, IMG submission 120493) | Permafrost microbial communities from Stordalen Mire, Sweden - 612E3M metaG (Illumina Assembly) | ecosystem: Environmental > Terrestrial > Soil > Wetlands > Permafrost | place: Sweden... | reverse complement strand
TAATGGCGCCCTCGTTTTTGAACACACAGGCCACATGTTTCCCGCCACCCGTGGCGACCTTCTAAAACCTGACGAACGGCAATTACATGATTGGGAAAAATCGCAATTTTATATCAATAGGGAATACCACCAGGCCCGCTTTCATTGGGAAAATATTGACGCAGCTTATCGCAAATCCGATAATTCCGGGCTTGCCACCTGGAGCATGTATGATTACAATACATTTCATAATAGCCTGCACGGAATAGCCAGGCACGGAATATTTGATTTGTTTCGAATACCCAAATACAGCTATTGGTGGCATCAGTCGGAATTTACCTCTGCACCCATGGTGTATCTGATACGAATGGATTCCGTGAATGTTTGCGTTTTCAGTAATTGTGAGAAAGTCAGCCTTCTTGAACAAACCGGAAATGGATATCAGGAAGTTTCAGTACAAGCGGGCGATACGGGGTTTGTTCTTAAGCACCCGCCATTTCATTTTAAAATTCACCAAAAAGCATATAATTTAAAGGCTGAAGGGCTTATCGGTGCTGATGTGATGGCCGTTTATGAGTGGAAACAACCGGAAAGGCCAACTGCCCTTGCCATTGAAGTGGACCGGCCAGAAATTATTGCCGATGGTAGCGATATCAGCCGGATTATTGTAACAGCCATTGATAAAAACAATACAGCTATTGATACCTGTACATCTCCGGTTAAATTTTCGATAGAGGGTCTTGGGCAAATTATCAGTGAGAACCTTATCAAATTAAGGGCTGGAAAAATAATCGCACTGGTTCAATCTGCCTTTGTTCCCAGTAATTTAAAAATAACGGCCGAAGCAACGGGAATGGGAAAGGCCAGTGCATTTATTAAAACTTTGCCAGTGCCCGTCGGTGTGGATATGCCAGCGGTACTATCCGTGAAACAGCCTGAACGAAGTCATGATACACTTTCTGCTATTAAATTTGAAGTATTGTCATGGATGGAATTCAAGCCTAAAATTGATGTTCCGCAGAATACCTGGATAACATCGGATTCTATTACAATCCCATCTGGATTTAAAGGGGCGTACCTGGAAATACGAGGGGGAGAGTACCGCATCAATAACAATAGCTGGACCGATAAGAGATGCAAAGTAAACTGCGGGGATGTAATTGATGTTCGTGTAAAATCCATTAATTTCTCTAATGGCAAAAGCTGGGCTGAATTAATTCTTGGCGCTAACAGGGCACGCTTTGAGGTACAAACGAAATAGATACAGATATGATTTATTTTTCCTCTAATTTTTTTTTCAATTCTTCGATTAATTTGTCTTTCTCGGCTATAGTTTGTTTTAATTCACGCATTCCTGCATCAAAAACCCTCATGGCTTCCTGCTCCTTTTCAATTTCATTGCGTTCAACTGGATCGGTTCCTGCATGATGAAGTATGTCTACAATGTTTTTTATAAAATCATCGTTAACCTGATAAGTGTAGTTCTTTGTAATTTCCTTATCATCAATAAAATTAGCCTGCTCAAATATTGTAAGCAATACCTCTAATTTGCTTTGTATTTTTGGCTGAATCCTTGGTATCTGAACTACATAACAATCATGAGTTAATTTTTCAATGAAATCGTTCTTATGTTGGATTATTGTATTTGTTATTAAATCAATATATTGACGATTTACCTTAATCACAGAAGTATTAATATCAATGAGCTTAAATCCAAGTAAATAAATGGTAATTATTGGCAAAGCATGTTTCGATGAGCCGGAATCAGTAATTATTTCATCCTCTTTTTTATATTGTTCAGCTAAATAATTGCGAAATCTCATTAAATCGACTGCATTCTTTGCTTTTTGAATCTCAATTAAAACTTTTTTATATTCATTGTCAGTTGTTTTAATTGTAGCAACAAAATCAAGTCGATAAACAGCAATGCCAGCCAAGCGATCATTGTAAGTAAATTCTTGTGGCTTTAAGTTAATATCGATAATAGTTTCCCCTGTAAGCGTTTCAATAAAAAATTTTGCAATTCTTTTATCTTCCATTAATCGCTTAAATACTACATCATATATTGGATTCGCTATGATCATAATTCAAAGTATTTTACGCAAATATAGAATTTAATTGTGAATTGTCAATAAATGAGATACTAACAGGTTTACGCAATCTTTATGAAAATTAATTATTTGCCGTAACAAAATCCTGTATTTTTTTTAATGTATCCATAGCTTTGCTGATGCCTTCGACTGGTTCGGAGGTCATGGTGAGCTTGTCCTTGGCTTCTTTCATTTGGAATAACCCCCGTTGTTTTTGCACAAAACGAATCACCTTTTCGAACACGGGTGACTGATAATAAGGCGACATCTGATTGGAAACAAACCAGATGAGCATTTTGCCGTTCTTGAGGATTATTTTTTCGAAACCAAGCTGTCCTGCCATCCAGCGAATACGTACAACATTCATGAGCTCCCTGGTTGGCTCCGGCAGTGGGCCAAAACGATCAATTAGCTGAAGTTCAAATTCCTTTAATTTATCTTCAGTTTCAATGTTATCGAGGGTACGGTACAAACGTATGCGTTCTGCCACATTGCTGATATAGTCGTCGGGAAATAATAATTCTAAATCTGTATCAATTTGACAATCAGTAATATACAAATGAATAGGTGCATTTGTTTTGTCAGTTGTTTCCTGATCAAACAAATTGCTAAACTCTTCCTCGCGAAGTTCGAACATGGCTTCGTTGAGAATGCGCTGGTAAGTTTCGAAACCAATTTCGGAGATAAACCCGCTTTGTTCTGCTCCCAGCAGGTTTCCAGCGCCTCTTATATCGAGGTCCTGCATGGCAATGTTAAAACCACTGCCCAGTTCAGTGAATTCCTCAATGGCTTTCAGCCTTCTGCGGGCTTCTTCTGTTAGAACATGATATGGCGGGGCTAGCAGGTAGCAGAAGGCTTTTTTGTTGGAGCGGCCAACCCTGCCCCGCAATTGATGCAGGTCGCTCAAACCGAAATTCTGAGCCTGATTTATTATAATCGTATTTGCGTTTGAAATATCGAGCCCCGATTCAATGATAATGGTTGAAATTAAAACATCATAATCGCCGCGGATAAAACCAAGCATGAGGCGTTCCAGCTTTTCACCTTCCATCTGGCCATGAGCAATAACTGTTTTAACGTGCGGGCAAAGCTTGTTAATGAGCAATTCCATAGCAGGCAGGTTGTCCACACGATTGTGGATAAAGAATACCTGGCCGCCCCTGGCAACCTCAAATTCAATGGCTTCCCGGATAACGTCATTGTCAAAGGTATGCAATTCTGTTTGTATGGGATGCCTGTTTGGAGGGGGCGTGCTGATGATCGACAGATCGCGGGCCCCCATAAGCGAAAACTGAAGTGTTCGGGGTATAGGAGTGGCCGTGAGGGTAAGTGTGTCGACATCGATGCGAAGGCTTTTTAGTTTTTCCTTCACGGCTACACCAAATTTTTGTTCTTCGTCGATCACAAGCAGGCCAAGGTTTTTAAATTTGATATCCTTGCCCACCAAGCGGTGCGTACCTATGATAATGTCAATCTGACCTGATTCAAGTTTCTTAAGGGTTTCTTTTTGGTCTTTAGCCGACTTTAAACGGCTGATATAATCAACGGTACAGGGAAATTTTTCGAGCCTTTCCTTAAAGGTATTGAAATGCTGCAACGCCAGGATGGTAGTGGGTACCAAAACTGCAACCTGCTTACTGTCAGAAACTGCTTTGAATGCTGCCCGGATAGCAACTTCGGTTTTACCAAAGCCAACATCGCCACAGATCAGGTGATCCATTGGATGCGGCGATTCCATGCCTTCTTTCACCGAAATGGTAGCTTTAAGCTGATCGGGTGTGTCCTCATAAATAAACGAGGCTTCCAATTCCTCCTGGAGGTAAGTGTCGGATGAAAAAGCAAACCCTTCGGACGCTTTGCGCCTGGCATATAATGCGATAAGCTCACGGGCAATGTCCTTGACCTTCTTTTTGGTATTTTGCTTCATGTTTTGCCATGCAGCAGTGCCCAATTTGTAGATTTTGGGAGCGTCGCCATCCTTGCCCCGGTATTTTGAAATTTTGTGTAGGTTGTGGATGTTCACATAAAGAACGTCGTTGTCCTTATATTTCAGGATGATAGATTCCTGCGAATGCCCGTTGACCTCAATTTTAGCAAGTCCCCCGAAAGTGCCAATCCCATGATCGATATGCACCACATAATCTCCTTTTTGCAGCCCGCGCAGCTCATTGATGGTAAATACTTCACTACGTATAAACTGCTTATTGATGCGATATTTATGGTATCGTTCAAAAATCTGGTGATCGGTGTAAAGGCATATTTTCAGGTCGTGATCAATCAATCCTTCATGAATGGAATTAATAATGGGGTTGAATGCAACGTGTTCGGGCAACGAATCAAGTATATCTTTTAAACGTTCAATTTGTTTGGGATTCTCACTTAAAAGATAGATTGTATAACCCTTTTCCCGGTATTCATGCAGATTTTGAGAAAGTAATTCGAAATTTTTATTAAAAACGGGTTGTGGTGAAGTAGAAAATTCAATGGTTTTAGATGTTTGATAAGCGCTTATTTGTCCGAATTCAACATGTCTGAAATGATTGAGCAAAGATTTCACCTCATCGGAATCCTGCAAAACCTGGTCGCGAAGTATTTTTTTATTTGAAACTTCAGAAACCAGTTTTTCAGGTGCCTGAGCATATATCTCTTTAATACATTCGATGCTGTAACCAAGGTTTTCGCTCCAGATAAGGGTGGTTTTCGGAAGAAGTTTTAATACGCTATCGCCGCTATGCTCACTTACCAATTTCTGAATATTCGGAATGATGGAAATAGCCCCCAGTTTATCATGTGAAAGCTGGGTTTCAACTTCGAAGGTCCGCATCGATTCCACTTCATCACCAAAAAAATCGATACGAAAAGGTAAGTAATGGGAATATGAAAAAATATCGACTATACTTCCTCGAACCGAGAACTGTCCAGGTTCATATACAAATTCAACTTCTTCAAAATGATATTCTTCCAATACTTCACGGATAAAGCTTATGGAAATTTTTTCTCCCTTTTTAAGTTCTAATGTGTTTTTGTTCAAGCTATCAGAGGTGATTACCTTTTCCATCAATGCTTCGGGATAGGTTACCACAATTAACTGATCGTTCTCCCGGATGTTTTTTAAAGTATTAAGGACATCCGTTCTCAGGATTAGACCGGCTTCATCAACTTCGTTTTGGTTAACGGAGCGTTTATATGCCGATGGGAAAAGCATTACGGATTCGTCGTCGAGGGCATGCGACAGGTCGTTATAAAAATAGGCCGCTTCCTCACTACCGGGAATAATGAACCAATGAACTCCCCCTGTTTGGGCTATACAGGATGCCGCAAAAAGGCTTCGAGAAGAACCAAAGAGGCCTTTGATACAACAGCTCCTGCCTTCCTCAACACTAACTTTAGAATGATTATCCCATAGTTGAAAAGTCTGGCAACCGGGATGATTTTTGTATATTGATATTAGTTCCGACAAATTGAATAATTTTCTATGCAAAAATACAACCAATACTTGAATGGGTTATAAATAATCTTCCCAATAAAATTCCTTTTCAAACCTGCTTTTGAAATTCACCTTTGTTTCAAAGATGCCATAAACGGCAGAACCGCTTCCTGTCATAGAAGCATAAAGGGCGCCAGCTTGATAAAGCTCATCTTTAATTTCTTTAATGACCGGGTGATTTGGAAATATACTTTTTTCAAAATCATTTATAACCATATCTTTCCATTGGTTTAAGGGCAACCCGATGAGCATATCAACAGATTTTTCAGGTTTAAAGGGCATCACTCCTTTGTATGCCTCAGCAGTACCAATGAATACTAAAGGTTTTATCAATACAAAGTAATACGCCGAAAGATTCAGACCTATGTTTTGTAGCCTGTTTCCCTTTTCAGTTCCAAAGGCAGGCTTATTAATTATGAAGAAAGGGCAGTCGCTGCCAAGGTTTTCTGCATAACGGATGAGTTGCTCATTGGTAAGGTTTAATTCAAAAAGCCGGTTCAGGAGGCTTAGTGTAAAAGCGCCGTCGGCTGAGCCACCGCCTAAACCAGCGCCAGTGGGAATAATTTTATGGAGATGTATTTTTACCGGAGGCAGGTTATAATCTTTGTCCAACAGCGTATATGCTTTAACGCACAGGTTACATCCCGGTTCTCCGGGGATGTTTATGCCCGTACTGATGAATTTTGCCTTTTCCCCGGCAGCATGATCATTTTTTATGATTTCGAGGATATCGGTTAAAGGAATTGGATAGAAAACTGTTTCAATATTGTGATAATGATCGGGGCGTCGTTCTATAATATTCAGCCCGATGTTTATTTTGGCATTTGGGAAACAAAGCATATTGTTGACTTTATGCAAAAGTAACAATTACTTACCATAAATTTCACTTTCTGTATGAAAGCCATCAGCAATAACCGTAGTTTTTAAGTTATTGATGTCCACGGTAACAGGTTCAAGAAGGATGGTAGGAACGTCTTTTTGGCCATTCGAAATCCGCCTGGTTGCTTCCTGGATTTTTTCATGGCGGGATATTTTCATAGCGATTTCAGCGGCTTTATAGGCAAGCGTTTTAACGGACTTGTATATGGTCATGGTCTGGTATCCCTCCACAATGTTCCTGCAGGCGGCAAGTTCCGCGTCCTGTCCGGTCACAAGTACCCGGCCTGGCGCAATCTTGTATTCTTTAAATAGATCGATAACGCCGGTTGACATTCCATCGTAAGAAGACAAGACAACATCGGGAATATTTCTTGAAAGATCAAGATACTTTCTTATTTCATTTTGTGCATTCTCACCCGACCAGTCTTCAACAAAATTATTATAAACGATATTAATTTTTTTTGCATTCACCAAGGTTGCCAATGCATCTAGTTGCCCTTTCTTAACCCAAACAGCATTCTGGTCGCCCTTATCGCCGCCAAGTATTATGTAGTTTCCTTCGGGTTTGATTTTGGTAATATAGTCGGCCATAAGTTTGCCAACTTTTTCATTATCAAATGTTAAATAATAATCCAAATCGCAATTTCGAATCAATCGGTCGTAAGCAATTACCTTAACATCATTATTATCATGCGCATCCCGAATAATAGCTGCTGCTGTGTTAAGATTCAAGCAATTAACCACCAGCACTTTAGCTCCTTTGTCAATTAATTCTTTGGCCTGACTGATTTGAACCTTATCATCATATTCCGCAGACAGTACCATGGCTTCGCCACCTAATTCCTCTAATTTTTGAGTAAAATAAACTTTTTCCTTTTTAAACCGATCGGTAGCCATATTGGGAAACAAAAACCCTATTTTTACACGTTCTTGTCTGCCACATGATATGAACGAAATCAGTGTGAGAATGAGCAAGATCGACTTGATTAATTGCGGATTTTTCATATTTAAATTTGTCATAAAAATAATAAATAATTAATCCGTTTACTTATTTTGTGCAATATTTCATAAATTATTGCTAAATTGTTTTACAAAATTGGATATTTCCTTTATATTGGCAGATTAATTAATTAGGAATATTTCGAACTGTTTGGGAATTTTTACGTAATAATCAGTAAACCTTCTTCTTTATGTAGGTATTTGCTGGCTAAAAAATATTAAAATATTTGTTTTATGAAGTGGAAAAATCTCAAAATTGGCGTCAAAATTAGTCTTGGTTTCTCAATAACAATTTTTATTGCCGCAATTATTTTCTTTGTTGCTTGGGTTAACATGTATAAAATCCAAACGGAAACAGCAAGCCTTTCTGATGAATATATTCCAGCCATTAGTGATGCATTTTTACTTGATGAGGGATGGAAAGAAGTATCTGGTATTCTGCAATCTTATGATTTCACGGGTGATGATTATTATATTAAAAAGGCCAAAGGAAAATTAACCAAATTTAAAGGAGTGCTTGCCAAACTTATAGTACTCACGGGAAATTCTAAAAATCTGAAAGCAAATAATGCCGATTTTCAAACAATTGCAAAAGATATTGATGCTTTTGAAAAAGTTTTGGGTTCATACGAAGAAAAAGTTACAGAGTACGCTGCCCAAGTAAAAAAAATTGACAATGCGGTTGTAGTTTATCGTTCATTGAATGTGGGTCAGCCTCTTCTTTCAAACAGGGTAAATGAGCTTTCATCTATCATTTATGAGGCTATAAGTAACGAAAGGCCTATCTTGATGGGCAATGTAAATCAGAAAATAGCTAAAATATCCAGTGAATTAAACCTTTCCAGGGGTAATCGAAGGCTTGATTCGTGTGTTTTAGCATTGGTTGATGCTTCACGGAAATTTTCACAAAGCTTTGTTGAAGCCAAAAAACTGGAATTATCCAGAATTGAATTGGTAAGCGATATCAACTGGAAAGTTAAAGGAACCTCAGATATAGGGTTTGATAAGGTTTTAGCAATGGGCGAAAATACCAATCAGACCATTTCATCAGAACGTGTTGTTTTGTCAATTTCAGCTATTTTTGTTTTGCTCCTGGGAGGTCTGATGGTTTATTTCATTACTAATTCCATTACTAAGCCAATTCATGCCGGAATTGAAGTTGCCAACAGAATTGCTGAGGGCGATCTTACGCAGAATTTTGATCTTGACCGTCTGGATGAGGTTGGTATACTGGCTACTGCATTGAACAAGGTAAGTCAGAATCTCCGGTCGATTATAGGCTATCTTTCCGACAACTCTAAAATTATTTCGCAATCGAGCCAGAAGTTGCAGGAGAGCGCCAATGAAATATCCGACGGCGCTAAACAACAGGCTTCGGCTGCCGAAGAAATATCTTCCTCGATGGAGGAAATGTTTGCCAATATCCAGCAAAACACCGATAACGCGCGTCAAACTCAAACAATTGCCCAAACTTCGGTAGAGGAAGTGAATAAGAGCAAGGAGTCGTTTAAAATTGCCACACAATCTCTCAAAGACATTACTGACAAAGTTTCGGTAATTAACGATATTGCCTTCCAAACCAATATTCTTGCCCTGAATGCGGCTATTGAGGCTGCAAGGGCTGGTGAGCACGGCAGAGGTTTTGCAGTTGTGGCAGGAGAAGTTAAACGTTTGGCTGAAAAGAGTCGCGATGCTGCCACGGTTATCAATGATGTATCCAATGCCACGATGGTTATGTCGAAATCTGCACGTAGAGAATTGGAGGCTCTCGTACCCGAGATCGAAAAAACTGCCAGCCTGATTTTGGAAATAACCTCAGCCAGTGTAGAACAGGTCTCCACAGTTGAACTTATCAACAATGCTATGCAGCAACTGAATAGTGTAATTCAGAACAATGCTCAGCGTTCGGATGAACTTGCGTCTAACTCCCAGGAACTTTCTAAACAGGCTGAGGAATTAAAGGATATGATATCATCATTTAAGGTTTAAGACAAATCCGAAAGGTATGTTTTTTTAGATTTCGCAGGGCCATGTGTGACACGGAGCCAGTAACACCTAACTTGGAACTTGAATTAATGAATCTTTTTCCATTCATTAATTTCGCATATTCCTCCCAAATAATCAGGGAGCATTGATTTTAAGCTATTTTTTATTCCTAATTGTTGGCTGTTTTGGAAAATAAACTTTTCGAATTCTTCTTTTACCAAATCGGCATATTTTTTATCCTTGTAATACTCGCTTAAATCCTTATATTCAGCACATAGCATTTCAACAGATTTATCAATCAGATGTAAAGACATAAATTCGTTGGGTAATTTATTTTTAACCAATTCATTGATTTTATTAGTATTATCGTTTAAAATTGTGATAATGTCCATACTGCGTGTCATAACTTGTTAGATAAATAATTTCTATATTAAATTTATATTAAAATTTCAAAATCTGTGCCAGAAATGAGATGATTTTCCTCATCATGCCCAATTGTTTTTCGAACCGCTTTCATGCATCCATCAAAAACAAAAAACGGATACTGTATTGAAACTGAATTCATTTTTTGTTTTTGTTACCTTCAAGATGACCATAAGTAATTCAAATGTAAATAATTATATATTTACCTTATTTACAATATTTTACATGTTAGAATTTGTTTAAAACTTAGAAAAATAAGTTGGGGAAAGAAATAATAACCGTCCAAAAAGGCTATTTGTCCTAAACTCAAAAAAAAGGTATCATACTTCGCTTATATCGAGGATAGGTAACTATCTGGGCTCCAAAACCTGCAAAAAATCTTGCTATTCCGGGAATCATCGACCCTTCGAAATCGAGAATGATGGGTTGTTGAGCATATTTTTTAACTATATCATCAATTATCAGGAACATGGCCGAACGCTCCTGACCTTCATCAGAGTTAAAGGAAATCAGGTAAATTATCCTGCCTGGAGCTTTGAGAAAAAATGCACCTGCAATTATCTGGTCAAAAGCG
>Ga0182021_10011706_pt1 | contig 10417 bp, 7 predicted proteins | sample 612E3MmetaG_FD_120493 | JGI IMG/M metagenome (GOLD analysis project Ga0182021, IMG submission 120493) | Permafrost microbial communities from Stordalen Mire, Sweden - 612E3M metaG (Illumina Assembly) | ecosystem: Environmental > Terrestrial > Soil > Wetlands > Permafrost | place: Sweden... | reverse complement strand
AGATGAACCAATATTATCTTCAGCGCTGCTGATGCTTGCCTCTTGATCTGTTTTTGCCTGCTCCAGTTTCAGTTTGGCAGCATTTACATCAGAGTCATATTGCTCCATCTCAGTAGAGGTTGTGCTTGGATCGGCCTTTGCTGCATCCCGGATTCTTCTAGCCTCATCAAGTGCGCTTTGAGCGCTTTTTACAGCCAGGCTTGCACTATCCTGGGTATTTTCCAATGAAGATAGGGCGCTTTCATATGCCAGGTCAGCGCTTCTGTTTGCATTTCCAAGTGACAATAAAGCGCTTGCTGATGCTTCTTCAGATTTTTTGGTATTTAAATCTGCAAGCTGTATAGCAACATGATTTGAATCCAGGGCTTTCTGATAATTAATTTTTGCAGTGCTCAGGGAACTCTTCGATAAAGAAATATCATCCTCAGATGTTAACAGTCCGGATTCCAGCTGCTTGATCGTGTCGAGTCCGGCTGAATTATCCAGTTCTGCCAGTAAGTCACCCTTTTTAAACTCAGCACCTTTTTCAAGTGCAGAAATGACTTTACCTGTGACATTGAAAACATATGTATTCTGGTTTTCCGTATCAACGGACCCTGTAGAAGTTACCTCCTGTAGTATATCCCCCCTCACAACCGTATAAGTCTGGATCCCCTGAGTCTTGGTGGAAGCAGTGCTACTATTACCGAATGCTCCCAACCCACCCACACAGGAAGTAGTTGCAAGCACTACAATAAAAGAAGATAACACAGATAATATATTAATAAATTTTTTTAAGTTAAATCTTCTTTTAAATTTCTGGATTCCCGCAATTTTTAACCCTTTCGTTTTTAACCCTTTCATTTCTAACCCTTTCATTTCTAACCCTTTCATTTCTATCCCTTTCATCCCAAAATCTTGCTTTTCGTATTCATTGTGTAGATTTCATTAATCCCTGACCTCTAAATAACCTGCTCGTTCCTATGATTATCTTCATAGTTAAATTTTCTCTCTTTTTATTTTTTTAGTGAAATTATATATTAAGAAAATGAAGAAATTCTGGAGATGGATTTTTTTAAAATAATAATTCAACAAAATTTGTTTTTGCAAAATCCTTGCAGTCTAGTATTATTTATTTGCAATTTTCCTGATTATAATAGTACGAAAGAATAAAACTCTTGAACGATAAGTTCTCCACAAGAAATAAGGTCCTGCTGAATATCAGCCTTTTTTATGCAATGTTTCTTTTTGGAATCAACTTTGCAATGGTAGGGCCTATACTTATCGAGGTTAGCAAGCACATCGACACCAGGCTGGAAGTGATGGGCTATTACTTTTCATTTGTTTCAACAGGATTTATTATTGGTTCGTTTATAAGCAGTTTTTTTGTCAGGCTGAAAAAAAGAAAAATAATATTCATTATTTTTTATCTTCTCCTTCCTGCCTCCATCTTACTTCTGGCATATGCAAAAAACTTTCCAATTTTGCTCGTATCGGCATTCTTTATAGGAATTTCCAATGGGCTTTTAGAAACAAATGTAACAGTTTTACTTGCAGAATTATATAGAGGCAGGGAAAGCCTTATTCTAAACACCTCTCAGGCTTTAATCGGTTTTGGGTCTTTTGTGAGCCCAATGCTTATAACATATCTTCTCAGTAATGGGTCAAATATAAAAACCGCTTTTTTAATAATAGTAGGTTTTAGCCTTTTAAATTTTGTCTTGCTTATATTTACAAAGATCCCGGAGACTCACTTAAATATATCAGTGGTGGACTACGCCACATCAGAAGGGGAAACAAAAGGTAGAAAAAGGTTTTCCGGAATAAAGCAAGTATTTAAAATAAATTTTTTATTGCTTGCAGCTGTTTTTGCTGCAATGTTTTTTTATGTATGCATGGAATCAGGAATTAATTCCTGGATGCCCACATTTTTACGGCTAAACAAAAATTTTACTTCTGTTTTTGCCGGCAATGCACTTGCATTTTTCTGGCTTACTGTAGCTGCCGGAAGATTAGCCCTGGGGTGGCTTTCAACCAAAGTCAAGATTTCCTATCTGCTTCTGGCAGTATCCATACTTACAGCAATAACATTTAAACTAAGCACAGTTTTTAACAACCACACATTGATCATCATTTTATTTATTTTGACAGGCTTTACGTTGTCAGGGATATGGCCCATGATTGTCGCGCAGAGTGTCAATATCTATCCGGCAAAAAACAAACTAGTCTTACCGTTGATTATTATGACCGGAGGGATCGGCGCCATATTCTCACCATGGGTTGTAGGGATGATTTATGACAATCTTAACCTTGCTTCAGGAGTTGGGGTGATTTTTATATTTGCAGTTATCATGGCAGTATTTGTGGCCGGCACAGTGTTCCTGGAGATAATATCTAAGCGACATAAATCATAAACCCTTTGAGATACTCGCCCTCCGGATGGTATATGCTGAAAGGATGGTCGGCCGGTTGGCCAAACTGGTGCAAGATTTTCAGGTCTCTTTTTAACTCAAGCGCAGAGTAAAAAACGGCTTTTTTAAAATCATCTCTCGATACTATCTGCGAGCACGAGAAGGTAAACAGGATGCCGCCCGGCCGGATTTTTTTTAATGCTATCCTGTTGAGCTTTTCATAACCTCTCATTCCCTGCTGAAAGGAATCCTGGTGCTTTACAAATGCGGGAGGGTCCAAAACTATTATGTCAAAAATATCGCCATTGTTATGGAAAAACTTAAATACATCTTCGCAATAAGATAAATGATTTACATTATTTTTAAAATTAAGCTCTACATTTTGCTTTTCCAGCTCAACTGACCTTGCAGAGCTTTCAACGCTGCACACTGATTTTGCATTGCCCCGGAATGCATATACAGAAAATCCACCCGTATATGAAAATGTATTAAGGACGCTTTTATTTTCACAGCAGCTGCCAAGGAGCTTTCTACTGTCGCGCTGATCCAAAAATAGCCCTGTCTTCTGTCCGCCTTCTATATCAACAAGAAACCTGTTATTGTTTTCGATTATTTCCGGCTGGCTGCCTTCATATTCGCCACCAAATACAAACCCATCATTTTTACCCGGCTGGACCTTGAAAGGAACAGTCTGGCTGCTTTTGTTATAAACAGATTTAAGGCTTAAACCAAATACTTCAGTAACAACCTCACCAAGCAGTTCTTTAAAAAGGTCAAGTTGAAAAAACATACCTGCAGAATGTGCCTGGAATACAAGATGGCCGTCATAATAATCTATTACAAGGCCAGGCAATCCATCTCCTTCGGCATTAACAAGCCTGAAAGCGTTGGTGCTGCTGGATGGAAACCCGAGCTCCTTTCTTAACTTTGCAGCTTTAAGGAGTTTGGCTTTCCAGAATTGCCGCTGCGCACCCGTCCTTTCAAAAGAAAAAATGCGCACTGCAATGGAAGTCGGCTGGTAATGGCCCGTCGCAAGGTAATTATCCAGGCAGTCAAACACTTCTACAATGTCGCCTTCTTTTATCCCGCTTTCCAAATAATCTATAGCACCTGAAAATACCCAGGGGTGGCATCGCATAAGGGATTTTTCTTTGCTTTTTTTCAGTTTTATTTTTCCAAACATATTACTAAGTTCCCGGTTAATGACTATGTAAAAAAGTTAAATCAAAAAAAATTTAAATACAATTTCAATAGAAGTTTATAAAAAATTAAATTACTAACCAATATCTTTTTAAATTTTAACACATAAAAGACATTTCCAGAAAAAAGGGATTTCTTTATTTAGAAATCCCTTTTTAAATTTGAGATTTTAAGAAACAAAGCTATGGCTTTTATTCTATTGGTTGTGCAGGTTCTTTAAGGCTTTGCCTGTGTTTTTTCTTCTGCCGTAATAGCGATCTTCTCCACCGGCGCTTCTGCGGCTGATGGTGATGATGTTGCTGCTCCTGTGGTTGCAGCAACCGGCTCATCAACTTTGTAGCCTAAATACCTTTTTGAAATGGGGTCATTGAATCTTTTCCAAAGTATTGCGCCAAATATTGTTCCAACCGGAAATAGCACCACCATTGATACTACGAGCCCTGCCCTGCCAACCGGTACTGCCCAGCTTTTTCTCATATGCATACCCACTAAACCGGCAACATACAAAGCCGCAAATATCCATATAGAGTTTGATCCGGGAAAACCGATTGAAACCGGGCCGAAATTTATTCCTTTTGACAACAAGTCAATGGAATTTTGGGAAAGTATGCCAATACCCGCAATAACCGCGAGCACCCAGAAATAAATCGTTGGCCCTTCAAGAACCTTTTTACCATCTGCCAACTGTTCTTTTGTCAAATCTGTCATTTTCTTCTCCTTTTGTCTTACTTTTTTAGTTTATTTTTTATTGTTATTAACTCTTTACACATAATCGTCCGAATTTTTCCAGTTTTTAAGCTAAACGATTGTTATCCTTTTTTAATTTATACCTGCTGGCCCAGCTGCTGCAATATTCTGTATAACAAGCCGGCTGCTGCAAAATACTGCGGCACAAAGTATTATGCCGTGTGCCTTAATTTATACTCTTGACACTGCCCCTACCGGAAATATCCTGGGATATTGCAGGCTTTCCAACGTATTCCACAGAACCAAGTCCGCTCATTTTAACATCAAGTGTATCTGAAGCATTTACTATTGCTCTTCCAATTCCGCTTATACTGATCTTGCAGTCTTTACTTGTAAATTCTTTTGCGCTATAAGAGCCTGCCCCTGAGATATCTATTGACTGTGACTGTGTCTGGCCTGTCAAATTCACTTTTCCAGCTCCTGAGAGAGCCACTTCAAACACAGTGGTTATAAGATTCATATCAACACTTCCTGCACCGCTTGAATCGATTGAAAGGTCATCAGTAGTAAGTTTGTCGCATTTTATGCTGCCCACACCGGAAATGCTTATCTCTCTAAGGTCCTTAACGTTCAGATAAAAATTTATTGGTTTTGTCGGGATTATATTGAAAAAATTATTTTTATAACCAATCTTTAGCATCTTCCCGCTTGAAGAAATTTCTAACCTTTCAATGACATTGCTTTCGGCTTCAACATTCAGGGATTCAGTTTCTCCCTGTGTAATTATAATATTGCCAATTCCGCTAAAATCGAGCCTGTCAAAATCTGAAACCTCAAAATCTTTGCTGGCCACCTCACCTGAACCCTTAATATCCTTATTATTGAGCCTAATTGTTATACAAGAACTCAAAGACAGGGCCAGTAACAATGCCAGCACAACTACTGCAGCAGTAAAAAATACCTTTCTTAAAACCACTTTTTTGTTTATTTCCATTTTTTCACCTTTCATTTATTTTAGATTTCCTAGAGAATCTCATCCATTTCTTCTCTTTTAAGGGATTTTAAATTTTTATCAAGGCTGCCAAAATATTGCTTTCTATTCATTGATATCACCATTCCTTAGAAGATCTCCGACTCTCTCTACAAAAATATTCCAGTCTTTTTGCATTTCGTAAGTTACTTTCTGCCCGGATGGCGTAAGTTTATAATATTTTTTTAAATTATACTGCTTTAAGCTTTATTCATTGCCTGTTTTTTATTATTTGAAATTGGATTGCAGAATAAAAATATTTGTTTTTTTATTATCCGGGCAGCCGTAAAAGTCAAACTGATTGAATGTTTGAGGTCCTGTTTTTGATTGCTGCAATCAAAAACTAAGCTTATCTACTTTGACAGGACAATGCACCTGGCTTGATATTCCTGTAATAATCCCTGGAGTAATAGAAATATCTAAAATGTTTTTTAAAAATACATCCGGCCGGCAAACAATCAATTGGTCTGCTACATAACCGTTTTCAAAGTATTTATTATATTGATTGCCGCAGGACCCAGTATTATAATCATTAATGCAGGGAATAAAAACAATATTGTGGGAAATATTAGTTTTACCGGCGCTTTCATGCCTTTCTCCTCTGCTATCTGTTTTCTTTTTATCCTCATTTCCCCAGACTGTATCCTTAAGACCTTGCCAATTGAAATCCCGAAAATATCTGCCTGTATAATTGAAAAAATAAATGTATTCAGTTCCGGCACATCGGTTCGTTTGCCTAAGTTTCTTAAGGCATCCTTTCTTGCAACACCTATTTCCATTTCTTTTAATGTCCTTTTAAACTCTTCCCCAAGAGCGCCCTTGCAATTGCTTGAAACCTTATAGAGCGCCTGGTCAAATCCAAGCCCGGCCTCAACACTAATAGTCAGCAGATCCAGCGCATTCGGAAGGCTTCTTCTTACGTCCTGTTGCTTTTTGGAAATCTTACTCTTTAGATAGTAATCCGGTACCATGTATGTAAGCGGCACCAATATTACTACCCCTATTCGTACTAATGGGGATACCTTAAAAAATAAAATCATGAATATCCATGTGAATAATAACACGAAGGGAAGAAAAAACTTTATCGCAAGAAATATATCGAGCCTGACCGTATCCTGGATGCCCGCAAGTTCAACCCTTGCTTTAACCGATTCAATAAGGTTAGCAGGCAATATCTTCCGTACTAATGAAAAAGCTTTCTTTATTAAAGGAATAAAATTTTTTTCCACGATGGAAGCCTTTTGAGTACCTGACTTTGGCAGGTTATCATAATAAGACAACTTGGATAAAGACTTTTTTGGCATTGTACTTATTATTTTTGGCATGCAGAAAAATATAACAAAGCAAGTTACTGCGACAAAAACTGCGGCAAGCACCAGATACATAAACATTTTATATTATCCTTTCAGTAATTTTTTATGATATAACGCTTGTACCGGCGATATATGCTTCTATTGCAAAAAACTTTAACTAATCAAATATCCAAAATAAAATATCAATTAAACCATGTGGTTTTCTTAGTAGTCGATTTTGATTATCTTTAAGATCCATGCTATTCCTGCAATCATTAGAAATGCAGCCACGCCAAGCATCAAGTACCCTATTTTGGTCGTAAACAGCACACTTATGTATCCCCTGTTCATAATTGAAAGCGCAATACCCATAACTATTGGAAGCGCTATAAGCACATAGGCTGAAATCTTGCCTTCTGAAACAAGAGCTCTTATCTGGCGCAGCACCCTTTCCTTTTCCCTGATAGTATTTGCAATGATATCCATAATCTCCGCAAGATTCCCGCCGACATCCCTCTGGATATTTATTGCCAGGACAACCCAGCTAAAAAGCTCGCTGTTTATCCTTTTTGCCATATTTTCAAGCGCGTCTTTTTCAGAAAGCCCCATCCTGACCTCACTCATGGTTATTCTAAATTCTTCTGATATTGGAGGCTTGGTCTCCTTTAGCACCATAGCAAGCGACTGATTTAAGCTGTAGCCTGCCTTTAGCGCCCCTTCAATAAGTTGCAGGGTATCAGGAAGCTGCTCGTTGAATTTCTTTAGTCGCTGGCCTGTCTTAAAATTAATAAGTAAAAATGGTAAAAATATTACAAGGATGACAACAGCAAGTGTTATTAAAATATTCTTAGTAAGGACATTGACCAACAGGGTCGAAATAACAACTGCAACCAGATGAAAAGTCAAAAACTTTCTTCCGGATATACTCATACCTGCCCTTCGCAGTTTTATTTCAAATAATTCAGCGAAGCTGCTCGTCCTGGTATTTTTCTTATTTTTCCCCCCCAGGCGGGAAAAAAGCCCTGACCGTCTTTTCTTTTCCACCGGTTCACCGGATGTATTTGAATCTCCCGCATTATAAAGATAATGGTCCATCCTGACTTTTAGGCCCGGTTTCCCCGGGATCATTATAGTGGAAACAGAATAAAGCAGGATAGTGACACTTATAAAAATAAATAAATAAATCAGGTCCATGATCCACCATTTATCAAATATCACAATTTCTGTCATTACCTGGGAAGCCTGGGCCTTCGTCACTGCACCGCTTCCGGAACGGGTAAAAAATGGATTCTCATAATTAAGATTTATCGAATCTTTAATACCGGAACTTTCTATTGAAACGATTGCATTGAATTTTTCTGTATTGGCAGAATTACTTTTAAATGTGATTTTATACTGATTCCTGATCTTTTTGGAGATATCGCTGTAAAGATTTGTCAGCTGCTGCGGATCAGCAGTTGTAAGCAGGGCTCCATTGGCGCTTTTGGCTATAGCCTCAAGATCGGAAGGATTAAACTCTTTTGAGAGCAGCGCTATTGAATAAATTATTACATTGCCTGAAGATGCAAGCGCAGCCACATCATTTGCTGTCGCGGCGCTTACGGTATCGGTCCCGTCAGATAACACAAGCATATACTGATACTTTACAGAATCCATACCATTGAATATATTGAGGCCCTTGATTATACCATCGAATAATGAAGTCTCCCCTTTGGATGTTATGGCTTCAATTGATTTTTTTAAGACTGTTTTATCGGAAGTAAAAGCGCTGTATTCGGTTACAGTATCGGCAAAACCGACTATGGCGATTTTATCTATGTCCCTCATATTATCAATAAAAGATATGGCGGCATTTTTTGCATTATTTATCGGGTCACCCTTCATACTGCCGCTGGTGTCTATTACAAGGACAGTCGCAATCGGCTCATCCGTCTCACCAATCTTTTTTACAGTAAAATCCCTGATTTCCTGATTATTTTCTTTAATGATAAAATTATTCTTTTCAAGTTCCTGCAACCCCAGCCTGGAACCTTCTTTAAAACTAAGATAGAGATTGATATTTGGAAAACCGGCCGTATCAATTTCTTTTATAAATGCTTCGCCGAGAGTAGACGGTATGGCAGCCTGGATTTCTTTGGAAGTTTCCTGCGGCGTGTCAGCAGCCGCAATAGATGGAAAAGTAAAAATAAGTAAAAAAGCAAAAGAGGATATCACCAGAAAAATAAATATTTTCAAAGCTTTTTTATTATTAAAATTCAGGCTTTTATAAGGATCACTGGAAAACATTATTATAATTCCTCCATAAAAATTGCGTTTGGCATGTCAATGCCATAATCATGAAGCCTTGCGAGAAATTTTGGCCGAAGCCCGGTTGCTTTTATATCACCTTTATATTTTCCTTTTTCATCAAGACCAGGAGAATAATCGTAGACAAAGATATCCTGGAGAGTTATGATCTCTCCTTCCATTCCCTGCACCTCAACCACTTTCACGATTTTTCTTGTCCCGTCTTTCATCCTGTTAAGGTGGACTATAAGATTTATGGCAGAAGCGACCTGCTCCCTTATGGCCCTTACCGGAAGATCAACTCCGGCCATCAGGACCATAGTTTCAAGCCTTGAAAGCACGTCTCTTGGTGAATTTGCATGGACAGTGCTTAGACTGCCGTCATGGCCGGTGTTCATGGCCTGCAGCATATCCAGCGTTTCACCGCCGCGGACCTCACCTACAATTATCCTGTCAGGCCTCATACGCAATGCGTTTCTTACAAGATCCCTTATAGATACTGCTCCTTTGCCTTCTATATTTGGCGGCCTTGATTCAATCCTTATTACATGGTGCTGGTTTAGCTGCAATTCTGCCGCATCCTCGATTGTTATTATCCTTTCATCATTTGGTATGAATGACGATAACACATTAAGCATAGTTGTTTTTCCGGTGCCGGTGCCTCCTGAAACAAGCATATTGATTCTGCCGATTACGCAGTTTCTTAAAAAGTCCGCAGTTTTTCTGCTGCAGGTCCCCATCTGGATCAGATCCTCAATTGTGAAAGGGTCAGCTGAAAACTTCCTTATCGTCATCGCGGGGCCGTTAAGCACAAGCGGGTTTATAATTATATTTACTCTTGAGCCATCAGGAAGCCTTGCGTCGACATAGGGTGAAGATTCATCAACTCTTCTGCCGATTTTGCTTACAATCTTATCGATTATCCTCATCAAATGATTTTCATCAAGAAAAGTTTTTCCGGTCCTCACTATCTTTCCGAATTTTTCAACATATATGGTTGAAGGATTATTGACCATGATTTCCGTAACATCTTTATCCCTGAGGAACTCTTCAATGGGCCCAAACCCTACTATATCATCAATGATTTCTGATATTATTCTGCTTTTTTCTTCATGAGTAAGAGGAAACTCATTTTCAAACACGTGCTGTTGCGCGCTTGCCGAGACTTTTGTCTTTAGCTCATGATCGCTTATATTTTTTCTGAAAATTATATCCGACAGTTCTTCTATAAGCCTTCCGTGGATGTCTTTCTTGATCTCATCGATTTTTTTTGACCGGAGTGAAAGTGTTTCTCCACTACTATTTATAGAAAATTTATTTTCCACTTCCTGAAGATTCCTGATTTTTTCCTGGAGTCCCATTTACTTCCCTTTAATCTTAAATTTTTTTAAATCTTACTTTTTACTTTTTTTGGAATTATAATATCGAGCATTTTAAAAATACTTAACCCTACAGATGATTTAGGCGCACTCATTACTACAGGTATCCCTTTATTTACACTTATCGGTACTATCCGGTCGCTTGGTATTTTT
>Ga0182021_10011705_pt1 | contig 10417 bp, 8 predicted proteins | sample 612E3MmetaG_FD_120493 | JGI IMG/M metagenome (GOLD analysis project Ga0182021, IMG submission 120493) | Permafrost microbial communities from Stordalen Mire, Sweden - 612E3M metaG (Illumina Assembly) | ecosystem: Environmental > Terrestrial > Soil > Wetlands > Permafrost | place: Sweden... | reverse complement strand
CGAACAGGGCATGAGAGAGTTGCTGGTGCAATTAGCAAAGTCAGTCCCAGATCTAACCGATCAATATTCGACATTTAAAATAGATACAGAATATCTGCAACTCAAGGTACGGGCGCAACATGCGTTTCAGATAAAGATTACCTTGAAGGCTTTGGAGATTATTGCAAATCAAAAACAAGAGAACAAGGATACTTTCACCGTTGTTGATATCGGAGATTCATCGGGAACTCATCTGAGATACTTAAAAAGTCTTATTTCTAACAGTGCGAGTTTTTGCAGTGTACGAAATTTTCAATTCCTCAGCGTTAATTTAGACCCCATAGCAGTAGAAAAAATTCGATCAAAAGGACAAGATGCAATTTTATGTAGGGCAGAGGAACTTTTCTTAAAAAATGAAATTAAAGCGAACTTGTTCTTATCGTACGAAGTGCTTGAACATTTATCTAATCCTATAGATTTCCTGAACAAGCTCTCCTTATCTGTGGAAGATACATTATTTGTTTTAACTGTACCCTATCTTTCACAAAGTCGTGTCGGTTTACACCACGTCCGTCACAATCAGAAACGCGATGTGTATCCAGAAAATACTCACATATTTGAACTAAGTCCCACTGATTGGAAACTAATCTTTCTTCACTCCGGGTGGGAAGTTATTGAGGAAACGATCTATAGACAATATCCTTTGAAATCTTGGATGAGAATAATGAAACCGTTTTGGGGAAAATATGATTTTGAAGGATTTTATGGGGTTATTCTTAAAAAAAATAGAAGATGGGCGGAACTATATCAATTTAGCTAATTATGTCTGGGCATGAAAACACATTCATAGAATCGGATATTAAATCTTTTTGCTTGTTGCTGGAAGCAGATGCAGAAAAATGATTTAAGAATGACCAGAACTGTACTAACGACGACATCGTCCTTTGCCAAGGATCTTTCAGAGGTTATTGAACCTTTGCAAAGTGCGGAAATAAACTTGATATGCAACCCTTACGGACGTACGCTGAGCCAGTCAGAATTAAACGGTTTGCTGGAAAAATACCGCCCCGTTGGTTTGCTGGCAGGTAATGAAAAGATTGATCGAGCGACGCTTGAGATGTCAACGGGATATCTGAGAGTCATTTCTCGGGTTGGTGTAGGGTGGGATAACATTGATAGAGATGCTGCGCAGGAACTAGGGATAAGAGTTTACCGAACTGAGGGTGTTCTTGCGGATGCCGTGGCCGAGTTGACTATGGGGCTGATTCTGTCCGCACTAAGGCACATTTGCCTGCAAGACCAATTAATGAAACAGGGCAAGTGGCAGAAACAAATGGGCAGCTTACTAAAAGATAAGACAATAGGTATCATTGGATTTGGGACCATTGGTCGCAGGATAGGAGAGCTCGCAAAGGCTTTCGGATGCACCGTAATTTTCTATGATGCCGTGCAGATTTCCGTACCATGGGCTGATTCAGTAAATCTGTCCGAATTGTTGGAAAGAGCACATATTATAACCCTCCACGCCAGTGGCAAGTCTAAAATCATTGACCATGAGATGCTAACAAGATTAGGCAAAGAAGGCGTTGTAATCGTGAACACAGCAAGAGGGAATTTGATTGATGAGGCTGCCCTGTGTCGGGGGCTCTTGGATGGTCGGATCGGCTATGCGTGTCTGGATGTTTTTGAAAATGAGCCCTATGATGGTCCGTTGTGCAAACTAAACAACGTGATCCTGACACCGCATATCGGTTCCTATGCGCATGAAGCGCGGCAGCAGATGGAGCGCTTTGCAGTCGAGCAATTGCTTGATGGCCTCCGCAAGGCTACAGTTATATGACTTAAAGAACTCTTTACCGGTATTGTTTCAGTTCCGTTCATAATGTATAAGTACCCCTCCTATCCTTACGGGTGATTTGACAAACCTGTTACAAGTATGGGCTTTCCCCCTGCGAATGATCGACAGATACAGAGCCCCATGTACACTAATAGGGATACTGGATGATAAAAGCGATAATCTTTGATTTTGACGGCGTATTGATCGAATCCGCATCAATAAAAACCGAGGCCTTTCGAGAGGTTTTTTCGAGATGGCCGGATAAAGTTGATGAATTTGCCACTTATCATATTAAAAACATGGGTATATCCAGATTTGTAAAATTCAGATATTTTTATGAGAATATCTTAAATGAACCTTATTCTGAAGCAATAGGCGCCGAGATGGGAAGGCAATTCTCAGACATTGTTGCGAACAAAGTGAAGCAAGCCCCCTTTGTATCCGGAGCGAAAGATTTCGTTGAGATGAACTTTGAAAAGTACTTTCTTTTTATTGCTTCGGGAACACCGGAAGCGGAACTATTGGATATTATTTTATCGAAAAAAATAAATAAATATTTCAGAGGTATTTATGGAGCACCCGCTTCAAAATTTGAAATTATAATGAAGATACTTGAAGCGTACCATCTTCAACGGCAGGAGGCCGTCTTTGTGGGCGATGCAGAATCAGATCAAATCGCTGCTAATGCCGCTGGAGTGTGCTTCGTATTACGTCAGTCACCGGCGGAAAATACTTATGTCGAATCAATAATCAGAATTCCAGATATAACGCATCTTACAAAAGTAATAGGGGATTTAAATACATGAAAGTCATTGTCTTTGGCGGTAGTGGGTTTCTCGGAAGCCATGTGGCTGACGAACTGAGTAACAGAGGATTTGATGTCACAATTTTTGACCTGAATCCGTCAGCATATCTCCGTCGCGATCAAAAAATGATCATCGCAGATATATTGAATTTACAGGATGTTATTGAAGCAGTGAATGGATGCACCGTGGTCTATAATTTTGCAGGCATTGCAGATCTCGACGATTCCACAACAAAACCGCTTGAGACTGTGAGATTCAACATAGAAGGGAATATAAATGTTCTTGATGCATCTGTGAAGGCTGGAGTGAAACAATTTGTTTATGCAAGCTCAATTTATGTATACAGCAACAAGGGCGGCTTCTATCGTTGTAGCAAACAAGCTGCTGAAATATACGTGGAGGAATTTAATGCGAAGTATGGTCTGGACTTTAATATCTTGCGGTATGGTACGCTTTATGGCCCGCGAGCGACAGCAAGGAACAGCATAAACCGCTACTTGTCGCAAGCTTTGAAAGAAGGAAGAATTGTTGTGCCTGGTGATGGTGAAGAAATGCGCGAGTACATTCATGTCAGAGATGCGGCAAAACTCAGCGTGGATATTCTGAGCGAGACCTATAAAAATCAACATATTATAATTACTGGACACCAGGCAGTAAAATTCAAATACCTTTTAACTATGATCAAGGAAATACTTCATAACTCTGTTGATATTTGCTTTGAACCCGGCACGAATCCAGCGCATTATTATCTAACACCTTATAATTATATGCCCAAAATTGGAAATAAGCTTACAACGAATTGCTATACGGACATGGGACAGGGACTTTTGGAGTGTCTTCATGATCTCGATTTAACTTTTAAGTAGCGAAGATTCAGGGATTAAAACCATTGCAATATGTAAAGAAAGAAATTTGGATTTGTTGGGAAAAACCCTCCGAATCACCCTCTAAATATTCGGCGATTTTAAGTTTTCTCCGACCTTCTGAGGAGGATGCATTATCATGTGCGTTATCTGACTCTAATATTGAACTATTTTTTGGGAGAGTGGTTGCTCAGGATGTTAAGGACGAGGCTTTGATGCTTTACACAAAGACTGTTGCCTGTATCGGCTCCCAAAGGTTTTTTAAGGGAAGAAGCTTACGTGAAGAGCTAAAATCAAATAATGGTAACAGCCTCTGGTGGTATCATCCAGTATCCTTTAAAGATTGTGAGGTAGATCCCACTTTTAATCGTATAATCCAAATTTTAGTTATTGATAGGATTGCATCAGAAGAAAAAGTTGAAAATATAGTTCTTTGGGGCGCTGATGATGCAGTTGCAGATGTGCTAAAGACTAAATATCGGATTGAATGTAGAGAGACAAAAAAGAAATCACTGGTTCTTCGGTTTCTCAGGGCTTTTGGTTCACGGATAAAGAATTTTGTTGTGCATGTTTATCACTGGTATCTGATTAGAAAGGACGTGACGAAATCATCCTTTATCCCAGAGGTGGTGTTTGAAGGATTCTGGGATTGGAGTGTTCGACCCAATAAGCAGCATGATGGGTCAGATGATCGGTACTTTAAATCTCTACCAGATCTTTTGGAGCAACAGGGGATAAAAACTGCATGGTTATTATGGTTTTCTCCGCATACAGAACCTGGATTAAAGAATCGATCATCAAAAGAAGTATTGAATAGAGCTCGCTCATACAAAAATCTAATTTTTTTACAGAAATATCTGACTTTTACGGATATCATCAAATCGTTTTCCGATTTTAGCCCCGTAATTAAATACTTATCTTTTGCAAGATATTCAGGTTTTAGGGAATTATTTAATCATAATGGACTGAACCTATTCGCGTTATTTAAGGATCAATTATTATATCACTTTATATCCGCTAAAATACCTCACAATTTTCTCGTGGAAAAAGCATGCTCCACAGCATTCGCGGAATTTAGACCAAAGATCGCCCTAACATTCTTGGAGATGTTTCCTTATTCCTTGGCATTTTACGCCGGCGCAAAACAGGGATGCCCGGAGACGAAACTGGCAACGATGCAACATGCAAGTTACAGTCGAGAAAAAACCTTTATCCGTCTTGAACCTGAAATAGAATTTTATGGGAGTCCAGATAATTGTCCTATACCAAAACCTGATTATGTCTTTGCTATGGGTGAGCTTGGAAAAGAAATATTCCAGGAATGCGGCTTCCCCTCAAAAGATATTTTTCTAACAGGTTCAGCAAGATATGATCACGTCAGTGCTGAGCTGATTGACAAAACTCAAAGCGTGCAAACAGGCAGATTCAACTTACTAATGGTTACATCTCTTGATCGAGATATCGAAATGGATATGGTTGAGGCAGTATACGTTGCCACGCAAGATTTGCCTAGTATAAGCCTCTTCTTACGTAACCATCCCTTCGCTCGTATGGAGGAACATCCCCTTTTTCAGCCCATGAGTGTGCGCATTACTGTAACCCAGGAAGCGTTGGATGAAGATCTTCAGATGGCAGATTTGCTCCTATTTTCGTATTCCACCGTCGCGGAAGAATCATTGATCAGAGGAATTCCTGTCTGGCAGTGGCGATCTGCCAGGTATAACGGCTCCGTTTTCCGCGATCTGCACGACGCGGTTCCTTCCTTTTCCAGGGTTGCCGATCTCAGAGAGGCGATCATAGCTTTTATGAAAGATCCCGCCCGATTTTTTCCGACAGATGAAATACGTCATCATGTTCTGCGAGACTGTTTTTATCAGGCTGATGGAAAAGCAAGTGAGAGAATTGCTGAACAGATATCCGATTTCATCACAGATTCCTCCGGACAATGAGCTCTCCTGAAGCATTCAGAAACGAGAACAGATAGCATGAAAATACTTATCACCGGTGGATCGGGTCTTTTAGGCAAGTCCCTAATTGAGACCCGGAAGCATGGATGCGAAATCGTCGCCACCTACATTGGAAACTACACTATGCAGGACGTCGACTCAATCCGATATGAGAAACTCGATATCCGAAACAAAGAAGATCATGACCGATTATTCAAGGAATTCAAGCCGGATGTGGCGATCCATACCGCTGGTGTGGGAAGCCCGGATTACGCGGAGCAGCACAGAGAAGAATCACACAATATCAATATCGGCGGCGCCCGCAATATTCTGTCCTGCTGTGAGAAGCATGATTCGAAACTTATTTTCATATCCTCAAACGGTATTTATGATGGAGAAAAGGCGCCGTACAGCGAAGAAGACCGCGCCAAGCCTATTAACTATTACGGGGAAATAAAACTGAAGACAGAAGAGATGATTATGGATGCCGGAATTACACATGCCATTATCAGGCCCATCCTGATGTATGGATGGAATCATCCCTTTGAGCGTTCGAATATCGCAACCTATTGCCTTGCAAGGATGACAGAAGGTGAAAAGGTGTCTGTTTACGAAGATGTATTTCTGACGCCTCTGTTTTCACATAGCTGTGCCAAAGCGATATGGAAGGTAATCGAAGAAGACAAATACGACATCTTCAATATAGCCGGAGCAGAACGCTCCAGCATCTACCAGATGATCAGAAAAATGGCCGACATATTCGGATTGAACAGCGAACTTATAGAACCTGTGCGGCAGGGTCATTTTAACGAACTCGTCAAAAGACCGCGGGACACGTCTTTCAGGACGACGAAGATGCGGGATGTCCTCGGCATCGAACCGATTTCACTGTATGAAGGATTCACAGCCATGAAGGATTGCCGGAAGTAATGCAGAAGAAAATCGTGATCAGCGCACCCAGATTTTATGGTATTGATGAAGCCATTCAGGAATCCTGGGCTCATTGCGGATTCAAGGCCATTCTAAAGAATTATCGCACGGAGTCGACTCTTCAGGAAAAGATCGCCAGGAGACTGACCATAAAAATTCCCCTGACGAAGCCCGTCTTCATGCCGCTGATCAGGCACTACCTATCAGAAGAAAATAATAATTTTACGGCCATGATCAGGCAAGAGAAACCTGACCTGCTATTTGTTATCAAGGGTGATCATCTTTTTCCGGCGACGCTTAAGGTCATTAAAGATGAAATGAAAATTCCCCTGATTGCTTACATCTGGGATGATCCTTTCTATTCGTATGCAGGACTTTACGCGGACGATTACAGAAGAACCAACTTTGAGAAAGGAATGCATCTTTACGATTATATTTTTGTTTACGATACTTACTATGTGAATGAAATTATAAAAAGGGGCATAGGAAACGTAGAATATCTACCCCTGGCGGCAAATTCTAAAAGACATAACGATGTCGCCATCACCAAAACGAATGGAACAAAATTCGATTATGACCTCTGCTTCGTCGGCGTTCCTTATCCGAACCGGGTGGAAGTCCTTGACAGTCTTCATTCCTACAAGCTGGGCGTTTTCGGCGATGGCTGGTCGAAATATTTTTTACGCAGAGGCAAAAAAGTCCCCGCATATTATCGAGGACAGGCGACCGGCGAAAAGGTCATGCAGATATACCGCGCTTCGAAAATCGTCCTGAACATCCACGATCCTGAGGCAAGAGAGGGTGTCAATACGAGGACCTTCGATACCCTGGCCTGCGGCGCCCGGGAACTCGTTGATTACAGGAAAAGCCTGGATGATCATTTTAAGGTCGGAGAGGAAATCGTTGCATATAAGAATCTGCAGGAGCTGCATAGCCTGGCCGCTTACTATCTTGAACATCTTGATGAGCTGAACGAAATATCGGAAAAAGGCCGGCGGAGAGTTCTTCATGAGCACACGTGGAATCAGAGGATAGGGCAACTCATCGGAACTCTATCGGACAAAAAAATATTCGCACATTGAACCGACCGGCAAATCTCCGATCCACAAAGATTCGAAGGACTATCTTCCGTGGCGCCACAATCTGAACAGAATCATGGACTGCTGTCTCAAGCCATTGAAGATGTCCTTGTGTGTCCCGCTTGCAGGGGAACACTGATTCTGGAAGGGAACCACCAGTTAATCTGTATTGGCTGTGATCGATACTATCCAATCCAAAACGGCATTCCGATTTTTCTTCTTTCGGGGACATCTTTGCAGGATCATGAAAAACGATTCAGGGACGCCATCGCCGCCGAACATATCAACCGTAGCCGTTACGACCTTATCCGGCTGGCCGCGGAACATCATTGCATCCCCGTTATGAGACTGCATGCGGAGCATTTTCGATCCCGATTATCGCAGAAATTATGGATGCTCGATGTAGGTATCGGATACGGCTGGCATTGGTCAGAGATGGTGGATGAGAAAGTCAGAATCGTCGGAATCGACATGTCCCTGGGGAATCTTCTGATCGCAAAGAAAATCCTGGGTACAGACAGCAATGTCCTGCTCGTCTGTGCGGACGCATCTGAGCTGCCGATTCGTGATAAATCCATATCAGGCGTCTGGTCCGTCCAAACGATTCAGCATTTCCCCGATATTGTCTTTGACCGCTTTCAGCAGGAAATGAACCGCATCTTGTCTGCCACATTCATTATGGAAATCTACAATCTGCAACCGGCCTTATTACACCGCCTGATCTATCGCCTTTTCGGGAAACACTTGCACCGTCGTGGCCGCAGTGGAGAATGGGAGTTGAGCCGCCTATCCATGGTGGAATGGATCAAAAAATGGCATGCCTTTCGACCGGAACGAATGTGCATGGATTTCCAGTATTCCGAACTCTTTTTTCATCCGGATTTCCATGTGAGACCTGAACGGTATCCCGTAAGGCTAGAACAATTTATTTCCAGGCGTTTGTCCGGTTTGGCGTCTTTATTCGCTAGGCAGGGACAAATTAGGATTAAATCCCGGATGACCATATCATCGAACTGCTCGAAGAATGCATAGGCATGTATACCTCCCCGAAGGATATCGCCGGACGAATTCACGAGCTGTATTTTCCCGCATCCCATAAGACGAGCTGGAGCTTTGATGACTTTATCGGCCGGCGCCCCGTCCGTTACTTCAGTTTCGGCCGATGGGCACTGTATGAAGCCTTGCAGGTTGTTGGCATTACAAAAAACGACAAAGTCCTTATTCCCGCCTTTATCTGCAGGGATATCTTATCTGCCATCAATACGATTGGAGCCATCCCCGTTTATTACCATGTGGATAAGAATATGCAACTCACGGACGCTCCCGATTCACTGATTCCGGCAAAGGCCATTCTGGTGGTCAACTATTTCGGCTTTCCGCAGAGACTTGCACCATTCCGACACTATTGCAGGAGAACCGGTGCAGTCGTGATCGAGGACAATGCCCACGGTTTCCTGAGTCGTGATGAAGAGGGACAAGCGCTCGGTACCCGTGGTGATATGGGAATTTTCAGCTTAAGGAAAACGTTAATGCTCCCGAATGGTGCAGCCATGGTCGTCAATGTTCCGGATAAGGGTTATGCGATCAGACCACAGATCGAACCTGAAAAGAAAGGGGGCCCCATTTCCTTTGCGGCAAAACGTTTTCTGAAAAATACACCGCAGCTTGTCAATCTCAGAACGATCCGGTTTCTGACTTCCGTCATCAGAACCGTAAGAAAAATGGCGACTGGGCATCGGATAGCGCCTTCCCCCCCTGATGCGGAATCTCGCCTGCCGGAAGGTGCCGCGCCCTGTCAGGAGTTGCAATATTCCCTCGATCATTTGGATGCGCAGCAGGAAATAGCGCGTCGCCGAGAACTGTATCTTTTGCTTGATTCGATCATCAGAAAATCCGGTTACGAGCCCGTGTTTCCGTCGCTGCCCGACAACGTGGTGCCATACGCCTATCCTTTTTATTCTTCAGAAGACCGGATCGGCGCAGCGAGACAGATTCTGACAAACATCAACCTCGAATGCTTTTCCTGGCCTGAACTGCCCGATGCTGTTAAGCAGAATGCACCTGAGCGCTATAGATCCGTCTGGATGGTAGGTTTTCTATGGTAGATTGGAGAATGCTTTCCGCTCAAGAAGCACTGACGATCTGGGACCTAAATCTCACCCGTTTTGAAGATTATTCATACTCCCAGACGCGCTCCTGGGGTGACTACCGAGGTTGCTTCGGCTGGCAGCCCTATCGATGGGCTGCCTTCACGGATATGGACAAGATAACGGCCATGATGCAAGGTTTGTTGCGCAAGTATCCCGGAGGTTTTGGCATCTTGTGGGTTCCCGGAGGACCTGTCGGTGACATTTCTGCATGGAACCGGGATTTACAACAGATGATCGTTAAAACTACAGGCATAAAACGACTATATTGTCGAATCAGTCCCACCCGTTCCTATCGTGCGGCGGATGCCCTGGCTCTTAAATCACAGGGATGGATCAGAAGTTACCAACCGATGCTCAGCGGCATGAGCATGTTGTACCAATGCGGAGAAGACGAACAGAGTCGCCTCGAATCGTGCAGCGGCAACTGGCGGCATAACTTGCGGCGTTCACGGAAATTCTCTTTATCCATCGAACGCTGGTCACCACCCAATATCGATTCAATGATGGATATTTACAATAACCTGCAGGAATATAAAGATATATCAGAACAGTATTCCCGCAGGGAACTTGATAAGATATTCGAAATATTCGGCGACAAGATCGTTCTTTATTGCTGTACTGATGAAATGGGCGATCTGATCGCTTTCAGGGGGTGTGCTCTCATCGGAGAAAAAGCCTGGGACTTGTTTGCTGCCACCACGGTCAAGGGGCGAAATCTTTATGCTTCATATCCCTTGTTATGGAAGGTGATTGAGCATTGCATCAACGCCGGCATCACCTCATATGACATGGGTGGCATTGATCCGCACATGAACGAAGGCGTCTAT
>Ga0182021_10011701_pt1 | contig 10418 bp, 10 predicted proteins | sample 612E3MmetaG_FD_120493 | JGI IMG/M metagenome (GOLD analysis project Ga0182021, IMG submission 120493) | Permafrost microbial communities from Stordalen Mire, Sweden - 612E3M metaG (Illumina Assembly) | ecosystem: Environmental > Terrestrial > Soil > Wetlands > Permafrost | place: Sweden... | reverse complement strand
TCCACGATCACCGGCACATGGTCCGACGCCTTGGTCCAGCCGCGCATTTTTTTGACGATGGTCTGCGAAGTGAGCGCACCCTTGAGCCCCGGGCTGACCCAGACATGGTCGAGGCGGCGGCCGCGGTCGGAAGCCTCCCAGTCGGCGGCGCGATAGCTCCACCAGGAATAGATTTTGTCCGTAGGCGGAACAAACTCGCGCGTCACGTCGCACCACTCGAACGCCGCTTTCACCTCGCCGAGCAGGTTGGTCTCGATCGGCGTATGGCTGACCACGTCGAGCAGCTGTTTGTGACTCCACACGTCGTTTTCGAGCGGCGCCACGTTGAGATCGCCGACCAGCACCACGGGAGCATTTCGCCTGGCTTTGCGCTTTTCGAAGAAGCTTGCCATCGCGCGCAGGAAGTCGAGCTTATGGGCGAATTTGGGATTGATCTTGGGATCGGGAATATCGGCGCCTGCGGGCACATAGAAATCATGCAGCTCCACTCCGTTCTCGAAGGTCGCGCTCACATGGCGCGCGTGGCCTTCGCGGCAGAAATTTTCCATCACGGTCTTCCTGAGCGGCAGACGCGAAAGGATCGCTACGCCGTGATAGGCCTTCTGCCCGCGGATTGCCTGATGGATATAGCCGAGTTTCTTGAACACATCGGCCGGAAACAGCTCGTCCGCCACCTTGGTTTCCTGCAGACACAGCACGTCGGGGGAATGTTCGCGCAGGAAGCGCGCCGCAAGGGGTGCTCGCAGCCGTACCGAATTGATGTTCCAGGTGGCGATCTTCACAGGTCCCATCCTCTCGTCATGGTCCGGCCGATAAACTCACGCCGCGCACAGCGGCCAGCGGGCGCGCGCCGCCACCTCCAGCGGATCGAACAATCCCAGTCGTGCCCGTTCGATCCCGGTCCAGGCTACCATCGCCGCGTTGTCGGTACAGAGTCGGGGTGGCGGAACTTTCAGGACAAAACCTTCCGTGACGCAAAGTGCGCCCAGCGCGCTGCCGATTGCGCCATTGGCGGCGACGCCCCCGGCCATCACGAAACTTGGCGAGGCACGATCTGGAAAATCGCGCATGAACATCGCCATCGCGGCACGCGTGCGGTCGCGGAGGATGTCGATCACCGCCCCCTGGAAAGAGGCCGCCAGATCGGCGGGATGAACCTTCTGTTCCAGCGTGATTTGACGCACTGCCGTCTTGAGGCCGGAAAAGGAAAAATCCGCGCCCGCCCGCCCGTGCAATGGCCTGGGCAGATCGTAACGCTTCGAATTGCCTTCCAGCGCCAAGGTTTCGATGCGCGGCCCGCCCGGATAGGGCAGGGCGAGGAGCTTGGCCACCTTGTCGAACGCTTCGCCCGCCGCGTCGTCTATGGTGGTTCCGTAGAGCCGGAAGCGGCCCACACCTTCAGCCCCCAGGAGCTGGCAATGGCCGCCGGAAACCAGCAGCAGCAGGTAAGGAAATTCCACTGCTTCGCAGAGCCGCGCACTCAGGCCATGGGCCTCCAGATGATTGACGGCGACGAGCGGCTTGCCGGCCGCCAGCGCCAGCGCCTTGGCGGTAACCAGGCCCACCATCACGCCGCCAATCAGCCCCGGCCCAGCGGTGGCCGCCACCGCATCAAGCTCGCCAAGGCCGAGACCGGCTTCGGCCAGGGCCCGTTCGACGATCCCGTCCAACATTTCCACATGAGCGCGGGCCGCGATTTCCGGCACCACCCCGCCGTAAGGCCGATGCTCTTCGAGCTGACTGAAGATCACATTCGACAGGATGTCGCCCGGCCCCGTCGCGGACCTGCCGCGTACGACCGCCGCCGCGGTCTCGTCGCAGCTCGTTTCGATTCCCAGAACCGTGATGGCGCGCAAAGCTTCGATCTCGTGATAGATACGGACAGGCTCTAACCCGAATAGGCTCATGTCGCAAAGTGCGCCCGCTCTTCGCCTCGGTACCCGCGGCTCCAAGCTTGCCCGCTGGCAGGCCGACATGGTCGCGCGCGCCCTGCAAGACGGGGGTACAACTTGCGAGATCGTGCCGGTCAAAACCACGGGCGACCGGATCCTGGATCGTCCTTTGGCCGACGCCGGGGGCAAGGGCCTGTTCACCAAGGAGCTGGAAGAAGCTCTGCTGTCCGGAGCCATCGACCTTGCCGTCCATTCGATGAAGGACGTCCCGACGTCGTTGCCTAAGGGGCTGACCATCGCCGCCATTTTGCCGCGCGAGGATCCGAGCGACGTCGTCATCGCCAAAAGCGTCCGCACGCTGTCGGAGCTGCCGTCCGGCGCGCGCGTCGGCACCAGCTCGGTGCGGCGACAGGCGCAGCTCCTGCGCTTACGGCCTGATCTTCGCTGCGTGCTGTTGCGTGGCAACGTCGATACCCGCCTCGCCAAGCTGGATGCCGGCGAGATGGATGCGATCATTCTCGCCATGGCTGGGCTGAAGCGGCTTGGTTTGGCCGCACGCGTGACCTCTGTTCTGCCGTACGAAGAGTGGCTGCCGTCGCTTGCCCAAGGGGCAGTGGGAATTGAGATCCGCGAGTCGGACGCGCGTACGGCGTCCCCCGTCGCCAAGCTTGACGAAGTGGCGGCCTCCATTGCGCTTGCCTGCGAACGCGCTTTTCAGGCGGCGCTCGATGGATCGTGCCGTACACCGATCGCGGGGCTGGCGCAGATCGACGGCAGGCATCTTTCATTCCGCGGCGAGGTGATCGCACCAGACGGCACCGATTTCGCAGCAACCGAGTTTCAGATCGTACTCGGCGCCGATCCCAGGCACGACGCCGTCGCTGCCGGACGCGAGTCGGGCATGGCGCTTCGCCCACGCGCTTCGCGTTGGCTCATGTCGTAAAGCGACATGGGATGGTTTTTATTCTTTCGATCCTGTCTCTTCGGCGAGGCTCTTGACGAGATCGAGAACCCGCTTGCGCACTTTGGGATCCTTGATGCGCATATAGGCCAGCGACAGCTGCAGGCCTTCGCCGCTGGAGACGAACTCGAGAACCGGCGGCGTTTCGCTTTCGGCGAAACCTGGCGCAGCCGTCAGTTGATCGGCCACCCCTTCGTAAAAATAAAAGATCGGCACTCCGAGAATGCGCGCGATCTCGAACAGGCGACCGGCCCCGATTCGATTCACGCCCTTCTCGTACTTTTGGACCTGCTGGAATGTGAGGCCGAGCAATTCGCCCAAGCGCTCCTGGCTCATGCCGATCATCATCCGGCGCAGGCGCAGACGATTGCCTACTTGTCCGTCGATCGGGTTGGCTTGTTTTTTTGGCAATTTGGCAACGTTCGGTAGGAGTGTTAGTGCGACCATATCCGCTAGAGCATAGCTCCGAAAAGACTAAATCACGGTATCAGCGCGGTATGCGCTATTTTCCTTTGGAAAACACCCATGCGAATGCCCCGCATACGCCCGCGAACAACCAGAACCATACGGCACGCATACGAGAATAGGGTGTTTGTGCAATCGCTGCGGGTAGGTTCCCATCCACAACACCCTGTTGATCGAGACCCAACCTCGCGGTGATTCGCCCGAGCGGGTCGATAATGGCAGAAATGCCCGTATTGGCTGTACGCGCCACGGGAATGCCCTCCTCGATTGCGCGCACGCGCGCCGCCAGCAGATGTTGGAGCGGCCCAGCCCAAGGTCCAAACCACGAATCATCCGTGACGTTGACGAACCATTGCGGCCGACGCTCACCTACAACTGCTCCGGGAAAAAGAATCTCATAGCAGATCAAAGGGCCGAAGGCGGGGACGCCCGGCACTTCGTACGTGTGCGGACCGTCTCCGCTGGCAAAGCTTCCTTTGATGCCCGTGAGCTTGGTCAGGCCGAGCTGGTCGAAGGTTGTCTCGTACGGGAGATACTCGCCGAACGGGACGAGATGAAACTTGTCGTAGGTTGCGAGCGGTTCGCCGCCGCGGCCGAAAGCAAAGAAGCTGTTGTAATAGTGTGGATCCTCACCCTGCTCTGTGCGAATTGCCCCGGTCATGAGCAGGCGGCCGCGCGAAGTCAGCATGGCGATCTGATCCAGCGCCACAGGCTGCGCCGTGAGTAAAAACGGAGGCGCCGCTTCGGGCCATATGAGGACATTGGGAGGCGGCGTCGCCGGAGCAACACTTAGCGAAAGCAACCGCTCCCAGTTCCGCACGACATAGCGCCGCTGATATTTCTCGGCCTGCGGAATGTTGGGCTGAACCAGCCGCAATCTGACGCCGGGCACGTCCACCGTCGGCAGCGTGGCCAGCCTTGCTTCGCCGCCAAGCCAAAGAAAAATGAACAGCGTAGTCATGATCGAAGGAATGGCCCATCTCGGTTTTGGCCGACAAAGCTCCGCCAAGGATGCGCCCAGAAGAATCGTCAAGAGCGTCAGAGTGTAGCTGCCGAACAGCGCCACACTCTGCAGCATGCTAAGCGAAGCACTCCAGCCGTACGCCGCGATGTTCCAGGGAAAGCCGGTCAGCACGTGGCCGCGCAACCATTCCGCCACGGCATAGCAGATCGTGAACGTGAATATCCTGGATGGCCCATTGCGCCAGAAGGCGGCTGCTGCCGCTGCGGCCAGTGCAATTAAAAGTGCTAGCCCGCCCGGGAATAGCACGGCCACGAAGGGAAGCTGCCATTCGTGGGCGCCCGAATCGACCATGAAGGCGTAGGCTATCCAATGCAGGCCCACAAAAAATTGACCGAAACCAAAGGCAAAACCTGCGAGCGCCGATTCGCGTATGGGGCGTGGTCGTGTCTGCGCTCCGTCGATGAGCAATACGAGCGCAGCGAATCCGAACAACAGCAGTGGAAACAAGCCGAATGGGGCAAAGCCAAGCGCCGACGACAATCCCGCAACCCAGGCGAACGCCAGGCGCCGCCAGCCGGCCAGTCCGCGCACATACGCCCCAGCTCGTTCAAGCGCGGAACTCATTGCTCGGCGGGCTCCGCTGGGCCCTGCGCGGATGGGCGGATACGCAGACGTTTCACTCTTCTGGGATCGGCTTCGAGGACCTCGAATTCGTAGCCTGCAGGATGCGTGACGATCTCACCGCGCTGGGGCACGCGCCCGATCAGCGAAACCACGAGACCGCCGAGCGTATCGATGTCGGCCTGATCTTCGTCGAGCGCAAATTCGATTCCGGTCTCGTTCTTGAAATCCTCCAGGTCGATGCGTGCGTCGGCGACAAATCCGCCACCCGGAAGCGGGCGGGCATGTGGGGCTTCCTCGTCATGTTCGTCGGCGATATCGCCTACAATTTCTTCGATGATATCCTCGATCGAGACCAGCCCGTCGGTACCGCCATATTCGTCGATCACCAGCGCCAAGTGCGTATGCGACGTCTGCATCTTCAAAAGCAAATCCAATGCGGGCATCGAGGGCGGCGCGAACAAGATATCATGCTTGATCATGGCGATGGGCACCTCCCGCAGGCGAAATGTGGCTTCGCCTTCCGACTCGAGGAGCCCCAGCACGCTTTTGAGATGTACCAATCCGATGGGATCGTCGAGAGTCTCGCGATAAACCGGAAGACGCGAATGCTGCGCCTCGCGAAAAAGCAGAATGAGATCGGCGAGCGAGGTATTCTCTTCGACTGCGACGATGTCGGCGCGCGGCACCATCACGTCCTTCACCCTGAGCTCGCCGAATCTGAGAAGATTGGCGAGCATGGTGCGTTCTTGCGCTGAAAGGGCCGGGCTTTGGCGATCGCTTTCCTCGATCACTTCTTCAAGGCTTTCGCGGATCGCCGCCGCGGTATCGTCGCCGCGGAGCAGATGTGCGAGACGTTTCAGCAAGGACGGTGACTTTTCGCCTTCATCGTCTGGTGGTGCGTGATTGGCGTCGGACATCTTGTCAGGCAACCTTGCGCCCATAGGGGCCAGCGATATTCAAAGATTTCAGAATCGTCGTTTCCAGCAGCTCCATGATCTTGGCCTGTCTCGCGGTCATATGGTCGAAGCCTAGAAGATGCAGAACTCCGTGCACAGCCAGATGGGTGGCGTGATCGGCAAATTTCTTGCCTGCGGCCTTCGCCTCCTTCGCCGTTATGCCATAGGCAATGGCAACGTCGCCGAGATAATTCTCAGCGATCCGCGCGGCAGGGAATGACAACACATTTGTCGGCCCGTCCTTGCCGCGAAAGGACAGATTCAATGCATGCAGATGCTTGTCGTCCGTCAGCAAGATCGTCAGCGATGCCGTAGTGCCGGCACCACCCTGCACGAGCGCAAAAGATGCGGCGCGCTTCAGTCGCGCACTCAAGCCGCGCGCCTTTCGCCATTTTGCGTCCTGGATAAGGAGCGTGATGCTCAATCTTCGTCCTTTGTTGCGGCGCGCTTGAGCGTACGGCTTACGCCCGCGCCGTTTTCGACCGCATTATAGGCGGCGACGATGCGCGTGACGAGTGCATGGCGAACAACGTCCTTTTCCGTGAAACGGGCCACTGCCGAACCTTCGATGCCGCTGAGTATCGAAAGTGCCTGGTTGAGACCTTCCGCTTTACCGCCCGGCAAGTCGCTTTGCGACGGATCGCCCGTGACAACCATGCGGGAATCCTCGCCAAGCCGGGTAAGGAACATCTTCATCTGAGCCGTCGTGCAGTTCTGAGCCTCGTCCAGGATGACGAAAGCGTGGCTCAACGTGCGTCCGCGCATGAAGGCCAGGGGAGCGACTTCGATGACGCCCTGTTCCATCAGCTTCAGGCAAGATTCGCCCATGACGCCGAATAACGCGTCATAAAGCGGGCGCAGATAAGGGTCGATCTTCTCCTTCAGGTCGCCGGGCAGAAATCCCAGACGCTCGCCTGCTTCGAGCGCCGGTCGCGACAAGATCAGCCTTTCCACGCGACGTTCGTACAAAAGGTGGGCACCGAACGCTGCCGCCAGATAGGTCTTGCCGGTCCCGGCCGGCCCTACGCCGAAGACAAGGGGGTGGGTGCGCATCAAATCCAGATAGGTTGCCTGTGCGGGCGAGCGGGCCCGGGTGGTGTGCGCCGCCCAGGTTCGCACCGCTGGCGAACCCAGCGCGGCCGCCACACCGATGCTGGGCGCTTCGCCGTCAAAGCGGATCTGCGAATCCAGCTCGGCCGTGCCGATCGTTTCGCCTGCCTCGAGGCGGGCATAAAGCGCCCTCAGCACGCTGGCCGCGCGTTCTCGCGCCGGCCCTTCGATGGCGACAAGATTGCCGCGCATGGCAATGCGCACAGAGAGCTTCTGCTCCAGCCGTACGAAGTGCTTCTGATGCGGCCCGGACAGTGCGGATATCAGCGCATTGTCGGGAAATTCGAGCGTCACCGCCTCGCGGGTGCGTTTTTTTGCCGTGCTCAAGAGACCTGGACCTTCTTGACGACAGGGCTGGACACGAGCGTGCCTTTCAGGCTGTTGGACATCACCGCATCGATCCTGACATCGGCGATCTCACCGATCATGGCGTGCGCGCCGTCGACATGGACGGGTTGAAGATAAGGCGAGCGGCCCACGCCTTGACCATCCTTCCGCCCCGGTTTCTCAAACAAGACGGACAGGACGTGCCCCCGACAAGAAGCGTTGAATGCGGTCTGCTGGTCGGCAAGCAGCGCCTGCAGTGCCAAAAGACGAGCATTCTTCACCTCATCCGGAATCTGATCCGCTGCAGCGGCGGCAGGCGTGCCCGGCCGCCTGCTGTACATGAACGAAAAAGCCTGGGCGTAGCCGATCTGGCGCACCAGCGACATCGTGGCTTCAAAGTCCTTGTCCGTTTCGCCGGGGAACCCGACGATAAAATCGGAGGACAGCGCGATATCCGGACGGGTCTGGCGGACACGTTCGACCATTCTCAGATAGTCGTCCGCCGTATGCTGACGGTTCATCGCCAGCAAGATGCGATCCGCGCCGGACTGAACGGGCAAGTGCAAATAGGGCATCAGCATTTCGATATCGCGATGCGCCGCAATCAGTTCGTCGCTCATGTCGCGCGGATGATTGGTCATATAGCGAAGCCGCTTCAGCCCTTCGACGCGTGCCAGCGCACCGATCAGCTGGGCGAGAGTCCAAGGTTCGCCGTCGGGCCCGGCCCCGCGATAGGCATTGACGTTCTGGCCCAGCAACGTGATCTCGCGCGCGCCTTTCGCGACAAGATTTTGCGCCTCCACGAGAATATCTGCGACAGGGCGCGAGTATTCGCTGCCCCTGGTATAAGGCACGACACAGAACGTGCAGAACTTGTCGCAGCCTTCCTGCACCGTCAGGAACGCCGTCGGTCCCGCGCTCGAGCTTTGTTCGGGCAGGGAATCGAATTTGGCCTCGGCAGGAAAATCGGTCTCGAGCGCATGCCCTCCGTCGCGCGCGAGTCTGGCGAGCATCTCCGGCAGGCGGTGATAGGATTGCGGACCGACAACGATATCCACCGCGCTTTGGCGTGCGACGATCTCCGCGCCTTCCGCCTGGGCCACGCAGCCTGCGACCGCGATCATCAGCGGCCTGCCTAGGAAACTTCTGGCGTCTTTCAGTTTCTTCAACCGTCCGAGTTCGGAATAAATCTTCTCGGCGGCCTTTTCGCGGATATGACAGGTGTTGAGGATCACCATGTCGGCTTGATCCGGAGAGCTCACTGCTGCATAGCCAAGAGGCGCCAAAAGATCCGCCATGCGCGCGGAATCGTAGACGTTCATCTGGCAGCCGTAAGTCTTGATGAAGAGCTTCTTCATGGACCGCGTTTATCCAAGATAGGCGGCATGAACACAAGCAGGTCGACTCATCGATAAGGCCGCAATCCCTGTCAGAGCGCGGCTTCCGCCGTGGCTTCGCCGTGTTGCGCGGGCGCCGACGCTGAGCGCATGCCGGCGAGAGCGAGCCTTTGTCCGCGGCGCACGGTGGCCTCGGCAAGGGCTGCGATCTTTTTGCGGCCGCCCGACTTGTCAACGCTTAGGGGCGGATGGAACTCGACCACGACGTCGAGGGGGCCTGCCTGGAGTGCTTCCCACAGATGTGGCAGCAATTCCATATCGCCGTACCAGGCGAAAAGCGGACGGTCCTCGCGCCCCATTGGCATGCCATGGACGCCTACATAGCTGATGGAAACCGGCTGCACCGGGACGTAGCGCGGATGGCCCGACGCATCGGTTCCCAATTCGGCTTCCACTGAGCCCATCAGCGCGCTTTTGAAGGCGATGACGCGATTGCCGTCTGTCGATGTCCCTTCTGGAAAAAGTACCAGCGCATCGCCCGCCCGCAGACGTTCGCGCAGTTCGTCGCGCGCGATACCCGCTCTGCTGCGCCTGGTGCGCTCGACAAAAATGGACTCCTGCAATCGGGACATCATGCCGAAGAACGGCCAACCCGCAACCTCGCTCTTGGCGACAAACGACACGCGCGCGGTCGCGGCCATGATCAGGATGTCGAAATAGCCCGTGTGGTTGGCGACCATCAGAACGCCGCGGTCCTGAATCGGCTTGCCGATGACGGTGATGCGAATCCCGAACAGCGCGCACAGATATCGGTTGAATTTGTTGGGTATCGCCCTGCGTATCTTCAGCTTGAGGCGCGTCGAAACATACTGAAGTGGAACCAACAGCAGTGTCGAGAGCACAAAAATTACGAGGACCACAAACGCACGCAACGTGGGCATGCTCAACGCGGCTTCTTCGGCACGCCGTAAAGCTCGAGGCGATGATCGATCAGTTCGAAGCCGAGCTCTTCCGCGATGCGGCGCTGCAGCTTCTCGATCTCTTCGTTGCGGAATTCGATGACGTTGCCCGATTGCACGTCAATCAGATGGTCGTGATGCGATTCGGGCAATTCCTCGTAACGCGACCTTCCGTCCCTAAAGTCGTGGCGCTCCAGAATGCCGGCGTCCTCAAACAGCTTCACCGTGCGATAGACCGTCGCAATGGAAATATGCGGGTCGAGCGCAGAGGCGCGGCGATAAAGTTCTTCAGCGTCGGGATGATCGGCAGCATCAGAAAGTACGCGCGCGATAACGCGGCGCTGCTCGGTCATGCGCAGCCCCTTGTCAACGCAGAGTTTCTCGATCCGCGTCATGGTCCATCCTGTTCCAAGCGAGTGATTCTAATCGAGTTATGCAAGATTTCCCACCCGGGGAAGTGGTAGTTCCACACTTAAAACCTGGGCATCCTCATTACCCCGGTCCGGCTTGGCGTAATAGCCCCGTCGGCGGGCCACTTCGCGAAATCCAAGTCGAGCATACAGTAGTTTCGCGGGTAAATTGGCTTCACCGACCTCAAGAAACAACGTCTGCGCGCCCATCTTGTGGGCCTGATGGGCAGCGGCCACGACCAACGCCGACCCGATGCCGCGTCGCCGCGCCGCAGGGGTAACGGCAAGGGTGAGGACCTCCGCTTCGCCTCCGGCCGCCCGGACCAGGACAAATCCATCTGATTCGCCGCTCGCCAAACAGGCGAAAGTGCCAGGTTGCACCATCAATTTGCCGATCCACTCGGCGCTCCAGG
>Ga0182021_10011700_pt1 | contig 10419 bp, 9 predicted proteins | sample 612E3MmetaG_FD_120493 | JGI IMG/M metagenome (GOLD analysis project Ga0182021, IMG submission 120493) | Permafrost microbial communities from Stordalen Mire, Sweden - 612E3M metaG (Illumina Assembly) | ecosystem: Environmental > Terrestrial > Soil > Wetlands > Permafrost | place: Sweden... | reverse complement strand
TGTCAAAGCCCTTTGCAATCCTTATGACGTGTAAGCCGATTTGACCAGTTCCGATGACGCCTATGATTTTTCCTTTCAAGTCGAACCCCTCTAACCCCTCTATTGAGAAATCTTGTTCAAAACGTCTAATGCATGCTTTGCACATGTTTCTCGACAAAGACAAAATCAAAGCAAACGTATGCTCAGCAACAGTATTCTCCCCGTAAGATGGAATATTGCAAACTGTAATCCCCTGTTTCCTGCATACGTCTAAATCGATATGGTCAAAGCCGGTGGATCTTGTAGTTATTAATTTCAAATTTGGAATTTCCCGTATGATTTGCTCGTCTATTTTAGAATAAATGAAGACTGAAACAGAGTCAAAATCTTTTATCTGCGGGGCATTTTCCAAACTGAGCTTTTCATTTGAAAATTTCAGTTGGTGACCGTTTAGCTTCTTTTTGAGGTATTCTTTTTCCCAGTCTTCGACCTCAAAAAACGCTATCCTCATCGTTCCATCACCTAACATAGATTATCACTGTGAAGATGTTATATTATATGAATTTATTTTCATTTTGCCGGGAAGAAATCTTCGACGATGCGTTTTTGAACCGTTTGGGAAAGATCTTTCCTCAAGTTTTCGTTTTGTGCTTTAATCTGGTCGACTCTTTTGGCTAGTTCTTCATCGCCAATTGTGTTTTTGAACCATTTTTGAAAATCTTGTCGCTGAAAATGAAACATTACTGATTCAATGGGTACTGTTTTGAGTTTTTCGGCGAACTCAACCAGGCTATTTGCAGTTATTCCAGTGTATTTTTCCGTGTTCTGTGTAAAAATGGAAGCCATTTTCAAAGGGAAGGGATCCTATTTTGTTTAGGTTTTTAGGTTTTTCTATAGTTTGTTTTTTGGTAATTGTTACATTGGGCAAAATGTGGATACGACCTGAAATGGAGAACGAGAAGGGGTAGAGCCTTATAACTTGTTGTGGTTGTGAAGGCACAGCTACATTTAAGTTTCAAAGAGGATTAGGAAACAGTAACATAACAATTGACGGTATCCGCAAAAATTTGACAAACTTTTCTTGGTTAAGAACCTTGAATGTTTCTCTAACTGTTTTTAGCAGTATTTGAGTTGCGAAGCACCGTTGTTTGAAATACAGTTTGACTTAGTTAAGTCAAAGAACTAAAGCTGAATTGTCTCAGGTTATGCTATTATTCTCCTTTCTTGAAGCGGACGTAGCCGAATTTTCAGGGTCAAGTCTGAATTACTCGCAGTTAACTTTAACTTGGAATGTGCGGTGTTCTAGGACGTGAGATGTTTTTTTGAAGAAAACAAAGATTATATGTACTTTGGGTCCCGCTAGTTTTTCAAAGCAAACGATTGAAAAAATGTTTCAAGCCGGCATGAACGGAGCAAGAATAAATACCGCTTATGGAAATCTCGCTCAGTATGAATCGGTTATAAAAACAGTGCGGGAAGTTGCAGATATCCCCATAATAATTGATATCAAAGGACCCGAGATTAGAATCAAGGCATCTCAACGAAAAATTTTAAGCAAAGGAGACATCCTGGAAGTAGGGTTCGACGGGGAAGAAGTCAGTTTCAATCACGATTTCTATGACGAAATGGGGGTTGATGACGAAGTATACATTGACAATGGAAAAATCAGAACACATGTAGTCGAAAAGAAAGACCGAAAACTTCGGCTTCTGACCGTGGACAGTGGCGTCATAGAAGATGGAAAAGGAGTTAACGTTCCCAATAAGCATCTTTCTGTTCCAACATTTCCCGAGAAAGACTTGGAAATCATAAGTTTTGCAAAAAAGCAGGACGTTGAATACGTTGCGCTTTCATTCACGCGGAATGCAGAGGACGTGAAAAACTTGTCTCAGACCAATGGTTTTGGAGGTGGAATAATCGCTAAGATTGAGAACTCTGAGGGTGTGCAAAACGCCGAAGAGATTTTAGAAATCTCTATTGGATTAATGGTTGCAAGAGGCGATTTAGGCGTTGAAATTGAACCTGAAAGAGTACCGTTGGTTCAGAAATCTCTCATCAAATTATGCAATCAGAAAGGTAAGCTTGTCGTAACTGCTACAGAGATGCTTGAATCCATGATTAATCAGCCAAGTCCAACCAGAGCTGAAGTCAGCGACGTGGCAAACGCTATACTTGACGGTTCAGATGCCATTATGCTTTCTGGAGAAACAGCAACTGGTCAGTATCCTGTTGAAGCCGTTGAGATGATGACACGGATAGCCAACGAAACAGAGAAAGCGGTTAAAAGCAACGTTGAAGATACGTCTTTTATCAATATTTCTGACACTGTAAGTAGGGCAATCCATGATGTATGTCAAAGCATGCCCGTTCAAAAAGTTATACCTTTGACACGGTCAGGCTACACGGCCCGAATGATAGCTCGCTTCAAAATTGCACAGCCGATAATTGCTGTCACACCTGAAATCAAAGTAAAAAAACAACTGGAACTCATATTCGGCGTGTACCCAGTTAGGATAAACTACCCTGATGAAAAAGACAGATTATTGGCAGTCACAAACAAACTCCATGAGATGCATCTTGTTGATGATGAAGAAACTGTCTTATTCACTGAAGGTGTCCGAACCGCTATGGAGCACGCCAGCAACTCAATAGAGATACATAAAATAAAAGAGCTAAGAGAATTTGCATCCTCCTCAGCGCGCTAAAGACATTTTGGTGAAAATGCTTTGATTTGTAAACTTTTCGTCTTTAGACACGCTGAAACTACCGACAACAGTCATCAAATATTTTCCGGGTGGCGTGACCCAGACTTAACTCCAAAAGGACTTTTACAGGCACAAGAGATTTCTCAACAACTAGAACACGAAAAAATTGATTATGCTTTTACGTCACATCTTTTGCGAGCTAAAAGAACCCTTGAAATTGTCCTTAAACCTCACCTCAATATTCCAATTTTTGTGGACGACCGCTTGATTGAACGTTGTTATGGTACTTTGCAGGGCAAAAGCAAGATCGAGATTGCAGCTGAAAAACCTGAGTGGTTTGCCGAAGTTCACCGAGGTTACGATTTTGCGCCTCCTAAAGGTGAAAGCCTTAAGATGGTTGAAAGCCGCACTTTGCCCTTTATTGTTCAGCTTGAAAAGTGGCTTCAAAATAATCCGGGCAATGTCGCTATTTCGTGCCACGGCAATTCAATGCGCCCGATTAGAAGGGTCTTTGAACACTTAAGTGTTAAGCAGATGCTTCAGATTGAGAATCCACAGGACCAAGCGATGGAATATGCTCTTCACATACACTGCGTCAAAGTTGTCGAAGTTGAGGAATGCAGACTCGAAAAGAATTGGCACAACGTTGTCGTCCCAACGTCTGTGAAGTTGGCGACGGATCCACGAAACCCACTGATGCAATACTATTAAGTTCAACCAAAGACTTCTGGCGCGTGCGCGTTACATGCGTCAACCTTAGTATTGGAATAATCTTAAAACCCACAAAAACAGAAAACTCTTTCTCCCTCTTTCTTTTTTCCTTTAAATATTTGTCATAACGAAACGCACAGGGCAACTAGTCTTTTGCTGTTTTGGTTTTTGTTTCTTTGTTTTTATCTTTGGTTTTGCGTTTGGGGATTTTTGGTAAAGAATTATATAAGGCGGAGGCTCTTGCTCGGATTATTTTTCTTGTTTCTACCGTGATGGGCGTGGTTGCGATCAGGTCGTCGAGTTTCTTTTTGTTTTCTTCTATTTTTTTTGTGAATTCTTCGTTGGATATTTTGCCTTCTGTTTTTAGCAATTTTACCTCTTCCATATGTGAGGCTATTAGCTCGAATTGTTCGTCAATTTTTGTAGTTGAAGCAGTTTCACTTTGCGGTATTTTTTTACTAACATAGCGGAAGAGCAAGGGCACCTGAAGAACAATTGAGATGAAGGCAACTCCAAGCACCATTGTGTTTAACATGTTAATGTCTCCTTGAGAGATAACTGCAGAAGTTGTTATTGTAGCCACTAAGGCAATGGACAATGCACCTCGGACTCCGCCAAGCATTGCAATGTTACGCCAAATTGTGGATATTTTGTTGCCGAATTTATTGAATATTGCGAGAATTGGATAAACTGTGGCAGCTCTTGCTATGGTGACAGCAGCGTAAGCTGCAACAATAATCAAGACTGATTGCGAAAGTGTGATAAGGTTTGTTTCGAAACCGATGATTGTGAAAGCAATTGAGTTGCCTAAGAATGCTGCTATCTGCCAGAAGGTTGACACGGCTTCTTTTGATGCTGGTTCCATTGCGGATCGCATTGTGAAGTTGCCAAAGTATAACCCTGCCACCGCAACCGCTATCAGTCCTGAGGCGCCTATTCCCGTTGCTAAAGCGTAGGAACCGTACACTACGGCTACTGCTAGAATGGTTTCTGCCACTTTGTCTTCTATTAGACTTGAGAGCAATTCGCCTAGAAATGCGACTCCTAGGCCGATTAAGACACCTGCGCCTAGATTAAACCCGAAACTGAAGATTGTTTGTGTTATCGCGACTTTTTGAAGACTGATAGTTGAAAGAATTACTGAGAAGATAACAATTCCAGTGGCATCGTTGAATGCTGCTTCGGTGTCGAGTAGCGTAGATAATTTGGAAGGAACCTTGACTCGTCGAAAAACCTCTAAAACCGTAACTGTGTCGGTTGGAGCAATTAATGCAGCGAACAGAAAAGAAACATATGGAGAAAGACCAACTCCCTTCCACAAGATGAACCCTCCAACCGAGGTTGCTATCAAGACACCCACGGTCGCTAAGGCTAATGAAGGTTTGATTACAGCCTTTAGGTCATTGGCGCGAAGGTGAATCATTGCTTCAAAGATTAAAGGCGGAACCACTAAACCCACGAAAAGTCCACCTCCACCACCTTGAAGCAGTTGAGTATAGATCGATCTCAATTGAGAAATCAGGTTTTGAAAAGACCCGCCTTGCATAGCAAGCGAAGATGCAATGACAGTGACTAATACTCCTGCCAAAACTAAAATTAGAGTGTACGGTATCTTGAGCTTGTTAGAAAGAACCGCCGCCAAGAAAGCCATCAGAAGGAATGCTGCCACAATGAGTTCAATACTAGGAACCGCAACGATCGCCTCCTTTCGCTTCAACTTTCGAAGCTTGTTTTCTAATTCTCCAAAGTCCTTAATCAATCTGTCTGGGTAAAAATAAGTCGCTCATCGTTTTTTGATACTTTGATTTTCTTACTCCTTTTTCATAGAGGTTTTTAATTGAAAAGATGCCAACCGAGAATAGCTTGAAGTTGGCACTTATTCAAAAAGTGCACACAGCTACGCTCTCGATCCGGGTTTTGACTGCGCTTCTTTTACCGGTTCTGAACAGATTTTTCATCTGTTTTCTTGCTAAAATGCATAAGGTCCCTGTAAATAAAGCCCCCTCGAAACGCATACTGCAAAAATAGACCAAAAAGCCATCAAACAAAAAAAGTCAAGAAATGAGTACTTGGAGCTCCACTTTTAAGATGTTTTTGCTAAACAATATCCATAAGTACAACATGACTTGAGCTTGCTTTTAACTACAGAATACATATCGAATTTTTCAAGAATCAAAAATAGATGAAGTTAGATGTTTTTCCCATTTACCCATTTTTGGAGCACAAACATTCCGAAAATGTTCCATTACTCCTCCAAATGAATTAATTCCTCATTCTTTTTTTATGCTTCCCTTTGTAAACAAATGTTTTACTGTGTTGTACTTCCGTCTAGCGGGTACTCGTTGACGCGTTCGGCTAAAAAGTAAAATCTCGGCGGAGTGCGCTGGGGGTTTGCCACAATTTTGCCTTTCCGCCTCAACCGCAATATGATTCTGCGGAAAGCGTCATGTTTGATCTCCAAAAAGTCCCTGTAGCTGAATTCCCTCGTTAAGTCTCTGGCCTTGTTGAGTACGTATGCCTCAAAGAGAACACTACTGATTGTTTTCTGATACTCTCTTTTTACACAACTCAAGTCGTACGGTTCTCGACGAGGCTTAGAAACCTGATACTGGAAAACATTATTCTGCTGAATGTTAACGACCTGTTTTCCATTTCGAACCTCAGCAGCCCCCTCAATGCCCTTCATGAAAGAATCAGTCAAGCTTAGCGTCAGGTGACAGACATCCATGCCATTGTCTTTCGCCCACTGAACATACTCCTTCCAGCGCTGAAACTCCTCCAAGTTAGGGGCACGAAAATTACAAATAAGATTCTTAGGCTGAACTTGGAAAACTGATTGGCGCTCTACCAAACCTCCATTCAGCCACCCAAAACAAAAATATTGAATTCCAGCGAAGCGTTAAAAATTAGATTAATAATAGACTCAAATCTATTTGAAACAAATAAAAAAGGAGGAAAAGAGCTGTCTCTCCGAGGCCTAATTTCGTATGAATTCATGCTTGGGCGCCCGTCTCTCCCGGGCTACCACGAGCTCTTGTAGTCAAATAGTTGAAAAAATGTTAAAGCACTATGGGAACTCAGAAATCTTAAATCGTCCAGCCCGACTTGGATAATCCGTTTTAACAATAGTTCAAAATGGCAAAAGGAGTTTCACTTACTTTCCTGAACTATACCTAAAAAAATTCAAGACAGTTTAAATTGGATAATCTATTATTTTGCCAACAGAGTTGGATACCATGAAGCCATTTAAAAAAATGCAATCGCGTTGAGTCAAAAGAACTTGACTAATTCCAGTCAAGAAACTTTTACGAGTAGCCTTTTATCGACCGCAATTTCTTAATACTTAACATGGGCAGAATCGGCAAGAGTTTCGCATTAATTCTGAGTCTAATCATGGTTATCTCAAGTCTAAGTCTGTTCACAACTTTGCCATTTACATTAGCCCAAAGCGGTACAAACACAAGCACCATAATTAGTTCAGATACTACTTGGATGCAAACAAATAGTCCTTATAATTTTAATGGAAACATTTTGATAAATAAAGAAGCAACACTAACGCTGGCAACAGGAACCACTTTGAACCTAAATGGCTACATGGTAGTAACCGGAACACTTATCATTCAACCAAGCGTAACAATAAATCTTGAAAACGCAAGTGGCTACATCCAAGTTGACGGCGTCTTACACGCGATAGGAAAAAACAGTAACCCAATCCACATAATAGGTAGCCAGGGAAAATTATCATACATTTTTTCTAATCCATACTATTCTAAAGTAACTTTTTCAACGGGAAGCCCAGGTTGGAATGAACAAACGTCATCAGGATCAATAATTGAGAACACAATTTTCAGTTCTGCAAGCTTAAGCATTTCAAATTCAATAAAATTAGCCGACAACACTTTTGAGAATGGTTTGTCCATAACTGGAGGGTCACCTGCAATCACTAACAACACAATTGAATCAGGGTTAGGCGTCAACGGCGGATCACCAGTTATCTCGAATAATCAGATTACAGGAGGAGTGGGTTTACAGGGAAATTTACAAGGATATGGCGCTGGATCCCCAAATGGACAGGTTACATACATCGAGGATAATTCAATTTCTGGCCAAATTCTCTATCTTGAGAGACCTCTCGATTGCTCAGTGATAATTGAAAGAAACTCGCTGACCAGTACTAAAGTTGCTGCAATTGAAATAGCTTTTTCAACAAACGCAGGCTGCTCAATGATAATAAATAATAATACAATTGTCAACAGCGCCGTCGGAATACAGCTCCATTATGGTTATCCACAATCAATCACAAATAACAACATTTACAATAATACGATAAATTTCAAATTAGATAATAATCACTCATTTAATTGCACAAATAACTGGTGGGGAACAACTGATCAAACAGCTATTGATAACTCAATTTATGATTTCAAGGATGATTTCACCTTGGGCACGATAACCTTAACTCCATTCTTGACTTCACCAAATCCTCAAGCAACACCTAACCCAAATGCACCAATATCAACTTCTAACTCAACACCTTCAATTCCAGAATTTCAATCATGGATAACTCTACTCATAATCATTGGTTTAGCCCTGTCGCTCGTAGCTCTCAAGAAAAAACAAAGCTCGTTGGTAGATTTTTGAGATTTCCAGAACACGATTTTTCCTAATAATGTAGTATAGGGGATTTTTTGTGTTTAGACAAACTTTCTTAATGACAAACTGGTACACACAGGCGTGGAAAAAGGTCATTATTTACCTGGAGTTAATGTAAAGTCTTGCCCTGACATAATATTGCTTCCGGCTGGTGTAGAAACAGTCAGATTACCGATAAGGTCACTGCTGGAAAAAGGAAGAAAATCAAGAACTCCGAACTCATAATTTGCCATTACACAATAAGAAGCCTGATTTTTCAGAGTAACAGTAAAGGAATCAGTATATCCGTGAGTTACATAAGAACCGTTATCAGGTGAGTAGAAGGACCCATTCAACTTTGTCGTAACGTTTTCGTCAGTTCTTATGTCTTCGAACGTTAAAGAGTCAAGCCATATATCCCAATGCGACGAAGCTTCGATTATTTTTCCAGACACAGTGACGTTTCTACTCAGACCATAATGATGCATGAAGCATTTGCAGTAATAGTGGGGCTTGATGTCTTGAGGGTCACAGAGTAATTTCCACCTTGAGCGGAATCATCAACATTAACTGCTAGAGTACTGTTGAATGAAGAAGAACCGTTTGCAGGGTCAATATAACAGTTAATCTTACTGGAATTAACTACACTTGTTAATTCAACATTTTCTGGATTGCCCGTTAGACTAATTTTAATTGGAATTTTAACACTGCTTCCTTGAAGTACATCTGTTTGATTTGTTGAGAGGCGAAGGTTAATTCGTGTAGTGGTAAATTGATTGTATATTATTACTGCTCCAATTGTTGATGCTATAAGTACAACTACTATTATGGAAACAAGCAGTATATTCCTGCGCTTGGTTGAGAGTTCAGTCATCTCTATCCAGTACTTTATAGAGTCAATTCAAATTTAGTTCTATTGCTGGAACATACTGTTCCTCTCGTGGAACAATGACATACACTTTACTTTGGACAACTTCAAAATTAGATTTTACCCGTTGGCTAAAAATTGACACCGCTTTCTTGGTAGATCGACACAAGTTTTGGAGACGTGGGACCATCGATATTCGCCAGCGACAAGAAGCTGGATAGAAATATCTTTGTTAAAGAAAAATCTCAATTTTTTTATTATCTTATTAACATATTTTGCTCAACTGAAGTTAAAAAAAAGCTTTCCCTAATTTGGTTGTCAAGCTATTGGTTTTTGGCTGGTGTCTTTTCGATCTCTAAACTAGCAACGTACTCGCGATCTTTTGGTGGATTCTTATCTCTTTCTTTTTCAAATGTGATTTTGGTTTTCCAACCCAAGTGTTCGGCCGCAAGTTGCAAGTGGTAAATAGTAATACCCATATTGACAGGGAAATAGCTGCCACCGACGATGTTTCTAAGAAAGCCGGGTTTGGAAGAATAGACATGAACTAAAGTCCTATCCCCCGTAAAGTACCAGTTCTGTAAGTTGATTGCTGATGGAGCTAGACGGGCTGGTTCCAAAAGTTCATCAGCACCTTCAATATTGGTTATCTCTGAGAGAGGTTTCCTCTTAAACTGCGAAACACTGGTCCTGTAGAGTGTTTCCTTTGAATTTCCAAAGGACATCAAAATGATAAATTCAAGACTTGAAGACTCCGTAACTTCTTTAATGGGCTGCGGAATGCCCAGCCAGCAACTGCCTATGCCAGTTGCTGAAAAATAAAGATCCATTTGCTGTAGCATAAAACCGATGTTGGCCTTGTAAGCGTCCTTTGCTTCGGCGAACGCTGCTATGTAATGGGGTGCTTTGTTCATGCCTTTTCTGGATACTTGGTCTGGCGAAATAATCTTGAACTCTGTCTTAATTCCCGCGGACATTGGCTTTAAAGCCTGCAAGTTCTGCGAAATCTCTTCTAGATGATTTTGATCAATTGGAGCCGAATCATAATTCCTAATTGATTTTCTCTTGAAAATCGCTTCGTACAGATCATTCTCATTCATTTTCTCACACAGAATAATCACAAGTTGACTGCTAGTAAAAGCTTCCTCTGCCGAGGATTTTCCAAGAATAACAGGCTCAGGCACCCTTGAAGCTTACGCTTTTTGCGGAACCCTGCTAACACCCTAGCGACAAAATCAGGCACGAACTGCTGCTCGTTGGCCGCAGCAACGAAACGCACTCCACCGACCCGAGTGTAACTGTCACGAAACACGAAGAACAATAGCGGAATATCATCCGAGCTTTTCGATACACGAACAGTAGTTTCTATAGCAGAGAAAGATTAAATTTTAATCCCACACACAAAGCACTAATGAATTTAGCCATAAAACTTATTCACGAGGATTTACTATTATGATCATTCCGAGCCGAGTTTTTTATGGATAGAATTTTAATTGTTTCAAATAGATTACCGATTCAAATATC
>Ga0182021_10011698_pt1 | contig 10419 bp, 11 predicted proteins | sample 612E3MmetaG_FD_120493 | JGI IMG/M metagenome (GOLD analysis project Ga0182021, IMG submission 120493) | Permafrost microbial communities from Stordalen Mire, Sweden - 612E3M metaG (Illumina Assembly) | ecosystem: Environmental > Terrestrial > Soil > Wetlands > Permafrost | place: Sweden... | reverse complement strand
TTCGCTTTCAGAGTGAGGTACATCGAAGGGGTCTTTTTCCAGTTCTGCCTGCATAGTTATTACGAATAAGACAAATGCCCATGGCGCCAAAAGAATGAATGGCAAGATATGAGTTGCTTGGAATGCCGCTATAGATGCAATTTGTAAACTTCCAGCGATGAAAGCTGGGGTTAAAGCAATTAGAAAGAGCGGTATATCATAACCTAAGAACTGGGTTAACACTCTTGCTGAGCCAATGGTGCCATACGGGTTGCATGATGCCCAACCAGCAAGGAACAACAAAAAGTTTGCAACTGTTGCGAACGCCAAAATAATGATTAAGTCTCCGCTGAAACCGCCTTGAGAAAGAATAGTTGTGCCTGTAGAAAGAACGCTCACGCCGTCAATAGGTAAAAAGCATAACGCAAAAATCATAATTGTAAAAGCTACAAGAGGAGCAAACATAAAAATTCTTTTTTTAGCTGCTCTCGGCGTAATATCTTCTTTTGTTAACAGTTTTATGAAGTCTGCTAAAGGTTGAAGAATGCCGCCTGGACCCGCAACCATTGGACCAACACGGTTTTGAAGGCGAGCCTCGATTTTTCGCTCCATCCAATCACAAAAGAGAGTTAATAGTAACAGGAATGTGAAACCTGGGAAAACGAGTATGCGGAAGATTAGGAGGAGGTAATCGATCATTTCTGTATCACCGGTCTGTGCATGAGAAGCAGGGGTCTAAGCTGACAAAGTTAGCTGGGACATCAGCAATGCTTTCACCTATGGCCGATTTAAGGAATGAAGGTATGTTAGCGAATGTTGGTGTTCGGACTTTAACGCGGTCGGGCATGTCGGTACCGTTGCTTCTAACGTAGTAAAATAATTCTCCTCTTGGAGCTTCAAGCCGATGTATTGCTTCACCTACAGGGACTGATCGAGGAACGTCAATTCGGAATGGCCCTGAGGGCATATGGTCAAGAGCATAATCGATTATGTTGATGCTTTCTTCAACTTCGTCCATGCGAACATTCATTCTTGCCCACACATCTCCTGAAGAATAGACTATTTCTTTGAAAGGTATTTCGCCGTAAGCTTCATGTGGATCATCTTTGCGCACATCAATGTCAACACCTGAACCTCGAGCAACTGGACCAACCACAGACAGCTTAATGGCGTCATCTCTTGAGAGTACACCTACATCTTTCATACGCAGCTTTAGCGTGGGTTCATTTTCATAAATTTGTCTGTAGAAGGGGAGTTTGCCTCGAAGATCTTTGAGTATAGATCTGATTTTGGGCATGTCAGTGTCTTTTATGTCACGTCTAACGCCTCCCACAGTCATGAGAGAGCCATAAACGCGGTTGCCACTGGTTAACTCAACTAAATCCATAATTGGTTCTCGATCTCTCCAGAAATACTGGAAGACAGATTCATAACCAATTTCTAAACCAGCATGACCTAAAGTCAAAAGATGACTATGTAACCTATTAAGTTCTAAGGCAATAACTCGAAGGTATTTGGCTCTTGGGGGAACATCTAGTTTCATAATTTTTTCTACTGCACCAACAAAACCGTAAGCATGGCAAGCATTGCAAATGCCGCAAATGCGTTCAACCAAGTAAACGTCTTGGAGGTAAGTGCGCGTTTCAGTTGCTTTTTCGATGCCTCTGTGTACATAGCCAATTCGAGGTTCAACATTAGTCACTGTTTCGCCGTCGACCGTCACTGCGAATTTTTCAGGTTCTAATAATGCTGGATGTTGAGGTCCGATGATAATTTTAACGAGCCTGCTGTTCTCGAGATTCTTGTTTTCTTCGGAAGATGGTGTTGGAACCATTTTTACTTCATTAGCCTTAACATCTTTTCTTAATGGGAAAACGCCTTGAGGCCAATTTTCAGATAAAACGAAGTGCCCCGGAGTTGGATGGCCCTCAAAAACTACACCTAAAAGGTCTGCAACTTCTAGTTCATGAAATACCGCGCCTGGGTGAATATCCACTATTGTTTGGATTTTCGGGTTTTCTTTAGGTACCTCTGTTTTGATGGTTACAAAAACATTGGATGTATGAACGTGATAGTAGACCCCTATGGTTGCTCCAAGGTCCAAACCTGTAATAGCAGTTATACCAGTTTTTCCGTCAGCGGCAATCATTGCTTTTAGGATTTCTCGGTGCAAACCATTGCTGGCGGTTATGGCCGCTGCGCCAAGCAGACCCATTTGAATTTGTACTTTGTCGCCAAACTTAGATTTTATTATATCAATCATGTTTACATTATTGTTTGACAATTGTTTTTTCCTCCTTAACTTCCAGGTTGAGCCGATTGAGCTACAACTTCTGGCTTGGCAATCTCTTTAGGTTTTTCTTGTTTAGGTTGTTTTTTGGGTTTAGGCGGATTTAATGCATTTAGAAGCTTCACTACACCATCTAGGATTGCTTCTGGACGCGGAGGGCATCCAGGAATGTAAGCTGTAACTGGAATTACTTTGTCTACGCCGCCTACCACGTTATAGTTTCCTTCAAAAACTCCACCACTGCATGCACAAGCGCCGATAGCTACTACGAATTTTGGTTGTGGCATCTGGTCATAAATGCTTTTTAATCGTTCTGCACATTGCTGGGTGACGCAACCTGTTACTAGTAAGACGTCGGCATGTCTTGGTGAAGGTTCGAGTTTTACTCCGAAGCGTTCAACATCGTATTTTGGGGTTAATAAAGCTACAATTTCTATGTCGCATCCGTTGCAAGCACCTGAATTAAAATGTAAAACCCAAGGTGATTTTACTCGAGCCCACGTTTTAGTATCAGTCATAATCTTTTCCTCCCTCAACGAGAACTAAACCTGCTGCAAGAACTATTCCAATATAAAGAATTAACAGAAGTGGGTTTAAAGCAACTATATTGAAAGCAGCAAAAGCAAGGACCAATACTGCCGAGTCAAAAACTACAAAGTAAATTAGATATTTGTATAATGATACGTTAATTTTTAATCCAAAAAAGGATACTTTTTCTCCACAGGCATAGGACGCTTGAGCATTTTCGCTGATGGTAGTTTTAGGCGCTGAACGCTTGCCTATTGCATAAATTGCAAGTACTGAAATGAAGATTAATACAAATGCTATGAGGGCTTCTTCAAGCATGGTTTTTCTCTCCGTTTATTCTTTTAACCATTAAACCTGCCTCGAGGTTAAAGTTAAATTTACTTTTGTTATATCCAAAAGACCTGCTATGAACGCATTTAAGCTTATCTGGGTAAAAATTGTGCAAACGGACAGTATTTTTCACAGTTTCCAGATGACCGTCTTCGTTGCAAAGGGCTTCTTCCCAAACGAAGCCGCCTAGTATGCCCTCTCCACTCGCTCTGTTTTCTCCCATACAACCCCGAGCTAGTTCACATAGAAATACTGCACTTGCATTTAAATTTTAAGCACAAAAAAATGCAAAATTTCATGCCTCTTTAAAAAATAAGAGGCAATCACTATTCTGTTTCAGCTGTTCCATGCCATCTTCTTTCTAAGTAAAGAATCAGGCTAAAGAGACCTCTGCTGAAAATTACCAAAATGAGTAATTCAAACTCAGGAATAGTTCGTGTGGCGACTGTACGAATAATTTCTGCTCCAATAAAAAAGTTCAGACTTAATGTTAAGTACCCAGATAAATAGCGAGTAGAAGATGTTGGTTGATATGGGTCCTTAAGTTTGCGTTGGACAAATCGGATAGTTACCAAGATGGCGCCAAAAGTTATCACTCCCCCACCGAAAAGATAAAGCGCGTCTGCAGCTAATGTAAGTATAACGTAAATTGCGTCGTAAATGGCGCCTCCGGAAACATAGGTTACTCCTGATAGCAAACTAATGAAGCCAGGGTAAAAGAAACTTAAAACGGCCCCGAAAAAAGCTATGGCCACTATAATAAGAAATAATATTAGTGCTAAGGAACTATTCCCTTGCATTTGTTCTTCAGAGCTTTGAACAATAAAATTTGGTCAACCTATATTTACTAGTATTTAAGGTTGGTTTCCTTAATAAATTTGATTTAGCAATCGCTAAACGTTAGTTAAAAAATGTTTTTTTAGAAGAAAATGGTGCCGAGAAAATATTTTAGACTTTAATTTCCTCGGCTAAGCCTGCCTCTGGATACGGAAACAGATGAGCTTTGTCTAATGGATATGTAATAGACACGTCTTCGCCGATTTTAACCCATTCCTCTGTTAATGATGGCCGATTGATAACAAATCGGTCGCCGTTTTCAAGCCTAATCTCATAACGAACAACTATGCCTTCAAAGGTGGTTTTTTCAACTTTTCCATACAGACTATTTTCAGCAGTAATGTGCCCTTTTTTCATTTCGCATGTTTCAGGCCTAATGGCTAAGACCACTCTTTCCTCTTGTTTTATTTTCGACTGGTTAATTGCGTTAACTTTTAGTCCTTCACGCAACTCAATTTCTGATTGACCATTTGCTTTAGTTATATAGCCTTCTAAGAAGTTTGATTCTCCGATAAAGAAAGCCACAAACAAACTGTTAGGATGCATATAGAGTTCTTGCGAGGTCCCTACCTGCACAATCTTGCCCTTCTTCATTACTGCAATTCTATCTGAAATGGACATTGCTTCAGCTTGATCATGCGTAACGTGAATTGCGGTGAGTTTCAGGTCTTTTGCCATTCGTCGAATTTCATACCTGATCTCATTGCGCACTTTAGCATCAAGTTGCCCCAAGGGTTCATCCAAAAGCAGGGTTTTAGCGCCTGCTGCCAATGCGCGGGCAACGGCAATCCGCTGCATCATGCCACCACTAAGTTCACTGGGGTAAGCATTCAAACGTTCATTAAGCTTAACCAGCTCGAGAACTTCATGTCCAATCGTTTCCGCTTGCTTGGCATCATAATTTTTAACTTTTGGACCGTACAATACATTACTCCAAGCCGTCATGTGTGGGAATAAGGCGAAAGTTTGGAAGACAAAGCCTACGTCCCGATCTTCAGGCGGAATTTTATCGACTCGCCGATCACCAATGTAAATTTCACCGCTATCAGGCTCGATTAACCCAGCGATGACCCTGAGCAGGGTAGTTTTGCCGCAGCCACTTGGTCCCAACAAAGAAAAATATTCTTGATCACGTATTGTTAAGCTTACGTTGTCTAAGGCGTAAAGTTTACCATATTTTTTTGTTACGTTTACGACTCGGACATCGGGCATGATTAGCTCTCTCCCTTTGAAGCGTTTTTGGAGTTTTTATTATTTGTCATTCTAAACCTTTCCTTTTCTAGTCAAAAGTCTCAAAATCAAGAGGATAATGAAGCTGAACAATATCAGAAAGCCGCATGCTAAACCAACAGTTAATGCGTTGACTCCAGAAATTGGCGCTATGATTCCTCTTATGGAGTTAACCCATCTGACAAGCAAGACAGGAGCTGTCACAAGTTTTGAAGTTACCGCTAGTGTTGCGCCTGTTTCACTTACGCTTCGGGTGAACACGATGATTGCGCCTGAAAGAATTGAATACTTTGTAATGGGCAGCACGATTGTTTTGAAGACAGTGAAAGGTCGGGCACCCAGCGTTCTTGCGGCCTCTTCCATGTCAACGTTTATTCGCTCCATCGCTGCCGACATTGACCGTACAAAATAGGGGTAGGTAATCGCTAAATGTGCAAATACCAGCAATAAGAATTCAGGTATGCCTGGAATGCCCTGCCAGAAAAATTTCAGCGACACACCCAACGCGATGGACGGCACAATCAATGGTACGTTGATTAGCAGGTCAAGGATTGTGGATGATAATTTGCCGAAGGTTTTGCGCGAAATCAGAATCGCCATGGGAATGCCCGTGAGGATACCTAGCACCGTGACAATGGCACCTAAACTGTAAGAAAGAAACAGGCTCTGCCAAAAGCTTGACCAAATCCCTTGACCCGCTAGAGCCTGAGTCAGCGTGGATCCTGTTGCGACTGCTTGAAATGCAGGCAATGCAACAAAAAGAGAAGGAATCAACACAATCAAGATGAAAACAAATAATGCTATGCTATTACGTGACCACGCAGCTTTTTTGTAGCTGAGTTTCTTCTCAAAAACGGGTAAGCCTTTACCGAAAGGCAACGTTAACTTCTGGCCTAAAACACGAATCAAGCCGAATATGACAAGTGAAACAATGATGAGTATTAGGCTAGCAAAGACTGTTCCGCCTTCGTAGGTTGCTTGAGAAATAGTGCCTGCTTTTAGGGCGTTGCTTAAATTTTGAATGAAGACAGGACCATTTTGAAAAACTAATCCGGCAACTATGAAGGTTGCGCCAGTTTCCGAGAGCGATCGCGCGAAAGCCAAAGAGAAAGCTGCAATCAAAGAGGGTTTTATTATTGGGAAAGTTACGGTTCTTGAAGCAGTCAATGGCGGTGCTCCCAGAGTTCGTGATGCCCGTTCATACTCCATCTTGTAATCCAACATTGCACCCACAACCACTCGGACCACTACTGGGAACGAGAAAGTGAAATGCAAAAGCATAACCAAAAGCCAACCAGGAGAAACCAGCGAACTACCGAAAATTGAGGATATTCCGCCGCTTGAGCTCCAAAATAACAGAATGGAATACCCTAAAGCCGCTGTTGGGACAACAAAGGGAATATCAGCGAAGGTGTCGAGGACACTTAGCCAACGTGATTTACCACGGGTAATCAACCACGCTAAAGGAACTCCAGCTATAAGATCTAAGGCGGCAACAATCAACGCTATAATAAAAGAGTTGGAGATTGCTCCAAGCGCTGAGTTCACTAAGACAGGTTGATTTAGGAAACTTTGCATTGCCGGCGCTTTTATGATGATACCAATAATGGGTGGAACAAGGATAACCGCGAAGAAAATTATGATTGCTGAAAGATAGAGGGTGTACTTTAAGGGTTTTTTAGAGGAAAGTTTGTTTATTGCGTTCCAGAGTTTGTTAAGCACAGCGCCGCTCCTTTCTTTCAGAGTAGTTTTGCTTGAAGGAAAAGAATCTGAATGTTCAACTATATTAGCAGTTACATAAAATGAATATTTTTCTTCATATTTGGTCACCAAAACATATTGCAATTGTAGGCATCGGAAAATTTATAGCATTAGTTAACCAGCGAAGAGGTTAAAGAAAGAATATTCTTTATCAAACAACAAACGAAGCATTAACGGTGAATTTTTTGAAAGAAAACCATAGAATAATGAAAAACCTTTTGAAATCGAAATGTACATTGCCGGAAATAAACTTCCGCCAAACAACTTCACTCAGGAAACAATCGGTAACCTAATGATGGGTTTTTCTAAAACCCTACAAGGCCTTGACGCCGTTGAACCTGACTTAATTGAAGTGAAAATTAAGTGGTTACCTAAACCTTTAGATGTCGATGCACATATCTACCCTATCAAGTAAAATCAGCTTTTTTAGCTGACTACTTTTCTGAATTGGTAGAGTGTAGCACTCAATGTTATAATTGCCACTAGCCCGATTACCCCCCAAGCAGGAAGTATCGTACCCCAGTCATAACCATTGATCATCAGCGCACGACAGGCATCGACAGCGTAACTTACTGGGTTAAACTTCGACACTGTTTGTACCCATTCTGGCAGGAAACTAATTGGGAACAAAGCTGAACTTAAGAACAGTAGTGGGAAGGTAATGACTCCTCCGATCGCGAAAACAGTTTCTGCGCTTCTTGTTTTCATGCCTAACGCTAGAGAAATTCCTGACCACGCAAGTCCAAAAAAGGCAATAGTGAAGAAGATAAGCAGAATTCCAATAACTCCGGTAGTGACGAAGGCGCCCAAAGCGTATGCTAAACCCAGAATTATCGCGGTCTGTATGACTACTCTAAAAGCGTCGCTGGTCAATCGACCTAGAAGAATTGCTGGACGACTCATAGGTGTCACTAGCATTTTCTGCAAAAAGCCTGAGTCGATATCAGCTACAATCGAGTTTCCCGATTGCAAGGCACTTCCAAAAGCGTTTTGCATTAGAATTCCTGCGGTTGCAAACTCTAAGTAGCCTACTCCTTGGGGTAATATTCCCGGAAAACTGCCAAGTTTTGTCAACAGCTGTGTGAATAATACGAGGAACAAGATAGGTTGAAAGAGCGAAAAGAAAAGCAGAATCGGAGTTCGAACAAGTTTTCTAATGTACCTTACGAAAACGTAGCGTGTATCAGATAGAAGAGTCAATTACGTCGACCTCCAAACATTCTACTTGGAGCCTTAACTAACTCTTCGGTGCGAATTCTCTTGCCAGTGTGCTTCATAAAAACGTCATCCAGTGAAGGCGAAGAAAAAGTTACTGACGCAAGTCGAATGTCACTGCTGTCTAAAGCCCGAACGATATCAGCTATTAGCAGACCTGCGTTTTTGGCGTAAACTGTCAGGCATTCTTCGGAATCTAATATTTGATTTACGTCTGTGAGACTCTTTATGAGCTCCTTTGCTCTTGCTTTGTCTTTTTCACAATTTTCAAGCGAGATCCTAATAGAATCAGCTCCAATTTCACGTTTAAGCTCAGTTGGAGAACCGCTTGCAACTATTTTTCCCACGTCAATAATTGAAAGCCTCTTGCATAACTTGTCAGCTTCTTCCAGATACTGAGTTGTTAAAAAAATGGTTATTCCATCTTCTTTGTTTAGTTTTTCAAGATAACTCCAAATCGCTGAGCGTGACTGGGGATCCAAACCGGTTGTTGGTTCATCTAGAAACAGGATTTTAGGCTTATGAATAAGTGCGGTGGCTAAGTCGAGGCGTTTTTTCATGCCGCCAGAGTAGTTTCTAGCACGTTTTTCTGAAGCTGATTCAAGCCCAACAAGAACCAACAGCTCATTCACCCGTTTTTTAATTTCATCTCCGCTCATCTGGTGGAAATGACCTTGAAGTGTAATATTTTCTCTGCCTGTTAGGTCGCCATCGACGGTTGTTTCTTGGCTTTGAACACCTATGATCTTGCGTATGGCGGCTGCTTGCTTCTCAACGTCATATCCTGCGATTTTAACTGTTCCAGATGTTTTTCTCAAGAGAGTTGTTAGTATTTTGATGGTGGTGCTTTTTCCAGCTCCGTTGGGACCTAAGAAACCGAAAAATTCGCCTTCTGCCACGTTGAAGGAAATATCGTCAACAGCTTTGGTGCCATCAGAATAGATTTCAACAAGATTCTTTACGGTAATAATGTCAGACATTAACGGTCTAGAGTTAATTTTGCATTTAGCAACATAACCGTATGTGACTGCTACCTAGCTACAACAGCAAGAAAGCGCAAAGATAACCAAGCTCCAAAAAATCCGCTTTTAAAATATTATTGTTTCATGGAAGATTCTCAGACATTTCTTTCAAAAGAAAAAGGTTTATTCAATATTTTGTAAGTTAGGATATGGCTACAACACTGATGAAACACTTTGAAGATAATCAGAAAATGCCTGTGCTATTTCTTGGACACGGCAGCCCAATGAACGGTATTGAAGAAAACGAATTCGTATCCGGATTCAGAAATATTGCAACAAAGATACTCAAACCAAAAGCGGTACTTTGCGTATCAGCACACTGGGAAACCAAAGGTACATACGTAACAGCAATGGAGAAGCCGAATACTATTCATGACTTTTTTGGTTTTCCAAAAGAACTATATGAAATACAATATCCCGCGCCCGGGAGTCCTGATTTAGCAAAAGAGATCGTGGGCATCATCACCAAAACAAATGTAGGGTTGGATGATCGGTGGGGGCTTGACCATGGATGCTGGGTTGTTCTAAAGAATATTTTTCCAGATGCCGATGTACCGGTGGTTCAAATGAGCCTAGATTACACCAAAACCGCACAGTTTCATTATGAGTTAGCAAAGGAGCTGAACCTGCTTCGGAGGAAGGGCGTATTGATAGTTGGAAGCGGGAACATGGTTCACAATTTAGGAATGATATCATGGAATAACATGGTTTCACCTGAGTTTGGTTATGACTGGACAATTGAAGCAAGTAAAAGAATGAAAAAATTCATTCTGAGCAATGATCATCAACAGTTGATTGATTATCAGGCTCAAGGCAGGGCTTTTGATTTGGCAATCCCTACTCCGGAGCATTACCTGCCGCTCCTCTATGCACTTGCACTAAAAGAGGAAGATGAAAAAATAACAGTGTTCAATGATAAACCATATGCAGGCTCGATAACTATGACGTCGTTAAAAATCAATTGAATCACCAAAGCGCAAAGGCACGTACTCCAATTAATCGTCAATGGCAAATTATTAAAGTAATTAAACTTGTAACTGGCACATTGTGATCTGTCTAAGAAAATGTTTGAAAAGAACCAGCCTCAACCTTTCTGGTATGCAATGTTTTTGCAATTATTTCTACTGACATGTGGTATAGGTATGATTTTGGAAGGCCTAATGAGGCGGCAAGGCATTCTTAGAGACTATAAAATTTCCGATGTCGAGTTGCAGGATCAATTCGTTC
>Ga0182021_10011697_pt1 | contig 10420 bp, 12 predicted proteins | sample 612E3MmetaG_FD_120493 | JGI IMG/M metagenome (GOLD analysis project Ga0182021, IMG submission 120493) | Permafrost microbial communities from Stordalen Mire, Sweden - 612E3M metaG (Illumina Assembly) | ecosystem: Environmental > Terrestrial > Soil > Wetlands > Permafrost | place: Sweden... | reverse complement strand
TGGTTACGAGGCCATGGAAGTGCAATTAGACCCGCGCGAAGCGTCGCTGGTGGAGGTCTTCCGCCGGCTTCCGCCGGATACGGCTGCTGAGCTGTCGGCTCTGGCCGAACGATTAGCCGCGCTGTCGCCGCACCGTAAAATCGACTGGTCCGATTCATGGAGCGATGAAGATCTGCGGGATTTCAGAACTGCTTCCCTGAGGCGGCTTGAAGCCGAGGAGTCAGAGGAACCGCATTGAAGCCGGGCGATGTCGTGGTTGGCGTGCTTGCCGGCGCCCTGGAAACCAAAGTGCGCCCGGCGGTAGTGATCGCCAGCAGCACATACCTCGTAGAGCGTCCCGATGTTCTTGTCGGCATTCTCACGACCAAGCTGCCCACAACGACGACCTCCACGGACTGCGTTCTAATGGACTGGCAATTAGCCGGTCTTCGCGCCGAGTCGTATTTCAGGGCGTACGTGCTAACGACACACCGCTCGGAGTTGACCGTCATCGGCCCTCTCAGCGAGCGGGACTGGAACCAGGTGAAAGCCTGTGTGCGGGTCGCCTTCGCGATTTGAAGAGGAGTTGGCGGCGCGTCCTCGGGTTATTGCGGGAGAATCACTTCGATAGTGGCGCGGTGCCCATCACGATAGGCCGATCTGAAATTCAATTTTCTTACCGCTTCGATGGCTTTCTCGTCGTTGTTCAGCCCCAGGCTGTGAGGCACTCTGATATTCGTAGCTCTGCCGTGCGCATCTACCTCGATGGAGAGTACGACTACATGTACACGTTCACCGGATGTGAGCGGAGAGAGGTTGAGCGGTAGCGGCCGCCCACCAACGTTGACTTGACCCGACAGCCGGTCGTCGGCGAGCATGAGCTCGAACGTTGTCACGCGATCGGAGATGTCTCGGGTCTCGAACGTCGCCTTATTGTCGTTGATGACTGCGCGTTCAATTGGCAAAACCTCCCCGCCGTACGTAACTGTGCCGATGAGGTCGACACCTCGCTGCCACAGACCGAGGTAAATCCGCTGTTCAACCCCGGCATCGTTAACAGTGCCGACCCACGTTCCCGATGCGTTTTGCGCCACGAGGGTGGTGGCAGCGATCCCAGCGAGCAGAAGAAGACGGAACATACGTGATCCTCCAATTGAATTGTACTTGCTTTCCGGGGTCCGCGTTTTGACCGCACCGCGCCTTCGACGCGATACTGAACATATGCCCGACGCCGCCCTTTCCATCCGCAATCTCCGGAAGGCGTACAAAGACGTGGTCGCCGTTGACGGCCTCGATCTCGATGTGCGCCGGGGCGAGTGCTTCGGGCTGCTGGGGCCCAATGGGGCCGGCAAGACCACCACCATCGAGATCTGCGAGGGCCTTACCGCCGCCGATTCGGGCGATGTCGAGGTGCTCGGCATGCGCTGGAACACGCACGCCATCGAGCTCCGGCAACGTCTGGGGATTCAACTGCAAGAGACCCAGCTATCCGAGAAGCTCACCGTGATGGAAACGGTCCGCTTGTTTCGCAGCTTCTTCCGGCGCGGGCCGGAGGCGGCTGAAGTCATCTCTCTGGTGCAACTCGGAGAGAAGTGGAAATGCCGCGTGGGGAGCCTCTCCGGGGGACAGAAACAGCGGCTGGCGCTGGCCTGCGCGCTGGTGGGCGATCCGGATTTTCTGTTCCTGGACGAACCCACCACGGGCCTCGATCCCCAGGCCCGGCGCCAGCTTTGGGACCTGATCGAACAGTTTCGGCTGGCGGGCCGCTCCATTCTGTTGACCACCCACTATATGGACGAAGCCGAACGGCTGTGCGACCGGGTAGCCATTATGGACCACGGCAAAGCCATTGCCATCGGCACGCCGCGCGAAATGATCGCGTCCATCGGGGTGGAGCAACTGGTGGAGTTCTCGGCCGGCTGCGTGGCGGAAATGCTGGATATTTCCGCGCTCGGCCGGATCGAGGGCGTGCGCGAGGTCCGCGCGGACAACGGCTGCGTGCGATTGCAAGTGACCGAACTGCACCATGCCGTGCCCGCCCTGCTCGACGAGCTCGACCGCCAGGGCGTTCCGCTCACCGAGCTGCGCACCCATTCCGCCAGCCTGGAGGATGTCTTCGTGATCTTGACGGGACGGCATCTGCGCGATGAATAGCGCCCGATGGGCGGACCACCCGCTGACCCAATTGACCCTCGTGCGGTTCCGCGAATTCTGGCGCGAGCCGGAAGCCCTGTTCTGGGTGTTCGTCTTCCCGGTGCTGCTGGCCGCGGGTCTGGGGCTGGCCTTCCGCAACCGTCCCCCGGACGTCCTCAAGATCGCGGCCGTGACGCCGGAGCTGGCCGGATCGCTCCGCCAGGAGAAGCTTCTCGACGTCGAACAATTGTCCGCCGCGGGCGCCGAAGAGGCGCTTCGCACGGGCAGGGTGGCCCTCTACGCCGCGCCGTCGCCCGGCGGGGCGGTGGTGTACCGCTACGACGACACCAACCCCGAAGGGCGCACCGCGCGCATGCTGGCGGATGGCGCCGTCCAGCGAGCGGCGGGCCGCGCGGACCCGGTGCCTTCGAGCAACCGGCTGGTGCGCGAGCCGGGCTCGCGCTATATCGATTTCCTGATCCCCGGCCTGCTGGGAATGAACCTCATGGGCAGCGCCATCTGGGGAATGGGCTTCACCATCGTGGATGCCCGGCGCAAGAAGCTCATGAAGCGCCTGATTGCGACCCCCATGCCGCGGCATTACTACCTGCTGTCGTTCGTACTGGCGCGTCTGGTGCTGCTGATCGCGGAGGTGGGCGTGCTGCTGGCGTTCGGCGCCTGGGTATTCCAGGTCCCCGTGCGCGGTTCCATGCTGGATTTCGCGGTGCTGTGCGTCTTGGGATCGCTGTCGTTCAGCGCCATGGGATTGCTGATCGCTGCCCGCGCGCAGACCATCGAAGCCGCTTCCGGCCTGATGAACGCGGTGATGATGCCGCTGTGGATCCTCTCCGGGGTGTTCTTTTCGTCGCAGCGGTTTCCCGCCGCGCTCCAGCCCGTCATCCGGGCGCTTCCCTTGACCGCCGCCATCGACGCCCTGCGCGCCCACATGCTGCAAGGCGCCAGCCTGGCTCAAGTCGCTCCCCAATTGGGTGTCTTGGGGGCCTGGCTGTTGGTGTGCTTCACCCTGGCGCTGAAACTGTTCCGCTGGCGGTAGACGGCCGGAGCCGGGGCCGGGGGCCAGTCGGTCACTTCTTGGGATTCAACTTCAGATTGAGAGTAGTTTGCCTTCGCGAATCGAAGGAACTCAGCGTCTTGGTGCTGCTGGAAGCACCCTGGTAGTCGGCCTTAAGCTCGTAGTCGATATCCGGGCTCAAGTCGTAGAAATGATACGTGCCGTCGTCCTTGGTGATGAAGGACCGGATCTGCAGCGTCTTGGTGTTCTTCAACTGCACCACGGCGCCATTTACCGGACTGTCGTCCGCGACGGTCACCGTGCCTTGCACGCTGCGGGTGGTTTCCGCCTTCTTCTTCTGCGCGAAAGTGGTGGGGGCACCCAAGAGGCAAACCACCAGCAGGGCCAGCCAGAACGTTTTCATGGGGCTATTTCCATTCCTCGTCGGACTCCTCTTCCTCCTCGTCGTCCTCCAGAAAATCGTCTTCCTCCTCGTCTTCCTCGAGGTCTTCCGCCGACTCCAGTTCCAAAGGAGCGGTGCCTACGACTCTCAGGTCCGCGCCACACTCATCGCAACTGATGGTGTCGCCCTCGTCGACGTCTTCTTCGTCCACATCGATCATTCCTTCGCATTTTGGACAAGCGACCATCGATAATCCTCCCAAACTATTACTGATATACGATTGACTGCCGTGTTTGCAACCCCTATTTATTTGCCGGCTTGCTTGGCCAGCCGCCGCCGGGTGGTGGCCGGAACCATGCCCTTCAAGCGAAGGTACAGGAACAACTGCGCGCGGTGCGTCAACTCGTGCTCTTTGATAGTCTGCACCATTTCGAGGCGCGTGACCTTCTGGCCGTCGAACCGGGTGACGATGCGCGAATAGAACTCAGCCGGTTGGGCGGCCAGTTGCGCCGTACGCTCTTCCAGGGAATTCCGCAAAGCCGCGGCCAGTTCGGGCGCCCCGGCGTCCGCGGCAAGACCGCTCATGTGCCCTTTCAACCGCTCGCGAAAATCGGGGGTGGCGAAATTCTCCTCGCCCGCCAGCAGCATCCCCGTCAATGCGTGGCTCGCGTCCAGAATGTGGCGCGCGATTTCGCGAAACGTCATCAGCTCGGGCGTGGGCCGGTAATCCGGATCGCCGGCCGGAAACTCTTCGACGGCGGCAGCCGTGTCCTGCCGGATCGTCTTCCAGGAATCGAGCACATGCTCCACTCTGACCATGAACATATTGTACCGGGTTGTTCGTGGGGCAGATTGGCAATCTGCGGCGGATTGTCAATCCGCCTGCCGCAACCGCGGGGAATCGCCGCCAACTCGTTGCCGCTTGCCGCTAGCCGCCATGCAAGGCAGCTTGGCAACCGGCGCGACCGGCGGGTTGCCAACCCGCCGCGGGATGCCATCCCGCCCCACGAAGGAGCGAAGGGGCAAGGTTCACTATAATGTAGGTGTCCATGCACCAGAAACGCGACGAAAGGGTTGTGGACCTCAATCCACAGGAGACCGCCGAGTGGGTGGAATCGCTCGAGCAGGTGATCGACCAGGCCGGGCCCGACCGCGCCGCATACCTCTTGGAGCAGCTTACCGGGCGCGCGCGGGCCGAGGGCGCCGACCTGCCCATTCATCTGAACACGCCCTACATCAATACCATTCGCCCCGAAGACGAGGTGGCCTACCCGGGCGATCGCGCCATGGAGCGCCGCATCAAGAGCCTGGTCCGCTGGAACGCCATGGCCATGGTGGTGCGGCAGAACAAGCACGATGCCGGTATCGGCGGCCACATTTCCACCTACGCCTCCCTGGCCACTCTGCTGGAGGTGGGGTTCAATCACTTCTTCCATGCGTCCTACGACGGCCAGCCGGGCGACCTGGTCTACTTCCAGGGCCACGCCTCGCCGGGGGTCTACGCGCGCGCTTTCCTCGAAGGCCGGCTGAACGAAGAACACCTCGAAAATTTCCGCCACGAGCTGCGCGAGCACCCCGGCCTCTCCTCTTATCCGCACCCCTGGCTGATGCCGGAATTCTGGAGCTTCCCCACGGTCTCCATGGGCCTGGGACCCATCAACGCCATCTACCAGGCGCGCTTCATGCGGTACCTGGAAAACCGCGGCCTCATTCCGCCCACCCCGCGGAGAGTCTGGGCCTTCCTCGGCGATGGCGAAATGGACGAGCCGGAATCCATGGGATCCCTGACCCTGGCCTCGCGCGAGAAGCTCGACAACCTGACGTTCGTCATCAACTGCAACCTCCAGCGGCTGGACGGGCCGGTGCGCGGCAACGGCAAGGTGATTCAGGAGCTGGAAGCCGCCTTCCGCGGCGCGGGCTGGAACGTCATCAAGGCGATCTGGGGCGAGGATTGGGACGCGCTCCTGGCCCGCGACCACACCGGCCTGCTCCAGAGGCGCATGGGTGAAGCCGTGGACGGCGAGTACCAGACCTACATCACCAAAGACGGCGCCTACATTCGCAAGAACTTCTTCGGCAAGTACCCCGAGCTGCTCGACCTGGTGGCGCACCTCAGCGACGACGACCTGATGCGGCTGCGGCGCGGCGGCCACGATCCGCGCAAGGTCTATAACGCCTACAAGGCGGCGGTTGAAACCAAAGACCGCCCCACCGTGATCCTGGCCCATACCATCAAAGGCTACGGACTGGGCGAGGCGGGCGAGGGCCGCAACATCACGCACCAGCAGAAGAAGCTCAACGAGCAGGAGCTGGAACACTTCCGGTCGCGCTTCGAGATCCACATTCCGGACGAGGCCACGCGCCATGCCGATTTCTACCGGCCGCCCTCGGACAGCCCGGAAATGGCCTACCTGCACGAGCAGCGGCGCCGGCTGGGTGGATACATGCCGAGCCGTTCCGTGGTGGCCGGCGGCCTGGAAGCTCCGCCGCTCGATTACCTGAAGGAGTCGCTCGAAGGATCGTCGGGGCGCGAGGTCTCGAGCACCATGGCCTTCGTTCGCGTCCTGACGCTGCTCATGAAGCACCCGCAGATGGGCCATCGCGTGGTGCCGATTATTCCCGACGAAGCGCGCACCTTCGGCATGGAATCGCTGTTCCGCCAATTCGGCATCTATGCCAGCCAGGGACAGCTCTATAAACCGCACGACGCGGAGATGTTCCTGTACTACAAGGAATCGAAGGACGGCCAGATTCTCGAAGAGGGCATCACCGAAGCCGGTTCCGTGGCTTCCTTCACGGCCGCGGGCACGGCTTATGCGAATTACGGCGTGGCCATGGCCCCGTTCTTCATCTACTACTCCATGTTCGGCTTCCAGCGCGTGGGCGACCTCATCTGGGCATTCGGCGACTCGCGCGGCAAAGGCTTCCTGTGCGGCGGCACCGCCGGCCGCACCACCCTGGCCGGCGAAGGCTTGCAGCACCAGGATGGCCAGAGCATCCTGCTCTCCAGCATTATGCCCACCTGCGCCACCTACGACCCGGCCTACGCCTATGAGATCGCCATCATCGTGCAGGATGGCGTCCGGCGCATGTACCAGGAGCGCGAGGACCGCTTCTACTACCTCACCTTGTACAACGAGAATTACCCCATGCCGCCCATGCCCCGGGGCCTCGATCCCCAGGGTGTGCTCAAGGGCATCTATCGCTGCCAGGCGGCTGAAAACGGCGGCGCCCAGGTGCAACTCTTCGGCAGCGGCCCCATCCTCAACGAGGCGCTGCGCGCGCAGCGGATCCTGGCCGAGCGGTACGGCGTGCCGGCGGACGTGTGGAGCGTGACCAGCTACACCGAGCTGCGCCGCGAAGCCCTGGGCGTGGACCGCTGGAACCGCCTGCATCCCGACCAGCCGGCCCGGAGGCCCTACATCGTCGAAGCGCTCGCAGGCGCCGACGGCCCGGTGGTGGCCGCCACCGACTACATGAAAGTGGTGGCCGACCAGATTGCCCCCTGGCTGCCCGGCCGCATGGTGACGCTCGGCACCGATGGCTTCGGCCGTAGCGACAACCGCGAGCACCTGCGGAAGCATTTCGAAATCGACGCTGAGTCGATCGCCGCCGCGGCGCTCTCGCGACTGGCGCGCGACGGCCGGTTCGACGCCGGAAGAGCCCGCGCGGCTTTCGCCGAGTTGGGGTGCGACACCGAAAAGATCGACCCCGCCCGCGCCTGACGGCTAGTGGTCTGTGGCAAGCGGCTGTGGGGCAGCCAATCGTGGCTGCCGCCGGCTTTCAGCCGGCGACTGGGGCTGCGAAGACTTGAGCACGACGCGAAGAAGCCGCCTGAAAGGCGGCTGCGGGCAGGATTGCCCGCCCCACAAAACAGGCAAAACTTCGGCCGCACTACACTAGGTACATGGTTTTGCAAATGCGGTTGCGTATCCTGTGGTGGGGCCGGCGGTTCCGCTGGCCCTCGCCGGCGACCCGCGCAGCGGGAAGCGGCGAGCTTCGCTCGACCACGGGCAGGCGGCACCGCCCGCCCCACCAAGGCTTCGGAATACACCAGGGCAGTTCCGAGCCGGGGTACTAAGATGCACATCGGCCAACGTGTCGCCATTGCGGGGATGGTGGTCAGCGGCGCGCTCGCGATTATCAAGATCGTCGCGGGCGTCCACGGCCATTCCACGGCCGTGGTGGCGGATGGCCTGGAATCGGCCGGCGATGTGTTTGCTTCGGGCTTCGTGCTGCTGGGTTTGACCCTGGCCGCCCGGCCCCCCGACGAAGATCACCCCTATGGCCACGGCCGGGCCGAAACCCTCACGGGCCTGTTGATTGGCCTGGCGCTCACGGCCGTTGGCGCCCTGATCTCCTATGACGCGCTACGCCGCCTGGGCCAGCCGCGCGCGCCCCTGGCCGCCTACGTGGTGTGGCCGCTGGTCGTTTCCCTGCTGGCCAAGGTGGCTCTGGCCTCCGTCAAATTTCACTACGGGCGGAAGCTGCGCAGCGATGCCCTCACCGCCGATGCATGGAACGACGCCATGGATACGGTTTCCGCCATGGCGGCGCTGGTCGCCGTGGGACTGACGCTCACCGATCCCGTGCGTTTCTTCGAGGCCGACCGCTTCGGCGGCTTCGCCGTGGGTCTGATCGTGGTGTCCGTGGGCGTGCGCGTGGCGCGCGAGACTGCCCTGCAGCTTATGGACACCATGCCGAATGCTGCGCTCATGAAGCAGATCCGGGCGGTGGCGTCCACGGTGCCCGGCGTGCGCGGCGTGGAGAAATGCTTCGCGCGCAAGACCGGCCTGCGCTATCACGTGGATCTGCACCTCGAAGTGGACCCCGAAATCACGGTGCGGCAATCGCACGAGATCGCCCACAACGTGCGGTACCAGGTTCGGGAGCAACTGGACTGGGTGGCCGACGTGCTGGTGCACGTGGAGCCGGCCCCGTAGGGGTTTGTAGCGCCGGGCCCAGGGGGCGCCCCCTTGTCGCCGGTGGGCTTGCCCTGACAAGGCAACCTGGACTTCATGAGATAATCCTTGGGTGGAGCGGCAATTCGAACATCGGTTCGAGTGGGACCCCGCAAAGGCCCGCGGAACGCCCGAGAACACCGGGTTTCCTTTGAACGGGCCACCACAGTTTTTCTCGACCCAAGGGCCATCTCGATGTTTGACGATGAGCACAGCGAGAAAGAAGAGCGTTGGATCACCCTCGGATTGGATCGAGTTGGAGCGCTGCTGGTGGTGTGCCACACATTCCGCGAGGAGAAGGAAGCCGGCGGTGAGGCGAGCGCCAAGGTACGTCTGATTTCCGCGCGGCCAGCGGACCGGAAGGAAGCCGCACAGTACCGGGGACTGGAACCATGAAGCCAAATTACGACTTTTCCAAAGCGGAGCGAGGCAAGTTTTTCCGCAAGGGAGCGCGCGTGCGTCTGCCCATCTATCTCGACGGCCAGCTACAGAAGCGTTTGGAACGCATCGCGCAGAAGAAGGTCCGGGACGTCGGCGACGTGGTAAGCGATCTCTTGATCAAGGACGTGGAGTTGCTTGAGGAATTGACGTCACGGCGCATCGCAAAGGGAAGAGGGGGCATTTGTTGCCCTGTTCTGGGCGCCCCATCCACCCGCTATAATCACCATATGCGCACTCTGACGATCGCTTTTCTGGCCGCCTGCACCCTGCTCGCGGCCGCCGATACGAAACTGGGCAAGCCGCTCACCGCAAAGCAACCGGTGACTATCGCCGCGTTGCTCGCTAAACCCGCCGATTACGTCGGCAAAACCGTTCAGGTGAAAGGCAAGATTACGGAAGTCTGCCAGATGATGGGCTGTTGGATCTACGTCGCCGACGCGCAGGGCAACAAGGTCCGCGTGAAGGTCAACGAAGGCGAAATCGTATTCCCCAAAGACGGCGCCGGCCGGAGCGTCACCGCCGAGGGCGTTTTCACCAAAGAGGATCTCACCCGCGAGCAGGCCATCGACCGCGCCCGTGACGAAGCCGAGGATTCGGGAAGGAAGTTCGACCCCGCCTCCATCAAGACCGGAACCGTGATCTACGAGATTCAAGGCGCGGGGGCCGTGATCGTCTCGGACTGAAGGTGGGTTTCCGTGGGATTCGACGAGGAACAATATCTCGACGTTCTACAGAATATCGAATTCGCGATCGTCGAAGAGTTCCGCCGCGACCCTGCCATCCTGGACTTGAACGTTCGCGAGGCCGTGAATGTTCTCGCGCGGCAGTATGAATCGGAAGAAGAAGGGCGCACGCCGCCACGGCCGCCAATGACGGATCGGACGCGGACCGTCTTCGATGCCGTTCGGACTGTGTGCGAGTGGCGGATGGGACGGCCGCGCGGACCTGTCCTCGCCAAGGATGATCCCCCTGTGCCGGACATAGCCGTCGCCGAGATGGCCGCCTGCCTCAAGCGTATCCGCAAGTCCGTCGACCTTTGGAGCAAAGAGAGCGGCCCGCGAGGCTATCTCAACTTCGTGCGGCAGTACATCGTGTAACCCCCGGCAGCCGGCCGGCGAGTTGCGGATGGCTTGTGCACGTGGAGCAGGCGCCGTAGGGCAGTGCTTTATCGGCGGTAACGGCGTACCGTCCAAACGAGTCTAACGTTGGAGATGCATTCCCCGGACTCGCCGACTTTCACCTCCGGCTGGCACATCCTCACTCTGGCCGTAGCGACGACACTTCTTTTCGCGCGCCTGGCCGCCGGCCAGCAATCTTCCGTGGGGTCTGGCCAGAGCGGCCAAGCCGATGCCGAGAACTACAAATTTGCCGTACGCTCGAACCTCGTCCTTCTCCCCACACGGGTTCAAAGCAAGACGGGTGAGACCATCTATGGGCTCAAGCCCGAACAATTCATCGTCGAAGATAATGGCGTCCGCCAATCCGTCCAAG
>Ga0182021_10011695_pt1 | contig 10420 bp, 8 predicted proteins | sample 612E3MmetaG_FD_120493 | JGI IMG/M metagenome (GOLD analysis project Ga0182021, IMG submission 120493) | Permafrost microbial communities from Stordalen Mire, Sweden - 612E3M metaG (Illumina Assembly) | ecosystem: Environmental > Terrestrial > Soil > Wetlands > Permafrost | place: Sweden... | reverse complement strand
AGTGCAAGTGTTTGGGTTTAAGTTCCGCTCGGCTTGCTTGTTGGGGCTCATTTTAAAAGAGGGATTATCAATGGAAAAACAGGTAATCACCTGGAGCACTTAATTGCTGCACTTATAGATTTTCATTAGGTTTGTCGCTGCTTATTTTTTTCTGAGAAACGGTTTATTTCGATAAAATGCTTTTTTAAACATTCATCTTTTTATAGTGTGAGATTGAGTAACACGAGATAATCTTGCCTGTTAAGCGTAAAGTCAATAACGAGGACCAGCAACCCGATTCAGTGTCTTCTAACTGTAATGAGAATGTTTGTGAAAAATGCATTCCGATGCAAAGTGTCGAATCAACCGCAAATAAAAGTAACAATCAAAAAATAGAGGTGCCCCCCGCAAAAGCTGGTAGAAAAAAACTGAGGAAACGACGAACACCAGAACTTTCAGACTTAGTTCCAACCCAAAGTTTTGAGTTTGAAGAGGAAACACCAAATGGAAAAGTCAGTCACAGGTATTTTTGCAGTTTTTCCAATCCTTCTAACATAAAAAGGTTAATTGAGAAGAAATCATTTTCAAGTTTTCAGACTTTCAGACTTCATCTAGAAGCGCTTGAAATCAAACGCTCGTGCCAAATTGACAAATTAATTTCTGCAGATGCTCTACGAGCAAAAATAGTGCCATACAATTTTCAAATGCAGATTGCCCTTCAGGTAATAAATGAAATGAATGGAAACGCGATACTTGCTGATGAAGTTGGACTTGGCAAAACAATTGAGGCTGGCCTCATCATGAAAGAGTTGCTCCTACGAGATGAAATAAACTCAATTCTTATCATCGCTCCAAAAAGCCTCCTGTCTCAATGGAAAACTGAAATGGCTGAAAAATTTGGAGAAAACTTTGCTATAGCCAATAATCATAGAGTAGATCTGAGGACTGCCAATAGAATAATTTGCTCACATAACCTTATGTCAAGAAAACATGATGAGCTCACAAGCCGAATGTGGGATTTAATTGTTGTAGATGAGGCTCACGCGTTTAGAAATATCCACAGCAAGGGGAGAGGTTGCTTAGCAAGCCTCAGAAAAAATCATTTCTTGCTTCTTACCGCTACTCCTCTTTGCAATAAACTAACTGATTTGTATAGCGTTGTAGATTTAATTCAACCCGGCATTTTTGATAGTGAACGCTTGTTCATTTCTCGATTTGCTGAAGACGCTAAAAGTCGTGTTGTAAAGCCAGAATGTGCGTATCAGTTAAGGCAAATCCTTCGAGAGGTAATGTGTCGTACCCAAAGAGAACAAACCGGCATACCGTTTACGAAGCGATGTGTTGACTCTAGAACACTTGAGGCTGATGAAAGCGAACGCATGTTTATTGATAAAGCAACCGAATACTTGCGAGATATTTACCAAAATAATTTCAAAACAATTGAGACTTTGATGTTAGAGAATCCAAATAGAAAAATAAGCGCTTCCCAAAGCAGAGCAATTCTGGTGTTCCAAGCAATAGCTCTCCAACAGTCTTTTTCAAGTTCCCCTGAAGCCTCAATCGAATCATTGCAGAAAAGACAACAACGCTTTCCCTCAGAAATTCAAGCTACAAATAAACTAATTGAAATGGCAAAAAAAGCCAAGAGCTCAAAAATTAAACTCCTTAAACAAATTCTTACCGAAATCCCAAATGAACAAGCACTGATATTTTGCCTAAGAAGAATTACAGCAAACACACTCAAACAAATGTTGGACCAAGAATTTGGCAAAGCAGCCGTCCACATAGGCAACATGAGCCAAAAAGAAAGAGACAACGTCATTTCAGCATTCAAAAAAGGTGAAGTCAAATATCTCATTGCAACCGACTCAGCAGCAGAAGGACTAAACCTTCAGAATTGCTGCGTAATGTTTAACTATGATTTGCATTGGAACCCGATGAAAATTGAGCAGAGAATCGGCCGAATCCACAGGTATAAACAGGACCGCGATGTCACCGTCTTCAACTTAAGCATAAAAGACACCATCGACGATTATGTGCTTCACATTTTATATCAAAAAATCGATTTATTCGCTATGACAATCGGTAAAATGGAAACCGTTTTAGCGGAATTGAAAGAGGGATCACAAGATATACAAAAAACGATCATGGATATTTTGCTAAGAAGCAATTCTCGCCTCGACATTAGAAAAGAGCTCGAAAAACTTGCTGATGACTTGAACGTTTCAAGGAAAAATCAAGAGTTAGCCGAAAAGTTCTCGCAAGGGGTTCTTGATTGAGCACAAAAAATTCAGATACAAAGATTCATAGTTTTATTAAATTATTTGTCAAATCCAAAAATGGCCAGCTAGTTGAGCAAACTGACGGAGTTTTCAAGGTAAAGTATCCAAATCAAACAAGCGCTATAGAATACACATATGAACCAACAGTAGCGCGAGAGAAAAAAGCAATTTTAGTAACACCAGGAAGTCCAACGTTCCAGCAAATACTGGATGAATGTGTGGATGATGGTGTTTTATGCCAAATAACAGTAAACCTGAAGGAAGAATTTGAAACACTAATCAAAAACCGCTTTAAAGATTCGCCCTTTGTTTGTGAGAACTGCACTAAGGTAACTGTTGGAGAGGAAGTGTTTAGCATCTGCGAAAAACCCCAACGATGTTACCATCAAATAAATAATGGAAAGATTGTTTCGATAAAAGCTATTAAAAAAGAACCAGTCAGGTATTTTCAATTCTATTTCTCAGCAACGTTCCGGAACAAATTGAGGCCAAGAAATGAAGAATTGATTATGCTAATGTTAGACGAGGAGCGGAATATTGTCAGTGCTGAGGATTTTAGCGAGAAAATTATTTTGGATAATGAATCTCTATTGATTCAAGATTTTAAGGCGTCGCTTAAACCAACGGTCTTTGATGAGCTAAAAGCAGTTGCAGACAAAAAATTGGAAGCTATTGTTAAGGTAAAGTTGGCTCTTTTTGACTTACCACTTAGCAAAGAGAAAGCGGCTAGACTTAGAAGCTTTGATAAGAGACTTCGAAGGGAGCACCTTGAACAAGCTATTAATAATAAATACGATGCAGACCCGCAAAAACGGCAAGCCACGTACGAAGTTCCTCTAAAAAGAGAAGAAGAATCACTAACAACCAATATAGCCGTAAAATTCATCAACCTACTAGTAATCAACACAGCTAAGATTAACTTTGAAGTAAACCTTGACAATAACGCAACTATACGTTCCGCGATCATTTTAGGCATAAATCACGCCCCAGAAGTAACCTGCCCCATATGCCGAAATGTTTTCTCTGAGGGTTACGCCACCCAAGATTCCCTATACGTCTGCAGAAACTGCATTAGACAATCCATTGACACAGCAAAAATTTATTCAAAAAAAATGTCTTTAAAATTAGACGAAACGTTGAATGAATATTTTGAGCAAGATGAAGGTTTTGTCTGCTCAGTCTGCGGTAAGAAACATAGTCGCTTACTGGAATTCAAATGCAACCATGACAATTCAAGCGTATGTATTTTTCATTATGATTATTGCGATTTATGCGGCAGAATTTTTTCAAAACTTAACCTGATGGCTACACATGAATTCAAGCGAAAATTATGTCCAAAACATACTGCCAAATGCGAAAATTGCCAAGCAGTTATTGGAGTTGACGAAATCAAGGTTTGTAAAACCACTGGGGAGAGAATATGTAACAGCTGCATGGGAAAATCGAAGGAGCGTTAACATGGATAACTTGAAGTTTAACGGCGTCTTGAAAGAAATTGAAGAGAGATACCCAAACATCGACATAATACAGTTTCTGCAAGAGAAACTGCAGCTTCCTGATTTCAAGGCAGAGGAATTGGCTGCCAGAATAAAAAAAGAATACTTACAAAAAGCCGCAAACAAAACTGATCAAAAATCCATCAGAAGAATCTTGCAAAAAACCGATAAATCAGAGTTTCCGCCTAAAACAAGTGTTTATTCCGTTGATTGCCTTTCGGAAAAAGAATTTGAACTTTTTATTAAGTGGTTGCTTGATGAACTAGGATATGAGGTCCATCCAGAAAAGAACTCAAATCGTGTAGGGGTTGACTTGGTGGCAATGAAGGATGGCGAAATAATTGCCATTCAAGCAAGAAGGTATCCTAAAACTTACGACGTATCCGACTCAATTGTCCTATTATTACAGGAACTAAAGTACATCCATAGGTTCCAAAGATTGATTGTAATAACGACCACGCACTTTACTCAACAAGCAATAGCAGTTGCTCAAAATTTAAACATTGAACTCTGGGACATAGACACTCTTGTAAGCAAGATTAATGAGGTCAGTAAAAAAGCCAGTGTAAAAGCGCAAACTCGTTTTCCGCAATATAATGGATCACTCCTTAAAACTCTTCTAAAGCTTGAAGAGACGGGAGATTTCTTTATTGAACCCAGAACAAGTGCAAGGTATGATTTACACGTGTCGGGAGTAAAATTTCCTCTCCTAACCTTTCAAGCTCACGGTGATGAAGTCATCCGATGTGTCTACAGAATTAAAAATAATAAGCCAGTTGGAGAACACGAAGGAATTACACTAATTAGCAGTGAACACGACAGCACCAGGATCGGTCCTGATGAAATACATGCTTATTCATTAATTATTCAATATCTTGAAGAATTTTTGGCGTAACTTCTACGGACATTTTGAACCATTGGAGAGTTGATTGAAAGTAAAGGCTATTGATTACTACAGGGTTTAAGCGTTATTTCCATTGCATGACTTGGCGATGCTTGATTTTTCACCTTGCAAGATCGGCAAGGTCGAGTTCTGAATATGTATGCGTCCATCCTTGGTCATTTTGTGCAGAAGTTCTTTGTGCCTCTTAGGTGTTCAAGGCTTTAACGCCAAATACAAGTTTTCATGCAAATTTGGTTTTCAATCTCTTTTGTAATATTAAGACAACAATTGTGAGGATAATTGCAGCCGAAGCGCCCGTCCCGATTACAATACTGGTTTCCATAGGTGCTATAGTTGGAGCCACAGTACTCACTGTTGGAGCACCCGTTTTTATCACGTAGACCATATTGCTGACATCAGTTGTGACGTAGGCGTATTGGCCGTTCGGTGTTACAGCCACACCCAAAGGACCAGCTCCAACTGTTAATGTCTCTATCACTCTATTCGAAGCTGTGTTTATTACCGAAACCGTATTGGTGTCGGCATTTGTAACATAAACAAATTCACCGTCAGGTGTTATCGTCAAACAGTAAGGCTCGGTTCCGACCGTTATCGTCGCTGTCATTTTGTTTGTGGCCGTGTTTATTACCGAGACTGATCCGCTGCCGACATTTGTAACGTAGGCGTATTCACCGTTAGGTGTTAAAGCAACGCCAAAAGGAAAGCTTCCTACAGGTATCGTTGTCGTTACTTTATTCGTGGCCGTGTTTATTACCGAGACCGTGGTGTTGACGTTGTTTGTGACGTAGGCATATTGGCCGTTTGGGGTTACAGCCACACTAAAGGGACCTGCTCCGACAGGTACGGTTGTTATCACTTTATTTGTTGCCGTGTTTATAACCGAGATAGACGCGTTGAGGTCATTTGCGATGTATACGAATTCACCGTTTGGCGTGATAGCAACACCATAAGGAGCGGTTTCGACAGATATTGTCGCGATCAGCGTATTTGTGACCGTGTTTATGACCGAGACTGAATCATCTCCTTCATTTGTGACATAGGCGTATTGGCCGTTCGGTGTTACAGCCACACCCAAAGGGCTAGCTCCGACGGGTATAGTCATTGTCACCTCATTTGTAGCCGTGTTTATCACTGAGACCGTGTTGCTTGCGGCATTTGTAATGTAGGCGTATTCGCCGTTTGGTGTTATTGCAACACCGCCTGGCTGGTTTCCCACAGTTACCGTCGTCGTTATCATATTCGTAGATGTATTTATGACAGAAACCGACCCGCTGGCGACATTAGTAACATATGCATATTCGCCATTGGACGTGAGAGCAACAGCTGCTGGATAGCTTTCAACAGGCACCGTTGCTGTCACCATTTCCGTTGCCGTATTTATCACAGAGACGGAGTCACCGCCTTGATTTGTCACATAGGCATATGCACCGTTGGGAGTAACAGCCAAACCAAAAGGACTGGCTTCAACGGTTACTGTTGCGGTCACTTTTTTGGTAGCAGTATTTATAACAGAAACCGACCCACTGCCAATATTTGTAACGTAAACGTATCCGCCGTTCGGAGTAACAGCCACACCACCTGGCTCGCTTCCAACGGTTATCGTACCCTCCACCTTATTTGTAGAGATATTTATCATCGAAACCGATCCGCTGCCTTCATTTGTAACATAAGCATATGCGCCGTTGGGCGTAACAGCCACAGCACCAGGATAGCTTTCAACGGGTATGGTTGCTGCCACAGTGTTCGTAGATGTATTTATCACTGAAACCGAGGGGCTGCCTTCATTTGTAACATAAACATATTCACCGTTTGGTGTTACAGTAAGACCCAAAGGCTCGCTTCCGACTGGTACATTCGCCGTAACTTTATTTGTAGTTGTACTTATGACCGAAACCAAATCGCTACCGACATTTGTTACATAAACATATTCACCATTGGGCGTAACGGCAATACCCAAAGGATCGCTTTCAACGAACACAGTAGCCGTTATCGTGTTCGTGGACGTGCTTATCACCGAAACCGAGTCGCCGCCTTCATTTGTCACATAGACGTATTCGCCGTTTGGAGTAACAGCCACACCGTAAGGGTCGGTTAAACCGGTTACCGTCGAGGTCATCTGCGTAGCTCGAATTGGCTGAGGGAACAGTGCGGAAACCAAAAAGAAGAAGAAAATGAGGAGAAGGATGCTCACAACTCTCAAATTATTTGTTGTTCCTCTCTTCATTCTTTCACCATTATCGCTGACAAACGTAATCTATTCAGGTGAATAAAACACTACTGCACACATGTATAACAACTTGCTTACAGCATAAAGAAACCGAAACATGAATAAAAGACAGCGTAAACTAGATAGCCTAGAACATGTTAAATATCCTTTTATTTAGCTGATAAACTCCCGAAACATGAAGGTTTTCGGTTGCTGTTTGACGTGTTCAAAACGTAATTGGAGTTGATTAAAGAAATATGATGATGGATTTTGATGTTTGCCCTAAATGTAGGGGAAAACATGTAGAAGTCAAAATAACCGAAAGTGGGGAAATCGTGAATTGTTGTTCTCACTGTGGTCGTGTCAGGTCTAAAGCGTGGGCTTAAAAATTTAAATCAATGCCCAATGCGAAGCTATTTAGTAAGAGTTTCTCTTTTCTAAAGTCTAAACACTAAGGTATTTTCCTTAATGAGACGTGACCAATCCCTTGAGGATTTTTAATCCTAAAAATTCGAGAGTAAAACAAAAACAGATATGCAATAAAACTGTAATTGCTATAATCGTTCGTTTGAATGGTTTTTCAAAGCTTTTTTTATTAAAAACTTGTATTCGCTGAATCTAAAAAACATATTATTAATAATGTGGAGCTATAATTCGATAAGTTTAATTGTCAAACAGCGCTTGCTTGACTAGATAGCTAATTGAATAAAATAGAGAGGGGGTAAATTAATGAGTGAAGAAAAAGTAAGAAAAGGTCGTTCAGTTGCGCTATCTGGCGTTATCGGTTTTGTGTTGGTGGCTCTTTTAGTTGGAATGGTGCTTGGAGGAGTCATTTCTTTTGTTGTAATAGCACCAATGTTGCATCTAGGCGACAATAGTCAAGGAAACAATGGAAGCCAAAACACTGATTACCAAAATGGCAACAACTATCCAAACCCAACAGGCATTTCAAACAATAACAATCAAAATGGCAATAATAATCAGGGACCTATAAGCAGCCCAAACAACAACAATAACCAGAACAATAACAATCAGACCAGCGATAATCAAAACAGCAACAATAGTCAAGGCATTACAAATAACAATCCGCCAATAACGAATCCGACAGGTCAATATAGTTCGACCGGCAACCAATTCTCTATAAGTTTTCCAAATCAAAGCGGTGGTAAAGATACTGGAACCATTACAGCAAATGTCGATTGTATTGTACAACAAAGCGGAAATAGCATTCAGCTCGATTTTACTATAACACCGACAAGCATTCCCCAAAGTTTAAGCCAAACAATGCAAGGCAACGCTGTAACGTTTAACTTTGCTGGCACAACCTCCGGTTCACAAATTACTGCACAAGCTACCGGCACAGGTGGTTCTGATAGCACCAGCCCTAATTTTGACCTCAACCTCAGCGGATCATTTGGCTCAAACACATTAACGATAACTGTAACTTCAGCTTCAGACGCACAAATGTCCATCTCGACACCACAATCCGTAACGCTGCAGCAATCTAGCTGATACATCAAGGTTTAAAACGATCACAAATACACATTTTTTTTCATTTACTTTCAAAAGTAACTGATGGTGCTCTAAAAACAATTTTGTTTTCCTAAATAGTTTGATTGGGCTCTTTCACAAATTTTATATCAAATTTTCTACCATTTTGGAGTTTAAGAATAAAAAAAATAGCTCGATTGCTTAAATATAGCCATGGTTCTGAAAGTATTGTGGAACAGGGATGAATGTGACAAACATGGATAAGCCAACCAACAAAAGTTTTAGACATAGAGCAAAGAAGCTGCTTTTACGTTTTATTAAATTTAACATGATAGGTTTCACTGTTTTTCTAATTGGAACGGCCATATTTGCAATGGCATTCAGCACATTTGGGGCTTGGACATGGTTAGTTGCCAACGGAGTTGGAGGTATATTACAGTTTTCATTAATCAGCTACTTAAACAGAACAAAAAGAGGAAAAATATTCGATAGCTGCCAGGAAAAAATACAACCATAAAATTATGATAATTAATAGAACGTTCTCCACTCATGCATCGCTATTTGATCAAATAGCGTTTCAAAATGTGGACAAAATTGAAAAAAAAAGTTTCGTTAGTTATTTTCGGTAGTCTTTTATTGGCGTTAGCGGAATGGTTACGGTTGCCACTACTCCTTCTATCAAACGGATTTTGTCCCCTACAAAATGCAAAGCATTCTTGTTGGAGTCAGCCGAAAACAGAACAGCAAAATCCCATTCACCAAAGACTTGATATGCTTCCTCAAGCGTAACTCCCTCAATTGGCGTCTGGGTATATTCCATCAAAGGATCATACAGTTTATTAGCCATATTAGGACTAATTCTAATCAGCGCTAAATATTTTTGAACTGTCAAGATAGGCACCTATTAACATTCTAGTTAGCGGGTTTAAAAAATATGGCGCTATCAAGAACTTGTCTATGTCCAAACTATGACTATTTGAGCGAAAAACAAGGGATAATAAAGCCACAACTAAAGTATCATTATAGAAAAATCTTCACCCTTTCTAGGCGTGCTTTCTCCTGAGTAAAGAATAATGCAAGCCCCAACATCAATTCTAATTCTGGCTCAATAAAGAGTAACTTTTTACGTTAAAGAACGGATAATAAAAAGCTATGACGCCCGCAAGGAAAGCGCATGCAACAAGGCGACGTTCACATAATAGAAGGTGGATAGTAATCGGCGTTGCCTTTCTTCTAATTGTAACACTGCTCACAGTCGCATACTTTAGATACCCAGCCAACAGCCATGCAAATAATGAATCAAATATTGTAAGCAATGACCCCGCTTTCACGGCTTTCAGTGACCACTATTTGGCTGTAATGAAAAATTTGAATTCATCCCAAACCAAAGCAGCAATGGCATCGCATCTTAACCCAAACTATAATCAAACTGACCTCTTTACTTGGCAGCAAAGCAAAATGGCGTTTGCTCAAGACCCAGCAGGCTGGTTTGAAGACCCAATACAAATTCTAAACAGCGGCAAGGGGATTTGCGTGCAGTGGAGCATTGTCTACGTATCTGCCTGTCTCGCCCTAGGGTACCAAAGTCGGCTTGTAGTGGCTGCTGATACGACAAGCTGGAATTTCATTCATGTCTGGGCTGAAGACTACTATAATGGAAGCTGGGTTCACGTTGACCCTTCTGATAAAGTATGGAATAACCCATCCAGATACCAAAGCTGGGGATGGGGCAATATTGGAACAGATGTAAAAATTTACGCGTTTGAAGATGGCACATTCCATGACGTAACGTCAACCTACAGCGCCCATTGAACAGCCAAAAACTCAAATATTGCCTTCTGAATGCGGAAGCAACAGGCTTTAGTCCTTTCAATGTAGAAAACTTGAGCCGCTCGTAGTTTAAAACGTATAGAGTTGGTTTTAAGAACTGATGGTCTATTGAAGTCGATTCTGATTTTGCAACTGAACTTTAAATGTAACTTGATCAGTTAACGGCAAAATAACGTTCTCCTAAACAACCTTTTCTATACATTTCCAACCTTTTCTGTTCTAAACTGTACTT
>Ga0182021_10011694_pt1 | contig 10423 bp, 12 predicted proteins | sample 612E3MmetaG_FD_120493 | JGI IMG/M metagenome (GOLD analysis project Ga0182021, IMG submission 120493) | Permafrost microbial communities from Stordalen Mire, Sweden - 612E3M metaG (Illumina Assembly) | ecosystem: Environmental > Terrestrial > Soil > Wetlands > Permafrost | place: Sweden... | reverse complement strand
GGTTTTGCTCTACATGGTTCTATCCAGATAGTCTCACCTTCCTTAAAAAATCTCATCGAAAGATGGCATGTTGTTATTGCAGGTACAGGTCCGTGCGGATGACCGTTAATGTACATTCCGCATGATCCGCAAATTCCTTCGCGACAGTCATGATCAAACGCAACAGGATCCTTGTCATCTTCAACAAGTTTTTTGTTGAGAGCATCAAGCATCTCAAGAAATGCCATTTTTGGAGATACATCATCCATCTGATAAGTCTCAAACCCACCTTTGGATTTTGCATTTTTCTGGCGCCATATTTTGAGTGTAAGTTTCATATTCAGATTAATTTGTTAAATCTTCAAAAATATAGTTGTTGCAGGTTGCATGGTGGAGTCAATGTCATTTTCTTACCTTGTACCCTGCACCTTGCAACCCTCACCATTATTTGTAACTTCTTACCTTCATCTCCACCTCCTCAAACCTAAGTTCTTCCTTGTGCAGGATAGCAGGTTTTCCTTCACCGGCATATTCCCATGCAGCAACATAGGCGAACTCATCATCATTTCTCAGAGCTTCTCCTTCGGGTGTCTGATACTCTTCCCTGAAATGGGCTCCGCATGATTCCTTTCTGGCAAGGGCATCATTAACCAATAATTCGCTTAATTCAAAAAAGTCAGCTACTCTGCCTGCTTTTTCAAGTTCCTGGTTGACCTCACCTGATCCACCCGGGACATTAAGATCTCTCCAGAATTCTTCTTTTAATTCTTTTATGAGCGTGAGAGCCTTCTTCAGTCCTTCTTCATTCCGTACCATTCCGCAGTGGTCCCACATAATCTTGCCTAACCTTTTATGAAATGATGATGCGGTTTGTTTTCCTTTTATTGAAATAAATTTATTAAGTCTGTCAATAACTGCTTTTTCAGTCTCTTCAAATTCTGGTCGTTCGGTTGAAATTTTTGGAACACGGATCTCATCAGCCAGATAATTATTTATAGTGTTTGGCAGAATAAAATAACCATCACCTGATGCCTGCATAAGAGAACTGGCTCCCAGCCGGTTTGCCCCATGATCTGAAAAATTGGATTCCCCAATCGAGTATAGACCGGGAATCGTGGTCATTAGTTCGTAATCAACCCATAGTCCTCCCATTGTGTAATGCCCAGCCGGATAAATTCGCATAGGTTCTTCATATGAATCAATCCCTGTGATCGTTTTGTACATATCAAACAGATTACCATACCGGCTTTCTATGACGGCTTTTCCAAGTTTTTTTATTGAGTCCCTGAAATCAAGATTGACAGCTAGTCCGGTTTCACCAACACCAAAGCCTGCATCGCAGCGTTCTTTGGCAGCCCTTGATGCGACATCCCTGGGGACAAGATTACCGAATGTAGGATACCGGCGTTCCAGGTAGTAATCTCTTTCCTCTTCAGGAATAGAATTCGCAGGTCGTTGGTCTCCTTTAGTTTTCGGTACCCAGATACGTCCGTCATTTCGGAGAGACTCTGACATCAGTGTAAGTTTCGACTGGAACTCATTTAGTTGCGGAACCGAAGTAGGGTGTATCTGAACAAAACTCGGATTGGCAAAAAACGCTCCTTTCTTATGAGCTTTCCATGCTGCCGAGGCATTTGAATTAACTGCCAGGGTTGACAAAAAATATATCGTGCCATAACCACCGGTAGCAAGTACCACTGCATGAGAGGAATGTCTTTCGATTTCACCTGTAATAAGGTTTCTGGCTATGATTCCACGAGCTTTTCCATCAATTAACACCAGGTCAAGCATTTCCCGTCGGGGATACATTGTAACATTGCCTTTTTTTATCTGTCTGTTAAGCGAAGAATATGCTCCGAGAAGACACTGTTGTCCTGTCTGTCCGCTGGAGTAAAAGGTTCTTGATACCTGTACTCCTCCAAAGGAACGGGTATCAAGTGTCCCTCCGTAATCACGCGCAAAAGGTACACCCAGTGCAGTATAATGATCAATTACCTGGTTGCTCACTTCGGCAGCCCTGTAAACATTTGCCTCGCGGGCCCTGAAGTCACCGCCTTTTATCATATCATAAAAAAGTCTGTAAGTACTGTCATTATCGTTCTGATAGTTTTTTGCAGCATTTATTCCCCCCTGGGCTGCAACGGAATGTGCTCTCCGGGGTGAGTCCTGGTAACAGAAGGTTTTTACACTGTATCCGAGTTCTCCAAGCGCTGAAGATGCACCTGCTCCGGACAATCCTGTTCCAATAACTATGATCTCAAGTTTCTTCTTATTGGCAGGGTTAACAAGTTTAACAGAAGCTTTATACTTCGTCCATTTTGTTGCTAACGGACCCTCCGGTATCTTAGAAATTAGTCTACCCATGATTATAATTTTTCCCTTTCGGATTTATCTGAAAAGCCATAATGAGATTGATATCAATGCAAAACCTGCTGGAATAAGGATCGCATATATTAATGCAATTGGCCTGACAATAGGATTCCATAACCTGTGATTAAGGCCGAGTGTCTGAAAAGCGGAATAAAAGGCATGAAAAAGGTGAAATCCAAGAAGCGTAAAACAGGTTAGATATATTATATCGTATGCAGGTATTTTAAATAGGCTATGGGCTACAGAATAAAAATCTTCTGCATTGCCTTTGACCAGACCAAGTTTTATAAAATAGAAATTAAACCAGTGAAGGATGAGAAAGGTAAGAATGGTAGCTCCTGTCCAGATCATGAAACGGGAGAAAAAAGATGTTTCCGATTTGTTGCTGCTCATGTAGCTAACCGGTCGTGCAAGCCAATTCTGGATTTGCAGGAAAACTCCCCATGAAACATGGATAAGGATAGTTCCGAAAAGGACTACCTCCATAATTTTTACCAAAGGGAAGGTTGCCATAAAATGTGCTGCTGTATTGAAAGGTCCGGGTTCACTTTTAAGCAACATCAGGTTTATAATAAGGTGAACCGGGAGGAAGGTAAGCAGGAACAACCCCGCCAATGCCATTACAAATTTTTTGGATATTGAGGAAAACAGAATTTTACTCATTGGTTATGAAATGTTTAGCGTTAATCTTTTTTCCAGAAAAGGAAGTTTATCAAAGTTAGATTTATTAAATCAGATAAACAATTTTATGCTAATTATCACAAATAAAGACGAACAGTCCTGGGATATTCCAATAACCGATTATTGGCTACCTTTACAAAAATAAAAAATTTATATATATGTTTTTTTCTTATAAAGGAGGACGGATTCATTTTTCCGATTCCGGAAATGGGACCTCCATTGTTCTTCTTCATGGCTACCTTGAATCATCTGAAGTCTGGAACGGATTTGCTGAAAAACTCAGTTCTGACTTCCGTGTAATTTCAATTGATCTGCCGGGTCATGGATTATCCGATGTATACGGAGAGGTACACAGCATGGAATTTATGGCAACAGGTATTAAGGAACTTATAAAATATCTTGATATTAAAAGAGTATTCCTCACCGGACACTCTCTTGGGGGATACGTTGCGATGGCTTTCCTGGAGTTGTTTCCGGAACATCTTATGGGTTATTGTCTGTTTCATTCACAGCCATTTTCTGATCCTCCTGGTGTTATAGAAAAAAGAAAACGTGAAATTGAGATAGTGAAAATGGGAAAAAAGAACCTTATGTATCCTGATAATGTAATAAGGATGTTTGCCGCTTCAAATCTTGAAAAATTTGCCGGTGCACTACAACGGTCCAAAGATATTGCAGGCCTATTACCCGGAGAAGGGATAATTGCACTGCTTAGCGGAATGATGATACGTCCATCAAGGCTGTCTTTCATGGAAGAAGGAAAAGTTCCATTACTTTGGATACTTGGGTCAATGGACAGTTATATTCCCTGCGAACTTATTCAGACTAAAGTGAAACTGCCTTCCAATGCCAGAGTCGTTGTACTTAATAAATCTGGACATATGGGTTTTATAGAGGAAGAAGGTCTTTCAGTAAATGTCGTAAGTGATTTTGTACGGGATCTTGTATAAATTATTTTCCCGCAGATTTCGCTGATCAGCAAAGATTTGATCGGCGAAAATCTGCGAGATCTGCGGGAGAAAAAGTATTATTTCTTCAGGAACTCAATAGCATATTTGAGAGTGGTATCAATCTTTTCCCAGATAGGATAGAACCCTTTATTATCCAGTATATTACGGGCAATATATGCTTCTATCTGAGTATGAATGATGCTGCCTGAAATTTTTAAACCTGCAGGATCTTTTTTAATTCCATTTGCATTAGAGTATTGAACAAACTGGTCAATGAGAGGTTGTTTATCGAGGTATTTTTCCATCTCTCCTGCTTCGGTATATTTCTTAAGTATTTCCCTGTTGTTTTCTGTATATTTAAGAGCAAATCTGTAGATATATGATCTGGTTTTAACAAAATAAGGTGACACTCCTGAAGTATCAACAGGTACAAATTTGTCAGGCATGATGCCTCCTCCTCCATAAACAATCTTTCCTCCTGCTGTAGTGAACTTCAGAGAATCAGAGAAATGGATACTGTCAGAAACTTCAAACTCACCATGAGTATACCTTTCATTCAGATCTTCGTAATATTTGTCAAATCCATTTTTATATGATTTTTGAATCGATCTTCCCGTTGGCGTATAATAACGGGCAACAGTCAGACGCAGGCCTGATCCGTCCGAAAACGGGATCGGTTCCTGCACCAATCCTTTCCCGAATGAACGTCGGCCGATAATTGTTCCACGGTCATTATCCTGTAAGGCTCCTGCAAGAATTTCACTTGCTGATGCACTCCACTCATCGATAAGAACTACAAGGTTTCCGGTTTCAAATTCACCTTTTCCCGTGGCTTTAGCTTCACTTCGGGGAGAGGCACGTCCCTTGGTATAAACAATTAACTGACCCTCTTTAAGGAACTGGTCAGCAATATTTATTGCAGCTTCCATTATACCTCCTGAGTTTCCCCGGAGATCAAGTATGAGGCTGGTCATGCCATGATCCTTAAGTTCGCGGAGTCCTTTCATAAATTCATCGAAAGTGGTCATTGCGAATGTGTTGATTTTAATATATCCGATATGATCATTGACCATATAATCAACATCGACGCTGTATATTGGAATTTTGTCACGGGTTATGTCAAATGGCAGAAGTTCTTTCTGTCCGTTCCGCATAACCTTTATTTTAACCACAGTACCTCTCGGACCTTTAAGCATGCCCATAATCTTCTCATCTAATATATGCCTTCCTGCAACCAGGGAGTCGTTGACATATAAGATCTTATCACCGGGTAAGAGTCCAAGTTTCTCTGAAGGTCCTCCGGGAATTGTGCTTATTACAAGAATTGTATCGGTCAGCATACTGAATGATATTCCGATTCCTTCAAAATTACCCTGCAGTGGTTCGTTGGCCCGTGCAAGATCTTTTGCGGGGATATAAACTGAATGCGGGTCCAACTTTTTTAATATGGCAGGGATTGCTGTTTCAACCAGGTCATTACGGTTGACAGAATCCACATAATTCGATTCAATAATATTCAGGATACTATTTAATTTATCATTTCTTGACCTGATATTGGAATGTTGTGAGATATCATTACCCGAAGGCAGAAACCTTCCGATAATAACACCCAAAGCCACTGCAATTCCCAGGATTACGGGGAGGAAAACTGTTCTTTTTGAGTTATTGTAATTCATAAATTTTCTTTTCTGGATCAATATATACCAATTCTATTCCTGCGCGTTTCAGAAGTTCAAGGCCATCTGTTTTATGATACTGGTTACAATAAACGACTCTTTTTATGCCCGATTGGATGATAAGTTTTGAGCACTCCATACAAGGGGATGTTGTTACATAAAGTGTTGAATCTTCGCTGGAGTTATTTGACTTTGCAACTTTTGTTATGGCATTTGCTTCTGCATGAAGAACATATGGTTTTGTTATATTATTTTCATCCTCACAAATATTTTCAAATCCTGAAGGTGTCCCATTATAACCATCTGAGATGATCATCTTGTCTTTCACAATCAGGGCTCCTACCTGCCTTCTTATGCAATATGAATTCTTGGCCCAGATAAGTGCCATTTCAAGATAGCGCTTATCGAAAGCGATTTGTTTTTCACCGTAAGGTTTCAATTCCGTTTTTCCCGACATTATACCCCTGATTGGTGTAATTTTAAAAGGGTTCAAAGTTAATTAATTTCTGATTGTTTTGCTAATCATGAAATCCGAATATAATAAGCAAAATGGAAAGCCTGCAGTATGATTTTATCCATCCACAAACTGAATTTTCTTATGACATTGCGCCATAGTTACACCTTAATTCACTAAATTTGGCTAACTTACAAGTGTTAAACATCAAAAGGATGTATCAATTTTAATTAAACCTGGTTAATCATGTTTAATACAGACCATTTTCACCCGATAATTGTACATTTCCCGATTGCCCTTATTACAATAGGTTTTCTGGCTGAAGTTGCCGCTCTTTTTTTTAAAAAGGAAAAATGTCTGTCAAAAACCGGTTTTTACCTGATGATACTTGGTTCTCTTGGTGCAATTGCAGGCTGGGCATCAGGACACTTATTTACTGAACAACCAACTGAAGGTGAAATCTTAAAGGTATTTCAAAACCATGAAACCGGAGCCCTTGTTACGATGATCCTTATAGTTGTTGGAACTCTTTTCAGGATATGGCTCGTTGTAAAGAAGAAAGAGGAGACTAAACTGAAATGGATTGTTTTCGGCTTTTATCTTCTGGCTTTCGTTGCCGTGACATTTACCGGATACATGGGAGGTACTATGGTGTATAATTTCATGATAGGTCTTGGATAGGAAAATTGTTCTGATCAATGCCTCTCCTTTAATTATAAAATCAACTAAACTAAATCTTATGAAAACTGTTTCCAGATTTTTAATTTTAATTTTATCCGTCGGACTTATTTCCGGATGTGCTCCAAAGCCTGTAAAAACTATTGAGAATTTGAAGGCTGCCTATAACGGGGAGTTAACAGCAAGTGCCAAATATGCTGCTTTTGCTGTGAGAGCTAAAGCAGAAGGATTTGATACCGTTGCTATAATGTTTCTTGCCACTTCAAAAGCCGAATCTGTTCATGCTGCCAATCATTTGAAGGTACTTGAAAAACTTGGTGAAAAAATTGCAGGTCCTCAGATTGGATCTTTCACTGTATTGACTACTGCAGAAAATCTTACAGATGCTATAAAAGGAGAGACATATGAGCTCGAAACAATGTACCCTGGTTTTATCGATCAGGCACATGCTGAAAAGAGTGCCGATGCAGTAAAATCATTTAGATGGGCGCTCGATACAGAAAAGAAGCACCAGATTTTCTATAAGACAGCTCTTGCAGCTGTAGCCGCCGGAGGAGAAAAAAGCCTCCCTGCCAAATGGTTAGTTTGTCCTGTGTGCGGAAATACATACGATGAAGGAAGTGTCACAGCAAAATGTGATTTCTGTATGGCTCCGAAAGAAAAATTTATAATTTTTCAATAGCATAATTCTAAGACGGGGCTGCTTTCACTGCCCCGTTTTCTAGCGATTCCGTACATTACCTCAAAGATTAATGTTTTCCGAATCAGTTATAAAATTCTTCAGGGAATTGAAGTATAGAGGCTCATTGCCTCCGGGGATCTCAGTAATGAATCCATTCCGTAATAATCCCTATATTCTCCCTGTAATCACTGAATTCTACAATAAATTTTATAATGATTCCAATCCGAGGAATCTGATATTGGGAATAAATCCCGGAAGATTTGGAGCAGGTGTGACAGGAATTCCATTTACCGATAGTAAAAGACTCTCAGATAAATGCGGATTGTCAATTCCAGGATTGAAAACATTTGAAACATCTTCAGTTTTTATATATGAAATGATTGACGCTTTCGGAGGAGTTGAACAATTCTATAATAAATTTTTTATAAGCGCTGTCTGTCCGCTTGGATTTACCCTGGTTAATAACAAAGGAAAGAATATCAACTATAATTATTATGACAGCAATAAGCTGATATGTGCCGTTAAGGACTTTATCATAGATAGTTTAGCCAGACAACTTGACTTCGGTATTAGACGGGAAACCTGCTTCTGTCTTGGAACCGGAAAAAACTATAAATTCCTTATTCAGTTAAACAATGATTTGAAGATTTTTGGCAAAATAGTGCCTTTGGAACATCCCCGGTTTATAATGCAATACAAAACAAAACAGAAGGACATATACATTAGAAAGTATATTGAGGAACTTGGAAAGGTATGATAAGTCGGATTGTCACAATAATGTAGTGCTGTTCCAAGTTATCACCTGACTGATTACAACCATCCTGGGATTAATTGTTTATTTTTGGCAAAGAAATTTTAGCTGGTATTATTATAAATTCTGATAAATTTAATTCATGAAGATGATAAAGTCAAAGGGTTCTAATATACTGATAATTATTCCTTTGGTATTAATTTTGCTGGCCGGTTGTGCCACGCAGCATAAATTCAAAAAGCACAAGCCTATTCCATGCCCGTGCGAGAAAGAGAACAAACGTTAGTACGAGTCCCGCTTCCGTAAGACATATTCCCCGAAAATAATCTATACCTGAAATAATTTTTTGCAGTTATTAAAAAAAATATAACGTATTTATACGTCATATTAAAATATAACGTATATTTACGTCAAATATATAATTGTCATGGCATATAATAAAAGTGAACTTTTTAGCACTGAACTTCAGAGTTGCTCAGTTCTGTTTAAGGCATTGGGGCATCCTGCGCGTCTGGCAATTCTTCAATACCTGTCTGAAACAAAAACATGCATTACCGGCGATCTGGCTGATGAGATCCCTCTGGGGAGGACTACTGTTAACCAGCACCTTAGAGAGCTAAAAGAGGCAGGATTGATTCAGGGTACGACCGAAGGAGCCAGGACCTGCTACTGCCTGGATCCAAAAAATGTCCTGAAGTTGAAAAGTATTGTGGAGAAATTCATAAACAATTTATTATGATTATAAAAAACTCATTTATAGTCGGGAATGTTACAATCTCAGATTCTACCATTCCACTCATCTCCTCACAAACCAGTATTAACGATTTTATGGGTGCCGTGATGGTACGCTGGGGAATCCGGCGTGATCATTACAGGGTCAGTCCGGGCCTTTATGCTGTAGGTAACCCCGGTCCCGGATCTGACGTGTTTGTTACTGCAAATTATAAACTTTCCTTCGACTCCCTGCGTAAGAATCTTGAAGGAGTGAATGGCTGGATTCTTGTATTGGACACGAACGGTGTAAATGTCTGGTGTGCTGCCGGTAAAGGGACTTTTGGAACAAAAGAGCTTGTTAACAGAATAAAACTCATAGCACTCGATAAAATTGTGAATCACAAACGTCTCATTCTACCTCAGCTTGGAGCCACCGGAGTTTCAGCCTATAAAGTTAAAGCGGAAACAGGTTTCAACGTTCATTATGGTCCTGTCAGGGCAGCTGATATAAAAAAATTCATAAACGCTGGTTACAGGGCTGACAAGGAAATGCGGAAAGTAACCTTTGGATTAATAGAAAGGATGAAACTCATTCCCAATGATTTCATGTATGGGAAATATTATCTTGCCGGAGCTATGGTACTTTTCTTTATAATTTCGGGTTTGAGCGGCGGAGGTTTTTCTTATAAAGGTTTTTCTGGACAGGGAGGCTCTGCAATGCTGAAAATATTTTTAGCTTATTTTTCCGGTATCATCCTCACGCCAATACTTCTTCCATATATTCCTGGCAGGCATTTCTCTTTTAAAGGATTTTTAACGGGATTTCTGGTCTTTCTTTGTCTGGTATTATTAAAATCCGCCGGTAATAATTCTATAGAAATATTATCCTGGTTTTTTATTATAACAACAGTTTCCTCATTTATGGCTATGAATTGGACAGGATCCTCTACATATACTTCATTGTCGGGAGTAAAGAAAGAGATGAAGATCTCTGTACCTTTTCAGATAGGGTTTGCTCTTATAGGTATTGTTCTGCAGGTTGTAGGGAAATTTATTTAATTATCAGTATATGAAAGATTTAGTATATTTGCCTGATGTAGTGACACTTAGTCTTTGTCAGGATACATGCAACGGATGTGGAATGTGTATACAGGTCTGTCCGCATGAGGTATTTGAACTCTCAGGAAAAAAAGCTCACATAATCAGAAGAGATTATTGCATGGAATGCGGGGCATGTGCATTAAATTGTCCGGTACAGGCTGTAACTGTCAAATCAGGGGTCGGATGTGCAGCAGGCATTATTAGCGGGATATTGAAAAATTCGGAACCGACATGCGGTTGTTCTGATTCAAAATCAACATGTTGCTGAATTAATAAGGGTTCGTCCGATTAATTTCTTAATCATATCATTTGCCAGATGGTTTAAATTAAACAATTTTTTACCTTTATGACTGAAGCGGATGCAGTATTTTGTTCTGCATAGGTGTT
>Ga0182021_10011693_pt1 | contig 10424 bp, 11 predicted proteins | sample 612E3MmetaG_FD_120493 | JGI IMG/M metagenome (GOLD analysis project Ga0182021, IMG submission 120493) | Permafrost microbial communities from Stordalen Mire, Sweden - 612E3M metaG (Illumina Assembly) | ecosystem: Environmental > Terrestrial > Soil > Wetlands > Permafrost | place: Sweden... | reverse complement strand
GGAAAGCCTCGAGATACTTTCGGTGGAGCTCAAGGGAGCCGCCGGAGAGATGGTCCGCATCCACCTCTCTGACGGCTCTTTCTTTTTGCTCCATGCCGAGGTATTCGCCCGCGAGGGATTGTCCACGGGCTCCGTCCTGGACGCCGACACCCGGACGCGCCTGCACGAGCGCTCGGAGAGGGTGCGTGCCCGTGTCCAGGCCCTGCGCCTCCTGGCGCGTGCCCCCCATACCCGGCGCGGCCTGGCGCGCAAGCTCGCTGCCCGGGGCTTCGGGACCGCGGCGATTCGCCACTCCCTTGCGCGCATGTCGGAGCTGGGATATCTCGATGACAGGTCGTTCGCGGAGTCATGGATGCGCTCCCGTCTTTCCTCGGGGAAGGACGGGGGCGCGGCGCTGTATCGCGGGCTCCTCGCGCGCGGAGTCGCGAGGCCTCTGGCCGAGGAGGTGGTGCGCGACATGTACTCTCATGAGCTTGAGGTTCAGAACGCCCGCCGTCTCGCTGACGGACTTTCCCGCAGCGCCGCTATCCGCCGCCTTTCCGGGCGCGGCTTTCGCTCCCGCGCTATTGCGGTGGCGATCCGGGGGATCCCGGGAACAGCTCGTGAACAAGCGGCGGACTGAAACCGAAACGCCCCGACAGCACGGCTCGCGCGAGGTCGAGAACCCGCCCGCAGCCGTCGAGGACCGCGGAATCCGACGTCACGACGATTCCTCCATAGACTTTCAACGGGAAATCCGCGCTCGGCACAAGGGTGACTTCCACCGGGCAGGCGAGCGCCGCCAGGCGCGCGCGCAGCTCCTCGGCCATCAGGCCGGAAAAAGCGATCGGCATGTCGAGGTACGCATCTACTCGCGACGGCCCGATCCGGGCGATCTCATCGACGATCTCGCCCGTTGCCCGGCCGGAAAGCTGCGAGGTGCGGTAGCTGCCGTGGGTCGCCGATGCGTCACGGAGCATGCCGTCATCGCCAATGAAGAGCACCTGCCCCCGCAGATAACTTTCCACGGTAATGAGAACATTGTACCAGTCCAGTCCCAACGGCTGTCGTGCGGCCGCCGCCGGCGCCACGAGCTTCGTGTGCCGATCGGCCGCCGTTCTCTGCGCGATCACGCCTCGGAACAGACAGTTGCGCTGCATCCGCGACAGCCGATGCCTGTCACCGACGAGCTTGAGGGTCGATTTTTCCGGATAGCCATTTTCCCGGAGGAGTCTGTACATGGAGCACGCTTCCGAAAAATTATTCGTTGACATTATGGATATAATTGGTATACTGACTAGTATTGAGAATTGACCGCAACGCATCGAAAGGATAGCAGAAATGGCGAAGAAGGAAAAGAAGGTCCGGATTTTTTCAGCACTCGAAGTTGCGGATATCTGCGGTGTGGTCAACCAGACCGCCATCAACTGGATAAAAAACGGATTCCTCAAGGCGTTCATGACGCCCGGCGGTCAATACCGCGTATACGCGGAGGACCTTCTCTCATTCCTTTCCTCCCGCGGCATGCGTGTGCCGGACGGCCTCGTCGAAAGCAGCGATGCGGGTCCTGACTGGGAGCGCCTTCTCATCGTCGACGACGATGAGAACATCAACATGCTGCTGAAGAGATACCTCAGCCGCCTTTCTCCGACCCTCACCGTGCTCCAGGCATTCGACGGGTTCGAAGCGGGGAAACTGATATCGGAGTCCAGACCCGGTGTGATCCTGCTGGATATCAACCTTCCCGGGATCGACGGTCACAAGCTCTGCCGCCGCATCAAGGAAGACCCGACCCTCGGTTCTCCCGTCATCATCGCGATCACGGGGATTGCGGACGAGGGAGCGGGGGAGCGGATCATCGGGGAAGGCGCCGATGCCTTTCTCCGCAAGCCGCTGGATTTCGACAAACTCTGGTCGACGATCGAGGAGTTGACCGCCTCGCGCACCGGCAAGGAGACGGCGGGGTGAGCGGCGCCCCGCTGATCCTGATCGTGGAGGACGAGGACTCGATCCGCCTCACGCTCCGCGACTACCTGAAAAAGAAGGGCCACGAGGTGGCCGTCGCCTCCGACGGTGTCGGGGCGATCAAGCAGATCCTCGACCATCCCGTCCACCTCATCGTCACCGACTACCGCATGGACATCCTCGGCGGCGACTACTGGATACGGTTCCTCCGCGAGTTCTGCCCGGACAAGAAAGTCATCATCACCAGCGGCTTCCTGCAGCCGGAGTTCCCCATCCCGTTCCCCGTGGTCTACAAGCCGTACGACTACGCGGAGCTGGAGGGGCTGATTCGCAGGACCCTCGCAGAGACCGTGTAGAGAGGCGGAAGCGGATGCCCGTGCAGAGACCGGGCAGTGCAGCACTGCACGCCGTCGTGAGCGGCCGCGTCCAGGGTGTCGGATTTCGCTATTCCGCGGCACGCCAGGCGCGCGCGCTGGGGATCACCGGCACGGTGGCCAATCTTCCCGACGGGAGCGTCGAGGTGCTGGCGGAAGGTCCGCTGCCGGACCTGGAGCGCCTGCTCGAGTGGCTGCGCGACGGCCCGCCGGGCGCGCACGTCTACGGCGTGGACGCGCAGTGGCTGGTGTGGACCGGGCGGTTCCGCGGCTTCGAGGTCGCCTTCTGATGGCGCTCCTCCCCGTCGGCCCTGCCTGCTTGTTCCTCGTGCCCGCCTCTGGTAAGAATGACTGATGTGCGGGATATTCGGCTACGCGGGACCTGATGCTCGATCCGAGCTCCTGGTGGAAGGGATCAAGCGCCTGGAGTACCGGGGCTACGACTCGTGGGGCCTGTGCCTCGCGGCTGACGACAAGCTCGCACTCATCCGGAGGGTGGGCAGGATCGGGGGCGTCGATGCCTCTGCGCTGGCCTTTGGCGGTGACGGGGCCCTGCTGAAATCCGCATGCTCCGGGATCGCCCACACGCGCTGGGCGACGCACGGCGCACCGACCGAGGCCAACGCTCATCCGCACGTCGACTGCGCCGGAAGAATTGCCGTCATCCACAACGGGATCATCGAAAATCACGCCGCCCTGCGAATGTCGCTCCAGGCCAAGGGACATCGATTCACGAGTGAAACGGACACCGAGGTCATTCCCCACCTGGTCGAGGAGCTCCTGAAGACCGAGCCCGACTTTTCCTCGGCATTCCTGGCGGCCATGAAGCTCCTCGTCGGCGCTTATGGCATCGCCGCGCTCTGGGCGGGGAGCCCGGACACTGTGTACGTCGCCCGTCACGGCAGCCCGATCGTCCTCGGCGTGGGCAAGAACGCGACGCTCGTGGCCAGCGACCCGGCGCCCCTGGTGGCGCACACGCGGGACGTGATCTACCTCGACGACGGCGAAGCGGCGATCCTTCATCCCGACGGGTTCGAGACGCGGACGCTGGAGGGGGCGCACGTCAGCAAGCAGGTCCAGCAGGTCGCCTTCAGCCTTCCGGACATCGAGCGGGGAGGGTTCCCCCATTTCATGCTGAAGGAGATCGCCGAGCAGCCGGAGTCCATCCACAACGCGCTTCGCGGGCGGATCGTGCGGTCCGAAGGAACGGCAAAGCTCGGAGGCGTAAGCGAAGAGCTCCTGCGCAAAGTGCGGCGATGCCATATCGTGGCGTGCGGCACCTCTTTTCATGCCGGTCTCATCGGCAAGTACCTTTTTGAAAACCTCGCACGGATACCCACGCAGGTCACTTTCGGTGCGGAGTTCCGTTACGCGCACCCGGTGCTGGAGCCCGACACCCTGGTCATCGCCATCAGCCAGTCCGGTGAAACCGCGGACACGCTGGCCGGGATCCGCGAGGCGAAGCTGATCGGCGCGGAGACAATCGGCATCTGCAACGTCGTGGGTTCCACCATCGCCCGGGAGTGCGGGAAGGGCATCTACATCCACGCGGGGCCCGAGATCGGCGTCGCCTCCACGAAGGCCTTCACCAGCCAGCTGGTGGTCCTCAGCCTCCTTGCGGCGCACATGGGCCGCATGCGCGGGATGTCGCTCAGGGCAGGGCTGCTCTTTCTCGACGCGCTGGAGAAGCTCCCCGCGCAGGCGGGGAGGATCCTCGCAGAAAAGGACAAGGTCGAGCGGATCGCCCGGAAATATGCGAAATGCCGCGACTTCCTGTTCGTGGGAAGGCTGTACGAATATCCCACGGCCCTGGAAGGTGCGCTGAAGCTGAAGGAGATCTCCTACATCCACGCCGAAGGCGTGCAGGCGGCGGAAATGAAGCACGGGCCGATCGCCCTCGTGGAGCCGGATGTTCCCACCGTTGTCCTTGCCGCGCAGTCGGAGATCAGGGACAAGATGCTGGGCAACACCCACGAGATCCTGGCCCGGTCCGGCAAGGTCATTGCCGTGGCGCGGGAGGGCGACGACGAGCTGGCGCGGCTGGCCACCGACACGATTTTCATCCCCGAGACTCTCGACCCCCTCGTGCCGATCCTCTCCGTGATCCCCCTGCAGCTGCTGGCCTATTACATCGCCGTCGAGCGCGGGTGCGACGTGGACAAGCCCCGCAACCTCGCGAAGAGCGTGACGGTGGAGTAAGGCATGGACCCGCGCATCGTCCTGTTCGAGGATCACCTCCTGGATGACATGACCCCGATCTCCCTCACCCGGCCTGCATTCGCCGTGACCTGCGCCTGTTACACTCTGTACGAGATTGCGACGGGCGCCGTCGGCGCCCCATCCGCCTCCGGCGGCGCCAAATCCGCCTCCGGCGGCGCGTTGCACTGGATCGTGCGGGGGCACCTGCAGAAGACCGCGGCCCAGCACTTCGCCGGACGGCCGCCGAATGCCGGCGACATGCTCTTTTTCCTCAATGCGTCGGTCGCTCCCGACGTGCGGTACGCCGCACGTATCCGCCAGCTGTGGGAGAAGGGCGAGCCCTTCGTGTCCACGGCGGGGAGGAGGGTGTCGGCCGCGCTCGTGCCGGCCGGCAGCCCCTTGCCCGATCCGCTCACCAGCGAGAATGTCACCCCGTGGCTGCTGGAAATGAAGCTTCCGCTCATGGAGGAGGAGCTCTTCCGCACCTTCGATCACCAGTACGAAGTCGTGAAATACCTCGAGCCGCTCTTCCCGGAAAATATCGCCCACCGCATCCGCGCGGGCGGCTACCGGGAGGTCGCGCCGAAAGTCTATGCCGCCGAGAACGTGACCGTCGCCCCCACCGCGGTCTTCCGCACGAAGGACGGCCCCGTCGTACTGGAAAAAGACGTCGAGGTGGCTGACTTTGCCTACGTTGTCGGGCCGGTGCACGTCGGGGCACGGACCCGGATCATCGAGCGGGCATCCCTGAAGGAGCACGTCTGCATCGGGGAGACGTGCAAGATCGGCGGCGAGGTCGAGGCGAGCATCATCGAAGGGTTCACGAACAAGCAGCACCATGGTTTCCTCGGTCACTCCTGGGTGGGATCGTGGGTGAACATGGGCGCCGGCACGAGCAACAGCGACCTGAAGAACAGCTATGGCGAGGTCAGGCTGGAATACCCCCACCGGCGGGTGGATACCGGGATGCAGTTCCTGGGGTGCATCATCGGGGACTTCGCAAAGAGCGCGATCAACACAAGCATCTTCACCGGAAAGATCGTCGGCGTGTCCAGCATGCTCTACGGTTTCATCGGCTCCAATGTGCCCAGTTTCTGCAACTACGCCCGCTCGTTCGGCCAGATCACCGAATGCCCGGCTGACCAGGCCGTGCTGATCCAGAAGCGCATGTTCGCACGGCGCGGCATCCGCCAGACCCCGGAAGATGCGGCCCTCCTGAAGGACGTCTTCGAGCTCACTCGCACCGAGAGGCTGATCTCCGACGAGCCACCGGCCCTGTAGGGGCCTCGTACCACCCGGTGCCCTCTGCCCGCGACGGGATCACGAAATTTGACATTTCGCCCCCCGTGACCTATCATGGGCGAGTTCAGACAGGTCTTGGCTTCCGAAGAACTGGCTCGTGGGCGGAGGAGGTACGGGCATGCAGGAAGCGGATAGAATCCAAACGGAGATTCAGAAGGTCATCGCGGACGATCCCACCATCCAGGACTCGAGCAGGATTATCGTCATGGTGGAAAAGAAGAGCATCTGGAAGGGCGGCAAGGAGATCGTGGTCCTGAAGGGTAGCGTGCGCTCGGAGAGCGACAAGGCCAAGGCGGAGAAGATCGCGCAGCTGCACGCCGCGGGACGCCAAGTCCAGGACTCGATCGTCGTCCACTAGCCCGGCCGGGGAAGCCCGGCTGCGCCCGTCCGATTCACGCAGCAGTCAGCGGCTCAGTTCCGGTCCGTCGGCCCGCCGGCAGGGTATCCGCTGATAGTGTCGAACACGAACGTGCCAATGGCGGGGTCGATGTCCACGCACGCCGCGCGGAAGCGCTCGGCGACCGGGTCCCGGTTGAACGCGCCATCTGCGATGATGACCGGCGTCATCTTGGAATGTCCCGGAACTTCCCCCGAATCGATCCTGTTGTGCTGAAACCCGTGCTCCCGCGTCCACGTCAAGGCGCGCTCGCGCTGCTGCTTGTCGTAGCACAGCTGGAAGCCGATCAGGGTGCGGTCGTCTCCGTACCAGACGATCAGGTCGAAATAATCGTCGGTGAACCAGCGGCGGAATCCCTCTCCTTCCACCTGGCGTGCGTTGCGTAACTCACTGAGCATGGACACGCCTCCTTTTTCCCGGAGTATACTTCACTTCGTGCGGCAGAGGCAGGGGCATGACACACGCTGACCACGTGGCTCTCATCCGGCCGGGCGCCGAGGGATCGGCGGGTGCGTGGGCTGACCTCGGTGCCGGGTCGGGCGCATTCACGTTGGCCCTCGCCGCCGTTCTCGGGCATGCTTCGCGGATCTATGCCGTGGACCGCGACGCCGGCGCGCTGGGGATGCTCGAGCGCGCCCTCCAGCGCGAGCGCGGGAGGGCGAAGGATATCCCGCTGGTTCAGACCGTGCACGCCGATCTCCGGGGCGAGGTGCCGCTGCCCCCGCTGGACGGGATCCTGATGGCAAACTCCCTCCATTTCCAGGCCGACGCCTGCGCGGTCCTCACCCACGCGGCCCGATGGCTCAAGCCGGGCGGGCGCCTCATCATCGTCGAGTACGACATCGAGACTCCGAATACATGGGTGCCGAACCCGATTCCCTGGTCGCGGCTTCCGGCCGTCCTCGAGTGCGCGGGTTTTTCCGCGGCGCGGCTCCTGGGCACCCGGCCGAGCAGGTACCACGGCAGGATGTATTCGGCGCGGGCGCTTCTCGATGCCACTGGCGCGACCCCGCCCTGACGGGTACTCTCGCGGCCAGGAGGATGAATGCCATGACCGACACACGCAGGCCCATCGATGACGGCGACTGGAACATGTCCTTCCTCTTTCCCGACGAGGTCGCCGCTGCCCGTTCCCGGACGGGCCTCGCCATCCTGCCGCTGGCGCCCATCGAGTGGCACGGACCGCACCTGGCAATGGGCTGCGACGGCCTGCTGGCCCATGCCTTTGCCCGGAGGATTGCGCGCGATCTGCAGAGCCCCTACTTTCCGCCCCTGTACGTCGGCACCGAGAGGGAGCGCCGGCCCGAGACGCTCTCGGCCCTGGGATTCGCGCCGTCCGACTACATCGAGGGGATGGATTTCCCTGCCAATTCCGTGAAGAGCGCGTACATCCGCGAAGAGGTGTTCAGCCTCATCGTCCGCGGCACCCTGGAAGCCCTGTTCCAGCGCATGCGGTACTCGGCTGTCGTGATCGTGAACGGGCACGGCGCGGACAACCAGCGCGCCGTGCTCGACCGGCTGTGCGCGGAATACAATGCGGGGTCCGGGCGCCGTCTCCGGTGGGTCTATCCCGGTTTCCCCCGGTCCCTGGTCGCCGGGTCGATCGGGCACGCAACGGCCGAGGAATCGTCCATGCTCATGGCGATGTGGCCGGGATGCGTCGATGTTGCACGCCTTCCGGAGTCCGGCCCCCTGCGGAACATCGATCACGCCGTCGTTGACGGGGACACCTTCGACGGCGCGTCGACCGCCGATTTCACCGTGCGCCCCGAGCAGGACCCCCGCCGTCACACCCGGGCAGAGGTGGGAGAGCAGTACGTGGAGGAGGCGGCACGAGAGACCGTGGCGGACATCCGCACATGGCTCCGGCTCACAAGTTGAGGATCTCGTTCCCGAGGATCCGCTCGATGACGAGCGTCGCCGCGCCAAGGGCGCCGGAGTCGGATTCGAAAACGCTCTTCGTGATTACCGTCTTCTGGGCGATCGCGTGCAGGGCCCGGCGCCTCACGATTCGCTGGATTCCCTCCACGATCAGTCCGTGCATCTCCTCGACGACTTCCCCGGCGAGGACAACGGTGCCGGGATCGAACACGTTGATGAGGTCGGCGATGCCGATGCCGATGCACTCCTCGATCTCGGCAACCACGATGTTTGCAAGCTTGTCTCCCTCCATCGCTGCGCGGCCGACCTGGGAGAGCGTCAGGGACTCTGCCGGGTCCGCGAGGGAGCCCAGCGTCGTGTAGACGCCCGCGGCGATCAGCTCCCGCACGCGCGCGAGGATCGCGTTCGTGGACACCAGCGCCTCGAGGCAGCCCCGGTTGCCGCACTTGCACAGGGGGCCGTTCTCCTTCACCGTGATGTGGCCGAACTCACCGCTCACGCCATTGGTGCCCCTGAAGATGCGGTTGTCGAGGATGATGCCCGAACCGACGCCCAGGCCGATGTAGAGGAACAGGAAGGTATCGACGCTCTTTACCGCTCCGTGCCGTTTCTCCGCAAGGGCCATGCACCGCACCGCGTCGTCGAGGAGCACGTCCACCCCGAACCGCTCCGCCACCAGGGATGCCAGCTGCACGTTTTCCCACCCGGGAAGCCCGGGGCAGTAGACGACGACACCAGACCGGGCGTCGACCAGCCCGGCAACGCCGATGCCGATGCCCAGGAGGGGGCCGTGCTGCACTGTTCCGCAGACGGCTATCGCTTCCGCCGTTTCGGCCATGAGCAGCTCCTGGAGGGGCTCGCGCTCATCGGTCGGCGGGGAGGATTCCTTGCGGTAGATCGTGGAGCCGTCGAAACCGATCGCCGTGAGGCTGAGCCTGCCCGGCTCCAGCACGGCGCCGATGGTGAACCCATATCGATGGCTCAACGCGATGACAGAGGGCTTTCTCCCCCTCCCGCTGGTCCTGACCTGGCTTCCCTCGACGAGGAGACCCACCGAGATCAGCTCGTCCACGAGCCTCTTTGCCGTGGCCACGCTCAGGCTGCAGGAATCCGAGATCTGCAGCCGTGAGAGCGGTCCCCTGTCCCGCACGGTGTTGAGGATCACGCGCCTGTTTCGGGCGGCATTATCGATGTGACTCAGCCCGTGGTGGTCGATTCAAGCCTCCACTTTTCGACGAGCATATCAGTGAACGCCGTCGAGGGCAAGAAGAATGATGGTATTTAGGATTTTGGTGATCCCAAAAAGCATGAAATTTCTTGACAACTGCAATCCATGGGATTAATGTGAGCCGAATTCGATCGAAGGAGTGTCGAGATGACCTACGCGAGGAAAGACCTTGCGCTTTTTGGCGGGCCGAAGGCGAAGAACTCCCCCACGATCCCGATGTTCCCGGGCGGCTTGGAGATCGGGGCGGAGGAGAAGAGGGAAGTGATGGAGGTGCTGGACAACAAGTACCTCTTCCGCTACTACGGGCCGAAAGACTCCCCGTCCAAGGTGAAGGCGCTCGAGGACGGCTACGCGAAGTACCTCGGAACCCGGCACTGCCTCGCGCTGAACTCGTGCACCTCGGCGCTCATCAGCGCGCTCGTGGCCGTCGGGGTGGGGCCAGGTGATGAAGTCATCGTTCCCGCCTATACCTTTTTCGCCACCTGCGCCGCGGTGGTTGCCGCGCGTGCAATCCCGATCGTTGCCGAGGTCGACCGTTCGCTTACCATGGATCCGGTCGACCTCGAGAAGAAGATCACCTCCCGCACGAAAGCGATCATCCCCGTGCACATGCGCGGGATGCCGGCGAAGATCGACCGCATCATGGAGATCGCCCGCAGGCACAAGCTTTCGGTGATCGAGGACGTGGCCCAGGCAAACGGGGGCACCTTCCGCGGAAAGCCGCTGGGCTCGTTCGGCGACATCGGGTGCTTCTCCCTGCAGTTCCACAAGATCATCACCTCGGGCGAAGGGGGAGTCCTCGCCACGAACGCGGACCTGCTATACACACGCGCGCAGGCCTACCACGACGTGGCCGCCTGCTGGCGCAAGGACCGCTTCGCGCCGCCCGAGTTCGCCGGCGAGATCTTCTTCGGCGTGAACTTCCGCATGAGCGAGCTCACGGGCGCCGTTGCCCTCGCGCAGTTCCGCAAGCTGGACGGCATCGTCTCCCGCATGCGGCGCAACAAGAAGCTCATCAAGGACAGGCTGCGCGATCTGAAAGGCCTGGAGTTCCGCGAGGTCACCGACGAAGCCGGGGACACCGCCATCTGCCTGGTCT
>Ga0182021_10011691_pt1 | contig 10424 bp, 8 predicted proteins | sample 612E3MmetaG_FD_120493 | JGI IMG/M metagenome (GOLD analysis project Ga0182021, IMG submission 120493) | Permafrost microbial communities from Stordalen Mire, Sweden - 612E3M metaG (Illumina Assembly) | ecosystem: Environmental > Terrestrial > Soil > Wetlands > Permafrost | place: Sweden... | reverse complement strand
CCAACCGGGTCCGGCAGGGCGGCAATCTCACGAAGGGCGTCGGCAATCCCGCGGATCCGGCCTTCATCCAGCATCAGACGGTCCAGCATGGCTGTTGAAAGCCCCTTCTGCTCTCCCGTTGCGAGGTCTTTCCGGTTCTCTGTGATCAGGCCCTGTGCTCCATGTTCGAGGGCTGCGGCCATCTTCAGCAGCATCTCATTTTTGACGGCGGTTGAAAGACGTGCCATGGCCAGTGCGGCCTGACGGGCTTCCTGCGCGATTTTTTTGACCTTTTCTGCGATACTCACGATATATACTCCCAGGATAAAATCAACCGGACTGTCGCGCGGTGAATGTAAAATAATACGCAAAAACAGGCCGTCCAGCAAGACATTTGAACTAACTGAAACAGCCGCCATCAGTGTAACGGGAGAACAGCGCTGTATGCTGATTGACAGGGCCGGTACTCAATGCTACAAAACCCTCCATGAAGACCATCTTTTCAACAATCGAGCCGATCCGGTACCTTCGTGTCATCATCTGCGCAAGCCTGATGTTGCTGGTCGGGTGTACCAGCTACATTCCCCGAAAAAATTCACACCTGCTTCAGACCGGCAATCCTGCCGATGATACGATAAAGCTTGTAGTTGTCCCGTTGCCGGTGATAGCTTCAAGTCCCAATGAGGGGATTACGTCCGGTGCCTTGACGGCCTTCCTGGCTTATAACAAGCGGGACGAGATCACGACCCTGCTGGCCCCCCAGGTGACCTACAACGACACGTTTGGTGTCACCGCCTCGTTGTACGGCGCGTTCTACCCGACCCCCAATCAGAACGTAGAAATCAACCTTTCCAAGTCAGTCAGCGTAAATCATGATTACGAACTTCGCGTCAGAGATACGTCATTACTGGACCATAAACTTGAACTGAACGGATTTTTCTTCAAGCTGGCTGACGGTTCCGCGCGTTTTTTCGGCTTTAACGCCAAGAGTCCGCAGCAGATGGAAACAAATTATTCCGATGACGAATTCGGCTACAACATTTCCGCCGGTTACCAGATTGGCGAGCACTATCAGCTGTCTCTTGGTGATCGTTTCCGCGATGTCAGAATCCGTCCGGGGGCTTTCGGAGCGCTCCCCGACATCAAAGATAAATTTTCATCAGCTACCGTGACGGGGGTTGACGGATTTACCACTCATGCCGTACGTCTGTCACTGACGTACAGCACGCTTGATAATCGGGATACCCCCACCTCTGGGGGCTATACCCGGATTTCATTCGAACCGACAATGAAGGCGTTGGGGGGCAGTGGCAATTACCGGCACTACGAGGTTGAAGCCAAGGGGTTTATCCCGATCAATGAGGGCAAATATATCAGTGTGTTCCGCCTGATGTACAATCAGACTCTCGGTCGCGATGTCCCCTTTCTGGAACAGAGTATACTGGGGGGGGAGAGTTCCCTGCGCGGCTACGGCCGCAACCGTTTCATCGACAACAGCTTTCTGCTCTGCAACCTCGAAGAGCGTATCCGGCTCTTTCGCTGGGAGGTGTTTGGGGTGACTGCGGATTGGGAGGTGGCCCCTTTCTTTGACATGGGGGCGGTGATGGAGTCCCTGAACAAGGCGAGCGGAACCAACTTCGAGTTCAACCCCGGCATCGGTTTCCGGGCGATCGTACGCCCGAATATTATTGGCAGGGTGGATCTGGGGATCGGCAGAGATGGGCCTGCGGTGTTTGTCGGTCTTGGGTATCCGTTTTAAGCAAACAACGACGTTGAAACGTAGAGACCCAATTATCTCTGTGTCACTGTGCTTATATGCGTTGTTCTATCGTGTCCGTTTATCCGGTCGCTCGATTTCGAACTTGTCCAGACGGTACTGCAGGGTCTTATAACTCATCCCGAGGAGCGGCGCAGCCTTGCCGATTACCCCTTCTGCCCGTGCCATCGCCTTGACGATCAGCCCTTTTTCGAGTGCCTCGAAATCGATCCCTTCTGCAGGAAGGTCGAAATTAATGCCGCCCTCCAGTGAACCGCAGGCGGTGATCTCGCTCGGAAGGTCGTCCGGTTCGATATAATTGCTTTCGGCCATCAGGACGGAGCGTTCTATCACCGACTCCAGTTGCCGGACATTGCCGGGCCAGCTGTAGTTCATCAATAGCTTCAGCGTCTGCTTTGAAATACCGTCCATCGTAACTCCGGCTCCCTTGCTGTATTTTTCCAGGAAGAATTCTGCCAGGGTCTTGATGTCACTTCCCCGCTCGCGCAGGGGGGGGAGATTGACGCGGATAACGTTCAGCCGGTAGAACAGATCCTCGCGGAAGGTCCCTTTTTTTATCTCCTGTTCGAGTTCCTTGTTGGTGGCCGAGACCAGGCGTACATCCAGCCCGACATTGACCTTGCCGCCGACTCTGCGGATCTCCTTTTCCTGGATGGCCCGCAGCAGTTTGGCCTGCATGGCGACGTTCATCTCGCCGATCTCATCCAGAAACACCGTGCCGCCATCCGCCGCTTCGAAGATGCCGATTTCGCGGGCATTGGCACCGGTAAAACTCCCTTTTTCGTGGCCGAACAGCTCACTTTCGATCAGAGTGTCCGGGATCGCGGCGCAGTTGATGGCGATAAACGGCTTGTCGCGCCGCGGGCTCCCTTCGTGGATCGCCCTGGCAATCAGCTCTTTACCGGTTCCTGATTCGCCCACGATCAGTACGGTTGAATTTGAAGGGGCAATCTTTGCAACGATCCGGAAAACTTCCTTCATCTTAGGATGCTCACCCTGCATGTTGGGTATCGTTGCGATCGATTCGATCCGTTTCTGCAGCACGCGGTTTTCGTGTACCAGACCGATGCGCTCGAAGGCCCGGAGCAGGGTCAGCACCAGATTGTCACGCTCCAGTGGTTTTTCCAGATAATCGAATGCCCCTTTTCGCATGGCCTCAACGGCCGAATCAACCGAGCCGTGGGCCGTCATCATGATGATGCATTGCTGAGGGTCATCGGCCAGAACCTTTTCCAGCAGGTCGAGTCCGCTCTGCCCCTGCATCTTGAGGTCGGTCATGATCAGGTCAAACTCGCGCTTTTCCAGCTGTTCCAGCGCTTCGCGTACACCGGGTACATCAACGACATCGTACCCTTCTTTTTTAAGGATCAGGTTGAGTATATCCCTCTGTCCTTTTTCATCATCAACTATCAGTATGCTGCCGGTATTCTTCATAGTACCTCGATCGCTTTTCAGGTTTCTATCGGTTGCAGCGGCAGTGAAACGTTAAAGATTGTTCCGCTGCCAACCGTACTTTCAACTTCTATCCCGCCGCCATGTTCCTTGATGATCCGCTCGGTTATGGCCAGTCCCAGGCCGATACCGACATCCTTGGTGGTGAAATAGGGCTGGAATATTTTGCCGATGTCGTCCGGAGCTATGCCGCTCCCCTGGTCGCTGAAGGTCAGTTTTACCTGGTCCTCTTCGAGCAGTGCTCCCAGGGTGATCGTGCCGCCGTCCGGCATCGCCTGGGAAGCGTTGGAGACAAAATTAAGGATGCAGTTTCTAAAAAGTTCGCCGTCGATCCAGAGGGGCGGCAGCTCAGGAGGAATCTGCAGATCGACAGCAATATGATGTTCTGTAAGCCGATCCTGCAGCACCGGCAGCACCTTGGCCAGCAGTTCCCTGTAGACGACCTGTGTCCGGCGAAGCTTGAGCGGCCGTCCATAGTTCATGAAGTTCACCACCATATAATTTGCGCGGCGGACCTCTTCCTTGATCTTCTCCGTCAACTCCTCCAATTCGGCGTGCTTGTCACCGCAGCAGGGGAGCATCTCGGTTTTAAGATGATCAATCGCCAGACTGATGTAGTTAAGCGGGTTGCGGATCTCGTGGGCGATGCCGGATGCCAGCTGGCCGACCCGCGAGAGATGTTCGGCCTCATAAAGGCGTTTTTCCAGCGTTTCCCGCTCCCGCAGTTTTTCGACCATGTTGTTGAAACCTACCGCCATCTCTCCGATCTCGTCGTTACTCTCCACCGGAATGGTCACCGACAGGTCGCCGGCCGAGACCCGCTTGAAGTCCTCCACCAGGTTTTTGATCGGGGTTGTATAGCGGCGGGCGAGATAGATGATCAGGGCGATGCCGACCGTGAAAACCATGCCGGTTGCAAAGAGGCGCCGGATAAAATTGGCCCGCTGTATATCACGAATATTGTCCAGCAGCATGTTGATCTGGACATACCCCAACTGCTCATCACCAACGATAACCGGCACTACCACTTCATACGGTTTCTGGGAGAGCACCGCGCCGCCAACCGGTCGCTGTACCGCGTGGATCCCTTTCTCCAGTTTTTTGAGCTCCCGTTTTTTGCCGATCTTTTCAGGATCGGATGAATCGATAATCTCCCCCTCCGTATTGATGATGTTGATCTCGTTGATTCCCTTTTCCCGGGCTTTTATCAGGTAATCGGTCAGTCGGGAGGTCTCGGCATCGGAGGTGAGATCCTCAATACTCATCTGGATCGCCTTGGATATCTCCTGGGAGCTGTCCTGAATTTCGTTCACCAGGGCGGTCTGGGCAAACTGGTTGAGGATGAAGAGAGTCATCATTGCCAGGACCAGCAGGGAGAGCATGATGATAATCAGTTTGGCGTTGAGCTTCATGGGTGCCTTTGCAGAGAGGTGTTACCGTGCGCTGAAACCGCCATTATTGCACCATTTCGCCGATCAGGTCATAATCCGAAGAGTCGGTGATTGTGAGGGTGATAATGTCGCCGATATCGGCAGTGCCGGAGGTGATATAGACCTGGCCGTCAATGTCGGGAGCCTGACGTGATGAGCGCCCCTTGAGCAGCAGCTCGGTCTCCTCGCTGAACCCCTCCACAATAACCTGCTCGGTTGTCCCGATCAGTGTACGGTTATGACGGAAGGAGAGCCGCGCCTGTGCCCGCATCAATTTGCGGTAGCGCTCACGCTTGACGCGCTCCGACACCTGATCCGGCATTTCCGCTGCCGGAGTTCCCTCTTCCCTGGAGTAGCAGAATACACCGAGGCGGTCGAAACGGGTCTGTTCAACAAAGTGGGTCAGCGTGGTAAAGTCTTCGAGGGATTCACCCGGAAAGCCGACGATCAATGATGTACGCAGGGCGATGCCCGGGATTTCGCTCCGCAGCTTGGCAATCAGATCGCGAATTTGTTGCTCGGAACTCCTCCGTTTCATGGCTTTCAGAACCGGATCTGAGATGTGCTGGATCGGAATATCCAGATACTTGCAGACCTTGGGTTCATCGCGGATCAGGGCAATCAGGCTGTCGGTGATCCCGTCCGGATAGGCGTACAGCAGCCGTATCCAGCGAAGCCCTTCTATTGCAGTCAGCCGCCGGACCAGTGTTTCCAGAGTCGTACCGTCATTCATGTCGCTGCCGTAGCGAGTGATGTCCTGGGAGATGACGTTGATCTCCTTGACCCCCCGGGCGACCAGCCGCTCTGCCTCGGCCACCAAGGCATCGATCGGGCGCGATCGGTAGGCTCCGCGCAGTTTGGGGATAATGCAGTACGAACAGCAGTTGGAACACCCCTCGCCGATCTTGAGGTAGGAAAACCAGGCCGGAGAGGAGTTAAGGCGCGGCAGCGTTTCGTCGTATATGAAATCCGGGTCGCCGATATAGCGCAGCTGCCCCTCGGTGCCGCTCTTTTCGGCCAGAATCTCGGCGATGCGGGGATAGTCGCCGGTGCCGATGAAGATATCGACCTCCGGCAGCTCCTTGGCCAGTTCCTCCTGGTAGCGTTGCGGCAGGCAGCCGGACACGATCAGAGTGTGGCAGCGCCCGTCGTGCTTCCGTTCGGCCAGGTCGAGGATCGTGTCGATACTCTCCTGCTTTGCCTCTTTGATGAACGAGCAGGTGTTGACGATGATGACGTCGGCATCCTTCTCATCAGTGGTGATCTCGTAATCCTGCTTCGAGAGCACACCCAGCATGACTTCGGCATCCACGAGGTTTTTCGGGCAGCCGAGGCTGACCATGCTGACTTTTTGTTTTACTTTTTCGCTCAAAATATCCCTCATTCCTACTCTCTGAAATTGGTAAACTGCATCTCTACATCGAGATCTTTCCCTTTAAGCGCGGCAATAGCTTCCTGCAGATCGTCGCGATTCTTGCCGGTTACCCGCACCTGCTCATCCTGTATTTGTGCCTGTACCTTGAGCTTTGATTCCTTGATGACGGCAATGATTTCCTTGCCCTTCTCCTTGGAAATGCCCTGCTGGACGGTGATGATCTGGCGCACCATGCCTCCCGATGCCTGTTCAACCTTGCCGTATTGCAGTGCCTTGATCGAAATGCCGCGCTTCATGAATTTGGACTGCAGCACGTCGATGACCGCTTTCAATTTGTAATCATCATCAGCCATTACCTTGACAGAATCCTTCTCAGGAGTGATCGAGCTCTTTGAGCCCTTGAAATCATAGCGCTGGCTGATCTCTTTGGCCGCCTGAGTGACGGCATTGTCGACCTCCTGCATGTCAACCTTTGATACGATGTCGAATGACGGCATGGTTAAACCTCCACATTTTATTACTGTTTTATTACCTCGACCCCTTCCGGGACCTTGAAGCTGAATTTTCCGTCGGCTATCCCCCTGTTGACCCGTACCCGGCTGTAGTCAATCCGAGTATGGTTCCCCCCGGCGTCGTGAACTATCGAGGAGATGATCGGGAAGATGTTTCTGACCTCTCCGGACGTCCGCATCTGTTCAACTGCTTCAGATGATACCGTCAGCTGGAGCCTGGTCAGAACCGGACTCGCTTTTTTCGGGATCAATTCAAGCTGAAAGTTACCATTTTTATCCTGCGGAACAGCCGCAAAGGTGACGTCAAAGTCACGGGAAACGTGGCCGAGACCGGTCAGATATGACAGGGCGATGGAGTTGCCTCCCGCGAACATGGCGGCGACGCTGTTGACCATCACCTGCTTGTTTTCCGGCGTATAAAACCAGACCTGCTTGCCGTTGGAGATGATCTGCTGTTTCGGCCGGGAATAATTGAACCGGAACATTGCGGTTGCCGATGCGGGGCGTTTCAGCAGCACTTCGCCGCTCCCCTTCTGCTCACGATTAACGGCTGATATAGTGGTTTTCTGGGAAAAATCCGCCTGCACATCCTGCAGGCCGGCATACCCTTTTTCAAGTGCTGAGACGACCTCCTTGAGCGTTGCAGGTGTTGATGCAGCCGACAGCGGGGAGGTGAAAAGCAACAGTAGCAGGTATACGGTGGTACATAGTCTCAACATTGGTACGGCCTTTCTCAGCATGGCTGATTGCGTTCGGATGGTTTTACAACCTGGACTCCGGGGGGAGCAGGAGTGAAAAGACTGAATCTGCACGGCAACAGTGGTCTGCTGCACGAATGTTCGATTCTGCCATATATGTGCAGCAGCCGCAACCGTTTCAATGCCCATGCTTACGACTGCAGAGCGAAGCGGCCTTCATTCCCGCTTTCGGCCAGTACGCTTGCATCGGCGACAAAGATCACCCGTCCGTCGCCGGTGATAGTGGCTCCGCTGACCCCCCGCAGTCTTGAAAGCGGCGATCTCAGAGGACGGACAAAAATTTCCTGCTGGCCGGAGATGCAATCGCTGCTGAAAACAACGAGCGTACCGCCGACATCACAGACGACCGCCGGCAGCAGGGCCTCTTCCGTCCCGGACGTCTCCGGCAGCTGCAGAGCCAGGCGGAGGCTCCGGACCTGAAGAGTGAGATTATCCAGGATGACGGTTGTCCGTCCCGATTCTTCAATGATATTCGATCGTTTCAGATCCACTGTCCTCGTGACTACATTGAGCGGAAATGCGATCTCGAACGGGCCGCACCGGATCATCAGGGCATGAATGATCGAAACCGTTATCGGAAGCCGCATGACAAAACGACTCCCCTGCCCCTTCTGCGACCGGATGGTCAGAATGCCGCCCAGTGAATTCACCGCTTCACGAACGGCATCCATACCGACTCCCCGCCCCGAAATATCGGAAACGGTTGCGGAGGTTGAAAAACCGGGTGCGCAGATCAGCTGATACGCCTCTTGTGGAGTCATCTTAGCGGCCTGTTCCGGGGAGATGAGCCCCTTGTCGACGCCCTTCAGCTTCAGCACATCAGGATCCATGCCGCGACCGTCGTCGGCAATGACTATTTCAACATGGTCTTTATCACGGCAGACTGTCAGGGTAATCGTGCAGCCACAAGGCTTGCCCGCCAGAGCCCGTTCATCGGCGCTTTCCAGACCATGATCGACGGCGTTCCGCAGGATATGGACAATCGGCTCGGTGATTTCTTCCAAAATACCGCGATCGAGTTCGATCTCCTTCCCTGCTATCTGAAAATGGACCTTTTTTTCCAGTTTATGGGCAAGGTCACGCACCAGCCTTGGGAAACGCTCGGCTATAAAGGAAAACGGCAGCATGCGTGCCTTGAAAACCTCATCGCGCAGATTCCGCAGCAGCGCCGTAAGCTGGCCCAGCGGTTCCTGGCATTCGACCGCATCGGCACGGCGGACCGCTTCAGTCAGGCGGTAACGGTTGGTAATCAACTCTCCGGTGATGTTTACCAGATGATCGAGCGTTTCGGTTCTTATGCGGATGCTTTTGAAGGAGTCGGTTTGCCTGAATTGATGCGGTGCAGAAGCCGCCCTGTCCGGGGGATTGTTCTCACTCCTGTTCAGCTGGGTGGCCATGGAATGCGTCTGCGTTTCAGCAGCCGGGTTAAATGACGTCAGCCGTCCAACCAGTTCGGCGGTATCCTCAAAGGAGTCGCTCCCCGATTCAACCCCTGATACCAGGCGGGTCAGCGCATCGCACCCTTCCAGCAGGAGATCTGTAAGAGATGTCTGCAGCACGGATTCTCCGCTGCGGATCCGCCCCAGATGGTCCTCCATGAGGTGGGCGATCCCCACGATCTGCTCATGGCCCATCGTTGCCGCCATTCCCTTCAGAGAATGGGCATGGCGAAAGAGCTCATCGATTGCTGCAGGGTCTCCGGAGGAATCTTCGAGGCGTACAATCAGCTCACCGAATGCGGAGAGATGGCCGCGGGCTTCAGAGATGAACAGTTCCCGATAGGGGGACATGTCCATTGGTCAATCCTCCAGACTTTCCATTACTTCGGCCACCTTTTCGGGGATAAACGGTTTCTGGATAAAGGCTTTTGCGCCCATGTCGAGCGTTTTCTGGATGACCAGCGGCTGCCCGATTGAAGAGCAGACCACAACCTTGGAGTCCGGACAGGCCGAGATGATGGACTCAAGAAGGTCGAGGCCGTTTGAGTCGGGAAGGATGATGTCCAGCAGGATAATATCCGGGTGCTTGGTATGCAGGTTTTTCATGGCTTCTATGCCGCTTGCCGCCTCAGCGGTCACGATGTACCCTTTTTCGACAAGTATTCCGCGCAGAATCTTGCGCATGAAGAGAGAGTCATCGACAATCATCACCGTCCGGCTCATTGCTAACCTCCATCCTACCCCTTAAGTTTGTTTCGCAGCAGTTCGTTAACAACTGACGGGTTAGCTTTTCCTTTGCTGGCTTTCATGACCTGGCCGACGAAAAAGCCGAAAACTTTCTCTTTACCGCCGCGATACTCTTCCACCTGCCCGGCATTGGCAGCCATGATTTCGTCAATAATCTTCTCTATTGCGCCGCTGTCGGAAACCTGTACCAGTCCCTGCTCTTCAACGATGGTCTGCGGTGTCTTGCCGCTCGTCCACATGTCATCAAAAACGGTCTTGGCAATCTTACCAGAAATAGTGCCGTTGTCGATCAGCTTCAGGAGTTCCGCCAGCTGGCCCGGAGACACCGGGCATGCTTCAATCGATGTGCCACTATCATTCAGAGCCCGGGTAACCTCACCCATGATCCAGTTGCCGATCGTCTTGGCGTTGCCTCCGGCGGCTACGCCCGCTTCAAAATAGTCAGCCAGTGCCCGGCTCGCGGTCAGCACTTCGGCGTCATAGGGTGGCAGCCCCAGTTCGGCCATGAAACGATGCTGGCGCTGCTCCGGCAGCTCCGGCAGCTCCAGACGTGAGCGCTCGATCCACTGGTCGCTGATAACCAGCGGCACCAGGTCGGGGTCTGGGAAATAGCGGTAATCGTGGGCCTCTTCCTTGCTCCGCATCGAACGGGTTGTCCCGCTGTTCGGATCGAAAAGGCGTGTTTCCTGAACGACCGTGCCGCCGTCCTCGATCAGGTCGATCTGGCGCTGGATCTCGTATTCGATGGCCTGCTTGACAAATTTGAAGGAGTTGACGTTCTTGACCTCGGCTCGCGTGCCTAAGGTGCTTGATCCGACCGGCATAACGGAAATGTTGGCGTCACAGCGGAAGCTTCCCTCTTCCATGTTCCCGTCACAAATCCCGAGCCAGGTTACGATCTGGTGCAGTTGCTTCAGGTAGGTCACCGCTTCGTCAGACGAGCGGAGATCCGGTT
>Ga0182021_10011690_pt1 | contig 10424 bp, 9 predicted proteins | sample 612E3MmetaG_FD_120493 | JGI IMG/M metagenome (GOLD analysis project Ga0182021, IMG submission 120493) | Permafrost microbial communities from Stordalen Mire, Sweden - 612E3M metaG (Illumina Assembly) | ecosystem: Environmental > Terrestrial > Soil > Wetlands > Permafrost | place: Sweden... | reverse complement strand
CGGCCAGCTCTTTTTCCTTGCCGGTTAATTCCCCGTTTGCCAGGGCAATGGTGCTTTCTCCCCAGGTGCTGCCGAAAAGGAATTGGTGGCGTTTCTGTTCCAGCGTGACTGCCTGGTTGGCCACCGGCGTTCCATCCCGGAGCAGGGTCACGCGGGCATTGGCGGTGCGGTGCTTGCGGATGGCCCGGTCGAGATCGGTTGGGGTGGTGGGATTTTCCATGGTTTATGTTCCAATCTTTTTATTGAAAAAATCTAACCGGAGATAAACGGAGATGAACTTTATTTTGTGCGGCGGAGTCGAAGGACATGTCCCAGGAGAGAATTGGCCTTTATTGTTCACTGCCCTTCGACTGCGCTCCTCGTTGGCACTCGTCGCTCCGCTCAGGGCGTAGCATGCGGGTTATGCGGGATGTCTATTGAAGACCAGCACAAAAAGGTACTTTTCTACGTACATGCGTGCTGGTCTTGCCAAGTGCGAAACACTTTTGAAGTGCGTCGCACAAATGCAGGAGGGTTATTGAAGATTTTTAATGAAGACCCGGCGGCGCTTGTGCTTGCGGGTCTCGAAATATTTCCATTGGCCCTGGACGAGCTGGTTGGTCTCCAGCTCGGGGTTGGTCTCGATCTTCCGGACGCCGAGTTTCCGGAACACTTCGTACATGCTGTTCATCAGGATGGCATTGGCGCCGGAGCCGCGGTATTCCGATTTCACCGCCACCAGATACAGGTCGGCGCGCTCGTTCTTCCGCAGGGCATTCAGCAGGTAAATGAAGCCGAACGGGAAGAGCTGACCGTGCGATTTTTGCAGGGCGCGCGAGAGCGACGGCAGGGCGATCCCGAAGGCGACCATTTCATTCTTCTCATTGTAGACCATCGGCACGAATTCCGGCTGGATAAAACCGAAATATTGGTTAATATAGGTATCCACCTGTTTGGGCGTCAGCGGGACGGTGCCATACAGGAGCTTGTATTCGTCTTCGAGCAAACGGAACAGCTCTTTGGCATGCAGCAGCACTTCCTTCTTATTGCGTAATTTCAGTAAATGAAATTTATTGCGTTTCAGCACGATGGCGGCCATGCGGGCGATCTTCTCGTCCGGTTTGGCCGGCATGCTGATCTCGTATTCCACCCAATCGATGTCTTTGGTATAGCCGAGCTTTTCCAGGTGGGCCGGGTAATAGGGAAAGTTGTACCAGGTTACCAGGGTGGCCAGCTCGTTAAACCCTTCCACCAGCATGCCTTCGCGGTCCATGTCGGTGAAGCCCAGCGGCCCGTGCACGGCCGCCATGCCGCTTTCCCGGGCCCAGGCTTCCACCGCCTGGAGCAGGGCGCCGGAGACCTGCGGGTCGTCAATGAAATCCAGCCAGCCGAAGCGCATGTAGCGCTGGCCCCATTTCTGGATGTGGGGATGGTTGAGGATGGCAGCCACCCGGCCCACAATGGCGCTATTCTGATATGCCAGCCAGTAGCGCGCTTCGCAGGTTTCGAAAGCGGGATTCTTATCCCGGCGCAGGGTGTTCAGGTCGTCGGATACCAGGGTCGGGACGTAGTACGGATTGTCATGGTAAAGCTGGATGGGGAATTGAATGAAGGCTTTCAGTTCTTTCAGGGTGGTGACTTCCTTGATGTGCACAGCCATGGCAATTCCTTTCGGCCGGATTTATTTTGCTGGAGTATAGCATTATCAACGGAGTTTATCCTATAGACTTCTTGCATAAGTGCGACGCACATCCTAAATTTCCAGCGCATTCCCAACGTATGAAAGCCGTGGAGCATATCCCAAACTGTAAACCCCCTACCCAGGCGTTATGACCGTGCGCGCTTGAACCGCGCTCAATAATGCGCTGGCGGGGTTGAGTTGAAGCGCTTGTTGGGCAGGGCAGACAAGCCGTCACGCCCGTCAGCAGTCGAACACCGACCAGCAGAGCTCGTTTCGTAAAAGCTGATCCTCCAGGACGAGTGCGCGAATTGCATCCGGGAGCTGTTCGCGCTGCCAACGGCACTCGAGCCAGCCGGCGCTCTCCTGCCCGCCTGCGGGGGCGGCTGCACGCGCAGCCTTGATCGCGTAGGCCGCAGCACCGAGCTCGTGTGCGGGGACATGCGCCACCGCGGCTGCCTGGCCGGCAGCAAATGCGGCGTGCCGGGCGGCTCCACTCAGCTCTCTTGCCGCAGCCTGGGCATGCCCAGCCGAAGCGCGGGACTGAGACATCTTGATCTCGCCGCGCGCCCATGCCCGAGTCTGCTCGATCGCCTGGCGGGGCCGCGGGTCCGTGGGCTGCGGCGACTCGAAGAGCTGCAGAACGTGCTCCGCGCAGGCGGCCGCCCACAAAGCCAGGAGCCGATGGTCGGAGTCCGTCAGCGTTCCGCCGCGGCGGATGGTGATGAAGCGGGGGTCGCGGTCTTTAGGGAGGATCATGAATGTATATTATCACTTTGTGAGGTGCCACAGCAAATAAGATACACAGTGTATTCTTATGCGCGCCGGCATAGGATGTAAGTGACCGGTGACAAAGCCTATATCCGCGCTGCCAAAGCGGCAGAACTGTGGGAGTAGAACCGGATCCGTCTGCGAAAACAAAACGGGCCTCGCAACCTGCCATGCTACCGGCTGCCCGGCTGCCACAACAGGGTGGTGCCGTCGTAGCCGCCCGAGGCCAGCAGCTTTCCATCCGGAGACCAGGCCAGGCTGGAGACGGCGCCGGTGTGGCCGGTGAGAGTCTTAAGTAGGATGCCTGTGCGCACATCCAGGAGTTCGATGATGCCGGTATCGGTTCCGATGGCCAGGGTGGCATCGTCGGGGGATAACACCATGCACCACACGTTCAGTCCTTTCCAGGAGGCGAGCGGAGTTTTCAGGCCGGATTCCGGGTCCCATTGGATTATTTGACCATCATCCAGCATCAAGGCCAGGGTTTTTCCATTGGAAAACCAGGCCAGGTTCCAGATCCGTTGGCCTGCATCCAGGATATGCAGGGTCTCGGCGCTCTGCACGTCCCAGACGATCACCTTTCCATGGGAACCGGAGGCGAGCGCCTGGCCATCGGGCGACCAGGCAACGCTCAGGGAAGTGCTGTCCTGCCCCTTGAAGGTGGATTTTATTTTGCCGGTGGCGACCTGCCAGATGGGGATATCGTTTGCACGCCATGCGATGTTGGCAAGCATGCTCCCATCCGGCGACCAGGCTGTTTTTATCTCGTTGGCATAGCCAGGAAGAACGCGGATTTGTTTGCCGGTGCGGGCAGACCACAGGACGATCTGGCCTTCAGCCATGGCGGCCGCCATGGTATCTGCATTGGGCGACCAGGCAATATTATTGATAAAGCGGTCGGCCTGTATGATCCGCCGGGGTGTTCCGGTTTTAACATTCCAGATGATAATTGTGCCGTCCCAGGAGGCGGAAGCCACAGCAGATCCGTCGGGAGACCAAGTGACGCTGGTGACGCGGTCCTGGAATCCGTTCAGGGTTTGCCGCTGCGTGCGCGCCTGCGCGTCCCAGATAGTAACGGTATTCTGGTTGATCACGGATACGAGGGTTTTCCCATCGGTCGACCAGGCGATTTTCTGCATGGAGCTATTTCCGGCTTGTATTTGTATTGGAGGACCGGCCTTGCCAGAATGAACGTTCCAGAACCCGATCACGGGACTGCCGGTAGAGAAGTCATACGTACCTGCGGCAAGGGTCTGCCCATCCGATGACCAGGCCGGATTGGTATGGACGGATTCCAATGTTCGCAGCTTTTCCCCGGATTCGGCATTCCAGAGGAAGGCGGTGCCATCGGTATCGACTGACGCAAGCAACCGGTTGTCGGGCGACCAGGCCACATATACCTTTCCCATCCAGGGAACATCCCCGATATAACTTTGATACACTCCGTTAAGGTGATTCAGTAGTTTCCCGGTCTGGATATCCAGCAGTTTAATATCCCCATCGGCGGTGCTTACCGCCAGCACGTCTTTGGATGGAGACCAGGCCAGGTCGATAACCGCCTGGTGGAAACCGGCTGTTGGCGTGCTTTGCCCGCTGTGCCTGTCCCAAATGCCGACCTGTCCGGAGCCGCTGCCGTAGGCCAGCCGGTTGCCATCCGGTGACCAATCCACTGCCGTGAGGCTGCCGGCATTTTCAGACAGGCTTTGCAATTGCGCGCCGGTTTTCCCGTCCCACTGCAGGATGGTGCCATCCTGCAGGGCGGCTGCCAGGACGGTACGGCTGTTTGACCAGGCCAGATCGTTAACGAGGCTGGCGGCAGCCACTGACCAAAGTTCGGTAGAGGTATCCGTGCGATACACAAACACGCCGGTATACGTGCCAACTGCCAGGTATTTGCCGGAGGAAGCCAGGGCGATGCTCGTGACGATGCCTTTGTCGATCCTGGCGATGACGCCTGCGGGCGCCGCTCCGGCATAGGAAGAGGAACCTGTGCATGCGGCCAGGCTTAACAACAGGACAACCAGCAAGGTAGCGATCCTATTCATACGCATGATAGCCTCCCATGCATATAAACGATGGGCAATAAATTTTTGTTCCCCAGCGTAATGGTTTGGCTTTCGTACCTACCCAGTCTACTCTTGCGAAGATTGTGATTCTGGTAAAAGCATGGCGACAAACAGCACTTTTCGCTTGAAATTCAATTTATGGCAAAGCAAGACCTACGCAAGGCGAAGTAGATGTAGGGCGAGATTAATCTCGCCCTACGGGTTGCCCACCAGATGAATTTTCAGACACTTTCCATCAGGAAAGCCCGGATGATCTGCTCGATATCAGACATGATGCCGGCCTGGCCGGCCTCGAACCAGTGGATGGATGGATCGACCAGCTTGAACCAGTTGGCCTGGCGGCGCACGAAGATACGCGTCAGGCGGCGCATCTCCACTTTGGCCTGCTCCACGGTCATGGAACCGTTCAACACCTGGATGCATTCGCGGTAGCCGATGGCCGACATGGTCGGCAAGTCAGGCGAACAGCCTGAATCGAGCAGGCGCTGCACTTCGTCCAGCAGGCCACCGGCGAACATGGCCTCGATGCGGGCGTCCACGCGCGCATACAGCTCGGGGCGCGGCTGGGTCAGCCCGACCGTCAGCAGGCGGTAGGGGCTCACGGTTATGCCGCGCTGCTCGGAGAATTTCCTGCCGGTCAGGCGGATGACTTCCAGCGCCCGGATCGTACGCCTCACGTTGCGCGGGTCGATCTTTTCGGCGGCAGCCGGGTCGAGCGCCTGCAGCTCGGCATACAAGGCCTGGTAGCCTTCCAGCTCTGCCCGGGCTTCCAGTTCGGCCCGCAGCAGCGCGTCCGGGCGGGTGACCGGGGGGGTCCAACCATACGTCACGGCGTGGATGTATTGGCCGGTGCCGCCCACCAGCATGGGCAGGCGCCCGCGCGTATGAATAGCGGCGATGGCCTGCGCGGCGGCCTGCTGGAACAGCGCCAGGCTCCAGGTGCTGGTGGGATCGACCACGTCGATCAGGTGGTGCGGAACGCGGCGGCGTTCCTCCAACGTGGGCTTGGCGGTGCCGATATCCATGCCGCGGTAGAACAGCCGCGAATCCGCCGAGACGATCTCGCCGTCCAGCCGTTCGGCCAGTTGGATGGAGAGCTCGGTCTTGCCGACCGCGGTGGGGCCGACGATGACGAGCAGGGGAGGTTTAGACCCTAAGGGTCTTAAGAGACCCTTAGGGTCTGCTTTTTCAGGATATGACATTTTCGAAATGGACGATCTCGGGAGTATCGCCAGGCCGGCGCTCGATGGCGATCACGTCGAACTGCCAGCTTTCGCCGCTTTCGGGGTGGGCCTGCAGATACTCGGCTGCGGCGGAGAGCATGTGCTCCTGCTTTCTTTTGGTGACAGAATCTTCCGGATAAGCGAAGGTATGCGAACTACGCGTTTTGACCTCAACAAAGGTAAGCACTGCTTCCTTGGTGGCGACGATATCGATCTCGCCGTGGGCGGTGTGATAGTTGCGCCCCAGGATGGTGTAACCATGCTTTTCCAGGTAGGCGCAGGCGGTGTCTTCGCCCCAAAGGCCGAAGGCTTGTTTGGACGTGCTCATGCGCGCAGCTTTTCCAGCAGGTTACGGATGTGGTAGCTCAATCCGCGCCGGTGTGGGGCGAACTCGATCAGGAGTCTTTCGTAGCGCTGGAGCAGCACCCGGGTGGTGTGCTCGATGGCGTATTTCCCGGAGACCTTGCGGGCGGCCGCGCCCAGGCTGTGCCTGAGATCACCGTCCATGCACAGGCGGGTCAAGTGGGCGGCGAAGGCGGCCTGGTCCGCGCTGGAGAGCAGGCCGGTAACGCCATCTTCGACCGTATCGCCCACGCCGACCGAATGGATGCCCAGCACGGGCAGTCCGGCCGCCATCGCTTCCACCACGGAGAGCGGATGGACCTCCGTTAATGAAGCGGTCACGAAGATGTCGCCCATGCAGAGGTAGCGCGGCAGCTCATTATAGGGCTGCATGCCGGTGAAATGGATGCGGCCGGCCGTCCCGGTCTGGGAGGCCAGTTCCATCAGGGCCGGCTCTTCCGGTCCGCCGCCGATGACCAGCAGGTGGGCGTTCGGGATGGCTTCGGCGGTGCCGGCAAAGGCGCGCAGGAGAAAATCCAGGTTCTTTTCCGGCCCCAGCCGCCCCGAAAAGATGAGCAGGAGATCGTCTTCGCTGAAGCCGAATTCCGACCGGCAATCTTCGGAAGTGGCGCGGTAGAGCTGCAGGTCCACGCCGTTGGGGATGATCTCGATGGGGGTGCTGACGCCCAGTTTCCGTAACACGTCGCCCATGCCGGCGGATGGGCTGATGACCAGGTCAACCGCCTGGCAAAAAGTGGGCATGTAGGTTTGCAGGAAGGTATCGCTGAGTTCTTCTGGTAACATCGGCAGGTAGGCCTGGGCGTACAGGTCGTAGCGGGTATGGTTGGTGAAGACGATCGGGATGCGCAAGGGCCGGCAGTAGTTCAGGGCCAGCCGCCCGCTCAGGAACGGGTGATGGACGTGCACCAGGTCCATGGTCTGGAGCAGGGCCTTGGCCCGGCGGCTGTAGCGGAAACTCAGGAAGTAGCCGGTATCGGTGAGCGGCAGGCCGGGCGAACGCACCACGCGCTCTTCGTCGTCGGCATAATCCAGGTCACCAAACGTGAAGATATAGACCTCGTGCCCGGCTTTTTCCAGGTATTCCTTGTTGAGGGAGATATAGTTGGTTATCCCGCTGACGTGCGGCTTATACACGTCCGTCATCATGCCAATACGCATTCTGCACCTTTATTTGGAATCTTTGAGTCTTTTGCTCCAAAGGTGACAGTCACTTGCCAAGTGACTGTCACCTGACATCATTCATGTTAAGTCAAGCAAGGGGGGCTGTCAAGGTAGGGTATAATTACATTCTGCGGATATTTTCTTCCGACAATGAACCCATACGGGTTAATCTAAAATCAAGGCAGGCTATGGCTGGCGTTCCCTTCACTTTGTCTCCGGACTACTGGCAGACTTTTTCCCTTGGCAGGAAAGACCTCGAAATCCTAAGCACCCACCTTTTTGAGAACGAGGTGCCTCTCAATGAGGCCGAACTCGTTCCCATTTTGATCGATGAGCGCATCAGCACGGAACGCGCAGAACTGGCCAAGCAGCAGAAATCCAGCGGCAGGGTCTATTTGCCCGGAGAACACTATCAGGCCGGCGAGAAAGTGGTTTTTCCGGCGTTGGATTGGAAAAAAGGCAAAGTAAGTGGTGTACGGCCCAGCGTGAATCCAGGCCTGGGCGAGTTTGAAGTCATCGAAGTTGCTTTCGAAGATGAGAGCGTGCGCCAGTTCGCAGCCGGGTTGGAAGACCACAAGCTGAATCGCCCGGTGGAAATTGCCGCGGACGACCAACTGCTTAACCCGGCCAACGTGCTCAAAGCCCACGGCCCGGAACTGGAACAGAAACTGACCGAGGCGCTGCTGGCCGATAAGGCGCTGGTGCAGGTGGCCGGGCGCTGGTTCCCGCGCGCCCTGCTGGTGGATGTGAACGTGGGCCACCTCAACCTGGCCGAAGCGGTGCTGGATGAAGCCGGCGGGAAACCGCTCCCGGCCGAGGCCCTGATCGCACAATTGGATCTTTCGGGCAACGTCAACCCCAAGCTGATCGAATTCTCGCTGAACTTTGCCCTGCAGGAAGACGGCCGTTTCGATGAAGTGGGCCCGGCCGGCGAAGTGGCCTGGTTCCTGAAGCGGCTCGAACCGGAAGACGTGCGGGTGACCCCGGCGCCGTTACGCTATATCGATATTCCGTATGACCGTTCGCTTATGACCCGGGAAATGCTGGCGCTCGAAGCCGAGCTGGATGACGAGCTGGCCGAGGGCCAGGCAGCCTCCGGGAATATAAATGAAGCGGTCATCAGCCTGAGTTATCCGCACTGGCGGGCTGGTACGCTGCCGGTTTCGGCGCGCGTACGCAGCTTGTTCCCAACCGCCTACTACACCCAGCGGGTGCGCTTTTCCCTGGTGGATGGAATCTCGCACGAAGAGCTGCCGGCCTGGGTGGTGCGCCAGCACGGTTACGTGGTGGGGCTGGGCAAACTGTATCAAAAATACGGGTTAATGCCCGGCAGCCTGATCTCGGTGGCAAAAAGCAAGAAACCCGGCCAGGTGGTGGTAACGGCCAAGACGCGCCGCCCGATGCGGGATTGGGTGCGGACGGTGCTGGTGGGCAGCGATGGCGGGATCGTCTTTGCCATGCTGAAACAGAACATCACCTCCGAATTCAACGAGCGCATGGTGATCGCCGTGCCGGATGCGGAAGGTGTGGATGAGGCCAGCAGCCAGGTTGCCAAACAGCACCTGCCTTTCGAAAGCCTGGTTGCCAATATGATGGGCGAGTTGGTCAAGATGAATGTGCAGGGACATGTGCACGCCCAGGAATTGTATTCGGCCTTGAATATCATCCGCCGCTGCCCGCCGGGGCCGCTCTTGACCTACCTGACGGGCGATCCTAAATTCAAACATGTCGGCGACATGCACTTCCGCCTGGCAGATTCGGAGGCCGAAGATGAGTGAATTGAAGAAATTCTCTCTGCTCAAGCCGACCATCCAGATGCCCTTCCACATCGATTTCGATTGGTGGCGGGCCAACGATGAAAACTGGCATGTGGCCCTGGCGAGCATGTTGTGCCCTGAACACCAGGAAGCTTTTGCGACCCTGCCGGATGGCCAGATGATCGACTGGGTGGACCCGGAGACCGCCGAAGTGCGCCAGATGGACGGCTTGCAGTACACGCTCATCCAGCACTGCGCCAAACAGGTTGGTTTTCTGGACGAACACACTGCCATGGTGGAAGCGATCTTCCGCGTGCTGCTTTCCAACGGCAACACGCCCATGTCGGCCGAGGAACTGGGCGCCCGGCTTAACCGCCCAGCCGAGACCATATTGAAGACGATTGCTGGACCGCGCGTGTATAAAGGGTTGAGGCCGTTTATTGCTTGAAAGATGCCCCTGTAGCTCAATGGACAGAGCACCTGCCTTCTAAGCAGTAGGTTCCGGGTTCGAATCCCGGTAGGGGCGCTGATTTTCAGCGGCCAGGGGGTAGGTTGGAGGAATTATTGAAGTGCGACGCACTTTTAAAGTGCGTCGCACTTATGCTATTGTAAGAATACCGTTATAAAAGGGGGTTAACTCATTGGCATGGTGTACTTTGGAAGTATAATTCTCATTTGGTCTACTTTTCATGCCCCTGCACACTCTACCCCGCACCTTTTCATCAGCAGGTTGTGGGTTTCCATCATGCCAGGGGCGTTGCCCTCACCCCGGCCCTCTCCCATTGGGAGAGGGGGGACAGTGAGGGGAATTGGAGGTAGTATGACTGTCGAACGTGTTGGTGTAATTAAATTCCGCGGAAAGGATGTCACCGTCCTCGGAGACGACCTGAAAGCCGGCATGGCTGCGCCGGAGTTTACCGTTCAAAATCTGGATTGGGCGCCGTTCCACGGGCTGGCCGAAACCCAGGGGAAAGTGCGCATCATTGCCGCCTTCCTCTCGGTGGATACGGATGTGTGTGACCGCGAACTGCACCGCTTTAATGAAGCCGCGGCGGCTTTGGGCAAAGACATCGCCATCCTGGTCATCAGCGGCGATCTGCCCTTTTCCCAGAAGCGCTGGTGCGGCGCCAGCGGGGTGGACGAGGTGACCGTGCTCTCCGACCATATGACCGGTGAATTCGGGCTCAATTACGGCTTGCTGATCAAGGAGACGCGCTTCCTGCGCCGGGCGGTCTTTGTGGTGGATCGGAATGGAAAGCTCACCTACGTGGCCTACATGCCGGCCTGGGGAGATGAACCGAACTATTCCGAAGTACTGGACGCGGCCAAAGCGGCGCTGTAACAAGGAGGCAGGTATGCCATCGCTGCTCAGGAAAGCAGATTCCCGCACCGAAATTTCGTTTTCAGGTTCACGCGCCATCGGTTG
>Ga0182021_10011689_pt1 | contig 10425 bp, 9 predicted proteins | sample 612E3MmetaG_FD_120493 | JGI IMG/M metagenome (GOLD analysis project Ga0182021, IMG submission 120493) | Permafrost microbial communities from Stordalen Mire, Sweden - 612E3M metaG (Illumina Assembly) | ecosystem: Environmental > Terrestrial > Soil > Wetlands > Permafrost | place: Sweden... | reverse complement strand
TTGCGCCGCCTCCCAAGCGCGTCTATAATTCCTCTGCGCCATGTCCCAAATTGATGAGATTAAATCCCGGATCGACATCGTAGACCTGGTCGGAGAGACCGTGAAACTGCGCCGTGCTGGAAAAAATTATTCCGGCCTATGCCCATTTCACACAGAAAAAACTCCGTCATTTATTGTCTCACCTGACCGTCAGACCTGGCATTGTTTCGGCCAGTGCGGGGAAGGCGGCGACATCTTCAAATTTGTGATGAAGAAGGAAGGCTGGGATTTTAAAGAGGCGCTGCGCTACCTGGCTGAACGCGCGGGTGTAAAACTTGAAGCATACAAGGCAGAAAAACCAGAAGAAAAAGAGGCACATGAACGCCTGCGGGGATTGCTGGAGGAAGCGCTGACGTACTATCGTCATCACCTGTCTACACCCGCCGGGAAATCCGTCCTTGATTACATCCGTGAGAAGCGGCACCTGACCGAAGCCACCATCGAAACCTTTGGTCTGGGTTATGCACCACCGGGATGGGATTCCGTCCTCAAGCATTTCGAAAATAAAGGGTACACCGATGTGGAACTGCTTGAGGCAGGGCTGGTCAGCCAGCGTGAAAACGGCGGTTTTATTGACCGCTTCCGCAACCGGTTGATGATCCCCATCCGTGATGAGAATGCCAAAATGACCGGTTTCGGGGCACGCATTATCGATCCCAATGATTTTCCCAAGTTCATGAATTCGCCGGAGACACCGCTTTTTAGCAAAAGCCGTCTGCTCTATGGCCTGGATCGGGCGCGAAAACCCATTCGAACTGCTAACCAGGCGGTCATAGTTGAAGGATACCTGGATGTCATCGCCTTGCACCAGGCCGGGTTCGAGAACGTTGTCTCACCGATGGGTACTTCGCTGACTGAAGACCAGTTGCGCCTGCTCAAGAAATTCAGCCGGCGCATCGTGCTGGCTCTCGACCCGGACGCTGCCGGGCAAAAGGCTGTGCTGCGTGGATTGGAAGCCGCCCGCCAAACCCTGGACCGCGAGGACGAGATCGGCTTCGATGCCCGAGGTCTGTTGCATCACGAAGCCCGTCTTCAAGCCGACCTAAGGGTGGCAAGTATGCCCGACAATCTCGATCCGGATGAGATTGTCCAGCGTGACCCAAATCAGTGGAAGCAGCTCATTGAGCAGGCTCAACCCATTGTCATCCATGTGATGGGAGCATTGGCCACCGGGCGTGACCTGGAGGATGCCAAGGTCAAATCCGAAATCGCTGCCCAGGTACTGCCTTTAATCGAAGACCTTCCCAACCCCGTGGAACGAGACACATATCGCCAGCGGTTGGCGCGTTTCCTGAAGGTGGATGAACGTTCGATCGGGGGTGCCCAGACCAGGGGTCCCCTGACGCGGCGGCCCCGGGTGCGGAACGAGCTGCAGCCCCGGGAGCAGGAAGTTCCCCCTGCAAGTATTGCTGCGACAATCTCCCCTTCGCATATCGGGGAGGTGCATATCCTCAGCCTGCTTTTCCGGCGCCCCGACCTGCTTTACCGCCTCGACCGTGGCTTGCAGGAAGCCGGCCTGAACCGGATGTCCGCCGAGGATTTCGGGTATACTGACCATCAGGTGTTATTCCGGTTGGTACGCCTCTCGCTTGATCAGGATGGTGATGAACCGGATAGTTTCCTGCGGGCAAATCTACCTGGATCACTGGAAAGCCTGGTTGATGAACTGAAAGCCAAGCCAGGCGAACTCGATCCGGTAGACGACCGTTTGATTGAAGACCTTTTTCGGGCAGTGTTGAAGATCCGGCGCACGGCCATGAACGAGAGCGTCAATCAACTGCGCTTTTTGCAGGAAGAAGCTCAAAAATCTGGTGACTTGCGCGCGATCTTGTACCGTGACATGGTCCAGCAATATTCCATGTCATTACGCGGACTTGACCAGGCGAAGTTGAAGCCAAATGGACAACATCAACACAAAGGGAGACAATGACCCCCAACGCGAAATCCAAGCCAGGCCTACCACGCCGTACGGTTGGTTCGAGTCCGGACGAACAGGATCCCAGTTCCGCAGATTCAAACCCTACTCAGCTCAAATCCATTGAACCGGATGATGAAATCGAGCCGACCTCCGACCCCGAAGAGGACCTGACCCCGGGCGAGGAATTGAATAGCCTGGGGGTCGAAGACACCCTTGAAGTGGACCGCGCCGAAATGGCTGCGGAACTTTCCGAGGATCCGGTCCGCCTGTACCTGCGCGAGATCGGCCAGGTTAAGCTTTTGGATGCCTCGCGTGAATTCCGCCTGGCGACCATCATTGAAGGCCGGCGAGTCATCCTGGTAGCCATGCGCCGCCGCCGAATGGGGAAGCAGGTCACTGGATCGGTGATGACGGTTGCATACCACAACCTGCTGAGCGATCTATTGACCGCCTGGACGCGGCTGGGTGAGGATGCTACTCGCCTGGGTGTGGACATCCCCAATGCGGCCCTCCTGTTGGCTGAGGCGCAGTGCCTTCATCGGGGATGGGAGCAGAACGATACCCAATCCTACCTGCACTCATATATGGAACGCGAACTATGGGGGAGGGACCCGCTGTGGGACAGCCTGGTCGGCCATGCATACAATGTGTATGTGTTTTTCTATGTCCTGCCGGAAGAATATGCTGGCTGGTTGTTGAAATACCTTCAGAACCACCCTGACCTGCCTGCCCAGCGGACACTTTTTCGCAACCTCCCTGCTGAGCCCGACCTGGTGCGTGAGGGGGAGATTGTGCGCGACCGCTCCGATGAGGCCAATGCGGCCATCATCCGCGCCAACTTGCGGCTGGTTGTCAGTGTGGCAAAGCGCTACCTTGGACGAGGCATCTCTTTCCTGGATTTGATCCAGGAGGGCAACCTGGGGTTATTGCGGGCGGTCAACAAGTTTGACCCGCGCCGGGGATACAAGTTCAGCACGTATGCGACATGGTGGATCCGCCAGTCCATCAACCGTTCGATCGCCGAACAGGCGCGGACGATCCGCATCCCGGTGCACCTGTTCGAGTCCATCACCCGCATTTTGCGGATCCAGCGGTCTCTTACCCAGCAACTTGGCCGCGAACCCACCAATGATGAGATCGCCCTTGAATCCGGCTTCCTTAGCCCCGCGGATGCACAGACGATTCTGCGGGCACGCGCCGAGGAGGCTGTGTTACCCGCTGACATCCTGCACCACTGGGAATTGGCTACAACGAAAGTGGATCGCATCCTGCGTTCCGCCGAGGAGCCGGTCTCGCTGGAGGGACCGATCAGCGGTGACGAAGATTCCAGTCAGCTGGGAGATTTTATTGAAGATGTGGATGCCCTCGAGCCACTGGATGCCGCCTCGCGTGAGATGTTGCGCGAGACGGTTCAGAGCGCCCTGGCGGCGCTCTCGGAGCGCGAGCGCCAGGTCCTTGAACTCCGCTTTGGCCTGGTCGACGGCAAGGACCACACGCTGGAAGAGGTCAGCCGCTACTTCAATGTGACCCGTGAGCGCATTCGCCAGATCGAGGCCAAAGCACTGCGCAAGCTGCGCCATCCGACCAGGAGCCGGCATTTGAGGGATTATTTGGGGTGAACGGCGCTGGCGTTTAAAACATCAGCAAAAAATAAAAAGAACTGTAGAATACAGAGCGATGCTTCCCCGCTCATCTTTTTTCTGATGAGCGCCCAGTCTGTTTACCATCCTCCCAGGGCCTGAAGCAGCATCTGCCGGATGGCACCCGGCCGGGGCAGGAGCACGTCCGCCCCATTGCTGGTGATGAACGGGAGCAGCTGGTCGATGCCGATGGCGTAGCGCTGAACCCGGTCCGGATCTGCCTGCTGAAGCAGTGGCAGAAGGCCGGTCACATCCTGCAGGGTCAGGTCCGTGACGATGGCGCCCCGGAAGGCCGCATATATCTGGGGGAGATGCGCCAGGCCTCCCTGGCTTGCCAACTTGCTCCCTACGGCGGATATGACCTCCTGGGCCCGCCCCAGCCGATCCAGGTCGCTGGTGGTTTTGCGGGAACGCACATACCACAGGGTCGTTGCACCATCCATGTGTACCAGGCCGGGGGACACGGTAAATCCATCCGGATAGCCAGAGCGGGTGTCTGAAAGCGTCTGCCCGACCCGGGTGTCAACACCACCCAGGCTGTCAACGATTGACTGGAAGCCGCTGAAATTGGTCAGGATGTAGGACTGCGGGGCAAAGCCGAAATTATACAGGAAGGTCTTCTGCACCAGCTGGAAGCCGCCAAATTCCTGGGCGGTATTGATGCGCTGCATGAAGCGATCGGGCAGGTAGATCCATAGGTCACGCGGAAAGGATACTAGGCTGATCGATCCATCCGGCCTGAGCACGACCAGGAGCAGGGTGTCAGTGTGGAAATCCGGCGCGCCGGGCCGCTGGTCGGAGCCCATCAGCAGGATGGTGACTTCCCCGTCCGGCAGCTGGATCGCTGCAGCCGCAGATGGAGTGGCACCCAGCGGTGTTTCGGTGGGGGTCAAATATGGGGTTGAAGTTAAAGTCGGTTCTGCAGGCGTCGCTGTTTGTGCACCGATCGTTGTGGGGTCCCGGTCACGAACGTGGCGACCGGCAGGGAGGGGGTCGCCGTCTGCGCCAGGAGCTAGCAGGCGGGCATGAAAAGGATCAGCGAAACGATCAGGAACATCCTGGGTGGGCGCATGGGGTCGAGTGTACCCTAAAAGCGGCATCCCCATGCAAAGAATACGGGTACGGCTGGTCATTCCCGGATTCCTTTTTTCACAAGCGCGCACTATAATAGGATGGAATTTGTCAGGATACGGGATATTTTGTCTGTTTTAATTGTCTTATGTTATACTTGCCTGCCGGTAAGGCAGAAAAATATTTATAAGAGGAGTCGCTATGCTTCTCGAATACGCTGCGATCGCCGCGTTCGTTCTAGTCACCATTTTGATCGGTTTTATCGCCATAGGGTTGGGAACCATCTTTGGGCCGAAACACCCCAGCGCCAAAAAGGAAATGCCCTATGAATCTGGTATGAATCCCATTGGCCCCGGTACGCGCCGGATGCCGGTACGTTTCTATCTTATCGCTGTCCTCTTCATCCTTTTCGACATTGAAACGATCTTCTTCCTGCCCTGGGCGCTTGTCTTCCGCCAGCTGGGTCTTTTTGGTTTGGTCGAGATGTTCCTCTTTATAGCCATATTACTGGTGGGCTACTTTTACGCCTGGAAGAAAGGAGCATTCGAATGGGAGTAGAACAAAAGCTTGGCAATATGGGCGCGGTGACCACCACGCTGGAACAGGCTGTCGCCTGGAGCCGCACCAATGCCATGTGGCCGATGCTTTTTGGACTGGCCTGCTGTGCCATAGAAATGATGTCTGCCCAGGCTGCCCATTATGACATGTCGCGTTTTGGGATGGAATTGATGCGTCCCAGCCCGCGCCAGTCAGACCTGATGATCGTGGCCGGGCGGGTCACCCGCAAGATGGCCCCAGTGCTGCGCCGCCTGTACGACCAGATGCCCGAGCCCAAGTGGGTCATATCCATGGGCGACTGTGCTTCCTGCGGGGGTGTTTTCAATAATTATGCCGTTGTGCAGGGCGTGGACGAGATCGTCCCGGTTGACGTCTACGTGGCCGGCTGCCCGCCGCGTCCCGAAGCGCTCATCCATGGAGTGCTGACCCTTTACGAAAAGGTCAAGCTGATGAAATTTAGCGAGGTTAAGAAATAAGGGATCTATCATCCCAGATCTCCCCGGACATGCCCAGGCCAGGCCTGGCACACGAAGGGAGCTGCGCATGCTGGATATGAAGGCTGCTTATGGATAAAAAACTGCAACCCATCCTGGAAAAACTGGAAAAAGAGATTGGAGCCACCGTCTCCGAATACCGCGGGGACGCTTCCCTGGTCGTTCCGGCGGAGAAGGTCGTGGAAGCCTGCCAGCAGGTCAAGGGCCTGGGTTTTGAACTGCTCTCGGCTATGACCGCCGTCGACTACTGGCCGCAGGAGACTCCCCGTTTCCACGTCATTTACCAGTTTAGTTCGATCTCCAGGAACATGGTTCTGACCTTGCGAGTACCGCTGGCAGGTGTCAACCCGTCCCTGTCTACCGTTTCCCACCTCTACCGCAATGCCAACTGGCGCGAGCGCGAGCTGTGGGACATGTTCGGGATCAAGTTCAATGGCCATCCCGACTTGCGCCGCATCCTGATGCCCGCCGATTGGGAAGGCCATCCACTGCGAAAAGATTACCCGCTGGGCTATGAGGAACCGCAATTCACCTTCAACTTTGATGAGATCAACCTGCGCAAACCCTATGCCAAGGAATAGCGGCCATGCCTGATATTCAAGAAATAACCATAGATGATCTGAAACACCTGGTCTCCGAGCGGGCCATCCAGGGCGAGACCGTGCTGCTGAACATGGGTCCGCAACACCCCTCGACCCACGGCGTGCTGCGCCTCCTGCTCGAACTGGATGGCGAGATCGTGGTCAACTGCATCCCCGACATCGGTTTCTTACACACCGGCATCGAGAAGAATATGGAAGCCAAGACCTACCAGAAGGCCGAAGTGATGACCGACCGGTTGGACTACCTGAACACGGTGGGCAACAACCTGGCGTATACCTTGGCGGTCGAGAAACTGGTGGATCTGGATGTGCCGGTGCGTGCCCAGGCCATCCGGGTCATCCTGGTGGAGCTCCAGCGTATTGCCTCGCATCTGGTCTGGCTGGGCACTTCGGCCCTGGATCTGGCAGCCATGTCCATGTTCCTGTACTGCTTCCGGGAGCGCGAATCCATCCTGGATATCTTTGAATTATGTTCAGGCCAGCGCATGATGACCACTTATATCCGCCCCGGCGGGTTGTGGCGGGATGTGCCGGTCGAGTTCGAAAAAGCCGTTCGCCACATCCTGAAGACCTTTCCCAGGAGGATGGACGAATACGAAGCGCTCCTGACCCGCAATCCGCTCATGCTCGACCGGACCTACAGTATCGGCAAGCTTACCGGTGAGGAGTGCCTGAGCTTTGGCGTGACCGGGCCGATGCTGCGCGCAAGCGGTATCCAGTGGGACCTGCGCAAGGACCGGCCCTACTCGGGCTATGACCAGTATGATTTTGATGTCCCCACCCGCACCGAAGGCGACGTGTACGCACGCTACCTAGTGCGTATCGAGGAGATGCGCCAGTCGTTGAGGATCGTCCAGCAGGCTCTCGACAAGCTGCCGATCGGCCCGGTGCGTTCAAACAACTTCAAGTTCGTTCCACCCCCGCGATCAGAGATCGGGGTGAGCATGGAAGCGCTCATCCACCACTTTAAGTTGTGGACGGAGGGTTTCAATGCACCGCAAGGTGCGGTCTACTCGGCGGTCGAATCGCCGCGTGGAGAACTGGGCGTCTATCTGGAAAGCGACGGTGGCCCGAAGCCCTATCGGGTCCACTGGCGCACCCCGTCGTTCGATAACTTGCAGTCCCTGCCGTTGATGGCCAAAGGTGTACTGGTTGCAGACCTGATCGCAATCATCGGTTCGGTCGATATTGTTCTGGGAGATGTGGATCGATGAGTCTGGCAGACAAATATTCCCAGGAAGTAGATAAGATCCTGGCAAAGTACCCGCCGGAGCAGAAACGCTCTGCGGTAATGCCGCTCCTGTACCTGGCTCAGCGCGAGCAGGGGTTCATCACCAAATCTGCGCTGGAAGATATCGCCCAGATGCTGGACATCACCTCGACCGAGGTGGCCGAGATTGTTGGTTTTTACACCCTGTACCACGACAAAAAAGCCGGGAGATATCGCATGCAGGTTTGCACCGACCTGCCCTGCGCCCTGCGCGGCGCCGACAAATTCCTGGAGCAGTTGTGCAGCAACCTGGGCATCCAGGTTGGCGGGACGACTGCGGATGGGATGATCACCCTGGAAGCAGTCACTTGCCTGGCCGGATGCGACCGGGCTCCGATGTTCCAGGTCCAATCCGCCGACGGGCTGGCATACCATGAGAATATGACCGTGGACAAGACCATGGAATTGGTTGAAACCCTGCGCAAATCGGGTAAGGAGGTGAAGGAATGACCCACCTTCTGCTCCGTCATCGTGACATTGCCGCGATCGACAGGCTGGATGTTTATCAAACGAACGGGGGCCTGCAGGCTTTTAAGAAGGCTGTCACCCAGATGAAGCCACAGGAAGTGACCGACATGGTCAAGGCTTCCGGGTTGCGCGGCCGCGGCGGTGCAGGTTTCCCGACCGGCGTCAAGTGGAGCTTCATCCCCAACAACATCTGGCCGCATTACCTGGTAGCCAACGCCGATGAGTCCGAACCGGGCACTTTCAAGGACCGGGAGATCATGGAAAGCAATCCCTTCCAGTTCCTGGAAGGGGTGGCCATTGCGGCATATGCCAACGGGGCGAACGCAGCCTACATCTACCTGCGCGGGGAGTTCTGGCAGGTAGCCGCCAGGCTGGACGAGAAGATCGCCGATTTGGAGAAGGCTGGTTTCCTGGGCGGCACCCTCTTCGGTACGGAATACTCCCTGCACATCTTCACCCATCTTGGCGCGGGTGCGTACATCTGCGGGGAGGAAACGGCCCTACTGGAATCGATTGAAGGCAAACGCGGCATGCCGCGTATCCGCCCGCCCTTCCCGGCGGTCTATGGCCTGTATGGCAAGCCGACCGTGGTCAATAATGTCGAGACCCTGACGAATATACCGCTCATTGTTGAAAAGGGTGCCGAATGGTTCAAGTCACTGGGAACGGCTGACAGCGCGGGGGTTAAGATCTTCTCGCTTTCCGGGCATATCAATAAACCCGGCAATTACGAGCTGCCCTTCGGCACCACCTACCGCGAATTGATCTATACGTACGGAGGGGGTGTCACCGACGGCCGCCCGGTCAAAGCCATCATGTCGGCAGGTGCTTCATCGGCCATGATCGTGGCGGATGATAAGGCCCTGGACACCCCCATGGACTATGCCTCCGTCCGCGGGCTGGGTGCGGACCTTGGCTCGGCATCCGTGATCGTGATCAATGACAGCGTTGACCTGGACTGGGTCATCAACAAGACCATCCATTTCTTCAAGCACGAATCCTGTGGAAAATGTACTCCCTGCCGGGAAGGATGCTACTGGATGATGAATGTGATCGAAAGCATCGAGCGCGGCGAAAAGGTGAAGGAAAACACGGAACTCCTGCACAGTATTGCCAAAGAGATGCAGAATAAATGCCTGTGTCCGCTGGGTGAATTCGCCACCATGGCGGTGACCACCGCAATTGAACGCTTCCCGGCTGACTTCATAGCCTCCGAGAAGGGAGGCAGCCATGGCTAAATTGGTGGCCCTGACCATTGACGGCCGGCAGGTCTCCGTTCCCCAGGGAACCTTGATCGTGAACGCGGCGAAAAGCATCGGCATTGATATCCCGGTCTTTTGCTATCATCCCAAGATGGAACCGGTCGGCATGTGCCGCCAGTGCATGGTCGAGATCGGACGCCCGGTCATCGACCGGGCTACCGGCCAGGCCGTGATGGAAGGTGACAAGCCCAAGATCGGTTTTGGTCCAAAACTTGAAACTGCCTGCACCACTCCGGTCTCGGACGGCATGGTGGTATTGAGCCAGTCTGATAAAGCCAAGGCCTCCCAGAAGGAAATCCTTGAGTTCCTGTTGACCTCGCATCCGCTGGACTGCCCGGTGTGTGACAAGGGAGGTGAGTGTCCCCTGCAGAACCTGACCATGGCCCATGCTTCCCCGCAGAGCCGGTACATCTTTGATGAAAAGCATCATGCAGAGAAACATTTCCAGCTGGGTGATCTCATCTGGCTGGATCGCGAGCGCTGCATCCAATGCGCCCGCTGCGTTCGGTTCCAGGATGAGATCGCCGGGGAGCCGGTGCTGGCCTTTTACCAGCGTGGTCGCAGCACCGACATCATCACCAACTCAGAACCTGGTTTCGATTCGATATTCTCCGGCAACACTACCGATATCTGTCCGGTCGGGGCATTGACCACAGCGGATTTCCGCTTCGGGGCTCGACCCTGGGAGATGAAAGCCGCAGCCTCCATCTGCGGGCAGTGCCCCGTGGGTTGCAATATCACTTTCAATACTCGCCGGGAGGCCAGGTCGGACGGCAGGGTCGCCATCAAGCGGGTCATGCCGCGGCAGAATGAAGCGGTCAACGAGATCTGGATGTGCGACAAGGGACGTTTCGGCTATCACTTCACCGAGAGCAATGACCGGCTGGTTTCACCACAGCTCAGGAGGAACGGCAGCCTCGTGCCGGTCTCATGGCAAGAGGCGCTGGAAGAAGCGGGAAGGAAGCTCCACGGGGAGGAAGTCATCGTTCTGGCCGGCGGTCGCTTAAGCAATGAGGACCTGTTCAACCTTAAACGGCTGGCGGATGGGCTTGGCGGTCATGCCCTTCTCCACACGACCATGGGCGGCGGTGAATTGACCGTGC
>Ga0182021_10011688_pt1 | contig 10425 bp, 9 predicted proteins | sample 612E3MmetaG_FD_120493 | JGI IMG/M metagenome (GOLD analysis project Ga0182021, IMG submission 120493) | Permafrost microbial communities from Stordalen Mire, Sweden - 612E3M metaG (Illumina Assembly) | ecosystem: Environmental > Terrestrial > Soil > Wetlands > Permafrost | place: Sweden... | reverse complement strand
GCCTGATGGCGCGCTTTGACTGCGCGAGGCACGGATTGCGGGTTCCGGCCGTGCTACCCGCCCTGGCCGACTATTTCAGCGGAATCAACAAGTAACATTTGGCTTTCCCATGTAGTCGCGCAGTGCCGCCACTCTGACATCAATTGTGATATGTTACGATGTGACCCCTTTGCTTTCCCTTTGCTTTCCCCTCTTCGACCCCTCTGCCTCTTCCTCTGCCTTCGTTGACTCCTACTCTTTGATGGGTGACCCCTCTACCTTCTAGGCCTGGAGGCGGGGGAGGAGTTCCAGTGGTCACTGGCCGACCGCAACACATTGGCCGTGCGGCGGATCACGCCAACACCGGTTTCGCATATGCGGTCATCAGCGAAGAAGAAACGCGGTCACAAATAATCTTGCAGGGGTGGGGCGGGGCGGCTAGCTTCGTCTCGTGTCGGTTTTGAATTCCATTGGCAGCGGCGCGATTGATTTGTACCCACTGTCGGGCGGAGAGGGGCGATGACCATGAAATTGCGGATGTTGACCCTGTGGGTAGCGGCGGCGATCGCGGCGGGGTGTGGAACTCCGCAGGTGTCCTCGTTCGATTCCCGGATCAAGGACTGGTCCGAGACGGCGCGGGTGGCGTACGGCGAAGGGAACGTGGCGCGGGCGGCCGAGCTTTACGGGATGGCGCTCGAACGGGCGCGGCTGACGGACAGCCGCCAGGAAGTGGGGAAAACCGCCTACAATCTGGCCTTGTGCAAGGCGGCGCTTGGCCGTGACGCGGAGGCCCGGCTTTTGTTGTCGCAGGCGACGGCGGTGCTGCCCCCAGGCAGCCCGGAGGCGGGCCGGGCGCGCCTGGCCGAGGCTGAATTGGATCATGCCGGCGGGAATGAAGAACGGGCGGCGGCGACGGCCCGGGACGTTCTGGCGGGCGGCGCAGATTCAGACACACGGGCGCAGGCGTACGTGCTTCTGGCGGAGGCCGCCTGGCGCGCGAACGACACGGCGTCGTGCGCCGTGGAATGGCGCAAGGCCGCCGCGGAATTGTCGAAGGACTCGGAGCCGTTGGTTTGGGCCAGGACGGATGCCGTGGCCGCGGGACTCGATCGTGCCGAGGGGCGTTACGTTGAAGCCGGAGGTGCGCTCGAACGCCAGGCGAAGTGGCTGGGAACGGCCGGACAGTATCGCGAAATGGCGGCGGCGTTGGCGGAAGCCGCAGCCGCTTACCAGAAGGGATCGGACTTGAAGGCGGCGGCCGGCTGCGCCTTGAGGGCCGCCCAGAGTCTGGCGGCCAATGGCGACAAGGGAAAGGCCGCGGTGTTAGCCCGGCAGGCACAAGACTGGGCGGATAAGGCCGGCGACGAACCGCGCCGGCGCCAGGCGGGCGCCCTGTTGGCGGAGTGGGGGATTCCCTAGTCTCCTGCCCCTTGCCGGGCCGCGCCGGGTGTACTATGATGCGGCGGATGTTGACGCGGGGAGCCGATGAGGCCGAATACGCAACTGGCTGATATTGAACAACGAGTGTCGCGGCTGGAGCGGGAGAATCGTTTCCTCAAAGCCGCAGGCTTGGCTGGCGTAATGGCGGCTGGAGCCCTGCTGGCCGTTTTCTTCACGGGCGGCGCCGCCACCGATCCGGGTATCGGACAGTTCAAGGAAATTGACACGGGCCACGTCGTGATTCGCGATCTGGACGGCCAGATGAGGGCTTGGTTGGGCATTGCCGAGGGGGGGCCGCGCCTGATTTTTTTCGACCCGTCCGGCCAGCAGCGGATGGGCGTTGGCATGACGAGGCAAGGGGAGCCGGCTCTTGGGATTTTCGATGCGGGTGAAAATCCCCGGGTCGTGCTCGGGATGCTGGAAGGGTGGCCGGGGTTCGTGTTCAGGGATCCGCAGGGAAAGAAACGGGTGGCGCTTTACAGCCGTGACGAATGGACCAGCCTGTTCTTCTACGACAGGCGGGAAACGAAACGCACGGGGATCGGACAGTTTGGCGAGGCCGCGGCGATCAATCTCTGCGACGACAGGGGCCAGGATCGAGCCGGGTTGACCACGGATCGGAAGGGATCGAGCCTGAGCTTTTTCGACGTTGGCCGCCAGAAACGAGCCGGACTTGGACTCCTGGAGAAGGACGAGCCGGCCCTTGGCTTTTTTGACCACGAAGGGGAGAATCGGTTGTCCATGGGGGCCTTCGACGATCAGACGGCGATCAACCTGTACGGGACCAATCGGGTTGAAGTGGCCCTTTCCATCGCACGAACGAACAGCGCGACGGTCGAACTCTTCGACGCGGAGCGCGTCCTTCGGTGGAGAGCGCCGTAACGCCCTCCCACGGACCGAGAAAGAAGACCGCACATGAAACGAACCCTTAACTTGACCGGGCGGAGCCTGCTGCGCCTGGACGACCTTTCCGATGAGGAACTCACGGGACTGATTGACTTGGCGGAGGATTTGAAGCGGCGCAAGAAGAGAGGGCTGCGCGGCGACGCGCTCCACCGCCGGAATATCGCGCTCATTTTCGAGAAGCAGTCCACCCGGACGCGTTGCGCCTTCACGGTGGCGGCGCAGGACGAAGGCGGGCAGGCGGAGTATCTGGATATTCACGACATTCACATCGGGAAGAAGGAAACGATCGCCGACACGGCGCGGGTTCTGGGGCGCATGTTCGATGGGATCGCGTTTCGCGGCTACCAACAAAGAACCCTTGAACTGCTGGCCCAGCATGCGGGCGTTCCGGTGTGGAATGCCTTGACGGACGTCTGGCATCCGACGCAAATTCTCGCCGATCTCCTGACCGTTCGCGAGCGGTTCGGGCGGCTGCGGGGGCTGAAGGTTGTCTTCGTGGGGGACGGACGGAACAACGTGGCGAACACGCTGATGGTGGGGTGCGCCAAATCCGGAATGCACTTCGTGGACTGCACTCCGCCCGAATTGGCGCCGCCGGCCGACTTCTGCGACCGGATTGCCGCCATGGCCGCCGGGCGGGGGGGGACCGTGACCGTCAACAGCGATCCCGTTTCCGCCGTGGCGGGCGCCAACGTGGTCTGTACCGACGTGTGGGTTTCCATGGGCGAGGAATCCAAGTTTCAGGAGCGGTTGACTTCTCCGGCCGTATCAAGTCAACATGGAGTTGATGCGGAAGACCGGCCATGTCGAGCGCGGAGAGGTCATCTTCCTCCACTGTCTGCCGGCTTTCCACGATTTCGGCACGGAAGTGACTCGGGACCTCGGGCCGATGGAGGTCACGGACGAAGTGTTCGAGGCGCCGTTCTCGAAAGTGTTCGATGAGGCGGAGAACCGGGTGCATACCATCAAGGCCGTCATGGTGTCCACCGTGGCCTGAAAGGACGTCAATGAAAGCAGCCTGCAGACTGAGTCAGACGTCGTGGGAAACGTTCCAAGCCTTGGATGTGACCGAGAAGGCCCGATTCCTCGGTTCCACCGGCCGCGAGTACCACGTTCTGGTGGCGCAGCAATTCAACCGCGAAAGGCTCGAACGGTTGGGGGCGCTGGCGACGCGCATACGTCGGATCGCCAAGGACGAGGCGGGGATGACGTACCTGGGCCAACTTCTGGCCAACCGGCGGGCCATGCTCTATTTCTCGCAGCCCAGCAGCCGCACGTTCCTGTCTTTCTGCGCGGCGTGCCAGATCCTGGGGATGAAGATCGGCGAAGTCCGCGACACGGCGACGTCCAGCGAGTTCAAGGGCGAGTCTCAGGAGGATTCGGTCCGAACCTTCAGCTCGTATTTCGACCTGATCGTCATGCGTTCGCAGATTGGCGGGCTTGCGGAGCGCATGGCGTGGTTGCTGTCCAACACGGATCGGCCGATCCCCATCGTCAATGCGGGCTCGGGAAAGGACCAGCATCCCACCCAGGCCCTGCTGGACGTGTACACGCTGCAGCGCAGTTTTGAGCGGCGGGGCGGGATAGACGGCAAGACCATCGTTTTCGTCGGCGACCTTCTGCGGGGGCGCACGGTTAGATCGCTCGCGTGGCTCCTGACCAATTACCGGGACGTGAAGCTCCTGTTCGTGGCGCCCGACGAGTTGCAAATCGGGAAGGACATTCTGGAACTTCTGGACCGGGTGAAGGTGCCGTACGAACTCAGCGGCGACTTGGATCGCGCCATCCCGCGCGGGGACGCGATCTACATGACCCGGATCCAGGACGAGTGGGACGTGCCGGGCGAAAGCCGACGCATCGACATCGCGAAGTACTCCTTCGGAAGATCCCAGTTGGCTCTGCTGAAGGAGGATGCGGTTATCATGCATCCGTTTCCGCGCCGTCAGGAAATCGCCGTCGAGGTGGATGACGACCCTCGGGCGGTGTATTGGCGGCAGATGCGCAACGGAATGTGGATTCGCGCCGCCTTGATCGCCTCCATTTTCCAAAGAGAATCGGCGATCGAACTGTTTGTCGAAGACCCGGGGCCCGATTGGACGGGTGATAGACGATGAAGACGTGGGCGGTTGCGGGGTTGGCGGCGCTGGCGTCGTTCTTGGGGGCCAGCCCCTTGCTGGCCGCCCCCGTTCACGATTTCGGTTGCCTGGCGTCACAGGGGGAAGACGTTCGGGGCAGCGAAGGGGTGCATGCGTTGGGGCCTTTTATCGAATGGTCCGACGCAGGCGACTCGCGGGTCGTTCGCGCCGTGCGGCCGTTTTTTGTCCACGAATCCCGGCCGGCGGACCGGAAAGAGGTTCTCGACGTGCTCTGGCCGGTCGCGTCGTTCCGGTCGTGGGACCGGGACAGCGACTGGCGCTTCCTGACGGTCTTCGGACACGATTACGATAACGAAGATCCGCGCTCCCGCTACCATGTGTGGGCGTTGCCCCTCGTGTTCTGGGGCCGGAACGCCGCGGGCGAGGATTACGGGGCGCTCTTTCCGGTCGGCGGAAAGATATGCGAATTCTTGGGCAAGGACGAGGTTTCCTTCGTTCTGTTTCCGGCTTACCTTTACACGCGGGTGAATGACCTGGAAACCGAAAGCTGGCTGTGGCCGCTGATTTCCCGGACGAAGGGGAAGAACATCCACGGCTTCCGCGTCGCTCCGTTCTACGGCAAAGTGGTGCGCGAGGGGGAGTGGGAAAAGAGTTTCATCGCGTGGCCGGTTTGGACGTCCGTCCGGTACGACCGGCCGGGCGCCCAAGGGTACGCCCACGTCCTGTTTCCGCTTTACGGCCACGTGAAGATGGAGAACCAGGAGTCGTGGATGTTGATTCCGCCGTTCATTCGGTGGTCAAGCAGCGCGCGGGGCCGGGAGGGTTACGCGCCGTGGCCGTTCGTGCAGTTCAGTTCCGGACGGACGGATAAGCTCTATCTCTGGCCGTTTTGGGGCCGGAAGGAGGACGAGTTCAGGTCGTCGGGGTTCTGGTTGTGGCCGTTCATCGCGCACAGCCTGGAGAAAGGGCCGCGAAACGAGATTTCGCGGTTCAGGGTGCTTCCCTTCGTGTATTCCGAGCGGGAGCGTCCGGCGGGCAGCAACACGGTCGCCGGCGCAACGGGCCGGTACTTCGCCCTGTGGCCGCTCGCTTCGTATCGGCGCGACAGCCGGGGCACGAGCCTGCGGGCGTTGTGCCTGTGGCCCGTGAAGGATACGCGGCCCATCGAAAGGAACCTGGCGCCGATCTGGACCGTGTTCGATCGGGAGCGGACCGAAAAGAGCGTGCAAACCGAAGTGCTGTGGGGCTTGGCGCGGTGGGGCAGGGGGACTAACGAAGTTGTCTCCGGCTCGGTGTTTCCGTTACTCTCCTGGGCTCACGGCGAAGACCGCGCGGCCGACACAACGTCGTGGTCGGTGCTCAAGGGATTGGTCGGTTATGAGCGCGAAGGAACGGCGAAGCGGTACCGATTGCTGTATTTCTTAACGTGGGGAGGCCGGCCATAATCACGCGCGAACCCAGGTATTTTCCGCCGCCCAAAGACTGGATCGGCCTGCTCGGCCGCCGGGCATTGGCGACCGTGCGTGAGGCCGGCCGGGCCCTCATGCTCCTGTTCGAAGCCGTTTCGTGCATGCAGTTCATGTTCGTCCGGCGCTCGCGGCGCGAGATCATTCACCAGATGTTCATCGGCGGCATCAAGAGCCTGGGGGTGATTACCGTTGTGGCCACATTCACCGGCATGATCCTTGCCTTGCAAACGGGCATCGAGATGCGGAGGTTCGGACAGGAAGTTTACATTGGCGCGGCGGTCATGGTGTCCATGCTCCGGGAAATGGGGCCGTTCATGACCGGATTGATCCTGGCGGCCAGCGTGGGCTCCGCCATTGCGGCCCAGATGGGCACGATGGTGGTGTCGGAAGAGATCGCGGCCCTGGAACTCATGTCCATCAATCCGGTCCGGTTCCTGGTGATGCCGCGGCTCGTGGCCATGGTCGTGATGACTCCGGTTCTATCCTTCTACAGTTGCATCATGGGGGTCGTTGGCGGCGGGGTGGTTGGGATGACGCAACTCGGCGTTCCGTGGTCGGCCTACATAGACAATGCCACCCGGTTTGCCGAGAACAAGGACTTGTTCGTTGGAATGTTCAAGGCCTTCCTGTTCGGGATCCTTATCGTCATCACGGCGTGCCATCAGGGCTTCGCCACGAGTCAGGGCGCCGTCGGGGTGGGGAATGCGACCCGGCGGACGGTGATTCTTTCGTTCCTGGCGATTCTGATTGCCGGCTACTTTGTGACGAGGCTTTTTTACGTATGATCCGGCTCGAACATGTCGTTAAGAGACTGGGGGACAGGGTCGTCCTCGATGGGATTGACCTCGAAGTTCGCACGGGAGAGACCCTGGCGATCGTGGGGCCTTCCGGGACGGGCAAGAGCGTGACCCTCAAGCACATGGTTCGGCTGCTGACGCCGGACGAGGGGAGGGTCTGCGTGGGCGAGGATATTGTCAGCGAAGCCACCGGACGGGAACTCGAACGCATTCGCGAACGATTCGGCGTGCTGTTTCAGGGCGGCGCCTTGCTGGAGTGGTTGACGGTCGGCGAGAATGTCGCCCTGCCCCTGAGGGAGAAGACGAAGATGGGGAACGACGAGATCGTCCGGAAGGCGACGGAGAAACTGCGGCTCGTGGGCCTGGAACAGGAGTGGGAGAAGTATCCGTCGGAGATCTCGGGCGGCATGCGCAAGCGTGTGGGCCTGGCCCGGGCCATTGTCCGGGACCCGGAGATCATCCTGTACGACGAACCGACTTCGGGTCTCGACCCGGTCTCCTCCCGCACCATAGACAAGCTCATTGACAACCTGCGGCACGAACTTGGGGTGACGAGCGTCGTGGTGACGCACGATCTGCACAGCGCCCTGTCCATCGGGACACGGATTGCCATGTTGTACGGCGGGAAGATTCTGGAGCTGGCGACTCCCGAGTTATTCGTTCAGTCGCGCGTCGAGGAGGTCATGCAGTTCCTGGACTCGCAATTCATAACCCGAAGGGGCGATTGGGAGAAGAACATCCAATGAAACAATCGAGCATAGATCGCGAAATGACGATGGAACTGATCGTGGGCACGTTCATGTTCATGATCCTTCTGGCGCTGGGCTATTTCACCATCGTGTTGGGCCACGCCAACCTCTTCGTGAAGAAGTTCCCCCTGACGGTGGAGTTCGAGGACGTGATGGGACTCCGGAAGGACGACAACGTGGTGCAGCGCGGAATGACGTTCGGCAAGGTCAAGTCGTTGCATATCGAGGGGGACAAGGTTAGCGTGCTTTGTCTGCTGGATTCGCCCGTCCGGCTGAGGAAGGACTATAGGATCACGATTGTCACGACGTCGATCCTGGGGGGCCGGTACATGGAAATCAAGGAGGGATCGCCTTCCGCCGACTATCTCGCGGACGGAGTCACACCGCAGGGCGAAAGACCGTACGACCTCATGGCCGAGGCGGCCACGGTGGTGCATGACATCCGTTTCGCGCTGAACGAAGGAGGCATCCTGACGAACCTCGAATCGGCGATTGCCTCCGCCAAGGACATCGTGGGCAAGGTGAACCAGGGAGAAGGCACGCTGGGCCGGTTGGTGAACGACGCCAGTCTCTACACGAATATCAATTCGCTCGCGCAGGATGCGAGAGCCGTGGCGGCTCAACTCCGGGAGATCACGGACAGGATTTCCAAGGGGCAGGGAACCCTCGGCAAGTTGATTCAGGACGATTCGGTCTATACGAATGTGCTGGCCATCACCGCCAACTTGCGCGACCTCAGCCAGCGGCTGGAAGACGGACAGGGCACCCTGGGCAAGTTGTTGTCCAAGGACGACCAGTTGTACCAGGATCTCGCCTCGACGGCGGCTTCGTTGAAGGACGTCACCGGAAAGATCCAACGCGGCGAGGGTCTGCTCGGCAAACTCGTGAATGACGACACCCTCTATAAAGACGTGAAACAAGCCTTGGGCGAGGTTCGGGCGGCCGTGGACGACTTCCGGGAAACGTCGCCGGTGGTCAGCTTCACCTCGATCCTCTTCGGCGCCTTCTGAGGGCCTATACGCCCGCCGTATAGGAGCGGTAGTTCGGGGCCTCTTTGATGATCTTCACGTCGTGGGGGTGCGCTTCGGCCACGCCCGCCAGCGATACCCGGACAAACTTGCCGCGTTGATGGAGCTCTTCGATCGTGCGGCAGCCGCAGTACCCCATGGAGGCGCGCAGACCTCCGCAGTATTGGATCAGGACTTTGCGGACGGATCCCGAGTAGGGGACGATCCCTTCGATGCCTTGCGGAACGAGTTCGTCTTCGCGAATGTTGGATTGGCCGTAGCGTTCTCGGCTGGCCTGGCCTTCGCGCATGGCGGCAAGGCTCCCCATGCCCCGATAGACGACGTATTGGCGGCCTTGGTGAATGATCTTTTCGCCGGGACTTTCCTCGGTGCCGGCGAAAAGCGAACCGGCCATGATGGTGTCCGCCCCGGCGGCGATCGCCTTCGGCACGTCGCCCGAATGGCGGATCCCGCCGTCCGCAATGATCGGAATGCCGCCTTCCAGGGCCCGGGCGCATTCGTAGATGGCGGTGATTTGGGGAATGCCGACACCGGCCACGACGCGCGTGGTGCAGATCGAGCCGGGGCCGATTCCCACCTTCACGGCATCCGCGCCCGCGTCGCGAAGCGCGACGGCGGCTTCGGCCGTGGCGATGTTGCCGGCGACAACGTCAATGGCGGGGTGGTTCTTCTTGACCCATTTCACCATCTCGATGACGCCCTGGCTGTGGCCATGCGCGGTGTCCACCACGACGACGTCCACGTTCTCCCGGGCCAGGGCCGCGACCCGTTCCTGGTCGCTGGGGCCGATGGCCGCGCCAACCCGGAGCCTGTACTTGGAGTCGCGGTTGTACAGGGGCTCGACGTTCTCGACCAGCATCCGAACGTCGCTGAAGCTGTAGAGGCCGGCCAGTTTCCCGGCCTTGTCCACCAGCGGCAGTTTCCCGATGCGGTTCTTCTTCATCAGCGCGTAGGCTTCCTGGAGCGAGGTGTCCGCCGGGGCGGAGATGACGTTGGCGGTCATGACGTCGGTGACGCGGGCTTTCGTGTCGCTGGCGAACTTGATGTCCGCGGCCGTGAGGATGCCGACGACTTTGTCGGTCGGGTCAAGGATGGGGAATCCGCTGAAGGCGAACCCCTTCTCTTCTTTCGTCTTGAGGACCTTTTCGAGAGTGTCGCCTGATCGGAAGACGATGGGATCGCGGATGAGGCCATTGAGATAATGTTTGACGCGTGCGACGTGATCGGCCTGTCGTTTGGGCGAGAGGTTCTTATGAATAATTCCGATGCCGCCCTGCAACGCCATTGCGATGGCCATGCCGCTTTCCGTCACCGTGTCCATGGCGGCGCTGACAAACGGAATATTGACCGTGATGCGGTTCGTGAGACGGCTGCGGAGGTCGGTCTGCTCGGGCAGGAAATCGGCGTACTGGGTGACGAGGGAAACGTCGTCGAACGTGAGCCCTTCGAGGGCGAACTTTTCCATGAAGGACTTCAGTTGCGGATTGAGATTCATGCGGCCTCCGTCTCTGTGCGCGCTCCACCGTGTTGCCGGGGCATTATGCGCGGCGTTCCGGCATCGGTCAAGCCGTCTTTCCGCGAATGTCTTTCCGCGAACTCCGCGAACCCTGAACTGCGGCTCCGGATCCCCAAGTGGCCGTGAGTGGCCGCACCCAGCGCCTCACAGCGTCAGCAGTTCCTGGATATCGGTCCAGCTCAGCGCGTTGAAGAGGCTTTCGCCCGAGGCCAGGGTGGCGTCAATGACCGCCTTCTTCTGCCGCTGCATGGCCAGCACCTTCTCCTCAACCGTGCCCTTGGTAATGAGCTTCACGCTGTACACGGTCCGCTTTTGGCCGATCCGGTGCGCACGGTCGGTCGCCTGGTCTTCCACGGCCGGATTCCACCAAGGATCGTAATGAATCACCATGTCGGCGCCGGTCAGGTTCAGCCCCGTGCCGCCGGCCTTGAGACTGATCAGGAAG
>Ga0182021_10011687_pt1 | contig 10426 bp, 9 predicted proteins | sample 612E3MmetaG_FD_120493 | JGI IMG/M metagenome (GOLD analysis project Ga0182021, IMG submission 120493) | Permafrost microbial communities from Stordalen Mire, Sweden - 612E3M metaG (Illumina Assembly) | ecosystem: Environmental > Terrestrial > Soil > Wetlands > Permafrost | place: Sweden... | reverse complement strand
TCTGCTCTAAGTGTCGCCATTTTAGATGTTGCTTCTACACCCTTCTCAAAGATTTTACCAGAAAGCACTATAATTGAATTATTTCTGGCCCAAGAGATAAGATCTGGCTTAAATCCCTTTGGCATTTTGGCAATTTCCTTCTTATCACTGCCATTTATATTCATCGTACAGAGATAATACTCGGGTTCCCCAAAGTTGTTTGCGCTGGTCCCAAAGGTTAACATGAAAAATGGCCAAGGTATATTCTCGGTTTTCGAATTATTCTTCACTTCCTTAATAAAACATATCTTCCCTTCAGGTGTCCAGGAAGGCGCATAATATCTTACTTCATCCCAATAAGTAGTATCCCACCATGCATGGGCTGAAGAGCCTAACAAACATCCAAGTACAACTATAATTATGATTATTACGTATCTAAATTTGCACAACATTCATCCTCCTATGGGGTAAATATTGAATCATCTAATCCCTTATTTAATTGAATATTACTATACTGAACATTTGTGACCACCGTGGCATCCGCATAGTATTTGGTTTCCTGTGTTTTGCTTGGGATAGAAATACTATCGATGGTAGTGAATTCCAACGATTCATTTGAAAGAACAATTTCATTACCTAGGTTATATAGTTCCATTTTTGATATCGTTCCTTGATCATAATTTACTGTTAGGAGCATGTCATTATATGGCTTTGGGGTTGCTTTTGGAATGGCCTTTACAACGTAGTACTGGGAACCGTCTTTAACAAATTGGCTATCTATTATTATTTCATTGTTTGCAATAAATGTCGGCAAATTATATATATAGTCCATTTGACTCATATATGACTCATTATTAGGAGTTTCTACCAAATCTTTTCCAGCCTCTTTGAGATATAACTTATCACCATTTATAATATAAAAGGAACCATCCAAAGGATTATCTACTTTTAATTTATTTGGCTTTTTCTGATAGTAAACTCTATTGTATTGACCAATAATCTGCTCAGGCTGCCCAGCCTTTTTCAGGGTAGCGGTGTTAACAATATTTGCTTTCATGTCAATTATACGTACTCCCATATCAGAAACTTTCTGTAGTATCTGCTCCGGCGTAGGATCCGCATAAGCATTTACCCCTACCATCATCAGCATCGTCATCAGAACTATTATTTTTTTCATTTTTCTCCTCTTTTTAAATAAAAAAAGCTGCCAGAATGTAGATTCCTAATGGCAACTTAATGACTGGCTCTGGGCACCAGAAACCCCTTATTTGTCAAGGCTATTTCCAAAAGATATTCAATAGGTAACTATGCTTCTTTCTATCAGTAAAACTAAAGGGCCTGACCCCAGTATTTATTATTTTCTTAATATTAAAATATTAAGGAGTCACGTCTATCCTCACGGTAGCTTTAACACCGACAGCTTTACCAGTCGGCATATATAGAGCCTCTAAATATACCCTGCTAGCCATATTACCTGCGGTAAAAACCACTGTCCCTCCTGAATTAGTATTAATTGAACCGATAGCCGGGTCAGAAGGTCCTGTCAATTGCGCGTTCTCTAAAGTCCACTGCACATCAGCATTATGATTATAATTATCAGAGTCAGTAGCGGTAGCATTAATTGTAACTGATTCTCCAAAGTGCAAAGCAGCATTTTGCGGTTGCACAGAGCACACCGATCCACTGGTCATAATCGTATGGAAAGAATTACTACTGGAAACAGTTATATTGGCGGCGCTATCTTTTGCCGTCAACTGGTAATAATAAGTAGCGCCTTCACTTAGACCGGTTAAGTCAACGTTCCCGGAAATCGCGGCACTAGTTCGCTCAATTTCCGCGCCAAAGACAGTAGAAGTGCCATAATCTACGGTCATACTGCAGTCTTCAGATACCACCCAGTTTATCCGAGCAGAACCAGAAGTTATATTATCTACATTAATCGATGTAAAGACAGGCGAATCTATATCTCCTCCCGCCACTTCATTATGTTTATGACAGCCAGATAGTAACAATATTCCAAGTAGACATAAATAAATTCTAGATCTAAGCACGATGGTTATCCCTTTCTTCTATAATTGAATGGAATTTTATTAAAAGATTAACACAAAGTAAGAATTTGTCAAGCAAGTATTATCTAAGCATGGGGTCAGGTCTTTACTTTTAGCGTCGGCTTCTATTTCCAAAAGATATTCAACAGGTAACTGTGCTTCTTTCTGTCAGTCTCGTGTTCATCATTATAGTGTTTAAATACATCATTTGCGCTCATACTGCGATCGGGAGACATCCATCCCAGATTATAGCCGTTTAGCAGGATATCTTCAGCCCCTTTTCGCCTTAAATTCATGGCTTTGTATTTTAGGGTGTCCAAAAATATAATAGTCTGGTTATAACCCTCCCGGATGACTATAGAATTGTCCCTATATGCCCCATAAAGCACCCCTGGGGATGATAACTCTTTAGTGATTTTGTTGGCTTTCCTGTCATAAACTGAAAATTTACGGTCTTTACCGATATACTTCGCTAATACGAGATATTCTTCATTTGGCGTAAGCCAGTATACATCCTGGTATTCTGAATTCCCATCCCATTTCCACAATTCCTCTAATCCTGTGCTGTCCGGCCGAATTTTGTAGGCTATGCCGCTTGCCGCTGAATTCCCATGCTCTTCCTCAGTATAAACAATGGCGTTATTACCAGGCCATAATACTCGTCCCTTGTTATTTGTTTCCTTCACCACCTTAAGAAGCTTACCATCACGATCCATTGTGCAGAGATAGTATTTTTTCCAGATATTCGTAGACATGTTCTCGCTGAAAATAGCCGGATGATTCCTGTGCAAGTCCCTCTCCATGTAAAAAGCTATATACTTGCTATCCGGTGACCAGCAGGGCTGGGAGAAAGCGGTCTCTAATTCATAACTCGTAAATTCGGATACCATAAACAGCAGGCACAGGACTACCCCGCCCAAAACAGTTTTCCAGATCAATGGCACAAAACTATTATCGAATATGTAAGCTATCCAACCAAAGAACATCAGAGTGGCGCCAAATAGACGGAAAGTAAAGACCCACAGTATCAGGCAAAGGGCAAACCAAACAGCCAATATTATTCTCTTTTGTAAAAGCGACAATTTTAGTTCCATTAATTTATTAAGCACTTCGGTCAGCCCTGTTCTTTAGCTGGCGGTAGAAGTGCGCGGTGGCGATCCTGGAGGCGGGAATGGTGGCCAGTAGGCCGATACCAAGGCACAGGAGACCGGCTAAATTGACCAGGAACATCAGCATGAGGAAATTAGAGAGCTCCGGTAAAGTACCTTCGGTAAGTCTATAGCTTTCTTTGATAGATGAGAACGCGTCTATATCGGTATCCACTATCAAATAGGAGATAAAAAAGAAGCGCAAGCTGAATACCAGGATGATCGCTACGACTACCACGACCAATAAAAACATAAGAAAATAAACAAATGGCTGCATTCCTACCATCTTACCGAGAGCGATAATCCCGAACGTCGATAACCCGATGGATGTAGCCACGATCAGCATGATCAACACGGTAGCTATGGCATAGGGCAGACTCCTGTTAAATTGGGAGAAAAGATCATTAAATGTTGCGTCCTCCCCATCCACGATATCCAGGCATATCTTGGCCAAACCCAGACCCATGGCAAAGTTGACATAGTAAAACAACACCATTATAAGTATGCCAAAGAATGAATCGGCCATTTTCTCGACCATCTTACCTGCAATTGAAAGGATGCCTATGAGGATACCGCTCGATACAAATACGCCGATATGGTCCCAAAAGGTGTTCCAGCCATAACTCATAGCTGCCTTGCCGGAAAGCCCTTCACTTATCACGGGAGCTGTCTTTTCAGCAGTTTTTTTCCATGTAGGCCGAGTAAATGCCGGTACCGCCCCTGTTCTTACCGCCGACGCCCCCAGGACCTCTTTGCAAAGGTCGCAACAGTTGGCGTCATCCTTGTTATCATAGCCGCATTTTGGACATTTCATTTAATATTCCCCCCTAAATACAAAAGGTTGCCAAATACCGTTTTGGCAACCTTCGGTTAATCATTAACCCCTTTTTGCATGAAAGAATTTACCTTTGCAGGCGTACAGTCTGGTTATTCTTCTTCTACCTTGAAGAAACTGTTCTTCTTGTCTTCTTCCATTTCTTTCTTCAGTTTATTCAGCATTTGCTCAAATTCGGATATAACCCTGGACTCCGGAGCTGCCGCTGAGGATTTCCTCTTCCTGGGCATTTCGTGGCTCGCTTTCCTTAAAAAAATAAAGTTACCACTATAAACAACCTATGGTAGTAACTTAATTTTTTTAACCGTGGCTGGTTAAATTGTAATTAATATATAACAAGGAAATACCGTTTTGTCAAGGTCTTTCAAAATTACGCTTTTTTCCTTAAAGAACCGGTCCCGCCGCAGTGCGGACAGGTGGTAGTCAGTATCTTGCTCAGCGACGGCCGCATGCGTCTCCTGGTCATCTCGACCAGGCCGATCTCGGTCAGGGGAATGATATTAACTTTGGCTTTATCGGTGGCGAATGCGTTCTCAAAGGTCTTCATCACCCTGTCCTGGTGATTCCTGGATTCCATATCTATGAAGTCAACGATGATGATACCGCCGATGGAGCGCAGGCGCACCTGCCTGGCAACCTCTTCCGCGGCCTCCAGATTGGTCCGGAAGACGGTCTCTTCCAGGTTATGGGTGCCGATGAACTTACCGGTATTAACGTCTATGGCTGTCAGGGCTTCCGCTTCATCTATGACAATATGGCCGCCGCTTTTGAGCTTGACGCGGCGCTGTAGGGCCTGCTCTATCTGCTGTTCAATGCCATGGGCGACAAATAGCGGGTTGCGATCCTGGTAATGATGGATCTTCCCCCTGGCTGCGGGTATCATGGACTGCACGAAACCCATCAGTTTCTGGTATTCAAAATCAGAATTGATGACGATCTTGTCGCCTGGCAGGTAATTATCCCTGACTACCTTCAAAACCGTGTCCAGATCTTCATAAACCAGGGTGGAAATAGGCAATTCCGCCGCCCGGTGCTTGATGTTCTCCCACATGCTGGCCAGGACTTTGGCCTCGGCCTGGAATTCCTCCAGGGGCTTGCCTTCGCCGGCAGTACGAACGATGAATCCCGAGCCATGGCTCTTGATTTTTTTGACAATGGTGCGCAGACGTACCCTTTCCTTGCCGTGCTCGATCTTCTTGGATACGCCAAAATGGTTGACCGTGGGCATATATACCAGGTTCCTACCGGTTATACTGATACTGGTGGTTAAGCGCGGCCCTTTCTTGCCGACCGCGTCCTTGGTTACCTGAACCAGGATCTCCTGGCCCCTTTTCAGTTGTTTCTTAGCATGGAACACTTTCCTGAATACTTTCTTGAGCTTGCCGACCACCGCTCCGCCCTCTTCGTCTGCCAAAATATCGTCTATCGGCTCGGTCAACGGCAGGAAAGCGTCACGGCCGATGCCGATATCGACAAAAGCGGCTTGCATACCGGGCAGGATAGCGTTCACCCGGCCCTTGTAAAGATTGCCTACCAGGTGTCTGTCCTGGAAATACTCGATGATCAGGTCGGTCAAAATACCCTTTTCCAGGATGCCGACCCTGACCAGTTCCTTACCTACGTCAATTAGAAACTCTTTGTTCACCGCGTTCAACATTTAAACTCCATTCTATATTGTAACTTTTTATTTAAAAAGGAACTGTATCCTTTTTATTTGCAAGACTTTGTACCCGGGGGCTAATATTTCGGCACAAACTTTATCGGGCCTCTTGTTCTTTTCCCCTAATGGCAGCTCCATTAACAGATTTACTATATTCCCATGCTGATTAGTGATCTGCACACCCACCGGAAGCTCAACCGCTAAAGCGCCTTCTACTTTTACCGAGTACAGGGCCCCGATAATGCTGGCCATCAGCGACTTGGCTACCGCCGGTACCTGTTGCGCTTCCAATATCTCCAAGCCCGGAGGTGTCTCTTTTACCAGGCTTTTGACTATTTTACCTAATTCCATATGATTCGTCAACTCAATATCTGCTAATTCCGTATCGCTCTCGAACCCTATGGCCAGAGGCGGGCCGAAAGACATCGACGGGTGCGGGTTAAATCCCTGTGAATACGCAAGCGGTATCTTGGCCCGGCGCAAAGCGCGGTTAAAAGCGACCATCAAATCCAGATGGGAGATAAATCTGGCCTCACCCTTCTTAGCGAATTTCAGCCGGACCTTCTGCACAGGCGCTAAAATGGTCTTCTTTTGCAGCACTTGTTTAGCGGTTCCCGCCAGCTCAGTGATCTTCCTGAAGCTCTCCAGATTGCAGCCGTCAACTCCGCAAGAGGAACAGGATTGCTGGCAATCAGGGGTGCTTTCACCCTTTTGCGCCTTCTCATATTCCCGCCAGAGGAACTCATAGCTCACTCCAGCATCTATGTGACTCCAGGGCAGAACCTGTTTCTCACTGAAGGTTCTTTTAGCATAGTCCTGGGGAGTGATACCAGCTTTGTCAAAAGCCGCCTGCCAGGCACCATAGTTAAAATGTTCCTTCCACCGGTCAAAGCGGCAGCCATTCTCCAGGGCGTATTCCAGCACCTTCCCCAGACAGCGGTCGCCGCGGGCAAAGACCGCTTCCATGAAACTTAATTCAACATCATGCCATTTGACCTGCGCCGGAACGTGCTTTTTGAGGTATTCCGCTTTGGCTTGCAAGGAAGCCATATCTTCCTGTCCATGCCACTGGAAGACGCTGAGGGCTTTGGGCACAAAGGAGGCGACATTGACATTCAGGTTCAGGCCTTTATACATGGACTTTAGTTTCCTGACCAGCTTAACGATCCCTTCTATATCCTCTTGGGTTTCAAAGGGCAGTCCTATCATGAAGTATAGCTTAATAGACTTCCAGCCGGCTTTGTATCCCGCCCCTACACTGGCGATCAGGTCCTCATCGGTAACATCCTTGTTGATCACATTCCTTAAGCGCATGGTGCCGGCTTCAGGAGCGAAGGTGAGGCCACTTTTTCTCACCTGCTGGACCAGGTTGGCCAGGGTGATGGAGAAATTGTCTGCTCTTAATGACGGCAGGGAGAATGAGACCTTTTCTTTCTCATATTTATCCAGCAGTGACATTAATAGGGGGAATATCTCAGGATAATCACCGGTGGATAGTGACGAGAATGATACTTCTTCAAAACCGCTGGTCTCGATAATTCTATCCAGTAGTTTCTCGGCTGTTTCTTTGGAGCGGATGCGGGCCGGGCGGTAGATCATGGTCGCCTGGCAGAAGCGGCAGTTGCGGATACAGCCGCGCATCACTTCCAGGATGGCCCGGTTATGGACAATATTCATGTTGGGCAGGATGAATTTGTCGGGGTATGGAGCTTTCTCCAAGTCCACTACTCTTTTGACTATCCTGGCGGGCACTTCGGAGAATTTCGGTGTAATTTCTTTTATCGAATTATCCTGGTTATAGCTGACATCATAAAGAGACGGCACATACATGCCCTGGACTTTGGATAACTGCATTAAAACAGACTGCTTGTCCAGATGTTTGACCTTTTTATAGTTATCAATGAAATCAACTATCGCCTCTTCCCCATCGCCGATGACGAACACGTCGATGAAATCAGCCAGCGGTTCCGGATTGAACGCGCATGGCCCGCCGGCAATGATCAGGGGATAGTTGCCGTTCAGTCTGTCCGCAGATTTCAGCGGTATCTGGGAGAGCTTCAACATATTCAATACATTGGTATAGTTCATCTCGTACTGTAACGTAAAACCAATGATATCGAATTCCTTTAACGGGGTTTTTGATTCCAGCGATGGCAAGGGCAAGTTGCGGCTGGTGAGCGCCTTCTCCATATCCACCCAGGGGGAATAGACTCTCTCGGCTAATGCATCCGGCCGGCTGTTGATAATATGATACAGTATCTTCAACCCCAGGTTGGACATGCCGATCTCGTATATATCCGGAAAAGCCAAGGCAATCTTAACATCCACCCCGGACCATTCCTTATGCACGGAATTGAATTCGTTATTTATGTATCTCGCTGGCCTCTCCACCTCCAGCAAAAACTCTTCAATACTGATTTTAGTCAAAATCCCTCCATTTATATTTCGCGCAGTTGTGTCTCAGGTAACTGTTGCTTATTCTTGCGCAGTCGCGCAGTCGCGTCTCGGGTTGATTTCTTGGACATTATACTTTTCGAAATAAGCGTCAAGAGCCTTGGTTCGAAAAGTAAATGTCTCTGCGAAATCAACCTCTCAACACTCTCGCCCTAATTAATTCTACCGGAGCCGACCGCGCCGGCTAGGGCACAGCCAAAAAGGCTTACGGACCCTCGCTGGCATGGTCTGCCCGCAGGGCAGCAGCGAGGGGAGTACGCAGAGGGGATTTCCCGCAGGGGAAATCAACCTCGTCTTTTTGCGTGACCTAGCCAAGGCAGGGAGGCTCGAGCTTTAATTACCATTGTTTAATATTTTCCCTAATAATATAACCTATTTGATCCTTATTATCTTTTAAATATTTCTCATAATATTGCTTGTTCTCTTTTGAAGTTTTATTATTAAAGTCAAAGTTCTTTAAATTATTTTCCCAATGTATAAATAATTTTGAAGTTTCATATTTATATTTAATTCTATTTGCTAATACAAAATACACATAATCACAACCAATAACTGGTTGTTTCTCTTTATACTTATTCTCCAAACTTAACAATGATATGTCATATTTATTAAGTTTCCCTTCCTTTTTATAAGCTCGGAGATTTTTCACGCTAATAATTAGTTCTTTTGATTCATACAACGGATGTCTTACAGTTAGCATTTGCTGATCAACTTCGATCACAAGCCCTCCTAAAGGCTGGAAAAACCATTTCTTAGGCACTGTAAACTCACCATTTTTGTTTGTTACTAATAACATACTGATAACGCTCTTACCTACGCGATCGGAAGGAGCTACTTGCATTGCATGCCACACCACTTCAATTATAGCATTCTCTATTGGTTGATTTGTCGTAGCGTCTAAAACATGACCTTTTATAGTTGGTGTTATTACTATTGGCCAACTAGCATAGCAGTTGCAGTTAATCATTAGACTTAAGACTATTCCAAAGAGAAAAGCAAATAAAATCTTATTTTTCATTTTGAATCCTTTCCTTTTTACCTATATGATATTCCATTATGCTGAAGAACTTGTGCAGGAGGCGGATGTCGCGCTCCTCGAGCGGCGTACGGCCGAATATCCGGCGGAACCGGTGTACGAATTTCATCGTACCGCCTGATGCCTTAAAACTCGTCCGGTTAAGTAATGTCTCCAGATGCTTGTATAGCATCTGCATCTCTTTATTCGTCGCCAGATTCCAGTCCGCTACTTTCACATCCGTGCTCTTGATATACAGCTCATAGCAGTGTATCATCACCGCCTGGGCGATGTTCAGTGAGAAATTCTTCGCCGGCTGTGGTATGCGCGAAACGATACTGCAGTACTGCATTTCCTCATTGGTCAAACCGGTACGCTCACGGCCGAAGAGTATCCCGATCTTGTTCTTCTTGGCCAGTGGCAATATTTTCTCAGCGGCTTCCCCTACCGTGAAATGATTGACACGGTCCAGGCGCGCCTTGCTGGTGGTCCCTACGACCAGATCCAGGTCCTTGATGGCGCTCTCAATGGAATCATAGACCTTGGCCTTATCGACAATATTTTTACCTTTACGGGCTAATGCATAAGTGTGTTTGTTCTTATATGGCGCGGGATTGACCAAGCGAAGATTGGCTAACCCCATATTCTTCATCGCCCGGGCTGCGCCGCCTATATTCTCCGACACTCGCGGCTCAACCAAAATTATGTGTATATTAGAAAGCTTCAATAGAAGAACCTCTTCATGCGAATATTTAGTAAAATCCCTATAGCGAACATGTTCATTACTAATGACGACCCGCCATAGCTAACCAGCGGCAACGGTATACCGGTGATGGGCATCATTCCCAGGGTCATGCCGATATTCAGAAAAATATGGAAAGTGAACATGGTCACGATACCGGATGCGACCAGGGCGCCGAACTCATCCCGCGCCTGGGTGGCGATGATAATGCCCCGCCAGACGATGACAAATAGCAGTAGTACCAGCAAAGCACTGCCGATAAACCCGAACTGCTCGGCCAGGACGGAGAAAATAAAGTCGGTATGCTGTTCTGGCAGGAAGCCGAGACGGCTTTGCGTGCCATACAGCAATCCTTTGCCGGCCAGGGCGCCGCTGCCCACCGCTATCTTGGACTGGATGATATTATAGCCGGAGCCTAACGGATCCAGGTACGGGTCCAGGAAAACGACCAATCTCTTCTTTTGGTAAACTTTCAGGAAATAGGAAAATAAATGCGCGCCCAGGATGCCGATGCTAACCACGGAGATACCGGCCAGGAACTGCTT
>Ga0182021_10011686_pt1 | contig 10426 bp, 13 predicted proteins | sample 612E3MmetaG_FD_120493 | JGI IMG/M metagenome (GOLD analysis project Ga0182021, IMG submission 120493) | Permafrost microbial communities from Stordalen Mire, Sweden - 612E3M metaG (Illumina Assembly) | ecosystem: Environmental > Terrestrial > Soil > Wetlands > Permafrost | place: Sweden... | reverse complement strand
GACTGCTGACGTAGCTTTGCTTGGAGATGACTTGACAAAAGTTGAATACGCCATTAGCCTAAGTCGAAAGGCCTTTAACAGAATGAAAGGAAACATCGTTTACGCGTTCATCTGGAACATAGTAGCTTTGAGCTTAGCGGCTTTCGGTATCTTAAATCCAGTCTTAGCCGTTGTTCTTGCGGAAGCCGGATGTATATCAGTGGTAATCAATTCCGCTTTATTGCTGCTGAGTAAGCCAAAGGCGTTTAGCAAGATCAAGGGATTGACAAAGTGAGATAATGCTACTTGCCCTACTCTTCGTATCTTCGAAACTCATGTGGAGGTTAAATTAGTGCCCACTTTCCAATGCATGAAATGCGGTCGAAAAGTGAACTACTCGCCCCTTACGGGGCGAGCATCCCTAATTACGACCTATTGATGTATTCCGCGATTTTCGCGCTAGTCACGACGCCTGCAGTTCTAACAGCGTATCCCTCCGACCTCAAATGCCCACCCCAAAGCTTTTCCTTCAGCACTGGAAACTCTTCAAAAAGCAGTTTAGCTGAATTGCACTTCAAGACACGCACCATCTCAGGTATACATACTTTCGGTGGAGCTGACACAAACACATGCACTTGATCACCACGATGAACCTTGACAGCGAGCAGCTGAAAACCACTTTGACTAGCAATCGTCTTAAGTACCTCCTCCAACCTAACCTCAACTGAGCCTAAGAGTACCTTGCGTCGGTATTTAGTGGCCCAGATAAGGTGGTAGTTAGCTTGGTAAGCACACGATCTTGCTTTCTCCAGGTCTATCACCCCCTAATCTAATGGTGACAGACCTATCGTTTGGTAGAACTAATAGAACTGCGGGTTGGACGCATTCATCCTGCCGCTAACGCGGCAGGTATTCTGCTAGGTTTTTTATAAACAAGAGGGTAACTAAAAAAAGTAAGCGGAAAGCTTACTTGAACATGCTTAATTTTTTGTTGACGTCGTCCCAGTTCACGATGTTCCAGAACGCCTCAACGAACTTTGGCCGCTCGTTCTTGTAGTCAAGGTAGTAAGCGTGTTCCCAAACGTCCAAAACCAGCAGAATATTGAATGTTGGGTAAACGTTCACGTTGTGTTTTTCAATCTGCATTATCAGCGGTCTTCCGATGCATTGGTGCACAGCTAAGGCAGCCCATCCTGAACCTTCAACGCTTGTGGCAGCCATCGTGAATTCCTTTTTGAACCGCTCGAAACTTCCAAAACCCATGTCAATCAGGTCAGCAACTGCTCCGCCTGGTTTTCCTCCGCCTTTGCCTGCAGGCGCCATGTTTTCCCAGAACGCACTGTGCAAGAGGTGACCGCCCACATTGAAAGACAACTCTTTTAGTGTGGCTTTGGCGTCGACGTCGGCGTTTTCGTTGCGTGCCTTGTCAATTTTCTCAAAAGCGGCGTTTGCGCCGTTCACGTAGGCTTGATGATGCTTGTCATGATGAAGTTTGAGTTGCTGCTCCGAAATGTACGGTGCTAACGCATTGTAGTCATACGGTAGTTTGGGTATAGTAAATGATTTTATTTTCTCCATAAAATTCACCAAAAATCAAACAAACCAAAGCAAAAAACAACTAATATACTTTACCTAAAAAGGAGTTATTTAAAACAGGGTCAGGTAAACAACGTATTAACGAAGATTTTTATTTACGTAAAGTGGATATACCTTTGGCGATTGCAAATGCCTATTTTTGAATGCAAAAAATGTGGCCGCAAAATAAAAGCTGACTATGAAGCTTGCTGCACACACTCTGCTATTTGCAAGGGTGATAAACCTCCAGAATGCTGCGGTCAACCAATGCTTGAATCGTTTGATGATTAATATTTTCGTCTCTAACTTTCTGGAAAAACCCTTTTTCAGAACAATGCTAACTTGACAGTTTCATGCTTTAGCATAGCTTATTACTTGCTTTTGATTTACTATTTTCTGGTGAATTTTATGACTAAAACTGATGAAAACCTTAAAGCTGCCTTTGCAGGCGAGTCACAAGCTAATCGCTTGTATCTGGCTTTTGCCAAGAAGGCAGAGGAAGAAGGATTCCCTCAAATTGCCAAGCTGTACCGAGCTGCGGCTGAAGCAGAAACCGTCCACGCCTTAAACCATGTACGTGTATTGGGGCAAGTAAAATCAACCGTCGATAATCTTGGCACTGCAATATCAGGCGAAACTTATGAGTCCAAAAAAATGTACCCCGACTTCATCGCCGACGCCAAAAAAGAAGGAAACAAAAAAGCTGAAATCAGCTTTAACTTCGCAAACCAAGTTGAGGAAATCCATGCAGGCTTATACCAGAAGGCGCTTGATGCGTTAAAAACCAAAAAAGAACCTGCCAAGGTAGACTATTACGTGTGCCCCGTCTGCGGAAACACGTTTGAAGGCTCTACGCCTGACAAGTGCCCGATCTGTGCAACGCCGAAAGAAAAATTTATGAAGATAGCCTAAATTAAGCTTTGATTTTTTGGGCTATTTGCTGCCCAAAATCAAAACATTTTTTCAATTCTTCTTTGTCTGGCACATATTTTGCGTCAACGCTGGGTTCTAACACTTCAAACCCTGCTTTTTTCGCCATCTCCACCATGTCTCTGACTGCCCCGCCTCCCCAGCCGTAAGAGCCAAAGAAACCCCAAATTTTGCCTTTAGGTTTCAAACCTGTTATGTACGTTAAAAAGCTGCTTACAGTTGGGAACATCTGGTTGTTTAAGGTTGGCGAACCCACGACCACCGCTTTTGCATCGAGAATCTCTGTCACCACGTCGGTGTTGTCGGTTGCTCGAAGCTTAAGAAGTTTAACTTCGACGCCTGCACCTGCTAAGCTGTCGGCTATGGCTCTTGCCATTTTATCGGTGCTGCCCCACATGGTGTCGAAAACCACGACAGCCTTCTGTTTGGCTGCGCCTGAGCTCCAATTCAAGTAAGCGGTAATTATTTTCAAGGGGTCTTTTCGCCAAATTACGCCGTGACTTGGCGCAATTATGTCTATGGGAATCCCCATTTGAACAACCTCTTGAATCTTTCTTGTTATCAGCGGTGCGAAGGGCATCAAAATATTAGCATAATAGGTTTGGGCTTCTTCCATAAGCTCGCATTCGTCAACTTCATCATTGAAGCGTCCAGTGCCAGCGAAATGCTGCCCAAACGCGTCGTTAGGCATAAGAATTTTGTCTTCCACGATGTATGTGAACATGCTGTCTGGCCAATGCAGCATAGGTGCCTCAATAAACCTCAATGTCCGCTTGCCGAGTTTCAGTTCGTCGCCCGTTTTAACTGTTTCAACCACGTTAAAGTCTGAACCGTAATGTTTGATTAGGGCTTCTTTTCCTCTCTGCGAAGAAATTATCTTGGCGTTTTTCGCTAGTTTCGCAATCACCGGCAAACTGCTTGAATGATCCATTTCCACATGGTTCACTATTATGTAATCAATTTTTTCAAGGTTTGCCAATTCTGAGATATGCTCGATAAGTTCGTTGCAGAACGCGCTTTTCACCGTGTCCACTAGGGCGATTTTTTCGTCCGAAATCAAGTACGCGTTGTAGGTGCTTCCGCGGTTGGTAATGTAACCGTGAAAGTCCCGTATGTTCCAATCAACAACTCCAACCCAGTTTACTCCTTCCTTCAAAACAACCTTAACCATAACATTTCACTTCTTAGTCACGTTGACTCTATAACTTAATTTAACTCCTGCCTTCTCAAAAAGGATTCCTACAGGACAATTTTCAAGCGTCAACTTATGGAGCCTCTCAACCTGATCCTCCGACGCATCCGTTTTAATCTGAATATCAAAAGATTCCTCAGCTATCGTTCCAGTTTCATCCGATTTCACTGCCTCAACCTTAACTTTTAACCCTTGAAGATCCAAACGCATCTTCTTAGCAGTCAAGGCGCAGATTGTGGCGTAGCATCCTGCATGGCTCATCACGCAAAGCTCAAGAGATGAGGGACCAAAGCCTGTTCCCAAGTCAGGGGCAAGATCCACCACGTAGCCGTGCGATTCATTATCATCAAGCATTATCTGGAAACCTTCAATTAACTTGGCGTTTGCAACGATTTTTGCAGTCAAAGCTTCTCATCTCTAAATTAACGCTTAAAAAACAATCTTGTTTTGTCTGAAAACGCTTATATCGGTTGCGGTTTTGCTGATTTTTAAGAAAACAGTAGTTTGAGACGGGATAGGGACCCAATTTTGTTGTTGAATTCTCTCAGCTAAATTGGAGTAGGGTCTACTTTTCGCAGCTGAAAAATAGGGGCAAAAGATGCTTTGGGAAAAAAATCAATATATGCATCTTTCTTCTTACCTTTATTGACCAACAATAAATTGGCAGGTCCATTTGGAGAGCGCATTTTATGAGTTTACTTCCTGATGACAAAAAAGAATTGCTTAAAAACGATTTTAAAGAGAAACTGGTTGACCCAGTTAAAATTGTCATGTTCACCCAAGAACTGGAGTGCCGATACTGCTCTGACACAAGAAACCTCGTCCAAGACTTAGCCAAATTAAATGACAAAATCACAACGGAGATACACGATTTTGTCGCTGACGCCACTAAAGCCAAAGAATATGGCATTGACAAGATTCCAGCCATCGCGGTAATAGGCAAGAAAGATTACGGCGTCCGAATCTACGGGATACCGTACGGGTATGAACTTCAAACCCTAATTGAAGCAATCATAAACGTCTCCCAAGGCAAAACTGACCTTTCAGACAAAACCAAATCAATTCTAAATGAAGTCAAATCCCCAGTCCACATCCAAGTCTTCGTCACCCTAACCTGCCCCCATTGCCCCGCAGCCGCGGCGGTTGCCCACAAATTAGCCGTCGAATGCGACTTAGTGAAAGCAGATGTGATAGAAACCAGCGAGTTTCCAGATTTAGCGATGAAGTACAACGTTATCGGGGTGCCAAAGGTTGTGATTAATGAGAAAATAGAGTTTGTCGGAGCATTCAATGAAGACCTATTTGCAGAACACGTGCTGCTGGGTGCCTTCTAGAAAGAACCGTTTAACCGCAGCCAAAATTGTTTTTGTTGCCTACATTTAGAGGCAGGTTACAATGAAAATCTTTATAGTGTTCTGGGCTTTCAACATTGCTGATAACTCGTGTCGGCTATTCTCCACTTGATCTATGCAGCGATAATAGGACTAATCCAGGGCATTTCCGAGTGGCTGCCCATAAGCAGCAAAACACAAATCATCGTTTCCTCAACATATCTTCTCAAACTCACATTCCAACAAGCATACACTTTTGGCTTGTTCATGGAAATAGGAACCATAATCGCTGCGGTGGTGTACTTCAGAAAAGATCTGGTCGAATTAGTGCGGGCACTGTTTAATTCAAAAAATAAGCTGCAGAGAAAACTCCTCATCTACGTTGTAGTCGTCACCTTAATAACGGGTATAATTGCGGTTCCGATCTACCTTGTCGCCGACTCCATAACGGGAATCGCCTTAGGCATCCCCATGCTCATCGTTGGGATTATCCTCCTAGTAGACGCATCGCTCATACGATATTCGAGGCAGAAACGGGAAAAAGGAGTTAACTCAAGGAAACTCGAAAACCTCTCACTTAGGGATTACATTTTAGTGGGAATCACCCAGGGAATATCAGCTTTGCCGGGGGTCAGCAGGTCAGGAACCACCACGAGTGCCATGCTGTTGCTTGACGTTGAGCCAGACGAGGCGTTTAGACTCTCGTTTGTCGCGGGCATCTTCGCGTCAATAGGAGCTTTCGGGTTAACACTCATCGCCTCCAGATCAAATGTTTCCATCGCTATTGCGGGAATTGGGTTGGCCGGCATCGCCGTAGCAATCATAGTTGCCACGGTTGTAAGCTTATTCTTAATCGACTTTTTAATTAAAATCGCGTCAAAATCGAAAATAATTTACCTGATAACTGCGCTTGGACTAATTGCGTTAGCAAGCGGCTTGCTGTATCTAGTTTTAAGACTATGATACAGACATCTCAAGCCGCAGTAAACAAAACCACGCGAATGGTTATTCTAATCGTTTAATTATGTGGTAGCCGAACTGGGTCTTTACAGGACCAGAAGTTTGTCCTTTTTCAAGTGCGAAAGCGGTTTTCTCAAACTCCTTAACCATCTTGCCTCTTGTAAAGGTGCCGAGGTCTCCGCCTTTCTTTCCGGATGGACATAGGGAAACGTTTTTGGCGATGACGCCGAACTTTTCGCCGTTGTATAGCTGTGCTTTGACGTTTTTTGCTTCTGTTTCTGTTTTGACCAGTATGTGTGCACAGTGAACTTTATCTGCCATAAACAAAGTTAACGGGTGTCTTAACATATATCTTTATCGCGCAAAGTCGTAGTTTTCATTAAATTGGTCTTTTGCGTCAGAAGTCTAAAATAATCCAGAAAAAAACATCATAATGTGAGCAATTTCTACTCAAGTTTACTCATGAAAAAGCATAAAAATGTCAAAATCCTTACCTCAGGTTTTTCGGTTACTTCGAACTTCGAAATACCTGCAAACATAATTGTTATAACAAAAGCGGCATTAGATGGTTTATGGTGAACTCTATTCCACTCAAAAACATAGAAGAAGAAGAACAAAAAATCGACTACGCTACGATAGAGCAAATTTCAAAAATTATGCGCTTTCTAAGAAACATCGAAGATTAGAAAACTTTCCAACTGCCATAAGAAAAAGGCGACCTTAAACAGCCGCGTTTACTTGCTCGAATCGAAGCCTTCGCGGCTTGCGCTGAACTCTTTCAGATATTGATGCGAGTTCGCCTGGAAAGCAGATTTTCGCCTAATTAATTCATGAATTATTTAAAATCTATACATTTAAAAGAAAATATAGACATTAAAAAGGGGAATAATCTCACATCTATCGTTGAGATATACAAGCGCAACTTAATGTAAGATTAAGTTTTACTCGATTACCTGAATTGCACCCTCAGGGCATTGAGCTTCACATGCTCTACAAACTAAGCATTCGCTTACTTTGCTCGGCGTTGATTTGCCATCTTTCATTTCATAAACGCCTACAGGGCAAGTGTTTACGCATGTTTCGCATCCTGTGCATTTGGGGTCAACAACTATTTTTACCATTTTGTTTACCTCTGATTTTTAATGAAAAAAATATTGTGTAAAATAAAAGGGTTTAGGTTTTTCAGCGAGCTTTTTCACGGAGTCTTAGCAGTATTCCGTTAATTGTTGATTCCGTTTTGTCTCTGCGTTTCTGGGCGTCGGCAATGCTTCTCTTGTAATCTTCAATTGAAATTTCGCCTTTGTTATGTTGGGATTCAAGGTTTTTGATGTTATCGTTAGCCTCATTTAAATTCGTTTCAGCAGAATCAAGCTGTTTAATCAAATCTGCATAACCACTCTGGCTTCGCAATACATCTTTTAACCTGCTTGTGTTTCTCGCAATAGTTTCTAAACGGATTTCCAAGGCTCTGCGTTGAACTTTGTATTGGCGTCGGGGAATCTTTCCTTTTTGCGCTCTTGCATCTAACGACCTTATTTCGGCATTTAACCGTTTTTTGTCCTCGTACGCTTCAGTAAATTCCTTTAAGTTTTCTGGAGTAAAACGTTGACTAGCAACTGGCTCGCTGGTTTTCGCTTCTTCGGGCGCGGTTGTGGTCAGCTTTGGACTGGGCATCTTTTCCCTTCGAGTTTTAATCGGTGCTTTTCCGCTTGGTTCCCGCCTCTTATAGACCACTGCACCTATGCATCCGATAACCGCTGCAAGTGAAACCCACAAAGTAGGCAAGAAAGAAGCCCAAATCGGATTATAATCATACGATAATTCAACAGCATTGCCTTTTGGCAAGCTGTAATCAACAAAGCTTAAGCCGGTTGCCTTTACCGTAAGGGTGTCTTGGAAGGCGTTCCTGATCAAAGAACTGGAGGGGTTAAGGGATGATTGCTGTGGAGTTATGATCGTTGCTCCTTGAGGCGGAGTGAAAGTGAAACTGGCTTGATCAATATAATAATCAAAATCTTGGAAAAGTTCCAGGTTTTTCAGGGTGTATCTGGAGCCTTGAATGGTCGCGCTGGGTAAACTGTAGCTTGCTATGATTGTGGTAGATCCGCCCACTCCCGGCTGTGTTGTCAAAGTTACATTTTCCAATAATACGTCACTGGTTGAGGTTGAACTGCTTGTTAATATCATTCCAGCCGTATCTTTAACGGCAATGTTGGTGGCGTTGGATGGCAATTCCAAAACAAAATTCACCAAATTCGATGTCGAATTATTCATAACTGTATAAGTATCTGAAGCGGTGACTTTACCAGATGGGTCAATTGCTATTTGGCGATTTAGCTTCTGTATATCGCTTAACTGTAAGGTTCCAGCGGTTATTTTAATAACTGCAGAGGCAGGCGAATTCGTGTAAGCCGCCAAGTTTTGGATGGCATAGTTTTGTGCACGAACTACTCCGTCGCTTTTGGTGATAACTATGCCAGTGGGCACGCTTGGAAGAGTTATAGTTACGCCGCAGGCAGCAACATTTTGGGTGAGACCGGGATAAGCAGGATAATCAAGGGTGTAATTGCCGGTAGTTGGATTATAAGTAAAAAGGCCACTGGATAACACAAATGCTACCGTGAAAACGCTTGGTGATGCGCCGTTGAAATTTACATCAGCTCCGTAAAACCCGCTGTGGCTGCCCAACTGGACTCCTAAGTTTACTTGGTAAACATTGCTTGAGTCGTAAGCTACAGCTTTGAGAACGTAGGCGCTGTACATCAAGGGCATCCCAATCAAGAAATCACCAGTTATTTGCCCCGAAACATGGATTACATCTTGGATAACTATTTGTCCAGAATACATGACGGTAATTTGATGACCAACCTCGGTAAGGCTGTAACCCGTGGTTTGGGCAAAAACCCCGCCGGAAGACATTGCAATCGGCATGAGAACTATTAACAAGGAAACCGTAATCATCAATACTGCAAGGATTCGTTTCACTGAATTCACCAAAGTCCAGTTTCGTTTAATGTTGTGTTCGCTTATTTATTTACTTTACAGTAAACCACGACGATTTAAGGGCTTAAGTTCAAAAAGTTAAGTAACCACGAGTTTCCGTTTTACGGGTTTTTCTATATTTTCCTGAGGACCTGAAGGGTTTTTTCGGCTGTTGATACACTGAAAAGCAGATCGTCAATTGTGCCGGTGAAAGTTGCAAGTTTGCCTTCGCATTGAATTTGGGTTACTACTTTGCTCTTTTCCCTTACTGTTTTAATGTTGAGTCCGATTGGCACTTTGAAGTTATCTGGAGAAACAGCGTTGGCAACCGACTCGGCAATTTTCTCATCGGCATATTCAAGCGTTATTGTTGCTTCCAACCTTTTCGCCCCTCAACTGTTTGCCCACTAACTCATCCACGGTTTTAACAAATTCTTCAACCTTGTCCAATGGCACCTGCGCTCCTGCCGCTATGTTGTGTCCGCCACCTTTGCCGCCAAACTTTTCTGAAGCTAACCGCATAACGGTGCCAAGGTTTACGCCTTTGCGTATCGCGGTCTCTGTTGTTCTTGCCGAAAACTTGGCCGCCTGCTCTTTTTCAACGTTTGCAAAAGCTATGAGTGCTTTTTCGTTGTTTGTGAGTCCTGAGACGATTATTGAGGAGACGGTGCTGACGATTTTTTCGTTAATGAAGTTCTCGCCGTTAATGACGTAGATGTTTTGGAGTTCACGCATGCGTTCAGGTTTCTCCGCTACCCAGCCGAGATACTTGTTTATGCTCTTACGGTAATCTTCCAGTATCTTGTTGGATTCTTCAAGTGCTGCTTTGCGGTCTCCCATGCAGATGGCGATGCCCAGACTTGGCCTATCCATGCGGCCTGTCGAGTTCAAAACGACCGCGAATTCCCTTGCATCCCGCAAGGCAGTGTTTGGTTCTTCGCTGGTTAAAACGTAAATGTACCCAATCAGATTCTCAACCTCCAAATGCAACCCTTTAGACAACAAGTGATCCGCTAAGGCAGAGCACAACCGCTTTTTTTCGTCTTCGGTCAAGTCGCGAAGAGCCCGCCATTTCTCGCCTTGTTTGATGGGGATATCTAAGTTTGCAAGGAAAACCAACGCTTTATCTTCTTCTCCGCTTAAGCCGGGAATAAACGGATTAGTTGTGGTGGCCAATGTTCTGTGGATGGGCCTTGTTTCTCTGCCAAAGAAAGTTAAGTCTTTTTCAACTTTAATTAAGCCTGCAGCCACCGCATCATTGACAATAATCTCGTTTAGGCAACATAAGCTTCTCTGGTCATACTTATCTTGCATATCGCCAAGAGCGCCAACCAACGCGACAGGCGCCAAATCTACATTCGCCCGATTCACGGCTTTAGCCACAAAGTAAGCCACGCCTGAACCGCTGACTTCTGTTGCTCCATCGATGCCGAACACATGAGGGTTTACCTGAACAAAATTTTCGTTTTTGGAGTCG
>Ga0182021_10011684_pt1 | contig 10427 bp, 4 predicted proteins | sample 612E3MmetaG_FD_120493 | JGI IMG/M metagenome (GOLD analysis project Ga0182021, IMG submission 120493) | Permafrost microbial communities from Stordalen Mire, Sweden - 612E3M metaG (Illumina Assembly) | ecosystem: Environmental > Terrestrial > Soil > Wetlands > Permafrost | place: Sweden... | reverse complement strand
AGATCTGGCGCTGCCTGCGCACGACGCCCGATCTGCGCTGCAACGACATCGCGGTCATCGTGCCCGAGTCGCGCAAGGACGCCTATCTGTCGCAGGTGAGCGCGGTGTTTGCCGAGAGTCGCGCCTTGCCCCACCACGTGGTGGACCTGCCGCTGGCTGGCGGGCACCGGCTGGGCGAGGCCGCGCAGATGCTGCTCGACCTGCCGTTCTCGTCGTTTTCGCGCAAGGAGCTGGTGCCTCTGCTAACCCACCCTTCGCTGATGGCGCGTTTTCCCGAGGCGCGGCCCACGGACTGGCTGCGCCTCATCGACGAGCTAGGCATCGTGCACGGGGCCGAGCAGCGGGATCTCGCCGGGAGCTACTTGGATCGCGATCTGTTGACCTGGGATCAGGGCCTGCGCCGGCTGGCGCTAGGCGCATTCATGCTGGGAGAACGCAGCGGCGACGAAACGCCCGTCAGTCTCGGCGACAATCAGTATTTGCCGGTCGAGGTTGCGCCCGACGATCGCACCGCCGCGCTCGACTTCGCATTGCTGGTGCGCTCGCTGATTGCCGATGCACGCTTCGCGGTTGGCAGCGACGGCCCGATTGAGCGCCCGCTGCACGAGTGGCTGGACTTCATCCGCGGCATGCTGGCCGCGTATCTTGCGCCCAGTCGCGTGGGGAGCCGGCGAGCTTTGCTCGCCGCGGACCATCGCGGGAGGGCATGGGAACCCTTTCAGGGTTCCCATATTGTCGACGACGACGAGGAGGGACTGCTCGGTCGCTGGCGGGCTGGCCTCGACGAGATCGAAGACATGGGCCTGCAAGACTTGCCGATCAGCTACCGAGTCGCGGCCGAGCTGGCGCGCGGCGCGCTCGCGTCCGTTCCCGGCTCGCGCGGGCAATACCTCGCGCGCGGCGTGACCGTGGCGTCGTTCGTGCCCATGCGGGCCATTCCTTTCCGCGTAGTGTTTGTGCTCGGCCTGGGCCAGGGCGATTTTCCGCGCAGCGCCCGCCGCGGGGATCTGGACCTGCGCGAGGTTCGACGCGAACCAGGCGACGTCACACCTCGCGAGCAGGATCTCTACATGTTCCTGGAGACGTTGCTGTGTGCCCGCGACCGGCTGGTGCTTTCCTATGTGGGCCGCGACGAGATCACCGGCGAAAAGCAGCCGCCCTCGGCCGTGCTGCTCGAACTGCGCGAGATCCTATCGAGCGGCTACCTCGCAGAGGCTGAAGTGGAGAAACTGTTCGATGCGCAGCCGCCGCCGCTGCGACGCTATGACGACGTCGAGCGTCTGGACGCTTTGCCACTCGCGCGCGCCGAACAGGCAGCCCAGAATCTGGGCGAGTCCTTGCGTGCGTCGCTGCCAGCGGGAACTGCCGCTCCGGGAACCATCGAGAAGCTGCGGCACGTGCTTTCGCCGTCGGTTTTTTCCGAATTGGCAGCCCGCCTGTCATTGCCTGCGCCGCTAGTGACCGAAGCACCTGAAGAAGCGACAACCGTGATCGTCACTTTCACTGAGCTGCGTCGCTTTTTGGAAGATCCGCTGCAGGGCTCGGCGCGCTTCCGGCTGCGTCTGCGCGAGAGCGAAAGTGACGATCAGCTGGCCGACCGCGAGGATGAGTCCTTCACCACGAGCGCATTGGATCGGTCCGCGCAGCTGCGCGAAGCCATGATCGGCACGATTCTGGCGTCTGCGGGCGCACCCTCGCCCGAGGCGGTGGCAGCCCGCTACGACGAGATCAGCCTACGCGAAGAATTGGCAGGCCGCGGGCCGGCCGGACTTTTCCGCGAGGCCGAGCGCACGCGCCACGCAGTCATCTTGAACAAGTGGAGCGAACAGTTTGGCGGCCTCGCGGGTGGTGGGTCGCTGCGCAGCCGCGTGTTGCACTTCGGTCAGGCATCTGAAAACGAAGACGCGCGCGAGATCCTGCCGGCCATCACAATCGAACTGCCGGCAGATGGAGCGCGGCCCTCGCTGCAGGTGGAGTTGCAGGGACGCACCAGTGTTCTGGTTGAAACTGCAGACTCGCCGCGAGCCTCCGTCATCTTCAGCTGCCGCTCGAAGGATGCTGACGAGGAGACCCGGCTCGACAAGGAGTCCCTGGCCGCGTTCCTCGATCACGTAGCGCTGGCTGCCGCTGGACTGTCCCAGCCCCAGGCTGGCCATCGTGGACTGATCCTACTCACTCACGGTGCCCGTCAGGATATCGAAGAGCACCGCTTCGCCGCTTTGGACGTCGCTCGTGCGCGCGACTACCTCGCTCGCCTGGTGCGCGACATGCTGACCGGGACGCTGGGCCCAGCCGGCGAGCCCAGCGGACTTCACGCCTACTTCCTGCCCTGCGAGGCCGTGTTCCGCGCGCGACGAATAGGTACCGTCCCCGGGGACGAGGCCGCCCGTCTCTGTCAACAGGTCCGCGAAGGCGGACGCATTCGTCTCAGCACCCTGTACGGGCCGATTCGCGACGCTGTGGAGCGATGGAATCCACCTTCCGTAGAAGCAGCCGCGCGTATGGCGACTGATCGCTTCGGCCTCTACTTTGAATTGGAGACCGGGGCCACATGAGTGCCGCCATCCGCTACCCGCGACCGCCTGAGCTGGACCAATTGGGCACCCGGCATGCCGTGGTCGAGGCGTCGGCTGGCACCGGCAAGACATACTTGCTCGAGCACCTGGTGGTCGAGTTGCTGCTCAATCACGACGCGCGCATGGAAGAGATCCTGGTCGTTACCTTCACCGAGCGCGCCACCGCCGAGCTTTGCCTGCGCCTGCGCCAGAAGCTGAGCGAGCTTTGCCATCTTTCGGTCGAGCCTGGCCATGCCACCAGCCAGAGTTGCTGGCTCATCGACGACCATGCGCGCCGCCGGCTGCGCGATGCCTTGCTGGCCTTCGATCGCGCGACGATATCGACGATCCACGGTTTTTGTCGCGGCATTTTGCGGGATCACGCGTTTTTGCATCGACGCATGTTCGACGAGCAGGCCGTGGATGAGAAGGATGCCTTCCACGCGGCCTTCGTGGAATGCCTGCGCAATGACTTCCCGGTTCAGTCCGAGCTGCAGCCGTATCTGCGCGCCTGGCTGGCGGCAAAACCTGGCGCGGCCGATCTGGAACGCGAACTGGGCGCGTGCACAAGAGAGCTGGCCGGCATCTTCCCGTCGCGGCCAGAGGCCTTGCAGCCGCCATTCGACGAAGCCGCTCTGGCCGCAGCCATCACAGCATGGCCCGTGAACGCGGCCAGCGATGCGACGCTGCTTGAGCGATTGAAGAAGTTCAGGATCAAAGCTCCCACCGCGAAGGCTGTGCTCACTCGTCTGGCCGCGCTTTCGCAGATGGTGGCAGAGGCAGGCAAGACGGGCGACATGGCGGCCTTGCTTGTGCACTTGCAGGCAGCGGAGTCCAGTTGGGAGGATAGAGGCTTTCCCTACCTTCTCGAGCAACTCGCCAAAGCCGCGGCTGATCCGACGATTGCGGCGCTCCATCGGGCGACTACGGCGGTTCGCGACGCACGCGTGCCCCTGCTCGCTGCCGTGGCCCACAAATTCCTGCCGCTGGTGCGCGCGCGCCTGCAGGAGCACAAGCGCGCGGCTGGGCTCTACGATTTCCAGGACATGCTCACTTTGGTGGCTGAGCGTCTAGGCGACGAGGGTGAGCCGGCGCAGTTGCTGCTATCCACGCTGCGCCGCCGCTACAAGTACGCGCTCATCGACGAATTCCAGGACACCGACGATGTGCAATGGTTCATCTTCCGGCGTCTCTTCTTCGAGAGCCGCGAACCACATGTGTTGACGGTCATTGGCGATCCCAAACAGGCCATCTATCGATTTCGCGGCGCTGACGTGCACACCTACCTGCGCGCGCGCGGCGAAATCCTGCAGGCCGGTGGCGCCCTAGTCAGGCTGGCGCAGAACTTCCGTTCGACCCAAGCGGTGATCGAGGGATACAACGCCGTGTTCGACCAGGCCACGGGCTTTTTCCGGGCTGGGGCGGGCATTGACTACGACCAGCCCGTGACCTGCGCCCGCACTGATCGGCGCCTGGTCGGCTCTGACGATCAACCGCGGCCCGGCGTGATGATCTTGGATGTGCAGGCAGCCGAGGGCACCGGTGTGGCTGACGTGCGGCGCGCCTTGCGCCGCCGGTTGGCGGACGAGATTCGGCGGCTGCTTTCCCCCGACGGGGCGCTCTCGCTCCACAATAGCGACGGCCCCAAGCGAATCACCGCCCGCGACATCTTTGTGCTGGCCTTCACCAACAGCGAGTGCAACGAGATCGGCGAAACCTTGCGGGCCGCGGGCCTGCCCTTCGCATTCTACAAAGAAGACAACCTGTTCCAGACCAGCCAGGCCAAGGACGTGCTGGACCTTCTGCGCGCCATTGCCGAGCCCGATGACCGCACTTTGCGCGCACGAGCTTTCCTGACGGCATTCTTTGCCCTCGACCTGGCCGATTTGGCGTTTCGACCCGACGACGCGGACCCCTTGTTGCGCCGGCTCTTCGAGTGGCGCGACCTGGCTCTGGCCGGCGACTTTGGCGCTCTTTTCGCGGGCATCCTCCAGCAGAGCGGGCTCGTGTGCCGCGAGATCTGTTTCAGCCCCAGTGAGCGCGCGCTCACCAATTACCTGCACATCTTCGAGGTCCTGCAGGAAGAGGCAGCGCGCAGCCATGCGGGCCTGCGCGAGTTGGTGGAAACGCTGGGCGCGTATGTCAACGGAACGCGCCTGCCTCCGGGCGACGAGCGAAACCTGCAGCGTCTGGAAAGTGACGCCGATGCCGTGCAGGTGATGACTGTGCACAAGGCCAAGGGCCTCGAGGCCGACGTGGTCTTCCTGTACGGCGGGTTCAATCGCAGGACTCCCGCTTCTTTGCGCGTGTTTCACGACCGACGGGATCGGCGCGTGGTGCATCTGGGATCGCTCGACCCGCAGGAACAGCAAGACTACGCCAGTGAAATCGCCGACGAGGACCGGCGCATGCTCTACGTGGCGCTCACCCGCGCCCGCGCGCGGCTCTACCTTCCGCACTGTCCAGCGAGTTCCTCGGGCATCCCGGGGCCCTACCGTCTGTTCGGCCCTATTCTCGACAAGCTACTTGCGGACGCCAAGACCAGTCGCTTGTTCCACCGAGTGCCGGTCGCCTGTCCTGCTGAGGCGCCAGTGGAATTGCCTGCTCCTTCGTCCGCGGCGCTCTCGGCCTGGCAGCCGCCGGAACTACCAGCCGACCTCGCCGCGACGGAGTTCCATCAAATTGCCAAGCAGCGCGCCGGCTTTGTCGTCACATCGTACACCGGCGTGAAGCGCCGCCATGGCGGCTTCGTGGTTCCAGAAGAGCCGGCCGACCTGTCCACAGCCAACGAGCCCACTGAACCCGACGCCCCCGCGCCTGTGGACCCGCGCGAGCTCGCCCGTGGGCGGCTGTCCGGGATCTTCTTGCACGCAATCCTGGAACAGGTTCCGCTTGATAGTCTCACGGGTTCCGGATCATCCGCCGAGTGGGCCGCCCAGCCTGAGATCGCGAAGCTCCTGCAGCGCCTCGCGCACCGCCACGAACGCGATCCCGACCAGATTGCACACGCCGCGCACCTGGTCCACACGGCGCTGTCTACGCCGCTACGTCTCGGCGACTGCCTTGTGCCGGCGCTGGGCCAGGCCCGACCGTCGCTGCGGGAGATCGAGTTTCTCTATCCGATCCCTGAAGAGCATCACCAGCTTTTGGGACAGACTGGCCTTGCACGAGAGGATGGCCACGCCTGGTCCATTGAGCGCGGGCTGGTCAAGGGCTTCATTGATTACCTGTTTGAGCACGAAGACCGCATCTACCTGTGCGACTGGAAGGGCGATTGGCTTCCTTCATGGGACAGCGACCGACTGCGCGCCCACTGCGAGAACAACTACGCAATCCAGGCGCGCCTCTACACGCTGGCCGTGCTTCGCCTGGCCGGCTTGAGCAATCGCGCCGCATTCGAACGTCGTTTCGGTGGCGTGCTCTATTGCTTTCTGCGCGGCATGCGGCCAGGCGATACGGAGGCCGGTGTGTACTTCCGCAGACCCGACTGGCAGACCGTGCTCAATTGGCAAGCCGAGATGTTGGGCAGTGAATTCTGGGGGCTTCAGGCGGGCTAGAGCGCGTTCAAATCATACAGATACTCTTCAAGCGCCAGCCTAGAGCTCACACTGATGCTGGGATCGACGAACAGTTGCTGCAGAAAGCTCTGCAATTGGGCTTTAGTCATGTTGCGGTTGTTGTAGCGCCAGCCAGCGGTGTAGGCGATGTTGGTGGCCTGCAGCTCGTAGTGTGGAACTTGCTTGTAGTTCGCGACATAGGTTGCAATCTGGGTTTCGCCGTAAGACTCTATGGCGAAGGCCGCAAGATAGAGCGCCAGGTGATAATCGAGAACCGGGCTCGCCGCGGCCAGGACTTGCTGCAACGATTGCGCGCCCGCGCTCACGCCACCGTCCCATGTAAGCTGGAGTGCGGCGATCGCAAAACTCACTGTGTAATAGTCGGGCTGCCCATTCATGCCCAGCCCGAGCTGGTTCATGCTTTGATAGCGACTTGCCCAAGCCGCTTGATCGGTGGGGGCCGGGCAGACGATCCCGTAGGGGACGGAAGAACTGCCGCGGCAGTCAATCCATGTCTCGGCCTGATAGCAGGGCATCAGGGCACTATCGAGATCGCTAGGGGAGGTGAAGTCAGTTCGCGCCAGCGCTGCGTCGCAAGCCTCTCCCAATATGGGAATTGCGCTTATCGACATGCCGTCAACGGTGACAGTCGCCACGCGCGCGTTGAGGTATATGAAATCATTGGCCAGGAATTGCTCCTTGGTCGTCGCGGCGGCCGTGGATACCACAGGCGGAGACGGTGGTGCAGCCAGGACGGCCACGATGGGTGCCGATGCGCTTCCCACGGAGTACATGTCGACCCCAGTCTCGGAAAACAAGTCCTCTGACGTAGGCCCTCGGTGCAGAAGTCCCACAACTTGGCCCTGGTCGTTCAATATGGGCGAGCCGCTGTTGCCAGGAAGTGTGTAAGCCGTGGTCGTAATCCACTGGCCATTGGTGTCCGTGACCTGGCCGTCTGTCCATTTCTTGAGAGCGGCTTCAGGGTGTCCCACGATGGTGACGTGTTGGTTGAGTAAAGACGCGCCATCTTGGCCATCGAACGACAGGTAGTCCGGGGTGTCGAGCTGATTGCCATTGGGGTCGTAGAATTGCACAGCGGCCATGTCGAGCCCTGGGTTGACGGTGGTGGGAACTGCAAACACGGTGCTCGGGTCTTGTTGTGGCTGTCCACGCTCGTGCATTTGAGTCAGCCCGACATAGCATCCCTCAACCGCACATACCGGATCGCCCAGTACGTGGTTGTTGGTGAGCAGTAGGCCGGTGGGCGAAATGAAGAATCCGGTCCCGTACTCGCCGGCCGTTCGCAAGCGCACGACCGCGCGTGCCGCGGTCTGGATCTCAGGAGTTGCCGTGGTGATGTCGTTGAAATGCGGCAGTGTGACAGTTGCAGAGCTGGAGCTCGAACAGGCGCCTGCAGCAGCGCAGAGCGCGGCTATCCCGAGGAATTCACGCAAAGACTGGCGAAATAGCATCGAAATACCCCCCAAGAGTCGAGCAGTCCAAAATTGTAGCCGGTCGCGAAGGTAGAAGATAGCCGTCATCCACGCCGCGCAACTCTCGAGCGCGGCAGGTAGTCCTTGCGTACCGGTGCGAACACCTCGACGGCCACCGAGTCCGCAAGAATGGCAGCGCCGTGCTGTGTGTGGCCGGGGATGGACCAGCTATCGCCCGGTCCGGCCACCACCGTCCGGCGACCGATGCTGAGCCGGACGCGGCCGCTGACTAGGTACCCGGTCTGTTCTTGAGCGTGCGCGTGCCTGGGCAGGGTGCTGCCCTTGCGCATGCGGAACTCAGTCAACAGCGTGCGCTCTCCGTAGACCAGGGTCTTGCGCACGATTCCTGGCAGCGCGGGCCGGTACCCACGCTGGTTCGCCTGGCGGATCATGGCGCACCCAGGACTACTACCAGAGTTTCCGTCTTGCCCTTGAACCGGGCTCTCAGCCTTCGATCTTGCAGCCCGAAACCGTTCCGACCTCGATATCCTCGGGGTTCCCCCAAGCGGTGTTGACGCGCCAATGCGTCCGCACCCCGGCCAACTTGCCAATGATCTTGATTTGGCAATGGGCCGTGAACCGCCTGAGTTTCTCAGGCGGCTTGTTGGGAAGCTCGGACTGGTAGCGATCGCGTATCGCCGGCTCAAGGAAAAGGCCCGGAATGAGGTACTGGTGGCGATCCACCGTGTAGTACGGGGCCAGCTTGTTCTGTTCGTCGCCCTGCCAATTGATAATCTCAGTGGAGAACCCGCAATAGTAGCCCTGAAGGCCCTTCTGAGACACGCAGGCCACGTCGGTGCGGTCCGAGGTCACCAGCGTGATGTCCGCTGACGTCGTACGCAATATCGCGGCTGCGTTGAGGGAAATCCGTCGCGTGGCGAAGTAGGCGGCAAAGATGACGATGGCGGCGATTATCAGGCCAAGAAAAATCTTGCCCCGCGAGAGGCCCGGCGTATTGGCTCCGGCCGCTTCCTCGTGCTCATGCGCTTCCGGCTCTGCTTGCTTGGGATCGTCGTGTTCGGTTTCCACGGTGGTCCTTCCTTTCGAGCCCTGGTTTTACCGAACCACGGCTCCGACTACAAGCCCCGTCATGATGCGCGCGTCTCAGGGACCCCACCGGGGCTGCGATCCGGTACACTGCCCACAGCCTCCCATGAGAATGGACGCCGCTTCACCGCTGTCTCCGCTGGGCGCGGCCCGCCAGCGACTGGCGCCCGCTGCTGCCTATCCGCCCGGCCTGCTTTCCCAGCTGCGCGACGCTGACCTGGGCGAGGAAGAGGCGTTTCTGGCTTGGCAAATGGGCCAACTTGCCAGCGGGATTGGCGAGGCCGAGCGACGAGACTTGGTCGCGTTGGTCGCGCGATCGCTCATCAGCGGCAGTCAGGGCAGCACGCGCATGCAGCTGGCAGCGGCCGAGCGTTCGCTGCTGGACAAAGTGCCGGCCCTGGTCGGGGTGCCAGGCGAGCGCAAGCCGCTCATCATCGAGGGTGGATTTCTCTATTACCAGCGCATCCTGGCTTGCGAGACGCGCCTGGCGGCAGCCATCAGGGAGCGGACGGCGCTGCCTGGCCCAGACCCGCGAGCCGTCAGGGCGGTGGTCGCCGAAATCGCGGCCAGCAGCAGCCCAAGACTGAGCGACGAGCAACAGGCTGCGGTGGCGGCTGCCCTGGGCCGCCGCCTGGCCGTGATCAGCGGCGGTCCGGGCACAGGCAAGACCACCATCGCGCTCGCGCTGGCCCGCGGGCTGGTGCGCATGGGCCTGCCCGCCCGCGACTTGGCGCTGGCCGCGCCGACCGGCAAGGCGGCCAATCGCCTGCAAGAATCCTTTCAAGCCGGGCTGGGCGCGCTACCCGCGCCCTCGCCCGAGGATCGGGCCCTGCAGTCTGCTTGCCCGGCAGCCCAGACCCTGCACCGCCTGCTGGGCTACTCGCCCGCAACCGGCCGCTTTCTGCACCACCAGAATCATCGTCTGGCTGCGCAGGCGGTGATCGTCGACGAGGGCTCGATGATCGATCTGTCGCTCATGGAGAGACTGCTGCGCGCGCTGCGCGACGATGCCGTGTTGCTGCTGTTGGGCGATGCCGATCAGTTGCCTTCCGTCGACGCAGGCGCCGTGTTTCGCGACCTGGGAACTCTGGCTGTGCGACTGGACCGAAGCTTTCGCACGGACCAGGCACAGAGCGCTGGCCGTCGCATCAGCGAATGCGCGGCAGCCGTGCGCGCGGGCAATGCCGGCCAACTGGCGGCTTTGCTCACGCCGCGGCCCACGAGCGCGGCGCTGGCTTTCGACGGCGTGGAGCTGGTGCCAGGCACAGAGCGCGAGGCTGTGCTGCAACGCTGGTACCAGGATCGCATCGCCGCCCTGCCCGAGTGGAACCAGCTCATCGAACACGAATACCTCCTCGGGCCCGAAGGATTCTCGCTCTTGGACGACGCCCGCCTGAACCGCCTGCACGCGCACCTGGCGCGCCAGCGCGTGCTGTGCGTGACGCGCGAGTGGCCCACTGGCGCCAACCCGGTCAACGCGTTCTTGCACAGCCTGTGTGCCGGCCCCGACGGTGAGCTTGTGCCCGGCGAGCCGGTGCTGGTCTTGCGCAACGACTATGAACGCGGCCTGTGGAATGGCGACCAGGGCCTGGTCCTGTCCGTCGCGCAGCCCGGCCAAGCCGCCCGACCCATGGCCGTGTTTCGTCTGCCAACAGCAACAGCCTCGCCCTGGCTGGCGGTCCCGCCCGAGGCGATGGGCGACAGCTTGGCCCTGGCCTACGCCCTGACCGTGCACAAAGCGCAAGGGTCGGAGCACGATCAGATCCTGCTGCTCT
>Ga0182021_10011683_pt1 | contig 10427 bp, 8 predicted proteins | sample 612E3MmetaG_FD_120493 | JGI IMG/M metagenome (GOLD analysis project Ga0182021, IMG submission 120493) | Permafrost microbial communities from Stordalen Mire, Sweden - 612E3M metaG (Illumina Assembly) | ecosystem: Environmental > Terrestrial > Soil > Wetlands > Permafrost | place: Sweden... | reverse complement strand
CGCGTTCGATCCGGGTGGCGTCGATCAGATCGTTCATCCGGTTGAGGCAGCGCAAAAGCGTCGTTTTGCCGCAACCGGAGGGGCCGATGAACGCAGTGACCCGTTTTTCGTCGAGGGTGAGAGTGATGTCCCGCAACGCCTGCGTCGCGCCGTAGAAAAAGTCGACGTGGTCGATCTCGATGATCGGCGCAGCGGCCGGCAACGTGGGGTCGGCGGAAGGGAAAAACGTCGGTTTCGGACTGGTTTCCATGGTGAGAGTCGGCATGGGTGGATGCGGCGCGGCGGTTGGATGGGTCACCATTTGTAGCGGTTGCGCAATCGGTTGCGCAACAGGATCGAGGCGGTAGCGATGAGGGCGACGAGCAGGAGGAAGACGAAGGCCGTGCCATACTGCACGCGCTCAGTGTACTCATTTTGTGGAATTTTCGAGCTGACGACGTAGATGTGGTACGGCAAGGCCATCACGCCCTGGAAGAAGAAATCGGTCCACTTCGTCAAACCTTGCCACGGCAGTTTGTCGCTCACGACGTACGCCGCGGTGAACATGATGGGCGCCGTCTCTCCAGCCACCCGTGCGATGCCCAGGATCGACGAAGTAAGGATGCCCGGCAGTGCGTAGGGCAGCACGTTCTTGTAGATAGTCTGCCACTTGGTGGCACCGAGCGCGAGCGAGCCCTCGCGGAAGCCGTTCGGCACGGCTTTGAGCGCCTCCTCGCTGGCGGTGATCACCACCGGCAGCACCATGAACGCGAGGGTGAACCAGCCGGCGAGCAGCGAGACGTTCCATCCGAAAAAGATCACGAACATGCCGAAGCCGAACAGGCCAAATACAATCGAAGGCACGCCGGCGAGGTTGAGAATCGCGAGGCGGATGGTCGTGATGAACCGGCCTTGGCGCGCGTACTCGTTGAGGTAAATGGCGGCGCTCACCCCCAGCACGAGGGCGATGGTCATCGAGCCGACGACAAGCAGGACCGTGCCCGCAATATTGGGAAAGATCCCGCCGGCGGAATAAACATAGCTCTCGGCTTTCAGCGCAGGCGGCGTCTCGCCGTGCGCCCGGGCCTCGGCGGCGAGGCGCTCGTTGAACGCGCGGAACTCGCGGTCGCCCATTTCGCGCTTCTGACCCTGGTAATCGAACACGTACAGCGATTCCGGCGCCTCGGTGAAAAAGGCGACGTTGACGAACGGCGGCGTCGCCCGAAAGACCGTCTTGCCGCCCTTCCAAAAAATGTTGCCGAAAACCACCGCGCCGCAGAGCAAGATGAAATAGGTGGCGGCACGGAAGAGCCAGCCGGCGGTTTGCTCCCAGCGATGCGCGGTCGTGGGTTTGCGGCGGAGGAAGTGATCGGCGTCGGATGGGTTCATGAGATCAACCAATCGAGATGCGGTAACGGCGCACGATGGCCTGCGCCACGTAATTGATGAGGAGCGAGAGGAAGAACAGGGCGATGCCGACGACGAACAACGCCCGGTAATGGATGCTGCCGCGCACGACCTCGCCCATCTCCTGCGCGATGATGCCGGTCATCGTGTGCACGGGTTGCGTGACGACACCGAGGCCGGCCGAAAAATCCGGGATGGCAATGCGGTTGCCCGCGCAGAGCAGCACGACCATGGTCTCGCCGATCACGCGGCCCAGCCCGAGCAACACGGCGGAGACGATGCCCGAAAGGGCGGCGGGCACGATGATCTTGGCAATCGTCTGCAGCCGGCTGGCCCCGAGGGCGAACGAAGCCTCCTTGAAGGCGCGCGGCACGTTGTTGAGGGCATCCTCGGCGAGCGTGAAGATCGTCGGCACGGCGATGAGCGCGAGCAGGCAGCCGGCGGTGAGGACATTGAGGCGCTCGCTAAACGGGAAGCCCGGCACCCACGAGAGCCAGGGCACCTGCGAAAGCGCCCGCAGCGTCTGCCCCAGAACCGCGATGCCGAAAAAACCGAGCACCACCGAGGGGATCGCCGAGATGAATTCGATGCTTGGCTTGATAAACCGCTGCTCCGCGGGCGAGGCGAGCTGGTTCACGTAGATGGCGGCGGCCACCCCCAGCGGCACGGCCAGGGCGAGCGCCACCGCCGACACGAGCAGCGAGCCGACGAAGAGCGGCAGCACGCCATACCAGTCCTGCCACGAGCTGGCGGTCAGCCACTCGCGGCCGAAGAGGAACGCGGCGAACTCCTGAAACCACGGCACGGGCCGGCGATAATCCCAGGCCGCGAGCTGGCGTTCGGTGGCGGGCAGCTCGGCGAGGTATTGGCGCGCGAGGGTTTGAAACCGGGTCAGCCGCGCCTGGAGCTCGGGCGTGGGCAAGGCTGGCGCCGCGGCGAGGGTCGTCTCGATCTGCCGGGCCAACGCATGGTTGATTTCGAGCAGCGCCGGCAGCGTGCCGAGCATCGGTTTCAGTTCGCTCTGAAAATCGATCTCGTCGATCCGCACCCGTGCGGCATCGGCGACCTTGCCCTCGTCGAGGAGTTGCTGGCGCTCTACGCGTTTGTCGGCGGCGACGAGAAATTTCGTTTTGATGGCGGTCGCCTGTTCCGTGAGGTCGGAGAGGAGGCTGCGCAACGGATCGGCCGTGTCGCTGAAATGCGCGGAGAATTCGTCGAAGCGGGTGAGCTGGGCGTTGGCGGCCGCGGGGCTCAGGCCCTGCTTTTGCACGAAGTAGGCGAATTGCCGCGCCCGCAGATCCGAAAGGTAGCGGGTAAGTGCCGTGTGGTCGCGCTCCTGGGCGCGGATGAAATCGACATACTCGAGGCCCGCCTGGCGGTAAACCAGAAGATTGCGGCGGTTTTGCGCAAAGAAGCCGTAGCCTTCGCGAAACAAAAACAAGGTGATCAACGTGAGGACCACGACCGATACCACCGCGTTGCCGCCGAAGAAGAACTTGATCGCATCGCCGGCGGTCAGGCCGAGGAAGCGCCATTTCCGCTGGTTGACGAGATAATCGCTGGGCGCGACTGGGTGCGGTTGGGCCATGGTGGAGTGCAGATTATGTCGCAGCGGCGCAGCGAAACGAGGGCGTTGCGACGCAAGCCGGCGAACCTCGCACCGCAAATCCAGGTTCGGAGGTGCAGCGGCTTGTCCTCAAGACGCTTGAAGCGCGTTGGGGACAACGCGCTCCACCACGGATGGTGGAACTCCACACCTCCACTCGCTCACGCTCGCGGCCACGGGGAAGCCCGAAAGCCAACTGCCATTGGTGGGTGCAAATTGAAATCATTGACTCGTCAGATAGAAAACAAAAGCCCGCCGACCGACGGTCAAGCGGGCTTGTGTTACGATCCCGTGACAAATGGTTTCAACGGATGGACACGAAGCCGACTTTCTCGGCGATCTGCTGGCCTTCGTCGCTGAGCGTAAAAGCGAGGAATTTGGCCGCTTCGCCCGTGGGCTCGCCGTTCGTATAGTAGAACGTCGGCCGGGAGTAGAGGTAGGTCTTCGACTGCACCGATAGCTTGTTCGGCCGCACGCCGTCGATCGCCACGACCTTGACGCCGGGGGCGCTGGCGTAGGCGAGGCCGACGTAACCGATACCCGACGGATTCTTCGAAACCTCGGAGGCGATCTGCTCGTTGCCGGCCATCTTCTGCGAGGAGCTGGCGTAGTCGCGGTTCTTCATCGCGAGGGCGCGGAAGTCGGCATAAGTCCCGGAAGAAGTGTTGCGGGTGTAGATGGAGATCGCGCCCGGCGCGCCGCCGACTGCGGACCAGTCGGTGATGTCGCCGGCGAAGATCTGCTCAACCTGCCGCGCCGTGAGCGCGCTGATCGGGTTGCTGGCATTGACGAGAATGGCGATACCGTCGTAGGCCACGATGGTCGGCTTCATGGTGACGCCCTTGGCCTGCCCAGCCGATTCCTCCGTGGACTTGGCGAGCCGGGAGGACATACCGATCTGGGCCGTGCCATCGATGATGGCCGCGATGCCCGTGGCGGAGCCCTCCGCCGCGATCTCGAAGTTCACGCCTGGATTCTTCGCTTTGTACGCCTCGGCGAGCTGCGGGACGAGTTTGGCGCCGAGCGTGTCGGAACCCTTGATGACGAGTTTCTGGGCTTGGAGGGAAGTCGCAGCAAAGGTCACCGCGGCGAGGATCAGGATTTTTTTCATGTTAGAATTAGTTTTGTCTCACATGTGCTTGGTCACCAATGTGAAAAATAATTTGATATGAGGCAGTCAATCCACGGTGGGAAAGCAAGTGAGACGATAAAGACAAAAAGCCCGCCGACCAATGGTCAAGCGGGCTAGTGTAATGATTGGGTTACGAGAGCTTTACCGGATGGTTACGAAACCGACCTGCTCGGCGATCTTCTGGCCTTCGTCGCTGATCGTGAAGGCGATGAATTTGGCCGCTTCACCCGTGGGCTCGCCGTTGGTGTAATAGAACGTTGGGCGGGCATACGGGTACTTCTTCGAGAGGACCGTCTCCTTGTTGGGTGCGATGCCGTCGATTTTCACGACTTTGATGCCGGGGGCGTTGGTATACGCCAGGCCGACATAGCCGATGCCCGCGGGATTTTTGGAGACCTCGGAGGCGATCTGTTCATTGCCGGCCATCTTCTGCGAGGAGGAGGCGTAGTCGCGGCTCTTCATCGCCAGCGTGCGGAAGTCGGCGTAGGTGCCAGAGGAGGTGTTGCGGGTGTAGATGGAGATCTTGCCCGGCGCGCCGCCTACGACGGACCAGTCGTTTATGTCGCCGGCGAAGATTTGCTCCACCTGGCGGAGCGTGAGCACATCGACCGGACAGCTCGCGTTGACAATGATGGAAATACCGTCGTAGGCGACAATCGTCGGCTTCATGCTCACGCCCTTGGCCTGGGCGGCGGACATTTCCGTGGACTTGGCGCGGCGGGAAGACATGCCGATCTGGGCCGTGCCATCGATGATGGCCGCGATGCCCGTGGTGGAGCCTTCGGCCGCGATCTCGAAGCTTACACCCGGATTCTTCGCCTTGTAAGCCTCGGCGAGTTGCGGGACGAGCTTGGCGCCAAGCGTATCGGATCCCTTGATGACGAGGATCTGGGCCTGAAGGGAGGTGGCAGCGAGGGCAGCCGCGACGAAAAGGAGAGTTTTTTTCATATTGTAGTCGATTGGATCGTTTGGGTGCGTGGGGGACTAGAAGTTAACCTGCATCTGGCTGCGGATGCCCTGGGTTTTGGCCCCAGCGACGCCGCCGGTAATCGTGTCATTCGATTTGCCGTAAATGTAGCCGAGCTGCCACTTCACGTCGTTGCCGCGGAAGAAATAGCTGAAACCGGCGTACCACTCTGCCATCTTGTTCATGGTGCCACCCGAGGGAGCGGAGCGGATACCATCGCTGATGTTCACGCCGCGGCCGTCGGAATCGACCTTGGTATAGCGCACAACGCCTTCGATCTTGTCGTTGAATTTGTAGGCCGGCTGGATCGAATAGGCGCTACCCTTGGAGCTGGTCGTCGTCGAAACGCCGTGCTGGTTGTCGCTGCCGAAATATTCGAGCTGCAGATCGAAATCGCCCTTGGTGAGGTCGGCAAACGCGTTGTAAACGGTCAGATTGTCACCCTTGCCCAAGCCGGTGTTGGACGGGCCGCCCTGATCCGGCAGAAAGCCGGCCGAACCGCTGAACGTGTAGGTGAAATCTTCACCTGATTTGCCCGTGTAGCCCAGGTTGGCCCAGTAGGAGAGGTTGTTGTTGGTATTGTTGCCCGCGCCTTGCACGCCGCCGGTGTAGCCGGTGGCCGAGGTCGTCGCGCCTGCGACGGTGCCGTTCTCGTCGCGCTCGGGATTCGTGGCTGCAACGTTGTAAAAGACGCCGCTGCCGAACTTGCCGCCCACATAAACGCCCGTGCGGTAACTGCCCGCGCCGAGGCGACGACCGTTGTTGCTCTCGACGAAATAACGCGTCGCCGGCGATCGCTCGATGGCCTTCAAGCTGCCGCTGGAGGTGTACCACTCTTCCAGACCGATCGGAACTTTGCGAAAACCGACATCCACGACGAGTGCGTCGCTCTGTTTCCACGACATGTACGCTGCGTCAAAGCTGGTATTTGCGAAGTCGTAGTTGAAGGTGCTGGAAAAACCCCAGCCCAAGTCCGCTTTGGCTCCGAAATAGATTCGGCGGAGCAAAAAATGCGACGTCGAGACAGGATTGGCGGCCGCTCCGTCAATCTGGGCGCCGAGCCCAACGTACTGGATCTGGAGGCGGCCGGAAAGCGAGAGTCCGACAGTGCTTTTGCCGCCGGAAATTGTCGAGACGATGCCGGCGCTCGAATCCTTGAGCAATTCAGCGCGCAGTTCCTCGGCCTCCTGGCTGTTTAACATGCCCTTTTTGACGAGCAGGTCGATGAGCGGGCCGCTATCCTGAGCGAACACGGAACTGGCCGCGAATAAGGCGCCGCCGAGCAACGCGAACAATTTTAAACGGAGTTTAGCCATACGAGTACTTGGGTTGTGGGATTGGTATAAGGCGGGTGCGATGCGCCCCGCGGACCCGGAATCCTGACAGGCCAATGTTACGATTCCATGGCGTTCATGTTACAGTGTCGCAAAGAAACCTCTGGCGACGGGGGATGTTACATTTGCGCAACACCCCGGAAATTCGCTGGGAGTTGCCGGCCGGGTCCGCTAAACAACGCACGTATGACCGAGTCCGCCCCGCCCAAGAAGATCCTCGTCGTTGACGACGAACCGGACGTCACCAGTCTGCTCGCCTACCATCTCAAGGCCCATGGTTACGTCGTGGAAACCATCAACGATTCCACGCGCTGCCTGGGGCTCGCCCAGACTTTTATCCCCGATTTGGTGCTCCTCGATGTGATGATGCCGGACCTCAACGGCATTCAAGTCTGCCGCCTGCTGCGCGCCGACCCGAAGCTCAGCCGCGTGCCGGTGTTTTTCCTCACGGCGAAGGTCGCGGAATCCGACCGCATCCAGGGTTTCGAGAGCGGCGGCGACGACTACATCTGCAAGCCTTTTAGCATAAAAGAACTCGTCCTGCGGGTCCGCTCGGCACTGCGGCGCTCGGGCGAAGCCGCGCCCGAAAGCCCGCATCGCCTGCAAATCGGGGCCATTGTCCTCGATACGGACCGGCACGAAGTCACCGTCAAAGGCACGCCGGTCGAGCTCACCGCCACCGAGTTCCGGCTGCTGCAGTTGTTGATGGAACGCCGGGGCCGCGTGCAGACGCGCGAGCACCTGCTCGTCAACGTCTGGAATTACGAGAACGAGATCGAGACGCGCACCGTCGACACGCATGTGCGCCGCCTCCGGGAAAAACTCTGCGCCGAGGCCGACTGGATTGAAACGATCCGCGGGGTTGGCTATCGGATGTCCGACAAACGTCCTTCTTGATCAGCCATGCTCTACGCGATCGCAGCGGTGCTCGCTCTCAGCCTGGTGGTGGCGCTGGAGAAACTCCGACGCTACCGCCGCGCCATGCGCAGCCTCGGGCAGGCGATCGCGCAGCGGCAACCGTTGCTACCCGACGAACGGCCCGGGACCGGCGGTCCGCCATGGGTCGATCTCTGCGCCTCAGTCAACCGCCTGATCGCCGAGTCGACCCAACTGCGCCAGCAGGGAGCGAGCCAGCTCGCGCAGCTGGAGGCCACGCTCGGCAGCCTGCAGGAGGCCGTGCTGGTCGTCGATGCGAGCAACCACGTGCTGCTGGCCAACGGGGCGCTCCAGGCCATCTTTCCCGGAGCCGGCAACATCCTTCACCAGCGGCTCGAGCTGATCCTCCACAGCCGGGAGTTTCTCGCTTTCGTCGAGGCGGTGCGCGCCGGTCAGGCGCAGCCGCAACAGGCGATTGAGTTCGTGGCGGGCACGGAGTCCACCTGGGTCGAGGCCACGGGCGCGCTCATCCCGCCGCTCGATGGCCAGAAGGGCGCGTGGACGCTGTTTGTGCTCCACGACATCACCCGGCAAAAAAAACTGGAGGCGGTGCGAAAGGATTTTGTGGCGAACGTCTCGCACGAGCTGCGCACGCCGCTCAGCATCATCAAAGGCTACGTCGAAACGTTGGTCGATGGCCACCGCGACATGTCGGTCGAAGACCGGGAAAAATTTCTGCAAACGGTCCAGCGCCATACCGAGCGGCTCAATTCCCTGCTCGACGATCTGCTCACGCTCTCGCGCCTGGAGTCGATGAATCCCGGACTGCATTGCGAGTCGACCGACCTGGCCCGCCTGCTCGCCAGCGTGATCGAGGACTACCGCAGCCGTCCGGCCGCAGCGCAACACCGACTGGAGTTCTCCGGCGATGGGGCGCTGCCCGAGCTGTTGATCGATCCGCTGAAAATCAGCCAGGTGCTCGGCAATCTGTTGGACAATGCGCTCAAATACACCCCCAAGGGAGCGCGCATTGTGGTAACGGCAGACCTTCAGGGCGCGGAAGTCGAAGTGTGCGTGCGCGACAACGGTCCGGGGATTCCCGCGGAGGATTTGCCCCATCTTTTCGCCCGCTTCTACCGCGTCGACAAGGGCCGCTCGCGCGAAAAAGGCGGCACTGGCCTCGGCCTGAGCATTGTCAAACACATCGTGCAGCTCCATGGCGGCCGGGCCTGGGTCGAAAGCACTTTGGGGCAGGGCACGGCGTTCCATTTCAGCCTGCCGGTCAAGTTGCGGTAACCGCGCTCCGGAGGAGCGGGCCGCCCCCGGGTCGCAGGAGCGGAAGCGGAAAACGCGTCTGGCGCAGAGAGCCGCCACGGTCGTGGAATATTCCGTCGGCTGGGCGATGAGGACGAAATTATGTTTGTCTCGCGCCGCCGGGGCGGCGAAAGAGATGTAATACCCATGGCCACCCATCTCGAGATTTCGCTGCAGCGTGACATCGACCGCATCCGGGGGAAAATCACGGAGATGGGGTCGTTGGCGGAGCAAGCCTTGCAGGATTGCGTGAAGGCCCTCGTCGCCGGCGATCGCCAGCTCGCCTACGCGGTCATACTGCGCGACCAGTACATCGACGAAAAAGAAAAGGAGATCGACCGGCTGTGCCTGGAATTTCTGGTCCGCCAGCAACCGGTCGCCGGCACTCTACGGTTCGTCTACAGCACCATCCGGACCAATTTGGAGCTCGAGCGCGTGGGTGATTATGCCGAAAGCATCGCCCGGCAGGCGCTCAAGGTGAGCCGGCTGCCGGTCGAAATCCCCCAGGATTGGTATCTGGAAATGGCCCGCCATTCCATCGCGATGCTGCGCGAGGCCGTGCGCGCCTTCGTCGAGCAGGACGCCGAGCTGGCGCGCAAGGCGATCGAGGTGGAAGAGACGGTGGACCTGCTGAAGAGCAAGCTCATCAAGGATCTCGTGAACCTCTACCGCGAAAACAAGATCCCCTTCGAGGCGCTCGACCCTTTGACGATGGTGGTCCGCCGATTGGAGCGGGTCGCCGATCAGGCCCGCAACATCTGCATGGAGACGATCTACTCCTCCACGGGCGAGTATTCGAAGCATCCGGGTGCCGAGGCCTTCCGCGTCCTCTTTGTCGACGAGCACGATTCCTGTTGCGCGAAAATGGCTGAGGCCATCGGCAATTCGCTCAATCAGCCGAAATTCATCTTCGCGAGCGCCGGTCTCGATCCTCAATCCGTCTTGCCGGTCACCGCCGACTTTCTCCAGGAGAAACGTCACGACGTTTCGCATCTCGTGCCGAAATCCATCCATCAAGTGCCAAATCTCGACTATTATCATCTCATCGTGGCCCTGTCGCCGACGGTGAGAAGGGCGTTTCCGCGGCGCCCGCGCAACGGCATCTACCTCGATTGGAGCGTCAAGGATCCTTCGCTCGCCACCGGCACACCGGAGCAGGTGAAGGCGGCGTATGAAGAAACTTATCGCCACCTCAACGAGAGCATCAACGACATCGTGCAGGCGATTCTCCGCAGTTGAAACCACCGTCCCCTATCAACATGAGCAAAACACTTACATCACTCTGGAGCCGCTGGCTCTGCGCGTCATTGGTCGCCACCACCGTGGTGGCCTTGTCCGGCTGCAAGCCGAAGGCCCCGGGCGCAGGCCCGGGCGGTGGGACCGCCCGCGTCGTCATCCAAAACAAAGGTTCCGACACCATGGTCAACGTCGCCCAGGTCTGGGCCGAGGACTACAAGAAGACCCATCCCAACGTGGACGTGGAGGTCTCCGGCGGCGGTTCCGGCGTGGGCATCGCGGCCTTGATCCGCGGCACGATCGATATCGCCAACGCCAGCCGCAATATGAAGCCGGAGGAGATCGCCCAGGCGCAGAAAAATACCGGCAAGACGCCCGTGGAAATCGTCGTCGGCTACGACGCGCTCGCCGTCTACGTGCACAAGGACAATCCGATAAACGAGATTTCCACCGAGCAGCTCGCTGCGATTTTCGCCGAGGACGGCAAGGTCACCAAATGGTCCGAAATCGGCATCAAGATCCCCGGTGGCCAGGACGAGATCATCCGGGTCAGCCGCCAGTCCAGCTCCGGCACCT
>Ga0182021_10011682_pt1 | contig 10428 bp, 7 predicted proteins | sample 612E3MmetaG_FD_120493 | JGI IMG/M metagenome (GOLD analysis project Ga0182021, IMG submission 120493) | Permafrost microbial communities from Stordalen Mire, Sweden - 612E3M metaG (Illumina Assembly) | ecosystem: Environmental > Terrestrial > Soil > Wetlands > Permafrost | place: Sweden... | reverse complement strand
CGCCCTTCCTTCACAAAGAAATTGATTGCTTCCGGTGTTGTTTTTTCCGCTGCAAGAACGAAATCACCCTCGTTCTCTCGATCTTCGTCATCTACAACAATAAGAATTTTCCCCTGCCGGAAATCTTCAATTGCGTCTTCAATGGTATTAAATTTTTCTTGTGCCATGTGTATACGATTATAGCTTATGACTTCTTATCCTATCTTTTTATCCGATTCAGGTTCCGAAATGATTGTTGTGATCGAACCTCTGTCCAACTTTACTTTCACATTATCGGCAATCTGAACGAGAAGAGTCTTCTCATCCAATCCGGCAATGGTACCGTAGATACCACTTGAAGTAATAACCTTATCACCCTTCTTCACACTCTCCAATAACTTCTGGCGTTCTTTCGCTCGCTTCTGCTGAGGACGAATAATCATGAAATAGAAAATAAGAATGATGGAACCGAAGAGAATGATATTTGACATCAGACCTGGACCGCCGTCGCTTGTTGATTGAGCCATGAGAATTGTGAAGTGATAAAACATTGTATCCTCCTGTTTCTTTTTATGAAATTGATGTTTGATATTCTACCGATGGCGACACTTGCAAGCGTGCAAGCATCATTGTTTCCCATTCCTTAAATCGTTTTTCTATAATTGCCTTCCGCGCCTCTCTAGCTAACCACAAAAAGAACGTGAGATTATGAATCGACGCCAGCTGCAACGCCAATATTTCTTTTGCTATAAAGAGATGGCGTAAATACGAACGTGTGAATGTCTTGCACGTGTAGCAATCGCATTCTCCATCAATCGGTGTAAAGTCCGTTTTATACTGTGCGTTGCGCATGTTCATCGTTCCATCACGCGTAAAAAGCATTCCATTCCTGCCGTTCCGGGTCGGTATAACACAGTCGAACATATCTATGCCGCGATCAATGGATTCCAAAATATTTTCCGGTAATCCGATTCCCATAAGATACCTCGGCTTGTGCACCGGAAGAAATTGTTCAGTGAATTCTGTGATCTTGTACATTTCTTCCACCGGTTCACCCACCGCAAGTCCGCCGATTGCATAGCCGTCAAATTCCATTTGAATCAATGCACGTGCGCTCATTTCCCGAATTTCAGGATATACACTTCCTTGCACTATACCGAATAACGCCTGCGAATGTCCGTAGATCGGCGAACTTTTTTCAAACATTGTTTTGCATCGATCTGCCCATCGCACGGTCATCTCATTCGATTTCTTTGCGTAATCAAAATCACACGGATACGGCGTGCACTCGTCAAACACCATCATAATATCCGAACCAAATCGTTGTTGAATCTGAATGACGCTTTCCGGTGTAAAGACATGCAACGATCCGTCAAGGTGTGAACGAAATGTTACGCCATGTTCTTCGATTTCCCGTAAATCCGTCAGACTAAAAACCTGAAATCCGCCGCTGTCAGTTAAGATCGGTTTAGTCCAACTCACGAAACGGTGTAACCCGCCTGCCTGTTCTATGATATCTATTCCCGGCCGAAGATAGAGATGGTAAGTGTTGCCGAGAATGATCTCCGTACCCATCTCGATCAGTTCACGCTGTTCAGTAGCCTTGACTGACCCTTGTGTCCCTACTGGCATATACACAGGTGTTTCAATCACACCATGGTCAGTCTCAAGGAGACCTGCGCGGGCTTTTCCGTCTTGTGCGATACATTGATATTTCAAATGCTTCCAGCCAACAAAAAACCGCAGAAGATAATTCCTGCGGCCGAGTTCACAATAATATTCAAATTCTTCTTATAAAATATAGAGAGAAAAACAACGGATGTCAACTTGTTCTTGACTGTTTGTCCTTTCGGCGGTTTAAAATGATAAAAAGAATGACAAATATTAATGCACCAATCGCATCGGCAAGCATATCAAAATACTCAAATGTTCGACCGGGGACATACAATTGGTGTACTTCATCAAAATAGCCGAAAAGACACGTAAGAAGAAAAGCACACACGAGCGACCACTTTTTGAGGAAGGGAAAAACAGTCTGAAAAAAAATGGCTCGACGACCTAACCAGCAAAACACGAAGAACAAAGAAATATGTGCAAGCTTATTTGCCGCGACGATAGGAGTTTCAAGAGTAGGCAACGTTGACAGAGATAAGAGCCAAAAGATAATTGCAGCCCAGATGATCAGTGGGAGTTGATATCGAGAAAAATTCCTCAAGTAGTACCACCTGCTTCCACACTCTGCAGTACGGATGGTAGGTATTCTATGATATCATTCGCTACAAGGCTTCGTTCTCCTATTTTTTTGGCAATAGTGTCTCCAGATAATCCATGAAGGTACACACCAGCCCAAGCGGCTTCTGTGTTAGACATTCCCTGCGCCCATAAACCTGCAATAATTCCGGAGAGCACGTCACCCGTGCCCGCAGTCGCCATGCCGGGATTTCCTGTAGAGTTGAGAATCGCAGAGCCATCCTTTGATGCGATAATTGTTGGAACACCTTTAAGAACGACTGTGACACCAACACTTTTCGCCATTTCACGAGCAACTTTGATCCGATGTTCTTCGATGTTGTTCGATGATATCTTGGAAAGACGAGAGAATTCTCCAACGTGCGGTGTAAGGATGAATTGTGCACGTAATGAATGGAGCATAGATATTCCATAAACAGCAAGAGCATTCAATCCATCAGCATCGATCAGGATCTTGCCACGATACTCATGCAAGATTTTGAGAATCAATTGTTGAGTTTCAGGATTCTGCGATAAGCCGGGACCGATGACGAGCACATCCGCCCAAGAAAGTCTTTCACGAATTATATCCAGCGCAGCAAGGCTGAGCGTCCCGGCGCTTGTTGCTGGCAACGGGAATACCATTGTCTCCGTCAACTTTCGCGCAAGAATCGGATACACGGATTCCGGTGTTCCTAAGATAACTGCACCAGCACCAGCTCGTAGAGCAGATGTGCAGCACAACGCCGCGGCGCCAGTTAATCCTTTCGAGCCAGCCAGTACCAGTACCTTGCCGACACTGTACTTATGTGCATGGATAGATCTCTTCGGAAGGATTCGCCGAACATCTGACTGCTCTACAAGAAAAGTCTGCAACCGTTTATCCTGTGAGACCATACGAGGAATACCGATATCCACAACACGTATGGAACCAACCAATTCATGTCCCTGATTGCAAAGCAGTCCGGACTTGAGGCATCCAAATGTTACAGTTACGTTTGCACGAATGGCACAATTCTCCGCTACACCAGTTGTGCCGTTGATGCCGGACGGAATATCCACTGCTACAATCCTCGCCTGCTGTTGATTCACCCATTCAATCACATCTGAAAATGATTTGCGTACGGAACCTGTGAAACCGGTACCAAATATAGCGTCCACAATGATATCCGGTTTAGGAAATGCTGTAAGAATTCGTTTTGAATATCGTCGGATAGTGATCTGGCCTGTCGATTTCTTGGCAAATGTCTGAAGAATCTTGAAATTTATTTTCGCATCACCTTTCAATTCTGAAGTTGAAGCTACCAGCAGAACGCTGATGTGTGCACAAGAATTTGAGAGTATTCTCGCTATAACGAATCCATCGCCGCCATTATTCCCTTTACCGCAAACAACAAGAATGTGTTTAGAATCAAGTGGAGAAAATTCACGCTTAACGACATCGGCGACACCGCGTCCGGCATTTTCCATCAACATCAATCCCGGAACGCTATAGGTATTGATGGTGGTTTCATCGCACCATCTCATTTCTTCAGCTGAAACCACACGTTTCATAAAAGTCACTCACAAAGTAGTTTAGAAATAATGTTGAGCAGTCTGAATAATAATCGAAGGAAATAATCCAAACAGCAACACAAGGAGAGCAGAAAGCACTATCATCGTCAACACTATTCTCGGTGGAGAGGTTTCAACAGTGGCTCGTCCATGGGAGAAAAACATAAGTACGACAAGTCGCAAATAGTAATATGCGGATACGAGACTTGTGAGCACGCCGATAATCGCCAGCCAAACCATTTTGGCTCTAATTACCGCTAAGAAAATATAGTACTTACCAAAGAATCCAGCAAACGGCGGAACTCCAGCCAATGCGAACATGAAAATCGCCATCAATACGGCAAGCAAAGGTTGTGAATAACTCAAACCTGCATAATCATCCAACAAAAGATTTTGATCTCCTTCATGTTCCACAAGACTGATAATAGCAAATGCACCAAGATTCATCACTGCATAGGCGGCAAGATAAAACATCACGCCAACTTGACCATCGAGTGTGCCGGTAGCAATGCCGGCAAGCATATATCCGGCGTGCGCTATGCTTGAATATGCCAGCATACGCTTGACATTCGTTTGTGCAATTGCGACAATATTGCCAAGAATCATTGAAGCTGCAGCAAGGACGGCGAGAAGCTCGTTCACTTGCCCGCCAATGAAATCAAATGTTCGGATAAAGAGTGTTATGAACGCTGCAAATGCTGCCGCCTTTGCCCCTGTTGACATAAATGCTGTTACCGGCGTCGGTGCGCCTTCGTACACATCTGGCGCCCACATGTGGAACGGTACCGCAGCTGCTTTAAACGCTAATCCTATTAATAATAGTCCGGCACCAATCACAAACAGAATATTTATCGACACGACAGCAAAGACATTCCTGATCATCGCTAAGTTTGTAGTTCCAACGGCACCGTAGATCAGTGCAATGCCATACAGGAGGAATCCTGTTGCAAACGCACCAAGTAAAAAGTATTTGAGTGCTGCTTCGTTTGCACGTTCCTTTGTGCGGATAAATCCCGCGAGCACGTATAAGCAAACAGACATAAGTTCAATACCAAGGAAGACGATGATGAGATCATTTGCAGATGCGATCAACATCATACCGATAGTAGCAAAGAGCAAGAGGATGTAGAATTCACCGCGATGATACTTCTGCCGTTCAAAATAATTTCTTGAAAGGATAACTGTGAAAAAAGAAACGCAACAAAAGAGCGCTCCAAAGAAATTTGCATATCCGCCGTGAAGCAGCATCCCGCCAAAACTTAACCCTTCAACCGTTAGATTCGTGATAGCAAACACCGCGGCAAAAGCTAATCCAGTTATACTTACATAGTAAGTAGCAACCGGTCGTGTTTTGCGCACTGCTTCCACAAGCATTACTACCAAGACTGTCATGGTGACAATCATCACCGGTGCGTTTGCCACAAGATCATTTAGATAAGAATTCATAGTTCCATGTTTAATTCATAAGAGTGAATACTTACATTCTGAAAAAGAAATACCAGACAATTGCAAAAATCGGAATCAGAATCGGCAGCGAGTACCGTACGATATAGCCGAAGAAACTGGGACACTCAACTCCCGATTGTTCAGCAATCGACTTCACCATGAAATTAGGTCCATTACCGATATACGTATTGGCTCCAAAGAACACCGAGCCGAGCGAAATTGCCTGTATATAGCGCCAAGTTTGCGCTGTAATCTCCATAGCCCCCGGATGCAAAGGGTTGGGCAAACCAACCGCTGCCGGAGTTGTCAGTCCAAGCATCAAGTTCATATGCTGCACATTACCCACATTTGCTCCGTGCAATCCAAACGCGGCGGTTAAGAAGTTAAGATAGGTCGGTGCATTATCGAGCACACTTGATAACATCCCCGATCCCCAAAAATATTGCCCAGGTGTTACAATCCCGATACTCGCAGCATTGAGTTCTAACCAATCCAAAGCAGGAATCATAGTCGCAAAGATACCGGCGAAGAGGATTGCGACTTCCTTAATAGGTATAAAATTGAAATCGTTCTTCTCATGGATTTCCTTCTTCGTTGTTACGAACGATGCGATGGCTGCACTCCACATAATCACTTCTCGCAGCATCAAAGGAGCCGGACGTTCTATAAACACGGATGCTAAAATAATGAACAGAAAGACAATATTGTGTAATCCCGTCACCTCCGGTTCCTCAATTTCGGTAGCCGCTTTTTGAACTTTTATTGATTCTTTTTGGAAACTATAAATATCCATTAGATAGAATACAAGGAGCACAATTCCAATTGTGAGCAGCCAAATTACCGAAACTCTGGGAATAATCCAGAAAAAAGGAACACCTTTGAGATAACCAAGGAAAAGTGGTGGATCGCCAATCGGTGTCAATGCACCACCGATATTACTAACGATAAAAATGAAGAACACGATATGGTACCCCTTGATGCGGTACTTATTTATCCGTAGGAAGGGACGAATCAACAGCATCGAGGCGCCGGTAGTTCCGAGAATATTCGCAATGACGGCGCCTGTTGCTAAGAGGGCTACATTCCCGATGGGAGTCGACTTACCGCGTATTCGGACATGTATTCCACCGGAAACGATAAACAACGATCCGATGAGCGAAATAAAACTGACATATTCATATGAAGTCAAGAAGAGGCGAGGAATATTGTGCAGTGAGAAGATATAATACAGAACGACAGCGAATCCCAATGTATACGCCACTAATGGATAATTTTTCTCCCACCAATGTTTGTTCATGAACGGCATGACAGCAATAGAAAGAAGTAAGAGAAGAAATGGAGCAATGAACCATCCATTCACCGGAACAATTTTTACTTTTTCGAGAAAAAAACCGAAGATGTTATAGATCACCATAACTATAATGGCAACAGCAGTAAACTTCCAGAGAATACGTCGTGTGTGTTGTTTCATTTACTTTCCCGATTGCACTTGAAGTGAACCCGCAAATCTTATCGGCGATCCGCGATTCACACTTTCCATTTGTTCAACGGTGTGTTTCACCAACGGAGCAGATTTACTTAGGAATGTTTTCGGAAATACACCAATCCAGACAACAAAGAGTACGATGGGAACTAATACGGCAATCTCACGTTTGGTCAAATCCGTAAGATGATGTCCACCATAAAGGCCATCTGAATGCGCAGGCCCCATCATCAACCGTTGATACATCCAAAGCATATACACGGCAGAGAATATGACACCAAGTCCTGCAACAACGGCGAACCATCGATTATCAAGGAGGGTTGACTTGAACGACCCCAGCATCACAAGAAACTCTCCGACAAAACCATTTAATCCGGGCAATCCGATGGAGGAAAAGGAGATAACCATCAGGAATGTTGCATAGACCGGCATCAGCTTCGCCACCCCACCATAGTCGGCAATTGATCTTGTATGAGTTCGATCGTAGATCATCCCAACCAGCAAGAAGAGTGCACCGGTCGAAAGGCCATGATTGACCATCTGAATAATCGCACCTTGTAAACCTTCTTCCGTCATTGAAAATATTCCGAGTATGACAAATCCCATATGTGAGACAGAAGAGTATGCAACAAGTTTTTTCATGTCAGTCTGCACCATTGCGACAAGCGCACCGTAGACGATACCAATGACAGCAAGCAAACACATGAACGGCATCGCGCGCAGCGATGCATCGGCAAAAAGCGGCAAATTGAAACGGATGAACCCATACGTACCCATTTTCAACAAAACGCCCGCAAGAATAACACTGCCTGCTGTTGGAGCTTCTACGTGCGCATCGGGCAGCCACGTATGCAATGGCCATACGGGTACTTTAATAGCAAAACTTAATCCAAATGCTGCAAACATCCACATCTGGAGATTAATCGGAAGCTGCGGTGCAATGCGGTAGAGATCAAATAAATTTGTGGTAAACTGTCCGCCTGGAACAGTAGAAGCAAAGTAGCCAAGCCAAATAATCGCAACAAGCATCAATACGCTGCCGAAGAGTGTGAAGAGAAAAAATTTCACAGCCGCGTAAATACGATTGGGTCCGCCCCAGACTCCAATGATAAAGTACATCGGAATCAACATTGCTTCCCAGAAAATGTAGAAGAGGAACAGATCGAGAGACGCAAAAACACCGATCATCCCTAATTCCAACAACAATACCATTATGGAATATCCTTTGAGCTGCTTCTCGATGGAATTCCAAGTACCCAGAAGAGCCAGCGGTATAAGGAATGTCGTCAGCAGAATCAAAAGGAGAGACATTCCATCGATGCCAACGAAATAACTGATATTGAGACTGCTTATCCAAGTAAACTTATGTAGGAATTGGAACCCTCCCATTGCTGCCTCGTAACCGAAAAAAAGAAAGAGTGAGACGAGAAATGTCACTATCGATCCACTCAAAGCCACCAGTTTTATTCCCTTGATATTTTCCTTTGGCAGAAAAAAGATGGCGACCGCAAATACAAGCGGAAGAAAGATAGTAGTTGTAAGGATGAATCCGGATGCCATTGAATCAATTCCAGTCAAATTATTTGAGTAACAGCCATGTAATCACAAAGAGAATACCACCGATAAAGACGACTGCATAAAATTGTGCCACACCGGTTTGAATTTTCCGCAAAGTTTGTGCGATTGCACCAACAACCCTAGCTGATCCATTTACCATTCCGTCAATTATAGTGACATCGACAACCTTCCAAAGAATTTCTTCGGAAGACTTCACTGCCGGTTCAACAATCACCGCATCGTACACTTCATCGACATAATACTTATTGAGTAGTAATCGATAGACCTTTGGATACCGTTGCTGGAGTGACGCTGCAATTTCGATACGTTGTAGATATATCCAACGCGCAGCATAAATTCCTGCGGCGGCAATACCCACAGACACAGCCATCAGCAAATATTCCATTATTCCGCCGGATAATTCACCTGACATCAATTTATATTGTGCAGAAGAAAAAACAGGGTCAAGCCAATGCTCAATTCCACTCCAATGTGGAAATCCAACGAATCCACCAACGATCGAAAGTCCCGCAAGAATCATGAGAGGAACCGTCATTGTTTTGGGTGCTTCATGCGGGTGAAGATGATGATTGAAGCGTCTTTTCCCTTCAAAGGTAAGTGTAACCAATCGGAACATGTAGAACGCTGTCATCGCAGCGCCAAAGACACCGAGCAACCAGAGAACCCAAGAACCTTGCTCGCTACTGAATGTCTTCCAAAGAATTTCATCCTTACTAAAAAATCCTGCAAACGGTGGAATACCTGCAATTGCAATTGCGCCGATCAGAAATGTCTTGTACGTGATCGGAAGGTATTCTTTCAATCCACCCATTTTCCGTATATCCTGTTCATCGTGCATTGCATGGATCACTGCACCGGAGCCGAGAAAGAGAAGCGCTTTAAAAAATGCATGCGTCATCAAATGGAAGATACCGGCGCTGAAAGCTCCCACACCCATTGCAAGGAACATATAACCAAGCTGGCTAATCGTCGAATAAGCAAGCACTTTTTTGATATCGTTTTGAACGAGACCAATCGTCGCTGCAAACACTGCTGTGATCGCACCAATGATCGCCACAACTTCCATTGCAACCGGAGAAAGGGCATAGAGAATAGAACAACGTGCGACCATGTAGACGCCGGCTGTTACCATTGTCGCAGCATGGATAAGGGCGCTCACAGGAGTTGGACCTGCCATTGCATCCGGCAGCCAGACATACAACGGAATCTGCGCCGATTTACCAATTGCACCGAGGAAGAGGAGCAATGTAATCCAGAGAATAGTTGTATTCCCCATTGTCAGCAGAGCTGCACCACTGAACACGGTACTGAAGTTGAGACTATCAAACGTGGAGAATATTAACAACATGCCAATAATGAATCCAAAATCGCCGATGCGATTAACCACAAACGCTTTCTTTGCGGCGTCACCGGTAAATTTCTTTTCATACCAAAATCCAATGAGGAGGTAAGAACAAAGTCCGACGCCTTCCCATCCAAGAAACAGCAAAAGGAAGTTATCGGCAAGAACGAGATTGAGCATTGCAAAGATGAAGAGATTCATATATGCAAAGAAACGCCAGTACCCACGATCGCCATGCATATATCCAATGGAATAAACATGAATCAGAAATCCGATGCCCGTGACAATAAGCGTCATCAAAATGGAAAGCTGATCAATTTGATAGGAAATATTGACACTGAACGAACTTGAGGATCCGGTGAATGTTGAAAGCCATGTAAACACGGTAACAATTTGCTTTCGCTGTTCCGGCTCCACATTCAACATTTGAAAAAACAATACCAGTGCAAGGAAAAACGACAATCCAACAGTTCCGCTCCCAAGAAAGCCGATAAGCTTTTCGTTCTTCATCCGTGACCCGAAAAGACCAAGAATGAGGAACCCCAGCAACGGAAAAACAACAATAAGGGATGCGTATAAATTCATTTCTTCAGACTCTAACGTGTTTGTTTGTATTCAGATTGCAGATGACAGATTACCGATTCTGTTTTCCATCTACCGTCTACTTTTTACTTTCTACTTTTATATTTTTTTACCTTATACCTTCTTATTACCACTTCATAATATTGATTTCATCCAGATTGACAGTTTGCTTTCGTCGAAAGAGCGCAATAACAATTGCTAGACCAACTGCCGCTTCTGCAGCTGCAACGGTCAT
>Ga0182021_10011681_pt1 | contig 10428 bp, 10 predicted proteins | sample 612E3MmetaG_FD_120493 | JGI IMG/M metagenome (GOLD analysis project Ga0182021, IMG submission 120493) | Permafrost microbial communities from Stordalen Mire, Sweden - 612E3M metaG (Illumina Assembly) | ecosystem: Environmental > Terrestrial > Soil > Wetlands > Permafrost | place: Sweden... | reverse complement strand
GCCTCGGCCTGGTCCAGGGCGACCTGCGCATCGGCCGGGTCCAACCGCACCAGCGACTGGCCGGCTTTCACATGGTCCGTGTCGTCGGCATTGATGGCCACGACCGTGCCGCCAACCTGCGGCGTGAGCTGCACGACGTTGCCCTGGACGTAGGCGTTGTCGGTGCTCTCGTAATGGTTGAGCACCAGCGCCCAATACGCCGCGTAGGCCACTCCAGCGACGACGACGAGCGAAGCCACACCCAGCAAGGCCCGCTTGCGGCGGGGGTTGGCGGGAGCGGCGTTATCGGCTTGGGGGGTGGTCATCGGAATTCTCCAGGATTCAGTTCGGCAGTCGCACGCGCGCGGGTCAGGACCCGACGGCTTCGGGGCGGCCGGCCCGAGGCGCCAGTGCCGCGCGATCAGGCGGCGGTGTCTCGGCGCCATAACCCCCGCCCAGGGCTCGGATGAGGGCGATCTGGACGTCCAGGACGCGCGCGCGCAGGTCGGTCGCCTGGCGACGCTGGGTCAGCACGTTGGCCTCGGCGTTGAGCACCGTGAGGTAGGTCCCCAGACCCGCCCGGTAGCGTTGCGTGGCCAGGTCGTAGGCCGACTCGGCCAACGTCTGTGCGCTGTCCTGCTCGGTCTGCTGGCGCTCGATCGAGCGCCACGAGCTGAGTTGGTCCGCGACGTCGTGCACGGCGTCCAGCACCGCCGCGTTGTAGCTCAGCACGGCGGCGTCCAGGTCGGCGGTCTTGCCGCTGAGATTGGCGCGCAGCCGCCCGGCGTCGAAGATCGGCAGGTGGATCGCCGGGCCGACGCCCCACTCCTTGCTGGCAGCGTAGCTCAGGCGGTTCAGCCCGATGCTGGACAGACCGACGAAAGCGGTGAGATTGACGTTCGGATAGAACTGGGCGTGCGCACTGCGTACGTCCTGGGAGGCCGCCTCGACGCGCCAGCGCGCCGCGACGATGTCGGCGCGCCGTCCCAGCAGGTCGGCCGGCACGTTGGCCGGCTTCGGCAACAGGTGCACCGTGCGCAGCGGCGCGCTGGTCGATTCCAAGGTCTGCGGGGCCTGTGCGGTGTAGGCTGCCAACGCGTTACGCGCCATCGCGATTTGCTCGTCGATCTGTTCGATCTGCTGGCGCGTCTCGGGCAGCGCACCTTCGCCCTGGCGCAGCTCCACCGTCGTATCCAGGCCGCCTTGCACGCGCTGGCGGATCAGGCCCAGGATCTCGCCGCGCTGGTTGAGCGAGCGCTGCGCGACCTCGCGCTGCTCGATCCAGCGGGCCAGTTGCACATAGGTGCGCGCCACGTTGACGGCCAGCAGGTTGCGTGCGGCCAGCGCATCGGCCTGCGCGGCGCGCTGGACGCCTACGGCGGCCTCGACGGCGGCACGGTTGCGGCCGAAGAAATCGATTTCCCAGGACGCCCCGAGCGTGGCCTCGGCCAGGTCGAAGATTCCGCCGCCCAGCGGCGGCGGGTAGATGCTGGTCGCGCTGAAGCGCTGGCGCGTCACATCGGCTGCGCCGTTGACCTGCACGCCCTGAGCCGAACGCGCCCCGGCGACCGATGCGGCCGCCCGCTCCATCCGGGTCTGGGCGATCTTGAGCGTCGGGTTGCCGGCCAGCGCACGCTCGATCAGCTCGCTGAGCACCGGGTCGCCGAGCGCGCGCCACCAGTCGGTGGACACCGCCGGCACCGCCGCACCCTGCGGATCGACGCCGACCTGCGCCGCGTCGATCGGCTGGGCAGTGGGCGAGATGCCCGCGCTGCTGGCACAGCCGCCCAGGGTCAGGATCAGGCTCGAGGCAATCGCCACCGCCACCGCGGTGAGCGCCGGCAGGCTGGCCACGCGCGCGCAGCGGCTCGCCGGCGCAGGACTGCCTGCGGCAGGGAACGTCGAGGATACTTGTTGTGGCTTCATTTGCTTAGGCAGTGATATTCGTGCAATGCGACGGCGACGTGGTCGGCAGGGTCAATCGACCCCGCCGGCTCGGCAGCCGACATCACGAAGGAACTCGCCGGTCTCCACCATCCGCTGCAGGTAGGTCTTCAGGGCCTGCCATTCGGTCTTCGAGAAGCCCGCCAAATGGGCATTCAACACGTCGGCCAGCACCGCCGGTACCTCGGCGATCGCCGCTTCGCCCTGCGGAGTCAATTCGACCTGTACGACGCGACGGTCCGCCGTGGAACGCACGCGCTTGCACAGTCCCTTCTTTTCCAGGCGGTCGAGCAGCCGCGTCATCGCACCCGCATCGACCAGCAGCCATCGCGCCAGTTCGGCCACCGTGGAGCCGCCCGTCACATGCAGACGCATCAACGGACCCCACTGGGCACTGGTCAGCCCGTGCTCGCCCAGGCGCTTGTCAACCTGATGCACGACCGACAGCATGATGCGCTTCATCAGATAGCCCACACTGTCTTCACTGCTGAAGTTGCTGGCGCTGTAAAAGTCGGCAGGGGGCGAAGGGCGGGTCACGGTGCGGTCATCGAAAATTGATGACCTCAAATATACTTGCCTAGGCAGTAATTGTCAAGGCGTCCACTTGACACCTCCGAACCGGCAGGGTCGGACCGAGCGCTGGCCTACACTCGCGCCATGCCCAGCCCTGCCTCCACCGTGCCCCTGGCGGCCCCCGTCGACGCCACGGCACCCGTACGCAACGTGCGCTCGCTCACGGGGCTGCAGCCGTTCCTGAGACCCTACCGTGCACGCATCGCCTGGGCGGCGGTCTTCCTCGTGCTGGCCGCCGCCAGCACGCTGGTGCTCCCGGTGGCGATGAAGGCGCTGATCGACCAGGGCCTGGTCGCCACGGACCCGGGCGCACGCGTGATGGCATTGCGCAACCATTTCTTCGCGCTGTTCGGAGTCGGCGCGGCGTTGGGGCTCTTCTCGGCCATGCGTTTTTACATGGTCACTTGGCTGGGCGAGCGGGTGACCGCGGACCTGCGCAACGCGGTGTACGCACACGTCATCGTGCAGAGCCCCGAGTTCTTCGAAACCAACCAGACCGGCGAGGTCCTGTCGCGGCTGACGACCGACACGACGCTGGTGCAGACCGTCGTGGGCTCGAGCCTGTCGCTGGGCCTGCGCAACACGGTGCTCGGCGCAGGCGCGATGACCATGCTCGTCATCACCAACCCGTACGTGATGACGCAGGTGCTGGGCATCCTGATCATCGTCGTGCTGCCCAGCCTGTACTTCGGCCGGCGCGTGCGCAAGCTCAGCCGAGCCAGCCAGGACCGTGTGGCCGACTCCAGCGCGATCGCCGCCGAGGTCCTCAACGCCGTCCCGGTCGTGCAGAGTTTCACGCAGGAAGCGCGCGAGGCACAACGCTTCGACCGGTCCACCGAAAACGCCTTCGCCACCGCCGTGCGCCGCACCCGGATGCGCGCCGCCCTGGTCGCGTTCATCATCACCGCGACCTTCGGCGCGCTGCTGTGGGGCCTGTATCAAGGCACACAGGCAGTGAGCCGCGGCGACATCAGCGCGGGGCACCTGAGCCAGACCGTCGTCTACGTGATCATTCTGGTCAGCAGCGTGGCGGTGCTTTCCGAGGTCTACGGGGACTTGCTGCGCGCCGCCGGCGCCACGGAACGCCTGATGGAACTGCTCCACCTGAGCTCGTCGATCGCCACGCCCGCGCGCCCGGTGGCGATGCAGTCCCAGGCCGGCGGCTCCAGCGTCGAACTGCGCGACGTCACGTTTCGCTACCCGTCGCGGCCCGACCGTGCCACGCTGGCCCACCTCGATCTGCGCGTGGCACCGGGCGAAACCGTCGCCCTCGTGGGTCCGAGTGGTGCGGGCAAGAGCACGGTGCTGCAACTGCTGCTGCGCTTTTACGACGTGTCCGGTGGCGAGGTCGTCATCGACGGCGTGAGCGTCCAGCATGCCGATCTGGCGGCCCTGCGCAACCGCATCGGCATCGTGCCGCAGGACAGCGTGATCTTTTCTGCCGATGCGATGGAAAACATCCGCTACGGTCGCCCCGCGGCCAGCGACGACGACGTGATGCAGGCGGCACGCGCGGCGTACGCCGACGACTTCATCCGCGAGCTGCCGCAGGGGTACCGCACCTTTCTGGGCGAACGAGGCGTGAGGCTGTCGGGCGGGCAACGCCAGCGCATCAGCATCGCCCGCGCGATTCTGAAGAACGCGCCGCTGCTGCTGCTGGACGAGGCCACCAGCGCGCTGGACGCCGAGAGCGAGCGCATGGTCCAGGCCGCGCTGGAAACGGCGATGCGCGACCGCACGACCCTGGTCATCGCCCACCGGCTGGCCACCGTGCAGCGTGCCGACCGGATCGTCGTGATGGAGGCCGGCCAGATCGTGGAGACCGGCACCCACGCGCAGCTCTCGGCTGCCGGGGGTCTGTACGCACGTCTGGCGGCGCTGCAGTTCGACCAGGAACCCGACGCGGTGCAGGCGCTGGCGCCGGCTGCCCCGATAATCTGAGCTCGTCGTCTCAGGACCGTGCCGTGAACGCTGCCACATTGCCATCCCGCCGTCCCGTTCGCTCCCAGTATGAGGATTTCATGCGCCACGTGCACACGCACGGCGTGTACAAGTCGGACCGCACCGGCACCGGCACGACCAGCGTGTTCGGCCACCAGATGCGTTTCGACCTGCGCGAGGGCTTCCCGCTGGTCACGACCAAGAAGGTCCACCTGAAGTCCATCATCCTGGAGCTGCTGTGGTTTCTGCGCGGCGACGGCAACGCGCGCTGGTTGCAGGAGCGCGGCGTGACAATCTGGGACGAGTGGGCCCGGCCGGACGGCGACCTCGGCCCCGTCTACGGCGTGCAGTGGCGCTCCTGGCCCACCCCCGACGGCGGCCACATCGACCAGATTGCCGAAGTCGTGCGTCAGCTGCAGCACAACCCGGACTCGCGACGCATCATCGTGAGCGCGTGGAACGTCGCACAGCTGCCGCAGATGGCCTTGATGCCGTGCCATGCGTTCTTTCAGTTCTACGTCGCACAGGGGCGGCTGAGCTGCCAGCTCTATCAGCGCAGCGCCGACATCTTCCTGGGCGTACCGTTCAACATCGCCAGCTACGCGCTGCTGACCCATATGCTGGCCCAGCAATGCGATCTCGAGGTGGGCGAGTTCATCTGGACCGGGGGCGACTGCCACCTCTACAGCAACCATGCCGAGCAAGTGGCGCTGCAGCTGTCACGCGCCCCGCTGCCCTACCCTGTGCTTCGGATCAAGCGCCGGCCCGCGTCCATCTTCGACTACGACTACGACGACTTCGAGGTGCTGGAGTACGAGCACCACCCCGCGATCAAGGCTCCCGTGGCGGTCTGAGCGTTCACGGGCGTCGACGGCACGCTGCGACGCCGGCCCGGGCGACGCCGACGCCGCGTGCCCGCCGGCGTCGGGTGAGTTCCTGGGAGCCCGCCAGCCCTCCGGCCGCGCGCCCTGCGGGCACGGCCGCGCGGGCCTACCTGCCGGGCTCGGACGCGCCCTTGGGCAGCCCGAGCTTCTGGGTGGTCCGGTCCACAGACTGACCGGTCGCCTTGAAACCACGCTCGACCCCCGACGCGGCGACCCGCGCCGCGTGCGAGACAGCCTCCTGCGCCTTGGACACGCCGCGCACCACCGCACTGGCTGCGGACTCGGCGGCCGAGGCGGCCCCGGCATGCGCAGGCGCCGCCGCCAGGAGCACCGCCATCCCCACCAGACCCGTCAAGCACTTCATAGGCACGTCCCTCGCGTGCGGCGGCGCACGCGGCGCAGCGCCACTCACTCGGCAAGCAATTCTTCGGCCAATAACGGACGCACCTTGCGCAAGCGCCGGGCGTACGCGTACAGCTGCGCGGCGATCAGCAGCGCACAGGCGGCGATGATCCACGCGCTGATCGGGCGCGTCACGAACACCGACAGCTCGCCGCGGGACAACAGCATCGCCCGGCGGAAGTTCTCCTCCAGGAGCGGCCCGAGCACGTAACCCAGCACCAGCGGGGCGGCCGGAAAATCCAGTGCCAGGAAGACCGCGCCGACGATTCCGAACACCGCCACCTCCGACACGTCGAACAGGCTGTTGTGCGTGCTGTACACGCCCACGGCGATGAAGAACAGCGCCGACGGGTACAGCAACCGGTACGGCACCTGCAGCATCCGCACCCATACGCCGATCAGCGGCACGTTCAGCACCATCAGCAGCACGTTGCCGATCCAGAAGCTGGCGATCAGTCCCCAGAAAATGTCCGGGTGCTCGCTGATCAACTGCGGGCCGGGCTGGATGCCCTTGATCACCAGCGCGCCCAGCAGCAGGGCCATCACAGCGTCGCCGGGGATACCCAGCGACATCGTGGGGATGAAGTCGACCTGCGTCTTGGAGTGCGCGGCCGCCTCGGGCGCCGCCACACCGGCGATCGCGCCCTTGCCGAACGCTTCCGGCGTCTTGGAGATCTTGCGTTCCAGCGCGTAGGCGATGAACGTCGTGATGGTGGGACCCGTGCCCGGCATCGCGCCGAACAGTGCGCCCACCGCCGTCCCACGCAGCATCGGGAAGAAGGCCTGTTTCATTTCCAGGCGCGTGGGCCGCATGTCGCGCATGCGCACCTTGGCCTCGTTCGCCTTGATCTCCTTGCGGTTGACGGTCACCAGAAAATCGGCGATGCCGAACAGTCCCAGGCTCAGCGCCGCGAGGTCCACGCCGTCGCTGAGCTCGTTGATGCCGAAGGTGTAGCGCGCGGTCCCGCTGATCACGTCGGTGCCGATGGCGCCCACGAACAGCCCGAGCACCGTCATCGCCACGCCCTTGAGCGGCGAGCCGCGCGACATCGTCGCGCCCGCCAACAACCCGAGCATCATGATCGAGCTGATCTCGGCAGGCCCGAACTTGAACGCCACGGCCTCCAGCACTGGCGACAGGAACACCATCATCAAGATGCCCACCGAGGCCGCGAAGAACGACGACATCATCGCGATCCCCAGCGCAGCGCCACCTCGCCCCCTTTGCGTCATCGGGTAGCCGTCGATACAGGTCACGGCGTGTGGCGGGTGGCTGGGCAGATTCAGCAGGATCGCGCCGATCGCCCCGCCGTACATCGAACCGTAGAAGATGCCTGCCAGCATCAGGATGGCCGGCACCGGCGGAATCACATAGGTCAGCGGCAACAGCATCGAGATCGTCGTGAGCGGTCCCATGCCCGGCAGCACGCCGATCAGGTTGCCGATCAGTATCCCGAACACCGACCACATCAGGTTGCTGGGCTGCAGCGCGACCCCAAACCCGTACCACAGGTCCAACAAAGCGTGTTGCATCGCCTCAACCCCAAGCAAACAGCGGCAGCTGCAGATGCAGACCGAAACTGAAGATCAACGACCCCGCGACCACCAGCGCCAGCGCCAGCAGCGCCGCGTCGCGCACCGAGTTGCCGCGGTCGCCGAGCGCGGCCACGAACACCGACACGAAGGTCGCCGGCACCAGACCGCCGTACATGCCCAGCAGCACGAAGGAGAACACGCCGCCCACGATGCACAGCCAGCCGCGCCATTCGGTGGGCGCGGAGTGCGCGTCGCCAAAGTCGCCCGGCTCGGCCGTCACCCCGATGGCCACGCCCACCAGCGTCAGCAGCACGCCCAAGACGACTGGGATGAAACCCGCACCCATGCGCGTGAGCGTGCCCATGCGATAGGTCACACCCTGCACCACGATGGCCACGCCCAGCACGATCAGCAGCACGGCGCTGACCCGGTCCTTGTTCAATTTGCGCAATGATTTCATGGGTCGTCTCAAGACTTCACGCACGCCGTGTCTGCTGCGCACGGCGGATCCAGCCCGAGGAGAGCACACATACGCGCCAGGCGACGTGCAGCGGGCCCGCCATCCTAACCCGCCCCAGGCGACCGGGGCACGCTCGGCGCCTGCCGTCACATGCGGGTGAACCCGAACCCTGATCGGTCCGACGCCGTGGTCACCGCGGGCGCGCACGGCGGCGCCTGGCACGCAACCAAAGCACGGCCCAGATGAACAGGACGGCCACGCCCAACACGATCCACTCCAGCCATTCAGCCTGACCGAACACGGACTGCAGCGAGCTGCCGAAGACGTAGCCGACCGTGGGGATCAGCGCCGCCCAGATCGCCGCGCCGAGCATGTTGAAGCCCAGGAATCGGCGAGGCGGCACGTCGCTCATGCCGATGGCCACCGGCCCGAAGATGCGCAGCCCGTACATGAACCGCACGCCGACGATCAGCCCGGCGTGATAGCGCAGCAGCATCGCACGCACGTCGCGCACCGCGCTGCGCAATCGCGGGAAGCGGCGCAGCAACCCGACACCCCAGCGGCGCCCGATCCAGAAGAAGACCTGGTCGCCCAGCGTCCCGCCGAAAAACGCCACGACCATCACCCACGGCAGCGACAAATAGCCCTGCGACGCCGCGAATCCGGCCAGCAGCAAGATGGTTTCACCCTCGAGCAGACTGCCGACCCACACGGCCCAATAGCCGTATTCGGTGAGCAGTTGAGGTAGCGACATCGACCAGACCTCCCGGGATTGGCTCGCCCTGGCGCCCAGGGGTGATGAGGTGATTGTGGTGGACGCTGAGCCCGCGCCTGTATCGTGGGAACCCGCGCGGCGGTTTCGCGGCCGTCGGGCCGGCGACATAATGTGGCCACACCGGGGATGGCCGGCAGGCCGTCCCGGTCCACGCCAGGTGCATGAAGGTCTTCGTCAACAGTCACGCAGGGTCCGCGCCACGGTCACGCCCGAAACCCGGGGCGTCGCGCGCGATGTCAGAATTCTGGTCCGAGCGAACCCACCCATGACATCGTCGTCCCACTCCAGATACTCCGGCACGGCCATCGCGCTGCATTGGATCCTCGCGCTGGCCCTGACGGTCTCGTTTTGCGTGGGCCTGTACATGGCCGACCTGCCGCTGTCGCCACAGCGCCTCAAGCTGTTCAACTGGCACAAGTGGGCGGGCACGACCATCCTGGCGCTGTCGATGCTGCGCCTGCTCTGGCGCCTCACCCACCGACTGCCACCGGACCTGCCGATGCCGGCCTGGCAAGCACGCCTCGCCCACCTCACCCACCTGGCGATGTACGGGCTGTTCTTCGCCGTGCCGCTGGTCGGCTGGGCATACACCTCGGCCACCGGGTTTCCGCTCGTCTGGTTTGGCGTGCTGCCGCTGCCGGACTTCGTGGCGCCGAACGAGGCCCTGGCCGAGGCGATCAAGCCGTGGCACGGCGCCCTGGCCTGGGCACTGGCCACCCTGGTGGTGCTGCACGTGGCCGCGGCGATCAAGCACCAGTTCATCGACCGCGACGGCGCATTGTCGCGAATCACTCCCTTCCACCCCTGAGCACCCACCCGCCATGACCCGCTACCACGTCCTGTCCGCCGCCGCGCTGGCGCTCACCCTGGCGACATCGACGCTGACGTCGCGTGCCGACCAGCAGCTTCAGGCCGCGCAGAGCGAAATCGCGTTCACCAGCAAGCAAATGGGCGTGCCGGTCAACGGCAAGTTCAAACACTTCGACGCGCAGATTGCCTTCGACCCGAAGAAGCCCGACGCCGCCAAGATCGCCTTCACGATCGATCTGGCCAGCGCCTCGCTGGGCTCGGCAGAAACCGAAGCCGAACTGGCCCAAGCCGACTGGTTCAACACGAAGGCGTTTCCGCAGGCCACGTTCCAGTCCACCGGCGTCAAGGCCACCGGCGCGGGCCGGTACGACGTCAGCGGCAAGCTCACCATCAAGTCGATCAGCCATGACGTCGTGGTGCCGGTCGCGCTCACGCAGTCCGGCGCCACGACCACCGCCACCGGTGGCTTCACGCTCAAGCGGCTGGACTTCAAGATCGGCGACGGGGACTGGAAGGACACCTCCATGGTGGCCGACCCCGTGCAGGTCCAGTTCAAGCTCGTGCTGACCGGCCTGGGTCCGCTGTGATCGGCTCGCCGACCCCCGCGACGGCGCGATGTATGCACGACAACCTCCACCCCACCCCGTCCAATGAAAGCGTTGCTCCTCCTCGCCATGGTCCTGCCGCTGACCGGCCCGGCCCGCGCGCAAAGCGCCACCTACGTCGCCGATCCGCTGCACACCGCCGTCATGTTCGAAGCCAAACACGTCGGCACGTCCACCAACCGGGGTCGCTTCAGCGCGAAGGAGGCCAGTGTCACGATCGATCCGGCCGCCAAGACGGGTACGGCCGAGGTCACGATCGACGTGACCTCGCTGATCACCGGTGTGGCGCCGCTGGATGCAACACTGAAGAGCAAACTCTTCAACGTCACCGATTTTCCGGTGGCGAAGTTCGTCGGCGACAAATTCACCTTCGACGGCACCAAGGTCACAAGCGTGGGCGGCCAGCTCACGCTGCTGGGCAAGAGCATGCCGGTGACGCTGAAGTCGGTGAGCTTCAATTGTTACGACCATCCGACGCTCAAGCGCCAGGTCTGCGGTGGCGACTTCGAGACCACCATC
>Ga0182021_10011680_pt1 | contig 10429 bp, 4 predicted proteins | sample 612E3MmetaG_FD_120493 | JGI IMG/M metagenome (GOLD analysis project Ga0182021, IMG submission 120493) | Permafrost microbial communities from Stordalen Mire, Sweden - 612E3M metaG (Illumina Assembly) | ecosystem: Environmental > Terrestrial > Soil > Wetlands > Permafrost | place: Sweden... | reverse complement strand
GCGGCAAGGACGGCCAGGTGGTCGTCGTGCAGATTACACGCTTCCCCGAGACCAACGACGAGAACCCCGAGGGCAAGCTCATCGCGGTGCTCGGCGCGCCCGGCGAGCTGTCGGTCGAGACGCGCAAGGTGCTCCTCATCCACGGCATCGAGGAGATCCACAGCGCGCAGGCGGTCGAGGAGGCCGAGGCCTACGGCGCCACCGTCCCCGAGGAGATGCTGAAGGGGCGCGAGGACCTCACGCACATCCCGCTGCCCACCATCGACCCCGAGGACGCGCGCGATCACGACGACGCGGTCTGGGTCGAGCGCACCAAGGACGGCGGCTACGAGCTGTGGGTCGCGATCGCCGACGTGAGCTCCTACGTGCTCTCGCAGACGGCCATCGACGAGGAGTCGAAGGCGCGAGGCTGCAGCATCTACCTGCCCGACCGAGCGATCCCCATGCTCCCGCGCGCACTGTCGTCGAACCTGTGCTCGCTCTTGCCCGACGTGATCCGTCTCTGCTTGTGCGTGCACGCGGTGCTCGACAAGAACGGCACCGTCAAGAAGACGCGCCTCATCCGCGGCTACATGAAGAGCGCCGCGAAGCTCACCTACGGCGGCGTTGCGCACGCGCTCGGGTTCACCGAGCTGCCGCCGCGCGACCCCAAGGCCGACGCGATGGTCGAGGGCCTCAAGGTGGCCGCGGAGTGCTCGCGCATGCTGCGCGACAAGCGCATGAAGCGCGGCGCGCTCGACTTCGATCTGCCCGAGGCAGTCGTGAAGCTCGACGAGGAGGGCAAGCCCATCTCGGTGAGCAAGCGCTCGGGCGATCCCGGCATGAAGAAGGCCTACCAGCTCATCGAGGAGCTGATGATCTTCGCCAACGAGGCGGTCGCGCGCTGGCTGCTCGAGCACGAGCTGCCGGGCGTCTATCGCGTCCACCTCCCGCCCGATCCCAAGAAGCTCGATAAGCTCGCCGCCATGTGCGAGATGCTCGGCGTCGAGTTCGACGCCGAGAACACGCAGACGCCCAAGGGTCTCGCCGAGCTCCTGAAGAAGTTCGCGACGCACCCGCTCTCGAGCGTCCTCAACAACCTGCTCCTGCGCTCGATGAAGCAGGCCACGTACGACGTCTCGAACCTCGGCCACTTCGGGCTCGCCTCCGAGGCGTACCTCCACTTCACGTCGCCGATCCGTCGTTACCCCGACCTCGTCGTTCACCGCATCGTGCACGCCGCCGTCGACCCCGACGAGAAGGCGCGGCGCAAGCGCATCCAGACGGTCGGCGACATGGAGAAGCTCACCGAGGCGGCCACGCAGTCGTCGCTCGCCGAGCGTCGCGCGATGGAGGTCGAGCGCGAGATCGTCGACATCTATCGCTGCTTCTTCATGATCGATCACGTCGGCGAGCGCTTCGAGGGCACGGTCTCCGCGTTCGTCGGGACCGGCGCGTTCGTGACGCTCGACGAGCCGTTCGTCGACGTGATGGTGCGCCTCGAGGACATGGGCGCCGAGTTCCAGATCGAGGACGACGGCCTCATGGCCACGAGCGCGCGCTCCGGGGACGCGATCCGCCTCGGCGATCGCATGCTCGTCGACGTGACCGACTGCGCCATCCTGCGGCGCACCGTCTACGCGAAGCGCGTGCGCAGCGAGGCCGACGCAGCCGACGACGCCCTCGCGCGTCGCGAGAGCGCCGACCGTGGCGGACGGCGACCGGGCGGCGGCGGGCCCGGCGGCTCGTTCGGTGGACGCGGCGGCGGAGGCGGCGGACGCGGTCGTCCGGGCAGCGAGCGCGGCGGACCTGGCGGACGCGGCGGCGAGCGCGGACGCACGAGCGGAAGCAGCGGCGGCGGCGAGCGCGGGCGCACCGGCGCGAGCGCGAGCGGCGGCGGTGAGCGCGGACGTGGCGCTCCCAGCGCCGGCGGCGGCGGACGCGGCCCCGCGCCGAAGGGAAAGAAGAGCGGCGGCGGTGGCGGTGGCGGTGGTGGCGGTGGCGGCGCTGGCGGCGGCCGCAAGGCCGGCAAGAAGGGCAAGCGCCGCTGAGGTCGTGATCGGCCGCGAGCTGCCGGCACGAGAGGCCGACAAGGGAACGGCGAGGGTGCGCGCAGTGCTTGTCGTGGGTCGGCGAGGTCAGCGTGGGACGCGGGCGTCGGGTGGCGAGAGCCGCGCGACGCCCGCACTGAAGACCGACCTCGCTGCCGAGGACAGCGCCACGGGATGCCGGACCCTTCCCTTGTCGGCCCCCCATGCCCGCAGCTCGCGATCGGGTCGAAGTCCGGAGCGCCGCCCACTCCGGCGAGAGGTGACGAGCCTCCAGATCGACGCCTACGAGGCCAGAACGTGCGCGAGGTCGTAGCCGGTGACGATGCCGGCGAGGGTGCGCCCGTCGAGCGCGAGGATGCGGCGGACCTTCGTCGCGATCGCGTGGCCCGCCGCACGATAGAGCGGCGTATCGGCGTCGAGGTTGAGCGTCTCGTAGCTCATGATCTCCTCGACGGGCCGGAGTCGTAGCTCGGGCGTCAGCGCGCGTGCGCGGATGGCTTCCATCTGCGTGAAGACGCCCACCGGCGCCTTGCCGTCGAGGACCACGAGGCCGCGCAGGTTGGTCGCCTCGAGCTTCGCCAGCGCGTCGTCGATGACGTCGCCGATGCCGATGGTCTCGACGGGCGTCGTCATCACCGCGCGGAGCGGCGTCTCCACGCGACGGAAGAGCACGACGCGAAGAGCGTCGCGAGTGCTGAAAACACCGACAATTCGCTCTCCGCGGCGCACGAACACGCGATGCACACGATGCTCGAGCATGATCGACGCGGCCTTGCTGACGTCGGCCTCGGCATCCACGCTTACGATCGGCGACTGCATGATGTCCTTCGCGCAGCGGTCGGGCGGCATGATGCGCAGCGGACCGTGCTGCCCGCCTTCGAGCCTGGAGACTCGCGCGAGATCGGTGAGCGAGACGACGCCGGCCGGCGCAGCCTCGCGTCCGCCGGCCGCCTTCGTGACGAGCACGCACGAGATGTCGAGCCGGAGCAGCGTCTTCACCACCTCCTCGAGCGACGTGTCTTCGGTCACCGAGACGACCGAGGCCGTCATGTGCTCGCTCACCGGGCTCGCCGCGGGGCTGGACATGGCCGCATCGTACGCGACGCGCACTGCGCGCGCACTCCCCCGCGCGGCGCCGCTACTTGTCGCGCTTGACGGTGACCTTCTCGGCTCGTTTGCCTGCGCCCCTGGGCGGCGGAGTGTCCTCGGGCGGCGGAGTGTCCTCGGGCGGCGGTGCGGTCGCGGTCGGCGGAGGGACGCTTCCGTCGAGCGGCGCGTCGGCGAGGAACGCCGCGAGCAGCTCGTCGCGTGCGGACTGCGGCGCCGTGACCTCGGCATCGAGCTCCTTCGGCGTACGCGAGGACGGCGGCGGCGGCGATGTGTCCCTCTCGTGCACCCGCTCGGCCGGCTTGATCAGGCTGTCGAGGCTCTCCCAGGCGACCTGACGCGTCGACTCGGTGTACGCCTCTTCGGGCTCGTCGATGGGAGCCTTCCCGGCCGACGAAGGAGGCGGGCGCACGGTCGCGCTGTCCGGAGCGAGACTCGCGGCGAGCGGCACCACTGGAGCCGCCGGCACCACCGGAGCCACCGGCGGAACGCGCGCCGGCCGCGCCGCGCGCACCGGGCGGTGGATCTCGTCCAGCATCGACGACGGAGGCGCGGAGTCATTCCGCGGATCGCGGCGTCGCGGCGCAGGCGCAGGCGCAGGCGGAGCGGCCGGCGGAGGCACCGGCTCGGGTGCAGGCGCAACGTGATGCGCCGAGTGCGGCGTCGCCTCACCAGGTCGCGCCTCGAGGATCGCGACGTCCTGCAGCGACGCACGACGCGGCGGCGGCGCCGTCGTCGTCGTCGCGTTCACCTCCGGCTTCGGCGGCCGATGGGTCGGCATCGACGCGTCGATCACGATCGGCGGACGCGTGATGCGCGCCGCCAGCTCGTCGGCATCGCCGATGGCGGACTGCAACGTGGCCTCGGCGACCGGCCGATGCTGCGGAGGCTGAGCCCCCGGCATGCGCTGCGGCGGCGGGAGATCGCCGAAGCTCCGCGCCGACTTCGGCGCCTGCTCCTCTGCGGGGTCGAGCGCACCTCGCCGCTTCGCGGCCGTGGCAGCGGTCACGTACGAACGCATCGCCTTCATCTGCTGCTCGTCGGCGTCGATGCTCTTCGCGATGAAGCGATGCGGCTGTCCCGGCGCCGGCGCGGCGAGATCGACGTCGATGGGCTCCTCCAGCAACACCGCCTGGGCGTCGTAGAGGATCTTCACGGGCGGGCGCACGTAATCGAGCGGCATGCTCGGCGTTCCCATCACGACGCCCAGCTCGCCCGTGTTGAGCGTGACCATGGTGCCCGCGGGGTAGATGCCGAGCGCGCCGATGAGCAGCTTCACGAGCGCGCGCTCCGTACCGTCGGCGGCGCGATTTCCGAGCATCTGCAGCGCGTCGTCGATGCTCAGGCCCCCGCCGGCGCCCGCTGCGCGGAGCTCGGCGAACGCGCGCGCCACGCCGATGATCCGGGCCTGCAGCGTAGGCGGGCGGCGACCCTTGTAGACTGCACCGAGTCGATGCGCGCGTCGCATCGACCACACCTCGTAGAGGAGCGCCGTACGAGCCCGCGCGGGCGCGTGCATGCGACCGAGCGCGGTGAGCGCCAGCACCGTCCGCGTCGGTACGCGATCGAGCTCGTCGTCGTTGAGCACACGCTGCGGCCCGTCCGCAGAGCCCCCGAGGACCACGCGCCCCGCGTCGTAGAGCAGCGCGGCCATGGCGGCGTTCGCGAGCACGGCGCGATCCGTCGTGAGCTGCCTCGTCATCGCCACGGCCAGGATCGCGCTGCCCACCGCGATGGTGGCAGCGTCGAGCGAGACGCCGCCGGTGGCCGCGAGCGCCACGAGCAAGCGCGCGTCCTCGTCGGCGCGGGCGACGACCTGCTGAGCGACGCGCTTCACGCGACGCGGGAGCTCGAACTTGCCGGCCCGCACGTCGGCGAGCACGGCCTGCACGGTGAGCACCGAGGTCGCGTACGTGCGTGCGGCGCGCTGGCCGGGAGACTCTTCGCGCGCCGTGCCGGAGGCAGCAAAGCGCGCTTTTCCCGCGGTGACACCGGGGGTCTCGCCGCCGGTGATCCGCGGCACGAGCGACTTGTCGCGTTGCACGTCGGCGAGCAGCTTGGAGAAGCTCGAGATCGCGCTGCGATCGATGTAACGCGCCAGCGTGAGCTCGGTCACCTCGCACGTCTCGAGCAGATCGCGGAGCTCGATGGCGAGCGCATGCGTATCGCGCGAGCCCTTCAAGATCTGACGATTGACGAAGACCGCGTCGCCGAGGAACGCGAGCGCGACGGTCTCGCTGCCGGCGCCCGCGCAATACTCGGAGATCGCCGTCGCGGCCGACGCCGTGAGCGACGTCACGGCGTCGTTCGACACGTCCGCGTGGAACTGACACGCCTTCACGATTCGGTACACGCCGTGCACGACGCCCGCCGCGAGCTCCTGGAGCGCCGCAGCGTCCACCGTGCGCTCGTTGCCTCCTCGCTGCGTCACGGACCGTCCACCTTCCGGCGGCGCGCGGGCTGCCCGGGCTCTTCGGCGCCCGACGCGATGCGCGCGGTGATCTGCTCGACGGCGCGCTCGGAGGCCTCGCGCACCGGCGCGGTGTTCCACCAGCGCTTCTTCGCGCCCTCGGTCGCAGCCTCGAGCGCTTCCTTCGAGGCCATGCCCGCCAGGATCTCGGCGGCGAGCACGCGCGTCGTCTCCACCGCCTCGGTGGGGATGATCTGGTGCTCCTTCAAGATCTCCGCACAGACCGTCATCGCGCGGCGGGGGCTGAGCGCGTTGAGGCAGCCGAGCCACTGCCGGCGCTCGTCGGCGGTGAGCGAGTGGAACGTCGGCCCCTGGATCTGCAGGACGATCGCAGGACCTGCCGCGATGAGCCCACGCTCGGCGACCAGCGCCAGCGCCGCCTGACGCGCGGCCGCCGAGGGATCGTCGAGCATCTTGCGGACCTCGATCCGGACCTCGTCCTCGCGATCGCTCGAGACCTTGGTGAGCGACTCGATCCGCACCGCGAGGTGCGGGCTGTTCCGCGCGGCGGCGAGCGCCTGCGTGGCCTCCGGGGTCTGGAGGCCCGCGAGGAGGTTGACGAGCGTGATTCCGAGCTCGACCGGCGCCTTCTCGAGCACTCCGCCGATGCGCGCTTCGTTCCCGCGCGCCCATTGCGCGATGTACGCCATGAGAACGGTGCGCAGCGCCTCCGAGCGCGTCGCGCCGTAGACGCCGCACGCGAGCTCCATCATCGACGAGTCGCCGATCGAGACGAGCGCCTTCTCGATGCCGCTCACGACGAGCGGATCGACCTCCTTCGCGACTTGCGGGTCGCGACCTTCGCGCTCGACCGCCTGGAGGATGGCCGACAGCGTCGCCGCGGGCAGCATGATCTTCGCCATCGCGTGCTCGGCCTTGCGGGCCTCGTTGGGCACGCGCAAGGCGAGCGCGCCGCACAGCGCGTGGAACACCTCGAAGATCTCCCGGTGATCGTGGAGCGAGAGCTCGTCGGCGGTCCATTCGCGGAGGGCGTCTTCGAGGATCGCGTGATCCTTGTTGATGCGCGCCTCGACGTAGCCGTCGGCAAACGCATCGACGAAGCGCTCGAGCCAGCGATCGTCGGTGATGTTCAGCTGCGCGCCCATGGTCGCGCGCTGGAGCGGGTCGAGCGCCAGCGCCGCCGCCGCCTCGCCGCTCTCACGGAGCTGGTTCGAGAGGTTGAGGCGCATGGCGCGCCCCTCGAGCGATGCGTCGTGCCAGTCGCGATCGAGCTGCGCGGATTGGGCGAGCTCACGCGCGAGGTCGAGGCTGCCCTTCATGATCGGGTCGGCGTCGCTCGCGCCGTCGCCCTCGGCGAAAGCCTCGATCGCGACGTAGGCCACGTGCTCGAAGCGACGATCCCAGAACGCGGTCACCGCGTCGTCTTCCTTGCCGGCGCCGCCGATCACGTCACGCAGGAGGATGGCCACGAGATCGCGGAACTCGTCCTTCGTGAAGCCTTCCTTGATCTGGATGTGGCGAACGCCGTCCGCGAAGAGCTGGTAGGGGATGCGATCGAAGGGGATCCGGTCGGGCGCCCACACGGCTGCGCCCTGGAACAAGAATGCGCCGGGCCCGACGTCCCAGCGAACGCTGTTGGGATGCGTTGCGAGCGCGTCGGAGACCTGCTGCAGCCCGGAGTCGAGCGCGCGCATCGCATGAGGATGCGTCCAGCCGTACTGGCGCACGTCGGCGAGGCACGTTCCGATCTGCTTCCACACGGCGGCGAGGCGCGTCTGCACCTCCTTCTGCTCTTCGGGCGAGAGCTCCTCCATGCTCTCGAGCGCCTCGTTACCGCGCGTCTTGAGGCCGCCCTCCTTCTTCGGGGCGGCGCGGACCAGCTGTCCGGCCCGGAGCGCGGCGAGGAGGCCGAGCACCTCGCTTCGCATCGACGCCGCGTCCTGGAAGCGCTTCTCTCGTTCGAACGCGAGCGCTCGGTCGACGCACGCGACGATCTCGACGGGCAGATCGGGCGCGAGGTTGGCGATGGAGGGCGCGGCCTGCGTGGCGGCCATGACGAAGGACTCGGCCTCGGTGCGCGCATGGTTCAGCCGCTTGCCGGTGAGTGCAACATACATGCATGCACCGACCGAGAAGATGTCGGACCGACCGTCGACCTGCGAGACGAGACCGAGCGCCTGCTCCGGCGCGATGTACGAAGGCGTACCGATCGCCGTACCCATGCGCGTGGCCTCGATGCCGGACCCGGCCTCGCGCATGCGCGCGACGCCGAAGTCGAGGACCTTCACGTCACCGTCCCTGGTGATGAAGATGTTCCCGGGCTTGATGTCGCGATGGACGATGCCGACCTGGTGACACTTGGCGAGGAGGTCGAGGACGGTCTCGAAGATCCGCAGCGTCTCCTCGAGCGCGACCTTGCCGCCGGTCCGGTGACGGAGCTCGTTGAGCGTGCCTCCCTCGAGCAGATCCATGACGAGGAACGGCTCGCCGCGATCGCTGATGTCGTCGTCGGTGACGGGGACGCGCGCCGGATGGTCGACGCTGTTGGCGATCTTGCCTTCGCGCAGGAAGCGCTCGCGGATCTCCGTCTCCCGGGCGAACTCCGCGTGGAGGACCTTCACGGCCGCGCGGGTCCCGTTGCGGTGCTTCGCCGCAAAGACCGCGCCCATGCCGCCCACGCCGAGGAGGCTGTCGAGTGACCACTTCGCGTTGAGCGCTGTGCCCACGCGGGCCTCGGCGGTCTTCACGGGATCGTCTTGCTGCACCGCCCCGGCCATGAATCTGGGATGTTACAGCAACGGGGTCACCAGAGGACGCGCGCGGGCTCCAGTTTCTTCTCCTTCGTGCCGTCGCCCAGCTGCCCGGCCTCGTTCGCGCCCCAGCAGAGAATGCTCTTGCTCTTCGTGAGAGCGCAACCGTGGGACGTGGCGAGGCACATGCCCGCGATGTCCGGCACGGATGCCACCTTGCTCGCCCGCTCTTCGCTCGATTTCTTGCCGAGACCGAGCTCGCCTGCGCCATTGGACCCCCAGCACCGTGCGCTGCCGTCTGCGAGCAGGGCACACATCGCCGATTCGCCGGCGAAGAGCCTCACGGCCGTGCTCACTCCGGGCACGGTCACCGGGGTCTTGTGCAGCTCGGTATCCGGCTTGGTACCGAGCTGGCCGGCGTCGTTCATCCCCCAGCACTGGACCTTCTTGTCCTTCGTGACCACGCAGGCGTGGCGATCTCCCGTGGCGAGGTACGTCGCGCCGCTGATGCTCGCGGGCTTCGCGAAGCTGCCCTTGGGCGCCGACCAGTCGCCGGTGCCCCAGCACGTCACGGCACCCTTCTTGTCGAGGGCGCAGCCGTGCGTGAAGCCGGCGGCGACCTGCGTGAAGGTGCCGGCGGCGGGCGGCGTGCCGATGGTGGCGGTGTCGGCCCCCCAGCAGGCGATCGCGCCGCCGCTCCGGGCGCAGGCGATGGCGCCGCTCGCCGTGAGCTCGTCGACGCCCTCGACGCTGCTCACCGGCGTTGCCTTTGCGCGCTCGATCGCCCGGCCGTCGTTGGCGATGCGGCCGGTGCCCCAGCACTTCACCTTCTTGTCGGCGCCGAGCGCGCACGCGAACTTGGAGGCGAGCGCGATGGAGGTCGCGCCCTCGACGCCGCGCACGATGATGCTCTTCGTGCGATCGCCGCCGCTCCCGGCGTCGCCGAGCTCGCCGGCCTTGTCACGGCCCCAGCAGCGCACGGCGCCGCCCTCGACAACCGCGCACGTCGTGAAGTCGCCGCAGTCGACCTGGACCGGCGGTCCGGTGGGAGGCGGATCATCGGCCGGCTTCTCGGGAAGGGCGGCAGCGGGCGCGGCCGACGGACCCGCGACGGGCGGAGCGCCTCCGCACGCGACGAAGCTCAGCGCCACACTGCTCAGCGCCAGGCTGCACAGCGCCACGCTGCACAGCGCCACGCTGCACGGAAACACCTCACGCCGAACCGCGCGTCGCCGCATCCGCGATCAGATATGGAGATTCGCGCGCACGTCGCCGTGCTCGAACTTGGCGAGCTCGTCGGCGAGCTCTAGGAGCTTCGGGTCGGAGCCGGTGGGCACGTGGACCATGAAGCGCACGTAGAGATCGCCCGGGTCGCGCCCCTTGCGCGCGACGCCCTTGCCGCGCACGCGGAGCTTCGTGCCGCTCTGCGTTCCGGCGGGGACCTTGACGTGGACGTCGCCGTCGAACGTCGGGACCTTCACCTTCGAGCCCTTGATGGCCTCGCTGGTGGTGATGGCCACCTCGACGGTGAGGTCGTCGCCGTCGCGCGTGAAGAGCGGATGCGGCTCGACGTGGATGACGAGGATCAAGTCGCCGTTCGGGCCGCCGTTGGGCGACGCCGCGCCCTGTCCCTTGATGCGAACGCGGCTGCCTTCGGCGGCGCCGGGCGGAATGCGCACCGTGACCGGCTCGGGCGCGCTCGGGTTGCGGAGCTGCAGGGAGGTGCCGCGCACGGCGGACACGAAGTCGACGGTGAGCTCCTGCTCGTGATCGCGCCCGCGGGTCGGACCGCGCCGCCGCGAAGCGCGACCGAAGAGATCGGCGAAGGGATCGCCCTCGCCGCCGGCGCTTCCGCCGGGGACCGCGCCGCTGAACAGATCCTCGAGGTTCACCGCGCCGCCGCCGCCGCCACGGAAGCCGCCGCCGCCGCCGTTGGCCGCGCGCGACTGCCACTGCGCGTAGGCGCGCTGTTTCTCGGGGTCGAAACCCTCGCGGAGCGCGTCTTCGCCGAACTCGTCGTAGAGCTTGCGCTTGGAGTCGTCGCCCAGCACCTCGTACGCGCGGTTCACTTCCTTGAAGCGTGTCTCCATGGCCGTGTTGCCCGGGTTCTT
>Ga0182021_10011679_pt1 | contig 10429 bp, 6 predicted proteins | sample 612E3MmetaG_FD_120493 | JGI IMG/M metagenome (GOLD analysis project Ga0182021, IMG submission 120493) | Permafrost microbial communities from Stordalen Mire, Sweden - 612E3M metaG (Illumina Assembly) | ecosystem: Environmental > Terrestrial > Soil > Wetlands > Permafrost | place: Sweden... | reverse complement strand
CTTCTTTAATGTGAATTGTAAGTTCCTTCTGTCCAATATCTTTGCTTTCGTCACCAATTTGAGCACTTGAGTTTAAGTCTAGGGGCATCTGATAAGTGTCTGAGTGCCTCATTGTGTCTAAAATTAAACTATGAATAAACAGTTTAATGACTGGGTTTTTTGCTGATTCAGGGGATAATAGTTTGGTTCATCAAGCACCCGGCTGCCAATGTATTGCCAAACATCCTTTTATGACAGCGGGTTTCTTTCCGGCTAAAAACGATTGCCCGAATCATAGTTTACCAGACACCACTTGAGCTTCCGCTTATCTCTGACTTTGACCATGCTATTAATTGAAACCGAGAGGGAATAGTTTTCAGAAAAGACAGTGAAAAACAAACAGGGAAATAGTTAAATATCAACTTCATAAAAGTTAAGTTTAGTGGAGAATGGATTTTTTTGAATCAAATTGTAACTTTCAAGTGTTCTGACGGTGTCGATATGACAACTTATGTTGCCACTCCTAAATCTGAAGGCCGACACCCTGCAATCATTGTCGTCCACGAAGCGTGGGGGCTTAATGAGCAGATCAAAGGGGTCGTGAACAGGTTTGCTGAACAGGGCTTTGTTGGCATAGCTCCTCACCTTTTCAGCCGAGACAAGGATCTAACTGAACAAGCTATCGAGAAAGCTATGATGAGGATGTGGCAAATTCCTCCCGAAAAACGCAGCGATCCAGCTGCGGTGCAGAGTTTAATGTCGGGTCTGTCGGAAAACGATCGAAAAATAATGAATTTTTTCTTCATGGGTCGAGAGAGTGCCGAGAAAACAATGGCGCAGGATCTTCTTTGCTGCATAAACTATGCCAAGACCTTAGAAAGTGTAGAGGGGGAAAGGCTTGGAATCACAGGTTTTTGCCTGGGCGGCGGATTAACTTACCAGCTTGCAACCCAATACCCATTCAATGCAGCTGTTCCGTTTTATGGCGCTAACCCCAAACCTCTTGAAGCTGTCGCCAACATCAAATGCCCCGTCTTTGGAATCTACGCAGGAGAGGATCTAAGAATAACCAGCGGGGTTCCGGCATTGGTGGAAAGCATGATTACGCACAAGAAAACTTTTCAAATGAAAATCTATCAAGGAACACAGCACGCGTTTTTCAACGAAACAAGACCCTCATACAACAAAGAGGCAGCGGAAAATGCGTGGACCATGACTTTGGCTTTCTTCAATAATTACCTCAAGGCGACTCAATGAGCAACACCAAAAAACAAAACGAGTCAAGTCTGCTCTGGGACTGCTTCACGAATTGGTCGCAAACACTGGAAAAAACCGAAAAACAAAAAGTGACCCAATAGTTTTACCCACCAAATATTTTACTTACTAACTACATTCTCTATGGTAGGAAATTACTTGTTTATTTTACAATAACGTATAATTCAAAATTACCTGATAAAGAAGGAACCACAAATGAACTTGAACAATTTTACAATCAAATCTCAAGAAGCTATTCAGAAGGCCACAGAAATTGCAACAGCAAAACAGAACCAATCAATTGAACCCTCACATTTATTGAAAGGCATATTGATGGTTGATGAAAATGTGGTTCCCTTTTTATTGAGGAAATTAAATGTAAACTTTGATGTTTTTTCAAAGGAACTTGATGCCATAATTGATTCCTTACCCCAAGTTAGTGGAGGAGGACAACAATACCTCTCGTCTAATTCTAATCGAGCCCTTCAGAAGGCGGAGGAAATTGCTTCAGAATTCAAGGATGAATTCATTTCTATCGAGCATCTATTGCTGGGAATCTTAACGTTAAACGATGCTGCTTCAAGATTACTCCAAAGCAACGGAGTTACCGACAAGGATTTGAGGGCAGCCATCAAGCAGTTGCGGAAAGGATCAACGGTTAATTCTCAAACTGCAGAAGAAACCTACAATGCATTGAACAAATATGCAATAAACCTAAATGACATGGCCAGAAAGGGAAAACTTGACCCTGTCATTGGGCGCGACGAGGAGATTCGAAGAGTCCTCCAGATTCTATCGCGGAGAACAAAAAACAATCCAATTCTAATCGGAGAGCCAGGTGTTGGCAAAACCGCAATCGCAGAGGGGCTTGCACACCGTATAATCGATGGAGATGTTCCTGAGAATCTGAAATCGAAACAAATCTATTCATTAGATATGAGTGCACTTATCGCCGGTGCAAAATTCAAGGGCGAATTTGAAGAGCGTTTGAAAAGCGTTGTTAAGGAAGTTGTTTCAGCAGAAGGCGAAATCGTGCTATTTATTGACGAGATTCACACCCTCGTCGGAGCTGGTGGCGGTGAAGGTGCAATGGATGCTGCCAACATTCTAAAACCCGCACTAGCTAAAGGCGAATTACGTGCAATTGGTGCAACTACGCTAAATGAATATCAAAAGTATTTTGAAAAAGACAAAGCTCTTGAAAGACGGTTCCAAAAAGTTATGGTCAATGAACCAGACACGTTGGATGCTATTTCAATTCTTCGAGGTCTGAAAGAGCGTTATGAAACATATCATCATGTCAGAATCAAGGATGAAGCTATAATTGCTGCTGTGGAACTTTCACAGAAATATATTTCCGACCGTTTCCTTCCAGACAAAGCAATTGACTTGATTGATGAGGCAGCATCGAAACTTCGACTTGAAATTGATTCTGCTCCTGAAGAACTGGAGATAATAGAACGCAAGATTCGCCAATTAGAGATTGAACGTGAAGCCATTAAACGAGAGAAGGATGAAGTCAAACTAAAATCGTTAAATGAGGAGATCGCGAACCTTAGCGAAAAACGTAATCAGCTCCGAGCTAAGTGGCAGTCTGAAAAAGAAATAGTTGACCAGATTCAGATAAAGAAGAATGAAATTGAAAAACTTAAATTTGAAGATGACAAGGCAAACCGTATTGGTGATCTTGGAAAAGTCGCAGAAATTCGCTATGGCAAGATTCCGGAAGCAGAAAAAACAATAAAGATTCTGGGGAAAAAACTCTCAGAATTGCAGAAAGATTCACCCATGGTTAACGAAGAAGTGGATTCCGAAGAGATCGCCGAAGTGGTATCCCGATGGACAGGTATCCCGGTTAGTCGAATGCTTCAGAGTGAAAAACAGAAGTTGCTTAACATAGAAACCGAACTTCATATGCGGGTTGTCGGTCAGGAAGAAGCTATCAGTGCAGTGGCGGATGCGATTAGGCGAAACCGTGCAGGTTTGCAGGATCCCAAACGGCCAATCGGATCGTTTATTTTCTTGGGCACTACAGGGGTTGGAAAAACTGAGTTAGCAAAGGCTTTGGCTGAATTGCTGTTCAATAACGAAAATAGCATGGTTAGAATTGATATGTCGGAGTATCAGGAGCGTCATACTGTTTCAAGACTTATTGGTGCACCTCCTGGATACGTGGGTTATGAAGAAAGTGGACAGTTAACTGAAGCGATTAGGAGAAAACCTTATTCTGTTGTGCTTCTCGACGAGATTGAAAAAGCACACCAGGACGTTTTCAACATCTTGCTTCAAGTTCTCGACGACGGCAGATTAACTGACAACAAGGGTCGAACCGTGGATTTCAAAAATACCATAATCATAATGACCTCAAACCTTGGTTCGCATATAATTCAAGAAAACCTGGAAAAAATAAATGAGCACAACCGTGAAGAAATCATAAATCAAACACGAAAACATGTCTTCGATTTACTGAAAAAGACCCTAAAGCCAGAATTCCTAAACCGCATCGACGAGATTATCATGTTTAATTCGTTGACGACGGAGGAAGTGCGCAAAATAGTAGAGCTTCAGCTAAAGAACATCCAGAAGATGCTTGAAAAGAACTGCATAAAACTAACATTCACTAAAAAAGCAGTGGATTTTATAGCCACAATCGGTTATGACCCTCAATTCGGCGCAAGACCAATAAAACGTGTCATTCAAAAAAATGTATTGAACGAATTGTCAAAAATGATCCTAGAAGAAAAAGTCGACAAAAACTCAGTAATTGTGGTCGATGTGAAGAACGAGCAGATGGTATTTATCAATAAATAACAAATAATTTCAACCTTGTAAGTAATCTGAACCCTTTTTTTCTTTTAAATTTAAATGAAAATGTTATTTAGAGCCAAAAGACTCTGAGTAATTTTCCCTATTGTATTTTCTTTATTTTTAGTGATGCTTCATAGGGAAAGAATTGCTTCTTAATTGAAGGGCTAATTTTTATGATGCCTGACCCATCCTTGAATACTAGCGGGTATTCGTTAACAAGTATTTTTACAAATTCTTCTAAAGCATGCATCGCTTGAATGAACTCAGTTTTCTCCGCTTCTGAAGACATTATCTACCACAAAATAATGCTTAACTTAATTGCCTTTAAATCTATGCTCACTGTCGAATAGAATAATCTCAACAATTTTATCTAGTAGGTTAGGGACTGGATTAAAATTTAATCCAACAACCTAAAACTTTTTGAAGGTTAAAGTTGTTCATTTAACAAGGATAAATCTTGATGGATAAAGCTAAACTTAAAGATGAAATGTGCACGTGTGAACATCTCAAAAGTGGGCATTCGTATTTTTTAGATAGAGTATGTACTAAACCTAACTGTGAATGTTACAAGTTCGTTTTGAAGGATGAAAAATTGAAAAAACTTGTAGAGTAACTATATTCTTTAGAGGTTATTTCCTCTTGGCAGACAACACAGCAATAATTTTGCTTAAGAAAATTAGGACAATAGTTTGCAAAAGCTCATAACGAGAGAACTTCTCAATGCCTTTTAGATACGCAGGGATACGCGTGGATACTTTTCGATACTTTTAGATACTTTTGGGTACGCAACCTGCAGACACTGCCAACCCCAAATCAAAAAAGCAACTTAAACCAGCTTGTTCAGAAATGGCAACTCCAGTGTTGTTGTTATTCTTGAGAGACTTCATTTATCAACAACAATTAAATTACAAAATTAAAAAATCAATCGTAGTTACAGCAACAAAAAATCAGTAATGTAGTTTTTTTGAGTTGCTTTCGGAGCAGTGGGGATTGAAGCAGTTGAGGCATCCTTTGGGGTAGGTTTGGCAGAGTTGTTTTTTCTTGAAACCCCATTTCTTTCTTAGCTCGTCAGCTTGTGCCTCTTGGTCTTCTGAACTGCCTTGTGCTTTGGTGTAGCTGAGGTAGGCGTGGGCTATTTCGTGAGCTATTAACGATTCCGAATCTGTTCTTTTCAGAATTATCATGTAGGGTTTGTCTATTTCTTTTACTTGCACCGTTTGGCTTTGACCAGCATGAAAAGATATTTTCTGTAAAGTAAACTGGTAAACTTCTTCGGGTAGTCTAGCCAAAGTATTCAATAGTTTTGTGTGGAGATTGCTCCATCTTCTCGCGAGACGGATAAATTCATCTATGTCACTGTTGAAATCTACTTCTGATGGCTCTCTTTTCTTCATTCTGTATTTCTCTTGTTTCTTCAGGTAGGCTCTCATTGTACTTAGCTGTTTTCTAACCCTGACAAAAATGAATAAACCTAAACATATTTTGTATGGATCTCATTGAACCGCGAGTATTTTTAATTGCTATCATTAATCAATCGGTGAAAGCCAGACATTACTTCAGAGATTGCACATTTTAAACACAAAAATAAATTGGCAAATACAAGATATTTTGAATCACTTTTACCGCCAAAATGAACGACGAAGAAATCAAGGTCTTCTTTTTGCCTTTAGAACAACCATTATAAGTTAAAAAAACAAATAAGATTTGAGAAAAATGACAATCGAAGTTGATCTAAGGAAATAAAGTCACTGCTCTCAGAAGTTAACCAGAAACTCGATTCGTTGCTAGAAGAAAAAGACACCCACATACTTATGGCTCTTGAGGAGAAATCACTCAAGGGGTTTTTGGAAAAAGAACCTGACATTTATTCGCTTAGAGACATCAAAGCAAAGGTCAAGTGTAATTGAAGGAAAAATTGGAATTATCGTTCTTGGATGAATGTTGTAACACCAAATCTTAAATTGAGATACCTATTATCATGTTCCATGAAGCGCTTACCTTCTTTCGGTTGTACAACCCAAAAAAGAGACCTGCTCTATGGAAACTATTTTTGACAGTTTGAACCCTCAACAGAAAGAAGCTGTAAGCGAGATTGAGAAACCTCTCCTTATCATCGCTGGGGCTGGCTCAGGCAAGACTCTGACCGTCGCGAGCAAAATCGCATATTTGATCGAAAAAGGCGTTAAACCAGAGAACATATTGGCTTTAACCTTCAACCAGAAAGCTGCAGAGGAACTAAAGGCTAGAGTCATCGGTATGCTGGGAAAGTCAGAGGAGCTGAGCATATCAACATTTCACTCTTTTTGCAATCAGGTAATACAAGACAATATTCTGAACACAAAACTTAACGCTAATTTCAAGGTTATCACAGAGACGGCTCAACTGGTCTATTTGACCAAGAACATCAACCGGTTTGGCATTGAATATTTGGAGTTTAACCATGAGCCCTACACGTTAGCGGAAGAAGTAAAGAAATTCATATCAAGATGCAAAGACGAATCCATAACACAACATGACATTGAACAATGGATAACTAACCAAGAGAAAAACTCGCTCGAGGAAGAAGAGCAAGGCACCTTAAACAACCTGAAAGACATCATAAAGATTTACCAATCATACGAGAATTACAAAACAAAAAATAACATGCTCGATTTTGGAGACATGCTTTGCATAGTATACAACCTACTGAAAAGCAAGCCGTTGATCTTGAAGAGCTATCAGGATAGGTTCCAATACCTTATTGTCGACGAATTCCAAGATACTAACTACATTCAACTGCAGATTGTGTATTTGATAGCTAACAAGCACGGCCACATAACGGTCGTAGGTGACGATGACCAAAGCATCTACCGATTCAGAGGAGCCTACCTAACCAACATAGTAGAATTCAAACAAATGTTTCCAAACTACGTTGAGAAGACGTTAGAACATAATTATAGGAGCACCAAAAAAATCGTTGCAGTAGCAAACAAACTAATCGAGAGCAGTCAAGAAAGAACGGTAAAAAAGCTTTTCACAAACAATCCAGATGGCGAAAAAGTCACTGTTGTCGAAACTCCAACGGATAGTTCGCAGGCAAATTTTGTCCTTGAAACAATCAAAGAACTCCTAAAGTCACGTCCAATGAAGGACATAGCAGTACTATGCAGACGAAGATCAGGCGCCGAACCCATAATCAAAGCCTTAAGAAAACAATCCATAAAATTCAACTTTGTAGGCGAGACTGGCTTTTTCCAAGAGCCGATAATAAAAGACATAACGGCTTACCTAAAAGTCATAAGCACCCCATCAGAGAGCAACGCGGAGCTCGTAAGAATTCTCCACCGCTTTGACGTTAAACCTATAGACATATCAAAATTCAACAGCTTTGCCAATCACAAAGATATTTGCTTGTATGAAGCGTTCGATTACCTTGAGGAAATAACAGTTGATACGCAAAAATTTCTAGCAGCCAAAAAAGTTCTAACTGAGATAATGCAAAACAAAAAGAGGCGCCGAACACTCGACCTCGTTCACAATCTACTTTTCGAGCTAGATTTCTATAAATACGAAGTAGCACTCCAAAACAACAGAAACATACAGCTACTAAACCAGTTCTTCGAGTTTGTCGAAGAATTCGACAGGTTATATCCTAACAGTGACATAGACGATTTTACAGAGTACCTGTCGTATGCCTCCAACTTTGAGATTGAAGAAAAAAACCTCGACGAGCAAGCTATAGTCATCTCAACTATTCACGGCGTCAAGGGAATGCAGTACCCCGTGGTAATTATCCCAGATGTCGTTGAACGTAAACTTCCAACAAACTACCAAAAAGACAAGTTCCCAATACCTCAAGAATTACTCAAAGGAATTAAATCAAAATTTGACGAAAAAGAGCTTCATCTGCACGAGGAAAGAAGACTCTTCTATGTAGCCATAACCAGAGCCAAAGAAAAACTAATCATAACCTACGCCAAAAGATACGGAGAAAACAAAACAGACTCCAAACCCTCAAAATTCCTAACCGAAATAGCATTCGCACAAAATGAAAACATCAACTTCCAACAAGCAGACCCGCAAGAACTAATCATTGAATGTGTAACAAAAGAAAACCAAACCCAAACAGCACTCATGAAACAAATAATATCCTCTCTGAAGGCAGAAAAATTCAATGAAGCCATAGAAAACGTTCTGTTAATCGCAAAAAATACAAACAAAAACGTCGACATCCAAAAAGAAATAATATCCCAAATAAAAGAGCCCGATTATACCAAAATAGAACAGGAATGTGAAGAGAATGTAATTACAATCGCTGAAGACCACCTCTTCAGCGTTTCACAATTTATTTCTTACAAAAAATGTCCCAGACTCTATCAATATCGATGCTTAATGAAAATTCCAGAAAAACCCAGATATTACTTCGACTTCGGTAAATCAGTACACAACATTGTGGAGCAATTGACCAGATTATCAAAAGATGGCAAGCCCATAAACCAAGACATCGCAAATGAACTATTGGAAAAATATTGGGATCCCAAAGGCTACAAATCAAAAATCGATGAAAAAAGAGACTATGCAGACGCAAAAGCTATCCTCAAAGTCTTCTTAGATGAGCAATCTAAAAGCAAGTCAGAGATTGTTGACATTGAGCGATGGTTTGAAACTAAAATAGGTCTTGTTCGGGTGAATGGGCGAATTGACCGCATAGACAAAGACGGCTCGGATTTCACGGTCATTGATTACAAAACAAGTAAGAAAGCCTCTTCTTTAACTGAACTCAAAAAAGACATGCAGCTTCTGGTTTACACACTTGCAGTTAATGAGGTATATGGCAGCAAGCCTTTGGTAGGTGACTGGTTTTTGAGAACAAACGAGAAAGTTTTCTTTAAACCCGAAGATCAGACCATCGAGGCTCTTAAAACAGAACTCGCAGATATAGCCAGCAAAATCAGGACAGGAATGTTTGAGCCCAAAGAGAGCTGGGAATGTAAAAACTGCGACTACCAGTGCCTATGTGACCTATGACTATTTAAAATTAGGATAGCGCTTCAGCCATTATTCTTTTAAGTATTACCGCACCGTGTCTCATTTTCAGTTTTTTCTCGCCAAGTCTCTGTCGGTATTGAATTGGGATTTCAACTGTCTTGTAGCCTTTCTTCTGTACTAGGCTATTTAGTTCTACTTCGATGTCAAAGCCTTTTGACTTTACCTTCCAATCATTTAGTATTTCTGCTCGAATGACGCGCAAACCCGTTAGGGGGTCGCTAAGAGTATTGCCATTTAATACGTTATGAGCAAATCTAAGGAGTTTGTTTCCCAAATAGAATCGACTTCGAAGCGCTTCAGAGTCTATTTCACCGTTGAATCGGTTTCCGCAAACCATACCCACGTCTGGGTCCATCTCCAGAATTTTCAACATATCTTGAACATATTTAGCTGGGTAAGTAAAGTCAGCATCCGTGAGTACAATGTAGTCTAAATCGGCATTTGTTTGCTCTAATGCCTTCGCGATAGCATCACCTTTACCAAGCCCGTCTTGAAAAACTACATCCGCCCCAAGATTTCTTGCTACATCCACAGTTCTATCGCAACTATGACCATCAACTACTAAAATGTTAGATGCGAAAAGTGTTTCTTTAAGTTCAGCTATTGTTAGTCCAATTCCTTCCTCTTCATTCAACGCCGCAATTACTACAGTGGAGCGAGGATAGCTTTGCTGTTTTTCAAAAAGATTTTCTGTAAGCGGGAAATAATAAAGTTCATTCAACATTCTTTTTTCTTTCCTCGTTGATATTTGAGAACTCAAAGACCAAATCATTAATAATCAGCTTGGCTCATTAACCCTTTAAGATTTAAGAGTTTCTATCCAAACATCAACTACTCTATAAATGGTGAGCGGTTGGTTTAAATGTGTGTGACTGCTAGATGGCAACTACATGCAAACATGATCGCCAGCATCACTTATTTCATCAAATCTTTTTGTCATTTTAGCGATTTCTTGTGTTGATCTGATTTAACAATATAGATAAGCACGCCCACAATTATCGCCAAAACTATGACTGCAGCAATTATGAATATTTCAAGAATCGAAACCATAGTGAGCGGGCTAAACGATATACTAGGTGTTGCAAATGAAGTCGGAATGACTGCTCGTTGAGGGTTGAAGATTGCTCCGCTGTCTGCCCAAACGTTAACTGTGACAGCGTATGTTTCTCCGGGGTAGGTGTGATTAAGGGGTACTTGTACGCTCCAGTAAGGGTACAATGTTGTTGGATCGCGGCTTGTTGCGGATAGGTTCGCTGAAATATTTGTTTGGTTGATGTTTAGGTCCTTAATTGTGGCGATTGTTCCGTTGCCGAAATTTATTTGGTAACTATAGGTGTCGACAAAGTTCTCAGCAATGTTG
>Ga0182021_10011678_pt1 | contig 10429 bp, 7 predicted proteins | sample 612E3MmetaG_FD_120493 | JGI IMG/M metagenome (GOLD analysis project Ga0182021, IMG submission 120493) | Permafrost microbial communities from Stordalen Mire, Sweden - 612E3M metaG (Illumina Assembly) | ecosystem: Environmental > Terrestrial > Soil > Wetlands > Permafrost | place: Sweden... | reverse complement strand
CGCGAGACCTATACCGGAGCCGATATCCAATCAGCTCGACAACCGGAACGCCAAGTTTGTGATCCAATCTTAGAACCGAAAAACGCCAAACGCGAATGCTGTGAAAATCCGAAACTAATACCCATAACCAGACCGATTGTTCCGGCAATTGATGTCACTCGTTCGCGCGGCGAAGATGCAGTAATAATATACCAAAAACTTCCCAAATTACTCTTTGAGCTGCTCAATCAAACATATTTGGGAGCGGCCAAGCCAGTAATTAGTTTTTGCGCGGTCGGCGATGCCAGTTCCGGAGATCAAGCGCCATTGCAAGTCGGCCAATTTGAAGCCGATATGCGATTGGATGATGTGCTTTCCAAAATCTGGCTGGAAGAAGGCGGCGGCGGTACCGGACAAGAATCATACGAATTGGCGGCATATTTCTATGCCAAAAAATCGATTCTCGATTGCCTCAAACGCGGCGATAAAGGAATATTTTTCTTTATCGGCGATGAAGCGCCGTATCCGGAAGTTAAGGCCGACCAAGTAAAAGCAATCATCGGCGACAATCTGAAACAAAATATCCCGACCGAGCAAATTTTCGCCGAACTGCAGGAAAAATATCGCGTCTTTTTCATTTATCAGCAGAAGAGTGCTGAGCAACTGAAAATAGATGTTGACGCGGAAATAAAAAAACGAGTCAAGCAAGCCGGCGGCATGTATGAAGGCGTGGATATCCGCGCTTCACTGTTGTGGAATAACCGCAATGATCTTGACTTGCATGTCATGACACCGAGCGGCTATCATATTTTTTTCCGTGATAAGCAGGCGCCCTGCGGCGGTTATCTGGACGTTGATATGAATGTCGGCGGCGAGACGACCAAACCCGTGGAAAATGTCCGCTGGGCCAAAGGCAAAGCGCGCCCGGGAACCTACCGCGTCTTTGTCCAGAATTTCCGTTTTCACGAAAACTCGCAAAACGCGACCGAATTCCATTTGGAATTGGAAGTTAACGGCGAGATCAAACATTATTCCGGTAAAACCAGGACTGGCTTAAGCGGTTCGGAAAGCGACGTGGAGGTCTGCTCGTTTGATTATGAAAAAGTCAGCGAACAAAGCAAAACAAAAAAAGACGTTTACGCCGCCTACGCCGAAGAAGCAATCTTGGCACAATGGCGAAAATATCTGCCAACGGAAAATATTTTATCGCTGGCCGAGCCCAAAGGCGTCGTCGATCTGATGCTGGGAGCAATCGCGCTCACCGAACCGGGCAGTAAAATTAATCTGCCGAAATATATTCAGCAGATGCGCGATCGCGACCAAACCGACCATCGCTGTAAAATGATTGAAGCGGCGTTAAAAAATCTGGCCGCTTCGGTAAAAACCGCGACGGTGTCCGCGGCCGAATTGCCGACAACGGCAAATAGAAAAAAAGGCCGATCGCGAAGAATCTAAAAATCCAAAACAAGGGGCTGCCGGCAAACCAGCTGGCGGCCCTTTTTCAAATTATTAACCCTAGGAGAACGAATGAAACTGTTAGCGACCCTGCCGTCGATCGTCCGTCAAGAAGTGATCTCCGACATTTTCTCGTGTCCGGAAATTTCCGGTTTTCGTTTTAACACCGGCGTGCACTCGCCTTTCTCGCCGCGAGAAACTTTGGAAAAAATGTTTTCACTGGCGGGAGAAAAAGCGGAAAGAATTTGGATTGATCTGGATGGCCGGCAGCTGCGCGTTAATAACTGGTCTTACCCCAAATTCGGCGGTAAGCTCAGCTTGAATCGCAGCGTCACCTTCAGCCGTCCGGCAGAAATAAATTTCCGCGGTGATGGCTGGTATGAACTGGCCGAATCCCGAGGAAGATCTATTTTTCTCAATTCACTCCCCCGCCACGCTCTCGGCGCCGGCCAAACGGCCAATATTTTCGCCGACCGTCTGGAAATTAAAGGACCATATCTGACCGGGCTTGACCGCCAATATCTGCGCGAAGCTCTCAAGCTTGGCGGCAAACTTTTTATGCTGTCATTCTTTGAGCGCGAATCAGATATTGCGGAAATAATGGAAATTGCCGGCGATAAAAAAATTTCACTGGCGCTGAAAATTGAAAATAACAATGGGTTATTGGCCGCCAGAAAACTAAGCTCGCTGAAAAATATCACTTTGGTGGCGGCGCGCGATGATTGGTATATCAACAGCCGCGACAGCGCCAACTTTCACAACGACCTGGCTGAATTAGTGCGGCTGGACAAAAAAGCTATCGTAGCCTCGCGAATATTTTCCAGTTTGGAAAAAGACGCGGAAGTTTCCGCCGCCGACTGGGAAGACCTGCAGCTCTTGGAAATGTTCGGTTATAAAAATTTCATGTTCTCCGACGGTCTTTGCAATTACAAATTCAAAGAAGCAATTTCCGCCTGGAGAAAATATCAAATGTTCCGAAAGGATTAATTATGAGCCAAGTTCGCTTAGTGATCGGCCTGGGATTCGGCGACGAAGGCAAAGGACAAACTGTCCACCGCCTCGCCGAACTGACAGGATCAAAATTAGTCGTCCGTTTCAATGGCGGATCACAAGCGGCTCATAATGTCATCGATAGCCGCGGTGTCCACCATAATTTCAGCCAATTCGGCTCCGGTTCGTTTTTCCCCGGGGTTGAAACTTATCTTTCCCGATTTATGCTGGTCAACCCGCTCAATATTTTAGCCGAGGCGGAAATCTTGGCTGAAAAAATCGGCGCTGATCCATTGTTGAGAATGATGATTGACGAAAGCTGTCCTATCATCACGCCATTGCAAGTCATCATTAATCAAATGAAAGAAACCGCCGACGATGCGCATCGCAAAAGCAGCTGAGGCAAAGGCATTGGCGAAACTGTTTCCGATCTTCAAAATCTAAAAGAGATGATGCTCTTCGCCGGCGATCTGAAAAATTTGGCGCTGACGCGGGAAAAAATAAAATTCCTGCAGCTGCGAAAATTTGATCTGGCCGAACAGCTCGTTGATGAAAATCCCTGTCGTCCGCAATTGCTAAAATATTTAAAGCGCTTGCAGCGGCCGAATTACGTTGAAAAACTGGCCCAGGCTTATCTTGATTTTGCGGCCAAAAGCGGAGTGCGAATTTTACCCGCCACCGCACTCGCAAAAATGCTCGTAAAAAATAATTCAATTTTTGAAGGGGCGCAAGGAGTGCTCTTGGATGCCGAATATGGTTTTTGGCCGCACGTTACGCCGACCAAAACCACTTTTGCCAATGCTTTAACTTTATTAGCCGAAGCGAATTTTACCGGCGAGATGGAAAAAATCGGCGTCATCAGAGCTTATGCCACACGGCACGGCAACGGACCGTTTCCCAGCCGTGATCTGAATTTGGAAAAAGCCATTCCCGATTGTCACAATGTTTTCAGCGAATGGCAAAGTGATTTCCGCATCGGCTGGTTTGACCTGCCGCTCGCCAAATACGCTTTGGGAGTTTGCGGCGGTGTTGATCAACTGGTTATCACTAACACTGATCGTTTGTTTAATAACGGTCCGGTCAAAGTGGTTGAAAAATATTCATTTTCACCGGCTGACAATTTGCTGGCTCGCGAATTTTTGCGAACCGACGGCAATCTGCGTTTTCGTTCTTTAGTCACTCGTGCTCACCAGCAGAACTTGGGAAATTTCCTTTCCCGATGTCGGCCCAATCTTAAAATCGTTGAACAAAACTTGGACCGAAAAAATTATCAGACTTATGTTCATTGGCTGGAAAAAAAACTAGGCATCAGTGCCCAGTTTGTTTCTCTCAGTCCCAATCACCAAACATTTAACTAACATTCCCCGGTCTGTCACAAGCCGGGGAATTTTTATTATAAACTATTTTTATGTTTGAAATTTCGGCAAAAAAACTCGACTGGCAAAAAGCTTGGTGGCCAGCTGACGATAACCGGAATCCCAAAACATACTCTCGCCGTCAACTTTATCGGCGTGCGCCGAATGCAATCCGCCGGCCGGCGGAAAAAATCGCTCATAGCCTTTATGCAACAGGCGATATTGCAAAATATCGCGTTCCATTTCTTCCAAATACAGACCGCGCGCCTCGCGATTCATTATTTTTTTATCGGTCTCGCGCAAATAGGGCGCTAATAATTTTTCTCTCAATTCGCTCATTGCCTGCTCATCGCCAACACCGGCGGCGCCGAAAAGCACGTGCGTCCAAAAGCTCTCGCCCATTTTTGTATCCCGTTCCGGCAAGTCGCGCACGCTCAACTCATTCCCTTTTTCTTCCAGCCAAAATTCCGCAATCTGGCCGCCAATCTTATCATGCGCAAAATTATTTTTTAATAATTCTTGTAATTTTTCTCTTTCGGCCAAAGCAATTCCCGGCCTCACAAAAACCGCCAAGTCAATATCGGCATCAGCTTCGCCATAACCCTTGAGCCTTGAACCGTAAACCATCGCTACCGGATAAATCAGCCGCGATAATTCCGGGTCTTTTTCACTTTTCGCGACCATCGCGCGAATCTCCGGCATTTCTTTAACCGCGGCTAAATTTTCCGACAGGCGTCCGGACAATTTCGGCTGGATTATATTCAAGTCCGCCAATTGCGCGTCGCTGACAATGCCAAAATTATTCAAGCGGCGAAAAGTTTTCGCCAGCGGATTTTTAATTTCCCGATCATCGCCGCGCCAAAGTTCCAATAAATTTTGTTCATATTTCGAATATAGGCTGCTGGCTTTTTCCGGCTCGGTCTCAGCCGCCGCTTCAATCGCCAAACGCGCTCCTTCCACAAATGCTTGTCGGCTTTCACCTGAACTTAAATATCCTTCGGGCGCAGACAAGGAATCGTCCAAAATCGCGGCGCTGATTTTTTCACCGGCAAGATCAATCGCCTCCTGTTTTTTCATTTCTTGCAGCCATTTTTTTCGCTTCTCACTGGAATCGCCGAAATCTTCTTGATCAATATTTTTAAATTTTTCACTAAGCTCGTTTTGAATATCGGCCGGCGTTATCGCTTCTGCCGCCTTTTTTTCTGCCAAATTTTCCGAATCAGCAATCACGGCCAGCGCTTCGCCAAGACTTTCTCGCAAAAGTTGGTCATCGGTTTCGGTAATTATATTATCAATATCTTCAACTTTCAACATTCCGCTCGCCACCAATTTCGGCGCCAGATGAGCCGCCTTGACCACACGCGGCAAATCACCGCTTCGCCGGCTTACTTCCAAAACATCGCCATCAACAAAATTCGCTCGCACATCCTGAATGTCCAGCAAATTGTGCCAGGCCGCCAAATAATTATTTTTAAAATCCCCAAGGGCTTGGCGCAAATTTTCTTCAGCCGGCTGCCAAGATTCATTCGGCAAAAATTCAAAAGGCAAATACAAAATTATGCGCTGATAGTCACGGCCTTGCTCAAGCATTTTATTCAAAGCTGAATACATCCGCGCTGCCTGTTCCTCGCTCAGGCGCCCGTTTTTAATCGCTTCAGAAAGATGAACATCCGGCCTTGGCAAACTATTAATAACAGCGTCCAGGCTGTCGCAAAGCTCGCGGCGCTGATCGATCTGCTCCAAAAACTTTTCATTACCGGCGATATTTTCCGGCCAAAATTTACGGGCCAAATCGCGGTCAAGAAAAGACTCCGCGGCCGGCTGGTCCAGGTGAGGCTCGGGCATTATTTCGCGCCGTTCGCTAAGTAATTCTGGGCTCATAAATATTATTGCTATTTATTATCTTACTAAAATATTTTAGCACGGAAAATCAATCCAATCAAAAGAATTTTACATTGATTAATTTCTTTTCATTAAAAGCGAATATCTCGGCCGGACGATGCGCATCCTTTGTTTTTTTACCGATTTTTTTGACCAGCCCCAAAGATAATATTTTCTTGCGGAAATTTCGCTTATCAATCTTTTTATCCAAAATAAGTTCATAAGCGTTTTGCAACTGGCTCAAAGTAAACTCATCGGGCAAGAGATTGCAGACGATATTGGTATAGCCGAGTTTGGCGCGCAGACGGCGCCAAGCGTAATCCAAAATTTTCTGATGGTCATAGGCCAGCGGCGGAATTTTTTTGATATCAAACCAAGCCACGTCCTGATAATCGGCGGTGGTTTTTAATTTTATGCCGGCGCTCGGGATCAGCGCGAAATACGCGACCGACACCACGCGGCCGAACGGATCGCGGTCAACCTCGCCGAAAGTATAAAGCTGTTCCAAAAATATATTTTTCACGCCGGTCTTGTCCTGCAAGTGGCGCTTGGCCGCGTCGTCAACCGATTCGCCGCCGCCAACCAAACCGCCGGGCATCGCCCAGTTTTTTTCATACGGCGATTTTTTCATCTTAATCAGTAATGTTTTTAATTTTCCCTCTTCAACCGTAAAAATCACCACATCAACGGCGATTACGGCATGCTCGTATTTTTTTAACGCATCATTCATAAAATATATAGTTAGTGTATTTATAACACTATAATAGCATAATATATGAAAAAGTCAAGGGGTGGATGATAAAAAAATAGAGGTGAAAACAATGCGTTTTGACCTCTATTAATAAATAATTCTCCTCTTGTTTTATGCGGGAAAAAATCCGGCATTCCAAAGCTTGCGACGCAAGTACGGAGGATCTTCCTTGGGAACAATCATGACATGTTCACCGCGGAAATAATCCGGAAGGTCTTCGTAACCATTAACGATTTTGGCGATGATTTCGTCGGTAACGCGACCGCTTCCTCTGACGAGGATTGTTGGCCATTTTCTGGCTGCTGATTTTTCGATTTCTTCCTTGGTAATTGTGCCTCCGTTCCAAGCGATTAAGCCGAGTCGTGAGAATTTGGCATAGTCGCGCCAATTTTCCATGATGCGGAGATAAATATCGACATCGCCGTTCCAGTCGAGCTTGCCATCCGGACCGTTTTGAACGATTAAGATTCCGCTCTGGGTCGGATTGGGAATTGTTCCCCACTCGTCGAGCACCAGCCGCAGATCTTTCTGCAAGGTGAGTAAGTCGACGCGCGGCAAAGTACCAAGCGCGATACAGCCGGGATTGGCCGCCGCAATTAACCCGGGAACATCTGTCACCATCGGATCAAGCTGGCCATTCTTGTCCACCTGCCTGGTGGCACCCGACCAAACGAGTCCTTGATAACCACTGAAAGCGGAAAGAAAGAAATCGATCATCTGCTTTTTGTCTTCCACTCCCATACCCTTGCATCCGCCGCCAAGCCTGATAGCCACTTTCATTTCGACATTCGTGCCCATCAAGGCGAAAGCAGCCGGTAAACCGTCGTTGGCATTCATAATGACCAGCGGAATCTTGCCGCCCTCAACCGAAACCGTGTACGGTGATGAATTTTGATCCATCAAGCACCTCCTGTAAAAAAGTTAAAGATTATTCGTTCACTGCCTTCTGGCTTTTAAACACTTGGAATTCTGATTTTAAAACATGGGTTGCAAACAAAACTTCTCTTATCGATTCAGCGTCTTTTTCTGCCACCAGCACATTTGGATATTTATCCAAAAATTTCCGGTTATTGGCATACTCATCGCTTTTCCGTCCCGATCCATTAATCAATAGAACTGGCCAGCCGCGTTCAGCTGTCGAAACTATTTCCGCCTCGGTAACTTTGCCGCCATTATAACTTACCAATAGCGACGAAAATTTGGCATAAGAAATCAGATCGGAAATTATCCGCTGGCATTCAAGGTATTCGACCTCCCATCCGCCAAATTTTAGGTGTGGTATAACACCAACCCCTTCATCGGCAGACTTCTGGACTACTACGCATTGCCCCTGGTCAGGATGCGCGATAGTAAAAAAATCATTTCCTGTTTCATCGGAAACAACCAAACCATGCTGGGAAATTTTCAATTCTTGAAAACGCGGGATAATTCCAAGGATGACTGACTTCGGACAATTGCGCTTAATCAAAGGCGGAATTTCCGTAATGCCGGGAACAACTTCGGTCGGATCAAACCTTTTTAGCATTCGCGATCCGCCAAAAAGAATGGCCCCCTCAAAACCGTCAAAGGCTTTAACGAAAATATCATACAGACCGATAGCGTCTTCTTTCGACATTGATCCGCAACCGCCGGTAAAACGGACGACAACCTTTCTTGACGCGCTGGTCAAAGATAATTCCGGCTTTGAAATCTGCTCTCCCCACTGTTTTATATACAGAGAGGGGGTTGAAAATATTTGATTTTTCAAGATTCACCTCTCTTTTTTAGGGTTTTTTAAAAGGACAGATAACGGTTTATCATAGCAAGTGTTGATATTTTTGTCAAGAACCATATAAAAAGCGTCAAAAAAAACCACCGCCGTGAAGCGGTGATTTTTATCTCTATATTAAAAAAGATATTAAGCTTTTCTAACTTGAGTGGCGGCCGGACCTTTAGGGGTCTCGCCGAGTTCGAAAGTGACGGCGTCACCTTCTCTCAATTCACTGAAATCGACGCCATCCAAATTGGAAGCGTGGAAGAACAGATCTTTGGAACCATCACTCGGGGTGATGAAACCAAAATTTCTGTCAGTCAACTTTTTGATTGATCCTTGCATGTAATGTAGAAATCTAGTTTGTAAATTTAGTTTTAGCGCCGGAAATTCGACTCAATTTCCGTAGAGTTTGCTTGCGCATTCCCTTCCCGCTATCTTCGAACTTCTGTTGAAATTCGGTCAGTTTTACCTAACAATATAAGTATAGCACAAGCCGTAAATCTTGTCAATGATTTTAACCAACTTTGTCAATATCCCCTTTTCACGCCCAATATTGGGCATTTTCAGCCACGTTGACTAACCCTAAAATATTGCGTATAATTTTATTAAATCCGAAAAGGGTTTTTATTTTTAGTTTTGATATTAAAAAAAATACAAAGCTAAAAGTATAGACAACTCGCACCTCGAACTTCGTAATTCGAAATTTGAAAAGGTCCCTTCGTCTATCGGTTAGGACACTAGGTTCTCATCCTAGTAAGAGGAGTTCGATTCTCCTAGGGACTACATATAAAAAATCACCGCATATTTTTGTGGTGATTTTTATTTTATAACATACCGTTTTAACTAGTTACCAGAACTTATTTTATTTATATTATCATTGGTAATTCCTAATCTCAGCCCCCTTAAAACATTTAGGGCGTTTGCCGGACTACCGAGAAAATATCTTTTACCATTAGCAGGATTAACATACCAAGCCTCGCCGCGATTCTGTGTCTGAATCAAAATTTTCCCTTTTTGCTTAGTGGCAAAAGCTGTGTTTATTTTTAATTTTCCCGAACCGTTAGGGGTATAGCCGTTCTGCAACTCTATTTTATCAGGATGTCCGTCCTTGTCGGAATCTTGAGTTGCATTCATAGCGCCCAAACTATCCAGAGCTACCGGAATTTTATTGATATCGGCATTAGTGATGCCGACTCCTCTGCCGATTATAACACTATTAATATTAGCGGAAGTCAAAGAATATTTTTTATAAGTTTTTGGATCAACATACCAAATCGCGCCGCCGGATTGCAATAAAATTTTTCCGCTAAATTTTTTGGATAAGTTAGCGTCGATATTAACAGGGACGAGACTTGTTAGTGGGGCGGCATTTATCGGCTTCACTACGACCTGAACTGGATTACTTGGCGTGCCATCACTTGGTACGCTTACCGTTCCATCGCCTTCAGTTTTAACCGGACCAGGTTGATAAGTATAGGTGCGAGTTGCTACAAACACATTATTATCCTCATTCGACTCCAGTATTTTATTGCCTTGGTCAATAAATATTTCAATTGTTCCATATGTAGACATCGAGGTGTTGATATATGTTGTATATTTATTGACGTAATCAGACACATGGACAGGGTCAACAAGAGAGCTAAGTCCATGCACAGTAACACCATTGAACGTGATATCAAGAGTTGGCGATTTCGTTGTAAGCTTCACAACCTTGTTCTTTTCTTCAATCATCACGGTAATCATCAGTGTACCGACAGGATATCCGTCCGTCCCATCACTATTGTATACTTTATAACTGCCATCGATAAATGCATAATCCGGCAGCGACGAATTAATAGTAGTAGGCGGGTTTGCCGTCGGATTCACTAGCAATTCTTTCGTGTTCTTATCCGTATCATTACAATAAGAATTAGCCAGCAAGTAATATTTTTTGGCGGGGTCGAAATTATAATAAAAAGGTATTTGTTTACTGCCTCCGGGACTGAGTGCCGCTGATTTAATAGGCTCCGAATCTGAGTCGCCAGGCTCGACCGCTGCTACCGCAAAAACTGTCTGATCAAAAATTATATTTCCGCTAGAATCATTCAACTTTATAGTTAGTCCTACATAACAATACGTTAGGGGCGACGTACCAACGTTGGTAGCAGTAACCATAACCGAATTAGATTGCTGTTTGATGTCGGTGACGGAAAAAGGATAACTAGGTGGCGGAGAAGGAGGTGCCGGCACTGGTGTTGGCGCTGGCGCTACAGTAAAGCTGTCGCT
>Ga0182021_10011677_pt1 | contig 10429 bp, 10 predicted proteins | sample 612E3MmetaG_FD_120493 | JGI IMG/M metagenome (GOLD analysis project Ga0182021, IMG submission 120493) | Permafrost microbial communities from Stordalen Mire, Sweden - 612E3M metaG (Illumina Assembly) | ecosystem: Environmental > Terrestrial > Soil > Wetlands > Permafrost | place: Sweden... | reverse complement strand
CCTGATTGAGGGGGTGCGCCAGTGTTTCGACCATCCTTCGGGCCGTTGCGTGCGGCAATTGTGTATCGCTGTCCAGGGTGATGATGAAGCGCACGTCCGCCAATTGATCCGGGTCACCCACATAGACTATGGGTGCGGCGCTTTCGGGCCGCGTACCATCGATCAGGCGGTTCAGTTCCTCCAGCTTGCCTCGTTTGCGCTCCCAACCGATGAATTTCTGCTCGGATTCGCTCCAGGTACGTTCGCGATGAAACAGGAAAAAACGGTCGCTGCCATGGCGCAGGTTGAGAGTGTCAATGCATGTGGTAACAGTCTTGAGCATTCGGCTGTCATCTTCACACGAAAACGCGCTTGAATCGGTGTAGTCCGTGAACAGGCTGAAGAGCAGATTATTTTCCTTGTTGGCCAGGTAGCGGATCTCAAGTTTCTCCACTTCGGCCCGGATCGTCTCCGCATCCACCAACATCATCGGCACAACCACCAGGGTGCGGAATGCATCGGGAATCCCCGAATCCTCGAAATCCATCTTAGGCAAAGGCCGAGGCGGCAGTAATCGCGTGAGCAGATAATTGACAACCTCGATCGCCAGTTGGCTGACCGGAACCAGCAGGAGCAAGAGCAGTCCGAGGCGGATAGCGGGTGATAGTCCGACTGGACCTGAGGCAGCGATCAGGGCAAAAAACAGGATTGAGAAACTGCCGATGCCGAAGGCATAGACAGCGGCGTGGTGACAATAAATCCATTGCAGGGTGCGGTACCGGAGTGCTTCACGGCAATCGAGCAGCCGGGCCAGATCAGCTCGTCCTTCCCCAACCAGCCAGGTGCCGACGTGGCTGCGCCGTTCATCGCTTGTTGCTTCACGCTGGGCCTGAGTCGCCAGTTTGATGACGCGCTCCGCGATTAGTTTTTCGCTCTTGGCGGAGCTTTGGGCGAGAGCTTCGATAGCCCGGCGGCAACGATCTCGGCTCGCAAAATCCATTTTCGGATAAATCCCGGATGGATCGCTACGCAGCATCTGCTCCACCCGGCTGAGTTGTTCGAAGATTTCCCGCCAGTCCAGCAGTGCCAACTGACGCAGGCTGGTAAAGGCATTGGCGCAGGACAACTGCTCCCTGGCCTGCCGGATCTGCTCACGCAGGCTGAGGTCGTTCAAAACGGTTTTGAGCGTGCGCTCAAGCCAGTTTTTGACAGGCGCCAACGCGGCGGCCTCGTCGTAGAGCAGGCCTACCAGTTGCGTAGCGAAATAAGGGCTGGGATTCAGTTCGGTTTTCGCAAGTTCCGCCAGGATAGCGAAGAGCTGGTTGGAATCGCGGCGATTGGCGGCGATCAGACGGTTCGCCCAGAAGTCGGCCAACTGACGCTCGCGCAGATTTGTCAAGGCGGTGACGGCCAGACTCTGGATGCTTTCGATCAGCGCGATGCGCAGCATCTGGGGAATCGCCCAGAGTTCACCGATCTTCAACGTGCGTACGGATTGGTAAGACTCGATATACACCAGGATATTTTCCCGGTCCAAGCGTAGTTCAGTATGGGAAGCAAGATTCTTGGCCAGACCATAGATACAGGGCAACCCAAGAAAGGGATCGGAGGCCAGTGTAGGCAACTGCCGGTAATAACGCCGGGGAAGATTCAGCAGGACATCGCGGGCGTTCGCCTCCAGGATGTACTCGTTATCCAGTATCCAATCGGCGGCCGGTGTTGCATTCTGTTCCAACTGGCTCGCCACAGTAAGATCCTCGCAAACCTGACGACTCCATTTGCGGGACAGTTTGAGGCGCTTGAGCAGTTCGATGCTGCGATTCGGCCTTGGAGCCACCAGTTGTTCCCTGGCGTGGCGCTGGGCATGTTCCCGAAGCTGTGCCAGGGAAAGCTTTACCTCGGAGCCACGCGCCTCTACCCGCCGCTCTCGTTTGGGATGCATGACGAATAGCGCCGGAGGGGTGTCTCCGCTTTCCCGCAGCAGGGCCACCGGATGCTGTAAAGATTCGACGGGTGCCTGAAGAATCAGGACGGTTTCCCCGGACACGAGCCAGCGGGCATGAGCACTCATGACCCCGGGCTCGACACCATACCGGGAGCGTCGCAGCCGCATGAGCTCTGCCAGGGCACCGATTACGGCACATGCCAGGATCAACGCCAGGGAATGGGAAATGTGCCAGATCAGGAGCGACTGTGACCAGTGCAGGAGCAGAGCGGCAATCCAGCCGATTCCCCCGAATAGACAGGCTGCCAGAGTTGCCCCGAGGACCCGGCGCCAGAAGAATGTATCTGTACTATGAACTTCTCCGTCCGAACCCATATGCAGCAGGGCAACGCGGTTATAGCCCTGCCGCGCCAGCTCCCGCAGGGCTTTGCGGGCTTCATCCTGTTTTGAGTAGTAACCGATTAGAGTGCCGACGTCCACTATGTGTCCTTTACTCGCTACGTGGTCTGAGCGTCCGGTCAGGGTGAAATATTTCACGTGACGGGAGGGTCCGGAATGGAACTGTTCGGACTGTTCCAGGGAGTGTTACAAATCAGGTGGATGGAGGTGATCAAGCCCTTATACAAGGATACAGTGCCGAATGCCGCGGAGAGAGGGTGTGATCAGTCATGGCGTCATCATGTCTCAAACCCTGCGAATTCCTTCCCGGCCGGTTCGTCCGGTCTGCGCCCGAGTTCCACAATGACCTGGGCACCAAGCAGGAGGATGACCGCAACGACCTCTATACTGATCAGGGCCACTACCGTTATGGCAATGGAACCGTAAATGACGTTTACCGCGGATACGGTCGCGTAATACCAGATCAGCACCCGGCGGGTAATCTCCCATAATACCGCTGCCGTTGTCCCGCCGATGAGCGCGTGACGAAAGCTGACCCGCATCACGGGCATCACCAGATAGATGGAGGAGAACATCAGCACCTCGCCAACTATCCCCAGGATATACAGTGTCACCCAGATGGCTACCCCAAGATTTAAACCCCAGCCGAGGATTGTCCAGTGGCGGTTGTCCAGTGTCTCGATGGCGCCTACAATAAGCGACACCAGTATGATGCCCAGTCCCATGGCAGCGATGTACGCATAGGGAATAATTGCGGAGATGAGATATTTACGCTGTCGAACCATGACCCTCTGATAAAAGATCACCGACATGGCGTTTTCCAGCATGGAAAAAGCCGTGGAACTGAAAAACAGCATGACGAGAAAGCCAATGATACCGACCACCTTACGGTGTTCAAGGAATGACTGGACCTGTTCGGTCAACGTGGCCGCATAGCCGGGGATCAGCATTTCCAGGTATCTTGAGAGGGTGAGAACCAGCTGCTGCTCTTCGATGAAATTGGTCAGCACAATCAGGGCGATGATTGAGAGCGGCACAATTGACAGCAGGGTATAGTAGGCGATTGCGCCGGACAGCAGCAACCCCTGGTTGCGCATGAATCCACGCACGACCCGCTGCGTGAAGCCGCAGAGACGAACCATCATCTGATATGCAGTTTGTCGTGTGCTCATGATTGGATAAGAGATTCCACAGGTCCGACAGGCGCCTGGCGGTTTACTGATCTTTCTTCAGGTCTTTCATTAATTGGCTGAGGAGACCGAGCTGTTCCTGTTGAATTGAAATAAGCTCTGTCCACTGCTGCTCCCTCAGTAAATCTATTTTCTCATGAAGCGCCATTATTTCAAGTTCTGCCTTCAAGTTGACCTCGTAATCATGCTCCGCACTCAAGCGATCCTTGTAGGCCTGGCGGTTTTGAGACATCAGTATTATCGGGGCCTGAATTGCGGCCAGCATGGATAAAAACAGATTCAGCAGGATGTACGGATAGGGATCGAATGCCTCGCTGCTGTACCGGATCAGAATATATGAATTCAGGCAGATCCAGATAACCATGACAGCAGCAAAGAGCGAGATAAAGGTCCAGAAACCGCCAAAGGAAGCGACTTTATCAGCCAGTCTCTGGCCAAAAGTCATTTGCTCGGAAAAGTCTTGAGTGACATTTCTCGCAATGGGGGTTCTCACGGCGAGATGATGGGCAACATGCTTTTCCTGCTTACTCAGTTGCTCATATTTAGTGCGGAAAAGCTTTTCTGAGATGTCGACTTCTTTCTGATTCATCGCGTCATCCTCTGGATTGTTGACTGGCAGGTCTATCAGCTGTCTGCTCTTCGCGATTGAAAGACCGGATCCCGTACCTTTTCCGTAAAATTCCGACCTGGAAAAGATCATTCAAAAAAAGGCACACCGAGATGCGCCCTTTTTCGCGTATCTGCAAAAAAACGATACGTCCCACGTCCTGCTGTGATGAAGGTTACCAAGCCGGCTATTGCATCTCCATGCCAGCGGCAGTGGTCATACAGTCTATGTGCACAAATTTATTTATCGATTCCCCTGTAAAGTCAGTACAAAAAGCGTTCAGATACTGGATGCCCGCTTGTGCCGACGTATGTTGGAACAAGGCCGGGCGACCAGTGATCGTCCCGAAATACTACTCATTAGCCCTTCTTCTATCGCTCCCGATACAGACACTCGTTTGTTTGGCTGCCCTTATCGGGTCTGTAGCTATGGTCACCCAGCCTGTGCAGCGTTTGAATTTAAAAATCCCTTTCGATTCAATCAGGTTGTTCAGTATAAAACCCTTTACAAAATCGTAACGGTTGTCGTTACGAAGGATTGGTATCAACATTTTTAACTTCCTTGCGTTATCAGATATACAGCTGCGAATCTCTGTTCCTGGAACCGGGCTACTCGATGGTCATCCGGTTTCTTATGCTCTTCACACCGTTTATGTCGGTAATAAGTTTGGTGACCAGGTCTTTTTCTGCTGCATTCCTGGCCGTGCCACCCACCGTGACCACGCCGCGCTTTGTCTTGACCGTGGTATTGAGGGCACTCGTCGAACGATGGTTCAGCAACGACACCTTGACCTGGGCGCTGATGGAAGCGTCATCGATCTTTTCACCCACAGTCCGGGGTGCCCTTTTCGAGTTTGTAGACACGGTCATCTCATTTTTGACGTCTTTGATCCCTTCCACATCCTTGGCGTATTCAGTCGTCAGTTCCTTTTGTGACTGGCTGGCCGCAACGCCTCGCAGGGTCACGATGCCGTCTTTGACATCAACCTCGGTTGTTGCGCTGCTGACGTTACGATGAAAGAGGATCGCGACCTTCACTTTATCTCGAAGCCACGCATCCGAGTTGGCGGTGGGAGCGGCGCCTTTGACTTCCAGCCTGTTGTCGACACTCGTGACGCCGGGAAGGTCTGCAACGGTCTCCTGGGCCAATGATTTATGGAAGTTTTCGGAGACGATCCCCGTCAAGGTGACGGCGCCGTTCCTGGACTGGATATTGATATCATCAGCCTGAAGGTAGGTCTTGAATACATACGACTGCTTGGCAGATGATTCAATGCGGCTGTCCATATTCGCTGCATGCACAGGCACGCTGAACGCCAGAAGAGCCATGGCTGTCGCCATAATGGAAATAGAATATAGTGCTTTCATTGCACGTTCTCCGTTTATTGATTGGGATCGTTATGTTACTTCATCATCCGCTTGGCCGGTTTTTTCTCACCCATCTTCATGGACATCATCTTCTTCATGCTCTTAAACTGATCGTCAGTCAACATAGTCCGCATTTCTTTCATAGCCTTTAACATATCCAGATGATGGGCAGTTTTTATCCCGGCAATTTTTTTAACTGCGGAGTTGGCCATCTCCAGGTCAAAATCCTTCACTTCCATGATTTCCATGAGTTCGATCTCTGCAATCTTCAGGTCAGCTTTGAAGCGGGCCTGTTTTTTCTGCATGCCGCGATGCAAAGGCTTCATTTTCGCCAGCTGGTCATCGCTAAGCCCCATCTTGTCTGCATGTTCGAGGCATGAGCCCATCATTTCGTCCATCTTGTCCATATTGCCCATTTCCATCATCTGTCCCTGTCCCTGCCCATGTTCCATCATGGGCATGTCCTTCATCTGTGAAAATGCGGGAACCGGAGCGCTGAACGCCAGCAGAGCCACTGCGGCCGCCGTTATGGTTACGGATTGAATAGCTTTCATGTCATGTTCTCCTTTTATTGTTGTGTGTTGTGACGTGATCTCTGTTATTCAGAGCCCTGATGTCTTTCGAAGGCCTGATTAGTGCGTATCATGCACAGAGAGCAGCCGGGGGTCAAAGGCACGCCGGTGCATGATACGCAGCGTTGACGCTACTTCCCCAAAACCTTCTCGACCTGTCCGATCTTTCCCTGAACCTTGCCGGCTATCTTTTCACCGGTACCTTCACCTTCCAGCTTGGGATTATCGCTGAGTTTACCGGCGATCTCCTTGATGGTTCCCTTCACTTCGTGAAACTTGCCTTCGGCCTGATCCTTCGTACTGGTTTTCATGGTAGTCCTCCTTTAGTAAGTTAGTTGCTGAGGATCTCTCAGAACCTGAATCCGAGATTGGCAGTCGTAATAAATCCGTCCAGCTTGATATGATCGCCGCCGAAGGAAGGCTCGGCCCAGAGGTATTTCCCTTCGAGACCTGCGAACATGCTCTTTGTAAAATTGATGTTGAAGCCGGCGCCGGCGTGAAATCCATAGGTGACTTCAGTGGAACCATGAAAATTACTGTTATTTCCATCCACGTCTAAATCGGTGATATAGGCCCCGATTCCGGCCAGACCGTAGGGCTCGAAGATCCCGAGCGGAAGTAACACCTTAGCGGTTGCGATCAGCGGTACGACTCTCAGCTTGGATTCGCCGGGACCTGCCGCCGGGTGACCCTTGCTTTCAAAGTAGCCGCCACCCAGTTCCAGGGCAAGCATGGGGAGGAAGTAATGGCCGACTGCAACCTCACCGGCGAAACCGGTCTTGCTGTCCAAGTGGGTCCTGTTGCCTCCGTTGAAATTATCAAGATCGAAAGACATGCTGGGTGAATAGATGCCCCCCTTGAGAACAATGTAATTCGACGGGGTATCCTGAGAAGATGCCGATGCTGTATTACTGGTTGAATCTGTTGGATCAGCCGCATGGGAAACCATGGGGGTGATGCCTATCAATGCTGCGGTGAAAACTGCTGCTAAAGCTGACAGAGTACAGGTGGATTTCATAAAGTTCTCCTTTTTTTTGACGATAAATTTTTTGCTGCCGAATCGTTCCGTTTTTTGGAATTTCCTTTGCTGCCCTTCCTCTTCCATCGCTTACCTCCTTTCGAATATAGACGACTCTACATTCAGCACAGTTGAAAACACGACAGTGCCCGCATTCTGCCAAGAAGATACTTCGCAACTAACGTGCCAGTGAATACCTGCGGAAACTGAATTTGCAAGGGTCTGATTGTACGGAGGAAAATGGAAATTTAGGGGTGCGGGGCGAAAGGAAAACCGTCAACGGAATCCGTCATGCGCAACATTACTGCCATATTTGACGGGCCGCGTTGAGGCTGACATGTCTATAGGTCGGCTCTGCCTGTCAATCATTGACGGAGGTCCCTCATCCCCGCCTCCGGGCGTGAAGGGTGCCTGGGTTGGGGCCCAGGAGTACCGCTTCCCGTTTTCCCCGGTAAAGGATAATCATCTTACGGGATGAGTTGTAATATCATTATACTGGAATCCTGGAGGGGGCCCAGCGGGTTATTCGTTTCGTGATCCTCAATGATCTTCGGGTCGCCATTCCAGAACTTATCTACGACGACATCGTTGATGACTAGGAAGAGTGCCTTGAACCGCCACCCCGCCCCCTTGGCTTTCCTCTTGAAGTTGAAGATGTCGAGCCAGAAATTCCCCAGACGCTCGGTTATCATGACCTTCGGCTCGACTTGGTAACCCTGGCAGTGTTCCCTGACCTTGATGCAGCGTGCCAATCCCTCGCTGAGGTCCTCGTATCTGATGTTCTGCGTGGTTGCGGCGATATCTATATAGTTCAAAATCTTGACGTTGGGTGTGGAGTAGATGTCAAAGCCAATTTTCTTGAGCTGATGGACGGTGGTTTCGTTGCGGGAGACTTTTTCATAGGCCGACTGGACTTCTGGAAAACTGCCCCAAGGAGCCAAGACGAGTTCCTTTGAGCTGGGGAGAAGGGCTGCGCAGCCGTTCAGCATGAAAAGTATAAACGTTCCCGCTAGGAAGATGATTGCAATTTTCATGGGTGGTTTTCCTCTGCTATTGAAGAATTAAACCCCGGATGAAAATAATAGTATAAAAATACTAGAATGCAACTGGCTCTGAATAATCAACGGCTGCCCGAACTATCTATCGGTACTTATATCCTATGTATCCTGAAAGCAGTGCTCTTTTCCGGCACCAATTGGTTGCCTGCCCGAATAGCCAGCAGACCACGGGTCGTAACGTCGGCCAGACCCGGCCTGGTTTTCTGTCAATATGGACCGCAAGGAGACTCTTGTGCAGAAACCGTTTACCTAAAACCGGTAACCGATGCCGCCGAGGAATATGTCCGTGTCGCGGTCGTAGGTGGTAATAATCCGGTCCCAGGTTGCACGTATGAGCACGTTTTTACTGATTCGGTAGCTGCCGGTCGTCGAGAAGATTATGGGCACTCGCACCGTCCTGGTGTCGAGGCGGCGATCAACGGCAAAATATGGGCCGGCGCCGATGCCCAGGGTAAAACGGTCATCCAGAAAAGGTTTTGCCAGCCAGAGCTGGGTGGTCAGGCCGTATCGGTCGATCAAGGAACTTCTACCCTCGTACAAGGCCCCCGCGGTCCATTCCAGATATTTCCAGAGCCCGCGCCGGTATTCGAGGGCGATGGCGGCCGAATGCCCGTCACCCGGAATGTTCACCACCGTTTCTCCGCCAAACGCCGTCAGTTCGTTGTCGGTGGCTCTTTCTTCGTCCAGGCGGGTCCCTTTCACGTCAGGCCCCATTGAAGGTGGCGCATCGAGCTGGTAACCGATGCCGGCCAGAGCCGACAGGGTGTTGAAACTGTTGCCGCCTCTGACCCAGTAGCCTTGCAGTTGGTAAAACAAGCGGCTCTTGGTATACCAGGTTGCCGCCACGTTGGCCATGGTCCCCCAGCCGTGCAGGTCCCGGGAGGGGCCTCCGTTGACCGGGCTTTGGGTGTCATAATAGAACAGGCCGCCGACGCCGACGCCCAGCGAAAGCTGCCGGTCGAGCAGATTGGTTCGGGCCCAGAGATTGGCGGCATTGCCGTCACGGTGATGCGAGATAAAGTGCCCCTGGTTCAGGTACGAAAGGGAGTAGGCGAAATGATCGCCAAGCCCCTCCATGTACTGGACCTGCCAGGCGTATGTCCTCTCAACCGGTTTATCTGTCCACCCGTAACCGCCGAGCAAGCTGATTTCCCCGGCAAAAGCCGGGGAAGCCAGGAGAGTGAACATAACCGCCAACAGGATATATCGCATGTATGGAACCTCCTCATTCAACATTCGCTGAGAGCAAGACAACGGCCAAGTTCCGCCAAAAAGTTGAACAGCAACAAGCATGCCAGAGTTGGCCTGCTGGATGCCGAGAGTGCAAGATGCTGATTGTATGGGTGAAAGGGGAATAAAACGTGCGGGGGGAGGGGAGGGTCTTCTGCAAAATCCATCATTCTCAACATTACTGCCATATATGACGGCAGCATGGATGGCAAACATTGGCACATTACTTCGTAGACACTTGCCTAGCTAGTTTCCGTTCATGCTTCGCACTCTTGTCTGTCAAAAACGCGCTCCAGCCGGTAATAGCCGTGGTAATTCCAGAAGCGGCGGATACAAGAATACCGTCTCTGAGAATCCGGTGGCCTTGATGCATCGATTTTTCGTAACTGTCATTCAGCGTTTGAAGCTGCCTTGGGTTGCTTTCACATGCTGTCCAGACTCTGCCCTTAGGTTGTATCCTGAATACCGGGAATTCCGTGAGAGCGGCATGGCGTCCAGGATCGCAGTCAGGTACAGTGATTCGAGATCGTTTCGTGTGCTTGCAATGATCTTTCCATTAATTCCTGGCAGATAGATGCCGCCATAGAGTGAGTTAGCCCTGCTGAATTGTTTGTACGCTGCGGCCCGGTTGTCGCGGGACAACAGCCTGAGCCCTTCTACGGCAGTGCTGTGAAACTCGTAGGCATCCACATGGATGCGCTCCTGGTCGATTCTTATACCATCCTGTCCTGTAATGAGAGGGTTGAAACCCAGTTCCCTGATCAGGAAACTCTTGAGATGCCGGGAAAAGATCTCTTCCAGCCGGCGCCGGCTGGCCCGTGAATCTGGTACACCCCACATGGAGCGGCAGATCCGGTCCCAGGTTACGTGCAGGTCCAGCGGTGAAAGCAGCGAGCAGAAAAGCACTTTAAGCGTTTCGTCCGGCCAGTCTGTAGCAACATGTTTTCCATTAACTAAAATGCTGAAGCGGCCCAGGGTCTCGATTTCCAGCGGGCTGTCAGGAATATTCATGCGACTCTCCCTGAAAAGATAATCGCTCGGATTTGGCAGATATCACAATAGTG
>Ga0182021_10011676_pt1 | contig 10429 bp, 8 predicted proteins | sample 612E3MmetaG_FD_120493 | JGI IMG/M metagenome (GOLD analysis project Ga0182021, IMG submission 120493) | Permafrost microbial communities from Stordalen Mire, Sweden - 612E3M metaG (Illumina Assembly) | ecosystem: Environmental > Terrestrial > Soil > Wetlands > Permafrost | place: Sweden... | reverse complement strand
GGGGTCCTGCGCCAGTACGATGCCGCCGTTGGCGCCGATGCTCTTCACCCCCAGGGCGCCGTCGGAGCCGCTGCCGGAGAGAATGATGCCTATCGCGCGTTCGTGCTGGTCCTCGCCTAGGGAGGCGAAGAAGTGGTCGATCGGCAGGCGCGGGCCATGCCGCTGCATCGGCGGCGCGAGCCTAAGCACGCCCTGATGGATCGAAGGATAGGTGTTGGGCGGCACGGTGTACACGTGGTCCGGCTCGACGCGCATGCCGTCGGCGGCCTCCACCACCGGCATCTTGGTGCGCTTGCCGAAAAGTTCCGCGGCTAGGCTCTTCTGCGTCGGGTGCAGATGCTGGATGACGACGAACGCAATGCCGCTGTCGGCAGGCATGGTGTCAAAGAAAGAGCGGATCACCTCGAAGCCGCCGGCGGAGGCGCCGATCGCCGCGACGCAACGGGCCGGTGGCGCAGTACCCGCTGCGGCCGCGTGAGCTGCAGCGCGGGTGCCGCCGGAGCGTGGCGCCGCTTTCGCCGCCAGACGCGGCTTGGGGCGCTTGCTCTGCTTGGCTGCGACGGTCTTTTCCTTAGGCGGCGCTACTGGTCTGGCCATCGCCGATCTCTGGTGTACGTGCAGCCGATTCCGTTGTGTCGGTGTTACAGCAGCTTGCAGGCCACGTCGAATGCGAGCCGCGGGCTGCGCTGCATCACCTTCGACACGTCGCCATAACCGAGGTTGCAGAGGAAATTCGACTTGATGCCGGTGCCGCCGAAAAACTCGGCATCGACCTTGGCGTTGTTGAAGCCGGACATCGGACCGCAGTCGAGACCGATGGAGCGGGCGGCGAGGATGAAATAGCCGCCCTGCATCGAGCCGTTGCGGAATGCTGTCGTCTCGGCGTGCGCCTTTTTCTCGTCGCCGGCGAATATGCCGCGCGCGTTCTGGTTGTGCGGAAACTGCTGCGGCAGATGTTCATAAAATTGGGTGTCGTAGGCGATGACGGCGGTGACCGGCGCTGCCATGGTCTTATCCACATTGCCGGGGTTGAGCGCGGGCTTCAACCGCTCCTTGGCTTCGCGGCTGCGCAGGAACAGGATGCGCGCCGGCTGGGTGTTCATGGTGGTGGGTGCCCATCTCATCAGTTCATAGAGCTCGCGCAATTGATCGTCGCTGACCGGTTTGGCCTGCCATCCGTTCTGGCTGCGGGCATTGCGGAATATGAGGTCCATGTCGTCGCTGCTGAGCATCATGATCGGTGCGTTCCATCGAGTAAAAGAACCGATTATAGGCGAATGTCGCGAGGAAACCGGGTGCGCTGACTGGGACGGCGGTTCGAGGCGCGCATCCGCGTCTGAAGTGGGAGACGGCTGCGCCCGTGCCGTGACCCGCCCAGTGGGAAAAGTTGGACCGCCAAGCCCGAGTTTGTTGATATTTTACTTTCGATGTATATTTTATCTAATTGTTTTTTAATGATTTTATCTTTTCAAAATTCCTTGATGCAATCGCTTTTAAGTCTTTGTCCCAATTGGAGAAATCTTTAATTCAGTGCTTGACCGGAACAATTAACTCCTCTAAAGTGGGAAATAGTAGTTTTTAGTGGGAAATTATGGGATTTTCCGCTTTGGCTTCCAATACCAAAAAGAAGGGGAGACGATGTTTCAGGGTGCTGCAGCCTTAAGCCTCGATGCCAAGGGACGCCTGACCGTTCCCTCGCGCCATCGCGACGCGCTGCAGGCGACATCTTCCCCCGCTGCCTCCAGTCTCGTGCTCACCGCGCATCCGGACGGCTGCCTGCTGCTCTACCCCGCAGGCGCCTGGGAACCGATCCGCACCCGTGTCATGGGCTTTCCCGCGCTCGACCCGCGCTTCTCCGTTTGGAAACGCTTGCTCGTCGGCTTCGCCGAGGAAGTCGAAATCGACGCCGCCTGGCGCGTGCTGATCTCGCCCGAATTGCGCAAGTTCGCCACGCTGGAGAAACAGGTGATGCTGGTCGGGCAGGGCAGCCATTTCGAAGTCTGGAACCAGGACATCTGGGAAAAACAATTGCGGCAGCTGACGGCGCAGACCCAATTGCCGCCGGGGATGGAAGATTTTGCTCTGTGACCGCCCTTGGTGCTGAGGACGCGCGCCCCGTGTCGGCGCAAGACTCGCACAGGACGGTGTTGCTCGAGGAGGCGGTCGATGCTTTGGCAATACGTCCGGATGGCGCGTACGTCGATGCAACCTTTGGACGCGGCGGACACAGCCGCCTGATCCTCGACCGGCTGGGTCCGCTCGGGCGCCTGATTGCGCTCGACAAGGACCCGGAGGCGGTCGCGGCTGGAAAAAGAATAAGCGACGCTCGCTTCTGCGTGGTGCACGCGAGTTTCGCCGAACTGGCCGGAGTGCTCGAGCGCCTCGGCCTGGAGGGTGTGGATGGGGTGCTGCTCGACCTGGGCGTGTCTTCGCCGCAGCTCGACGACGCCGCGCGCGGCTTCAGTTTTCGCCGCGACGGCCCGCTCGACATGCGCATGGACACGAGCCGGGGGCAAACCGCCGCACAGTGGCTGGAGACGGCCAGTGAAGCCGAGATCAGGGAGGTGATCCGCGACTATGGTGAAGAACGGTTTGCTAAACAGATTGCAAAGGCGATTGTTGCTGCTCGGCAAAGAGGGCCTGTTGTCACCACAGGGCAACTTGCCGATATCGTGGGTGCGGCCGTCCGCACGCGGGAAAAAGGCAAGGACCCGGCGACGCGCACCTTCCAGGCTGTACGGATTTACCTCAATCAGGAGCTTGCGCACTTGTCGTTAGCCCTGCCGCAAATCCTCGACCTGCTGACGCCGGGCGCGCGCCTCGCGGTGATCAGTTTCCACTCGCTCGAGGACCGCATCGTAAAGCGCTTCATGCGCGACGCCGCGCGCGCCGATGTGCCGATACGCCTGCCGTTGCGAGCGCGCGAATTGCCGCAGCCCAGGCTGCGCCTGATCGGCAAGCCGGCGCGCCCGTCGGCGGAGGAAATCGTGGCCAACCCGCGCGCGCGCAGCGCCACCCTGCGCGTCGCCGAACGCACCGGGGCCTGAATTGGCGCGGATCAACCTCATCCTGCTCCTGCTGCTCACCGCCTGCGCGCTTGGGCTCGTGACTTCGCAGCACAAGGCAAGAAAGCTGTTTTCCGAACTGGAGCGCGAGCAGGAACGCGCCAAGCAACTCGACGTGGAGTGGGGGCAACTGCAACTGGAGCAGAGCACCTGGGCGATGCATGCGCGGGTGGAGAAGATCGCGCGCGAGCGCCTGCGCATGAGCGTGCCCGATGCGAGGCGCACCCAGGTGGTGATGCCCGCGGCGGAAGCTAAGGAAAAAGCGGAGGCCATGCGATGAATTACGCCGCCAGCCCGGTGCTGGTGCTGCGCCTGCCGCTATGGCGCTCGCGCCTGCTGCTCACGCTCATCGCCGGCGGCTTTCTCGTGCTCGCCGGCCGCGCCGTGTACCTGCAGGGCCTGAACAACGATTTCCTGCAACAGAAGGGCGAGTCGCGCTACAGCCGCGTGCTGGAGATCAGCGCCAACCGCGGCAGGATCACCGATCGCCATGGCGAAGCGCTCGCGATCAGCACGCCGGTCAAATCGGTGTGGGCGATTCCGGAGGAGGTGCAATATTCGTCGCAGCAGCGCGCCAAACTCGCCGCGCTGCTGGAAATGCCGCCACAGGAAATCGACAAACGGCTGAACGAGTCGACCTCCTTCGCCTACCTCAAGCGCCAGATCCCGCCGGAAGTCGCCGAGCGCGTGAACGAACTGCGCATCGCGGGCCTGTTCCAGAACCGTGAATACCGCCGCTATTACCCCGGCGGCGAGGTGATGGCGCAGGTGCTCGGCTTCACCGGGGCGAACGATACCGGCCAGGAAGGCATCGAACTCGCCTTCCAGGCGACGCTCGCGGGCAAGTCGGGCAGCCGGCGCGTGATCAAGGACCGCATGGGGCAGATCGTCGAGGACATGGAATCGATCCGCGAAGCGCAAAACGGCCAGGACCTGGCGCTGGCGCTGGACGCGAAGTTGCAGAACCTCGCCTACTCGCAGCTGAAGCTCGCCGTCGACAGCAACAAAGCCAAGGCGGGCGCGATCGTGGTGCTCGACGCCAAGAGCGGCGAGGTGCTGGCGCTCGCCAACCTGCCCACCTACAACCCCAACAACCGCAGCCGCCTGTCGGGCGCGCAATTGCGCAACCGCGTCATCACCGACACTTTCGAACCGGGGTCCACGCTCAAACCTTTCACGGTGGCTCTCGCCATCGAGCAGGGAAAGGTCACTCCTCAGACCATGGTTGCGACGGCTTCCGGCAGTCTGAGCATCGGCAAAGCGACGATCCACGACGCTCATACCTTTGGCGACATGACCGTGGCGCAGGTGATCCAGCGCTCGAGCAACGTCGGCGCGGCGAAAATCGCCCTCAGCCTGCCGGCCGAGGCCATGTGGGGCATGTTCGACAAAGTCGGATTCGGCACCGCGCCGCGCCTGGGCTTTCCGGGCGAGGCCAACGGCAAGCTGCGAGCCTACAAGAGCTGGCGTCCGATCGAACAGGCCACCATGGCCTACGGCCACGGCATTTCGGTGTCGCTGATGCAACTGGCGCGCGCCTACACCATTTTTGCCCGCGACGGCGAGTTGATGCCGCTGTCGCTGTTGCGGGTCGATGCCCCGCTCACCGGCCGGCAGGTGATCTCTCCGGACACCGCGCACAAGCTGCGGGCCATGCTGGAAATGGCCGTGGATGTCGGCGGCACGGCGCCCAAGGCCCGGGTGATGGGCTATCGGGTGGCCGGCAAAACCGGAACCGCGCACAAGGAAGAAAACGGCGGCTACGCGGCGCACAAGTATGTGTCTTCCTTTGTCGGCCTCGCGCCGGTGTCCGATCCAAGGCTGGTGATTGCGGTGATGCTGGATGAGCCTTCCGCCGGCCAGTACTACGGCGGGGCGGTGGCCGCGCCGGTGTTCTCCGCGGTGATGGGCGGGGCGCTGCGCATACTGGGTGTGCCGCCGGATGCGCCGCTCAAGCCGCTGGAACTGCCGCCCGACGGTTCCGAAATCAGGGAAGACGTATGAGCAGGGCGGCGACAGACCTGCTGAACCGCCTGCAGCAGCAGGGGGCCAGGATCGACGGCCTCAGCGCCGACAGCCGCTCCTTGCGCCCGGGCGACGCCTTCGTCGCCTATCCGGGTGCAAGCGCCGACGGCAGACGCTACATCGCGGATGCCGTCGCCGGCGGCGCGGCTGCGGTGTTGTGGGAACGCGAAGGTTTTTCCTGGGACGAATCCTGGCGCCTGCCCAATGTAGCCGTGGATGGCCTGCGCGCCCTCGCCGGTGAACTCGCGCACGAGGTCTACGGCCGACCTTCCGAAAAGCTGTGGCTGGCGGGCGTCACCGGCACAAACGGCAAGACGTCCTGCAGCCATTGGATCGCGCAGGCGCTCAATTCCCTGGGGCGCAACACCGGCGTGATCGGCACGCTCGGCAGCGGCTTCCCGCCTGCGCCAGGGGGTGAACCGGCGGCGGGTTTTGCGCCGTCGGTGAATACCACGCCGGACGCGATCGAACTGCATCGGCGGTTGGCCGAGTTCCTCCGCGCCGGTGCGCAGGGCGTGGCCATGGAAGTCTCCTCGATCGGCCTGGATCAGAACCGGGTGGCGGGTGCGCAGTTCGATGTGGCGCTGCTCACCAATCTTTCGCGCGATCACCTGGATTATCACGGCGACATGGAGCGCTACGCCGCGGCCAAGGCGAAGTTGTTCGATACGCCGGGGCTTGCCGGCGCCGTGCTCAACATGGACGACGTTCTCGGCGTGCGCATCGCGCAAAAACTAAAACTCGCCGGCAGCAAAGTCGCGTGCGCCGGCTACAGCGCCCATGCCGGAGTCGCCAGCGCCGCGGGCCTTGAATTCTTCCTCGAGGCCGAGAACGTCCGCCTGACCCGCGAGGGGCTCGCCTTCGGCCTGGTGAGTTCCTGGGGCCGCGCCGAGGTGACGAGCCAACTGCTCGGGCGCTACAACGTGGCCAACCTGCTCGGGGTCCTGGGCGTGCTGCTCGGCGCCGGTGTGGCGCTTGCGCCGGCAATTGTTGCGCTCGCGGCGCTCACCCCCCCGGCCGGGCGCATGCAGCGGCTGGGTGGCGCGGGCAAGCCGCTCGCGGTGGTGGACTACGCGCACAGCCCGGACGCACTGGAGGAGGCGCTGATCGGCCTGCACCCGCTGAGGAACCCGCACGGTGGCCGGCTGATCTGCGTCTTCGGCTGCGGCGGCGATCGCGATCGCGGCAAGCGCGCCCTGATGGGGGCGATCGCGGCGCGCAACGCCGACCAGGTGGTGCTGACCAGCGACAATCCGCGCAGCGAAGACCCGCTGGAAATCATTACCGAAATATTGGAAGGCGTGCTGGGCGAGGCCGGATCGGGGCACGCGCCGCTGATCATCGCGGACCGGCGTGAGGCGATCGCGATGGCAATCGCGGGTGCGGCTGCGGGCGATGTCGTGCTGATAGCCGGCAAGGGCCACGAGGATTACCAGGAGAACGCGGGCCGGCGCGTTCCATTCCTCGACGCGGCAGTGGCGGCGGAGGCGCTCGCGGCATGGAACCGATGATGGATCTGCGCGAAGCGGCGCAGGGCGCCGGCGGCGAGGCGAGGGGCGCCAACGCGCGTTTTGCCGCGGTGTCGAGCGACACGCGCACCATCGGCGACGGCGCGCTGTTCGTGGCCTTGCGCGGCGAGCGCTATGACGGCCACGAGTACATAGCCGCGGCGCGCGCGCGCGGCGCAGTGGCCGCCATGGTCGACCGGCGCGCACGATCTTCCGGCGGGGAATCGCCGCTGCCGCTGCTGGTCGTGGACGATACGCGGCTCGGTCTGGGCAGGCTCGCCGCCTACTGGCGCCGGAAATTCAGACTGCCGCTGATCGCGGTGGCCGGTTCGAACGGCAAGACCACGGTGAAGGAGATGATCGCCTCTATCCTCGCCGAACACGCGGGTGCCGGACGCTCCTACGCCACGCCGGGCAATCTGAACAACGACATCGGCTTGCCGCTGACGCTGCTCGGCCTGCGCGCCGAACACAGCTGCGCGGTGGTGGAGATCGGGATGAATCACGCGGGCGAAACCGCCTATCTCGCCGGGATTGCGCAGCCGACCGTGGCGGTGGTGAACAATGCCCAACGCGAGCACCAGGAATTCATGCAAAGCGTGGCGGACGTAGCGCATGAGCACGGCGCCGTGTTCGCGGCCCTGCCCGCGGACGGCGTGGCGGTGATCAATGCCGACGACGACTATGCCGACTACTGGCGCGGCGCGAGCGCGCCGCGGCGCGTGCTGGACTTCGGTCTCGAGCGGCCCGCAGCCGTGGGCGGACGTTTCGAACTGCGCGATTTTGGCAGCGAAATCGTACTGCGCGCCCCCGCGGGGGAGGCGCCGGTCAGTTTGCGCGCGGCCGGCGTGCACAACGTGCGCAATGCCCTGGCGGCGGCGGCCGCCGCAGCGGCGGCCGGCGTCGGCCTGGCCGCGATTGCGCGCGGGCTCGCCGCTTTCGAACCGGTGCAGGGGCGGCTGCAGAAGCGGGCCGGCAAGGGCGGGGCCATCGTCCTCGACGATACCTACAACGCGAATCCGGATTCGGTCATCGCCGCGATCGAGGTGCTCGCGCGGGCCGCGGGCACGAAATTCCTGGTGCTGGGCGACATGGGCGAAGTCGGCGCGCACGGCGCGGCCTTCCACGCCGAGATCGGCCGCTACGCCCGCGCCGCCGGGATCGACCGCCTGTACCTCCTCGGCGAGCTCTGCGCGCACGCGGCCGCGTCGTTCGGCGAGGGCGCCGGGCACTACGGCGACATCGACGCGCTGCTTGCGGCGCTGGAGCCCCGCCTCGGTGCCGGCGCGACCGTGCTCGTCAAGGGTTCGCGCTTCATGCGCATGGAGCGGGTGGTGCAGGCGCTCACGGGCGCACGGGCGGGAGGGCACTGAATGCTGCTGGAACTCGCCCAGTACCTGGCCAAGGACATCCGCGCCTTCAATGTGTTCGGCTACATCACGCTGCGCGCGGTGCTCGCCTGCCTCACGGCGCTGGCGATATCGTTCATCACCGGTCCGCTGGTAATCCGCAAGCTGACCGCCTACAAGATCGGCCAGTCGGTGCGCGATGACGGGCCGCAGTCACACCTGACCAAGGCGGGGACGCCCACCATGGGCGGCGCGTTAATCCTGGTCTCGATCGGCATCACCACGCTCCTGTGGGGCGATCTCTCCAACCGCTTTCTCTGGGCGGTGCTGGTGGTGACGCTGGGCTTCGGCGCGATCGGCTGGATCGACGACTTCCGCAAGGTGGTGGAGCGCAATCCCAAAGGGCTGTCGGCGCGGACCAAGCTGTTCTGGCAGTCGGTGATCGGCCTCACCGCGGCCGTGTATCTTGCTTTCGCCGTGTCCTCGCCGAGCAGCGCCAAGATCTTCGACCTGTTCTGGGCGTGGGTCGGCAGCGGCCTGTCGATGACGCTGCCTCCGAAGGCCGACCTGATCCTGCCGTTTTTCAAGAACATCGCCTATCCGCTTGGGGTATGGGGATTCATCGTGCTCACCTACTTCGTCATCGTCGGCACCAGCAACGCGGTCAACCTCACCGACGGTCTGGATGGCCTGGCGATCATGCCCGCGGTGATGATCGCCGGGGCGCTGGGCATTTTTGCCTATGTAGCCGGCAACACGGTGTATTCGAAATATTTGCTGCTGCCCTATATCCCGGGCGCGGGCGAACTGACTGTGTTCTGCGGCGCGCTTGCCGGCGCGGGCTTGGGTTTTCTCTGGTTCAACGCCTACCCGGCCGAAGTGTTCATGGGCGACGTGGGCGCGCTTGCCATCGGCGCGGCCCTGGGCACGGTGGCCGTGATCGTGCGCCAGGAAATCGTGCTGTTCATCATGGGCGGCGTGTTCGTCGCCGAAACGCTGTCGGTGATGCTGCAGGTGCTTTACTTCAAGTGGAGCGGGGGCAAGCGCATTTTCCGCATGGCGCCGCTGCATCACCACTACGAACTGTCGGGGTGGAAAGAGTCACAAGTCGTCGTGCGATTTTGGATCATTACCATGATGCTGGTGCTGTTCGGATTGTCGACCTTGAAGCTTAGATGAGGCTGGCGGGGAAAAACGCGCTGGTTCTGGGGCTGGGCGAAACCGGCCTGTCGATGGCGCGCTTTCTCGCCCGCCGCGGCGCGCGCGTGCGCGTGGCGGACACGCGCGACGACCCGCCCAAGCTGGCGGCGCTGGGCCAGCACCTGCCGCAGGCAGAGCTTGCCTTGGGCGCCTATCGCGACGCAAGCTTCGCCGGCATCGATCTCATCGCCATCAGCCCGGGCGTGCCGCTGGCGACGCCGCAGGTGCGCGCAGCCGCTGCGCAGGGCGTGCCGGTGGTCGGCGATATCGAACTCTTCGCGCAGGCACTGCGCGAAGGCCGCGGCGGCGCGCAGAGTTCGCCGCCCAGCGTGACGCCGCAGGTGCTGGCGGTCACCGGCACCAACGGCAAGACCACGGTCACCGCGCTCACCGGGGCCATGTGCAAGCGCGGCGGGCTGGCTACCGAGGTGGCGGGTAATATCAGCCCGGCGGCGCTGGATGCGTTGATGCAGTGCGAGGATGCACGGCACAAGCCCGAAGTGTGGGTGCTGGAGCTCTCCAGCTTCCAGCTCGAGACCACGCGCACGCTCAATCCGGCCGCGGCCACGGTGCTCAATGTCAGCGAGGACCATCTCGACCGCTACGACGGCATGGCTGCGTACGCCAGCGCCAAGGCGCGAATCTTCCGCGGCGAGGGCATCCAGGTGCTCAATCGCGACGACGCCCGCAGCATGGGCATGGCCAAGGCCGGCCGCAAGCAGGTCAGCTTCGGCCTGGATGCGCCGACTCGCGGCGAGGATTTCGGTCTGTTGCGCGTCGAGGGCGAGCTATGGCTGGCGCAAGGCGCGACGCCGCTCCTCGCGCTGAAGGAGCTGCCGCTCGCCGGGCTGCACAACGCGGCCAACGCGCTCGCTGCGCTGGCGCTGACGCGGGCGCTGGGCGAGCCCTATCCGCCGCTGCTGACCGCGCTGCGCGATTTCAAGGGCCTGCCGCACCGCGTGGAGAAAGTGGCCGAGTTCGACGGGGTCGCGTTCTACGACGACTCCAAGGGCACCAATGTCGGCTCTACGGTCGCGGCGCTGAACGGATTTGCCGAGCTCGCCGCGCGCGGCGCGCGCGTGGTGCTGATCGCCGGCGGCGAGGGCAAGGGGCAGAATTTCGCTCCGCTCGCGGAGCCGGTTTCGCGCTACACGCGTGCGGTGGTGCTGATCGGGCGCGACGCCGAACTCATCGCCAGCGCCCTCGGGGCGAGCGGCATTGCCTTGCTGCGCGCCGGCAGCATGGAGGAGGCCGTGGCACAGGCCCGCGCGCAGGCGCAGCG
>Ga0182021_10011675_pt1 | contig 10430 bp, 8 predicted proteins | sample 612E3MmetaG_FD_120493 | JGI IMG/M metagenome (GOLD analysis project Ga0182021, IMG submission 120493) | Permafrost microbial communities from Stordalen Mire, Sweden - 612E3M metaG (Illumina Assembly) | ecosystem: Environmental > Terrestrial > Soil > Wetlands > Permafrost | place: Sweden... | reverse complement strand
GCGCTCGACTACCTGCTCGATCAGGTCGTCGAGATGTTCGAGCACTCGGCCAACGTCGACGAGATCTTCGTCGAGAACGTGGAGCTGAGGCGGAAAATGGCCCCGATCTTCAAGCGCCACATGGGACAGGACGACGCGCTCGACGCCGAGGTTCGGGCGCAGCTCAGGCACGTCAAAGAAGGCACCAGCGACTGGGACGTGGAGTACGGGCGCATGGTCGAGATCGTGAAGCGCAAGAAGGGCCTTTCCTGAGGCCGAGGTCGCGACCGGGCTCCCTCGACGAGAGCGTTCCAAGAATCACGTCCCTACGATAGGCTTTCCCCATGCGGTCCATGACCGGTTTTGGGGCGGGGGCCCACGCCTTCGGCTCCGGCCGTGTGCTCGTCGAGCTGCGCTCCGTCAACCACCGGTTCCTCGACGTGCGCACCCGCATCCCTCGCGAGCTCGGGGATCTGGGAACCTTCGTCGAGCAGCTGTGCCGCGATCACATCGCCCGGGGTCGCATCGACGTCTCGCTGCGCGCCGAGGGCATCGCCGTGGGCGCCCCGGTCCTCGATCGCGAGCGGGCGCGCGCGGCGTATCGCTCCCTGGCCGAGCTGCGCGACGAGCTCGCCCCCGGCGCCGAGGTGCCCCTCTCCCTTCTCGCCCTGGTCCCGGATCTCTTCGTCCCCACCGACGGTGGCAGCGCGGAGGCGCTCCGGGAAGTGGCGCGCGTCGCGTTCCAGGCCGCCGTCACCGAGCTGGACGGCATGCGCGAGCGGGAAGGCGCCGCGCTCGCCCACGATCTGGTCGAGCGGCTCGCCACCGTCGCCCGCCTCGTCGTCGACGTGCGCGAGCGAGAGCCCGAGGTCCGCGAGAGCCACCGGCGGCGCCTCCAGGCGCGCGCAGAACGGTGGAAGAAGGATCTGGAGCTGCCCGTGGACGAGGGGCGGCTGGAGCAAGAGCTGCTCCTCTTCGCCGACCGGTCCGACGTGGCCGAGGAGCTGACGCGCCTCGACGTGCACGCCAAGGAGCTGGGCTCGCTTTTCGCTGCGACGGGGCCGGTCGGCCGAAAGCTCGATTTCCTGCTCCAGGAAATGAGCCGCGAGGTGAACACCATCGGGTCGAAGGCGCAGGATGCCGCCATCGCGCACGCCGTCGTCGCGTTGAAGACCGAGATCGAACGAATGCGCGAGCAGGCCCAGAACGTCGAATAGCTTCCGCGAGACTTCCCGCGCGAATCGGACTACCTTCGCGAACTCTCCGATGACGCACTCGACGGACTTCGTCATGCTCATTCTGTCGTCGCCCAGCGGCGCCGGAAAGACGACGCTCACGAAGAAGCTGCAGGCGTCGTTCCCGGATCTGCGCTTCAGCGTGTCGCATACGACGCGCGAGCCACGACCCTCGGAGGTGGACGGCCGCGACTACCACTTCGTCAAGCGGGATCTCTTCGAGCAGCACGTCGAGCGGGGCGTCTTCATGGAATGGGCCGAGGTGCACGGGAACCTCTACGGCACCTCCGTCGCCGAGATCGACCGAGCGAAGGCCACGCCGGGCTGCGGTGGCATCATCTTCGACATCGACTATCAGGGCGCGCGCCAGATCCGCGCCAAGGTTCCCGACGTGACCGGCGTCTTCATCTTGCCGCCGTCGATGGCCGAGCTGCTCCGCCGGCTCCGCGGACGCGCGAGCGAGACCGAGGACGTCGTGCAGCGGCGCTTCAAGGTCGCCATGCGCGAGATCGAGCACTACGCGCTCTTCGACTACATCATCGTCAACGACGACCTCGAGCGCGCCTTCGACGCCCTGCGGGCCGTCGTCCTCGCCGAGCGTTCGCGTCGCATTCGCAAGGCCCCCACGGCGGAGGCGCTCCTCCGGAGCGGCGCCGTCGAAAAGGCGAAAGGCTGAGAGATGAGTGAAGTGAAGCACACCCTCGCGGTCCTGGGCGGTAGCGGTCTCTACGAGATGGACGGCCTCGAGGGCGTCGAGGAGCTCCGCGTCGACACCCCCTACGGCGCGCCGAGCGACGCCATCGTGAAGGGCTCGCTGCGCACCGACGCCGGCCCGGTGAACCTGCTCTTTCTTCCCCGCCACGGTCGCGGCCACCGCATTCCGCCTCACGCGATCAACTTCCGCGCGAACGTCTGCGCGCTGAAGATGGCGGGCGCCACGCACCTCTTGAGCGTCAGCGCGGTGGGCTCGATGAAGGAAGAGATCGAGCCCGGCGACTTCGTCGTCGTCGACCAGTACATCGACCTCACCAAGCGCCGCATCTCCACGTTCTTCGACGAGGACGTCGCCGCCCACGTCAGCTTCGCGGACCCCGTCTGCGACAAGCTCACGGCGGCCCTGGCGGTGGCCTCCACGGCCGTCCACGGCAAGGGCTCCAAGGGCGTCCACCGAGGCGGCGCCTACGTGTGCATCGAAGGCCCGCACTTCTCGACCCGCGCCGAGAGCCTCGTGTACCGGTCCTGGGGCGTCTCGGTCATCGGCATGACGTCGATGCCCGAAGCGAAGCTGGCCCGCGAAGCGGAGCTGCCGTTCGCCACCCTGGCCTTGGCCACGGACTACGACTGCTGGCACAGCTCTGAAGAGGACGTGACCGTGGAGGCCGTGGTCGCGGTGATGAAGAAGAACGTGGAGACGGCCAAGCGAGCCGTCGCCAAGCTCGCCGCTTCGCTACCCGATCCGACGACCAGCCGCGCCCACGGGGCGCTCCGGGGGGCCGTGATGACCGCCCCGTCGGCCGTGTCCCCCGAGGCCAAAGCGAAGCTTCGGTGGCTTCTCCCCTCGCTTTCGTAGTAAGAGGCGGCGCCCCGATTCGCCGGGGGTAAGCGGAGTCAGCCGTGAAAAGCGTCAAAGATACTGTGCTCGTCGTCGGGTCCGTGGCCTTCGATGACCTCGAGATGCCCAGCGGCGTCTTCAACGATGTCCTCGGTGGCGCCGCCACCTACTCGTCCATCGCAGCTTCGCTGCTCACTCCGATCCGCCTCGTCGGCGTCGTCGGCGACGACTTCCCGGAGGCTCACCTCGAGGCGCTCCGCCATCGCGGCGTGGACACCGCCGGCGTCGAGCGCGCCAAGGGAAAGACGTTCCGCTGGCGCGGGCGCTACTCCGAAGACCTCATGAGCCGCGAGACCCTGGACACGCAGCTCAACGTCTTTGCCGACTTCCGGCCGAAGATCCCAGCGGCGTACCGCGCCTCGAGCTTCGTCCTGCTCGGCAACATTCACCCGAAGCTGCAGCTCGACGTCCTGACGCAGGTCGAGCGGCCGAAGCTCGTCATCGCCGACACGATGAACTTCTGGATCTCCGGCGAGGCGAAGGCGCTGGCCGAGGTGCTGAAGAAGGTCGACCTCCTCGTCATCAACGACGAAGAGGCGCGGCAGCTCTCCGGCGTTCACAACCTCGTGAAGGCCGCGCGCGAGATTCGCGCCCGCGGGCCGAAGCAGATCATCATCAAGCGCGGCGAGTACGGCGCGTTGCTCTTCGACGACGTGGGCACGTTCTTCGTGCCGGGCTATCCGCTCGAAGAGGTGCTCGACCCCACGGGCGCCGGCGACAGCTTCGCCGGAGGCCTGGTCGGCTACCTCGCCTCGCACGGCGACGCCTCGCCGGGCGCCCTCCGTCGCGCGATGTTCTTCGCAGCCTCGCTTGCGTCCTTCTGCGTCGAAGGCATCGGCCCGCGGCGCCTGCTCACCGCACAGAGGCAGGATCTCCGCCAGCGCCTCGACGGGTTCTCGCAGATGGTGGATTACGGGGGCACGCTGCACTTCGCCGACTGAGGCGTTGCGTCGCATTCCCGTGTGCTAGAAGAGTTGTCGGTTCTTGGTCATCTTCGGGAGGCTTTCCATGCGTAACGGCACGAGGCTCGGACTTCTGGCAGTGGGTTGTTTGGGGGCGTCGATCGCGGTCTTCGTCGCGTGCACCTCGAGCACACCGACGCCGACGAACAACAACGGCAACGCGGTCCCGTGTGTGGCAGACCCCGGCGGCTACCCGGATCCGAAGTGCGATCCGTCGAACAACAGCTGTCCCGCAAGCGGCACCGCGTGCGTCGTGGACAAGGCGAAGTGCGGCGATCCCGCCACGTGCATGCCGCTCGCGGACAACACGGGCAAGAGCGTCGTCGACCTCCGCATCCGGCGCCTCAACGTGGTCGCACCGCCGTCCCTCGCGACCGGCGTCATCCCCGGCGTCGTCACCAAGGGCGTGGACCTGAACCGGCCCGCCTGCGCCGAGACCGGCGACAACTCGTTCAACTGGCTCATTCGCCTCGACAAGACGGCGGGAACCCTCGTCACCGGCGGCGCGCCTCCCGTCGCCGATCCGGTCGCCACCGGCTACTGCTTCTTCAAGAAGAACATCGGCGGCCTCGACATCCAGCGCGAGCAGGTGTCGGCGACGATCACGGGCAACACGTTCACGACGGCGACAATCCCGCTGCTCAGCGTGCCCATCTTCGTCGGCGGCGACATCGCGAACACCGTCATCCTCCCGATCCGCAACGCGGTCTTGAAGAGCGCCACGCTCTCGGCCGACGGCAACTGCGTGGGCAGCTTCAACCCGAAGGCCCTCGACGACACGTGCAGCATCCTCGATCCCGACACGTGCTCCAAGTGGCGCACCGACGGCGTCATCGGCGGCTACATCACGCTCGAGGACTCGGACAACGTCATGATCGACGTCGTGTCGTCGAGCCTCTGCGTCCTGCTCACGAAGAGCGCGAAGGATCCGGCGACCAACAAGTGCAAGCGGGTCAACGGCCAGATCGACGGCTCCGGCGACTACTGCTCCACGACCGGGACGGCCGGCGGCTGCAAGGACAGCTTCTGGCTCTCGGCGACGTTCGCGGCCTCGGCCGTGAAGATCAACGACGGCTCGGCGGATCCGAACTGCCAGGGCGGCACCACGACCGACGGCGGCACGGATTCGGGCGGAAACGACGCGGCGGCGGACGCCCCCAGCGACGCGCCCACCGACGGCGGCTGACGCAGCGCGGCAAATGCCGACGCGGCCATCCCGGGGAAGACCCAGGGTGGCCGTCGTCGTTTTGTCACCAAGCGCCCCGGAAATTGCGCCGGTGCATTGAAATAGAATGGTGTAAACTTGAGAGCGAACGGGGAGGCGTTTGGCGCGCTTCGCCTGTCTTGGGAGGTTCCATGCTTCGTTCCCTTTGGCGGCAGCTCTTCGCGGTGCTCTTCGTAACGATCATCGTGGCCTGTAGCGGCGGAGGCTGCTCGAGCGGCTGCGCGGGCTGTGGCACGACCCCCCTGCCCGGCGGCTTCCCGGCGACCAACACCGTGACCAACGCGGCGTCCATCCGGTTGACGCGCTCGGGCCTGGACTTCGTGGGCACCAACCTCGGCACGGTCGCATCGAAGATCCTGCCGAACACGGTGAACGGCACCATCTCCTTCGACATTCCCGACGGCGGCAACCAGAAGGTCGCGAACCTGCTCGTGACCGACGTCTACGTTCACATCTGTCCCGGCGGCCCGGACCCGAACGCGAATCCCCCGACCTGCAAGGCCGAGGTCGAGCTGGGCAACGCCAAGCTCCGCCTCGACGCGGCCAACTACGTCTCCGCGAACGGAGAGCCGGCCCTCCGCATCTCCGGAACGATTCCCCTTCGCGTGAAGGACCTCCCCATCACGGTGACGGCCCTGGGCAACGTCAACATCGGCGTCGGCTCGGGAAGCTGCAACGGCGGCACGCCGAACATGGACTACTTCGACTTCCCCATCGAGGTCATCCTCCCGCTCGTCGCCGAGACGACGGCCCCGCGAACCGGCTACACGAAGATCGACGTCGCCAACGCGGTCGTCAATCCGACCATCAGCAACAACAACATCCAGTTCTGCAAGGACTGCGGTTTCTTCACACCGGTGTGCAACGCGTTCCTCGGCGCCGTGAAGGGCCTCGTCGTGAGCCAGCTCACGACGCCGCTCGTCGGCCAGATCAAGAGCATGCTCGCGTCGCAGACCTGCACCAAGCCGGACGCGACGCTGAACCCGCAGTGCCCCACGGGCTCGCAGCCGTCGCCCGACGGCAAGACCTGCGAGTACATCTCCAAGCCCGGCACCTGCGTCCCCACGCTCCTCGGCCTCGACGGCCACATCGATCTCGCGGGCTTCCTCTCGAGCATCTCGCCCGGAACCAGCGGCGGCCTCGACTTCGTCTTCGCCGCGGGCGGCGACAGCATCCCGTCGACCTCGGTCGGCGTGAAGCAGGCGCCCAACGGTCAAGGCCAGACGCAGAACGGCCTGACGCTCGCGTTCCTCGGTGGAACGCTTCCGGTGCCGCAGAGCGGATGCGTTCCGATCTTCGACAACAAGATCCCGACGGGCATCCCCGTCCCGGACGAGATGCAGGCCAACACCGTGACGCCGTGGACCGATCCGGCGGGACCGATGTTCGGCTTCGCGCTCTCGGGCCGCTTCCTCGACTACGCCTTCGGCAGTGTCTACAACAGCGGGCTCCTCTGCCTGGGCGTCTCCACCGAGCAGTTCGCGCAGCTTCAGTCGGGCCTGCTCAGCGTGCTCATCCCCGGCATGAAGAAGCTGACCTTCGAGCAGAAGGCCGCCCCCGTCGCCATCACGACGCGCCCGCAGACGCCGCCCACGGTCAAGATCGGCGGCGGCACCGACATCAAGACGGACCCGTTGCTCACCGTGACCCTCACGGGCTTCGCGATCGACTTCTACGTCTGGAGCATGGACCGCTTCATTCGCGCCATGACCTTCACCGGCGACCTCTCGTTGCCGATCAACCTCTCGACGGCCGTCGACCCGAACAAGAATCCGAACGGCGGCCTGTTGCCGGTCCTCGGCGACATCGGCGTCGCGAACCCGAAGGTCACCAACAGCGACGTCCTCACCGACGACCCCGCGGTCGTGGCCAGCGCCATCGGCCCGCTCCTCGGCGGCATCGCGGGTCAGGCGTTGGGCAACATCAAGCCCATCGACCTCTCCAACTCGCTCGCCAAGTTCGGCCTCGGCCTGACCATCCCGGACGGCGGCATCCGCAAGCTGTCCAAGGGCAGCGACGACTTCCTCGCCATCTTCGCGAACTTCCAGCTCGCCAAGGGCGCCGCGCTCCAGCAGGCGGACGTTCAGGCCAAGCTCGTCGACAAGATCGTGCACCCCGAGGCCATGGGCCTCTCCACGGCGGACCGGACCAAGCTGCCCGAGCTCCACATGGCCTTCTCGTCGTCGCTCGACAACGGCACGCACGTGATCGAGTACGCCTACACGGTCGACCAGGGCACCCGCAGCGCCTGGAACACCGAGCGCAACGCCACCATCAAGAACGACGCCCTCTTCCTCCAGGGCAAGCACGTCCTGCACGTGTGGGCCCGCGTGAAGGGCGATCCGGAGAGCGAGTCGGTCACGCCGGCCGACGTGCCCTTCAGCATCGACGTGCTCGCGCCGTTCGTGAGCCTCGAGGACTCGGACCAGGGCCTCCAGGTCAAGGCGTGGGACATCGTCTCCGACGACAGCGCGCTGACGATGCGATACCGCGTCGTCGACGCCATGGGTCAGACCGGCGCATGGACCGGCTGGGACAAGGTCTCCCCCATCGCTCGCGGCGTCATCATCGCCGCCAGCTCGGTGCAAGTCGAAGTGAAGGACGAGGACGGCAACGTCGGGAGCCAGAGCTCTGCGCTCATCCGCGGGCGCCCGGATTCGACCCTCACCACCGCCGGCGGCTGCGGCTGCAGCACGCCCGGCACCAGCACCAACGGCTCGTGGCTCTTCGGTCTGCCCGCCCTCGCCGGACTCTTCGGCTTCGGCTGGCGCCGTCGCCGCGCTGCGAAGCCTGCCGCGGGGGGCGACGCGACGCGCCCCTCCAGCAGCGGTTCGCCGGTTCGTGGCTCGCGCGTTCGCGCCGCGGCCGTGGGCATCGGCTCGCTCGCGATGCTCGCTGCCCTGAACCCGGGCTGCGATTGCGGCGACGACGCGCAGACCGGAACCGGCTGCGGTGTGGGCTGCAACGTGCCGTGCCAGCCCGCGCTCGACAAGGGCCTCATCGGCGCCTACACCTCGGTCGCCGTCGCCAAGGACGGCACGACGTGGGTTGCAGGATACAACGATGCGGTCCTGAGCAACGGCCAGAACCTCCTCTACGGAGACCTCGTCGTCGGCAAGTACGACACCGGCAAGCAGCAGGTGCAGTGGCAGACCATCGACGGTCTTCCGGCGCCGCTGCCCGCGGGCACCTGCCCCGACAACGATCCGCGCGGATGACGCGGCGGCCTCCTGGAGGCCGGCGACGACGTCGGACTCTGGACGGCGATGGCGCTCGACGACCAGCAGCACCCGGTCATCGCCTACTACGACGCCACCAACGCCCAGCTGAAGATCGCCGGCTTCACCGATCAGTGGTTCGCGTACGCGATGCCGAAGAAGGACTCCACTTCGGACGTCGGCCGCTACGTGAAGATGACGCAGGTCAACGGCAACCCCGTCATCGCCTTCCTGGCCATGGAGAAGGGCGCCGCCGGAAAGACCCGCTCCCGCGTCGTCGTCGGCAAGGCCAACAAGCCCATGCCGTCGGCCTCCACCGACTGGGCCTTCGAAGACGCAGCCGTCGACGAGAACGGCCCCTGCCAGGCGGCGTTCTGCGACGCGAACCAGGCGTGCGTGAAGTCGACCGGTTCGTGCACCCCCACCGTGACGGGCTGCACCCCGGCCGACTGCGGCACGGGCAACGCCTGCATCACGGTCACCGGCAAAGCCACGTGCACGGCCATCGTCTCGAAGGACGCGATCACGGCGTTCCCGAACGTCCTCGGCGACTACGTCAGCCTCGCCGTCAACCCCAAGGGCGGCCTCGGGATCGCGGTGTACGACCGCGTCCACGGAAACCTGATCGGCGTGTCGAACCAGAGCGGGAAGTGGGTCGCCACGATCCTCGACGGCGAGACCGGCGTCCGACCGAACGCAACCGACACGGGCGACGACGGCATCGCGGCGTCGGTCACCATCACCGCCAACGGGGACTGGCACGTCGTCTACGTCAACGGCATCACGGAGCGCGTGCAGTACCTGCTCTGGCCCGGGGGCGCCGGCGCACCGCTCGCTCCGGAAATCGTCGACGACGGCTACGACTCCGGCAAGCCCTACCCCGACGGCAAGCACATCGTGGGCGACGACGCGACGCTGCAGGTCGACGCCGGCGGTGTCGTGACGGTGGCCTACCAGGACTCGACGACCGGCAAGCTCCGCGTCGCCACGGGCGCACCGGCCAGCGGCGGCGCACACAAATGGGCGGCGAAGACCGTCGACCAGCCGAACCGCTTCGGCGGCTTCTTCCCGCGCTTCGTCTCGGGCGGGCCGCAGATCACCAACTTCTACCGCCAGACCGACAAAGCCACGACCGACATCATCGGCGACGTCGCCTTCGTCACGCCCTGAGGAAGAAGACAAAACGAAAAAGGGGCAGGCCGCAAGGTGCCTGCCCCTTCTTCGTTTTGTCCCCAGCGCCTGCCTCAGGCGGCAGCGCTCTCCGAGTCCGTGACGTCCGACAAGGTCCGCAGCGCCGGCCCGGAGACGTGCTCCCGCTCGGCCGCGACCAGCTCCAGGAGCTCGGCCTTCGTGGCCGTGCCCGTGTCGAGCAGGGCCTTCATGAAACCATCCACGTAGCCGTGGGCACGGGCAAGGCGCGCATGGGCCTGCCCGGCCGCCTTGGCGACGAATACGTCACGCAGCATGCTTCGGAGCTCGTTCAACAGATCTGCCTTCGCCGTCATGGTCGCCTCGCTGGGGAGCTCGTTTTGAGGAGCTTCTTCGGCCTTATCGGATGGCGCTCGAAGCGGCCAACTTTGTGAGGGTCGTCGGCATAGTGGAGCTTTCGCGCGCGTTCATGTAGACGGTGTGACGTCCGATGAAGGGCAAGGCCGAGAGACTGGCGGAGCGGAGTGAGCTCCGCGCCTACGACGAGCTGATGGCGCTGGAACGCGCGGCGGACGTCGTGTCTCTTGCGCGCGCCGTCCTCCTGCCCGCCGCCGACGAGCGACGCGTGGCCTGGTCGGAGAAATCGCGCGTGAAGGCCGAGGCCGAGCGCCTCGAGCTGACCGACGGCGCAGCGACGACCCCCAGCGGGGACGCGCTGCTCGTGCTCGAGCGGGGTCCAGAAGACGACGCCGAGCGAGCCCTCGCCTGCGCCCTCGCCGCCGCGGCGCTGTCGTCGCCCGACGAGCCGGAGGCCGATCGCGGGGCCGCACGCCTCCTGTGGCTGGCGGCGCACACGCCGTTCGACGGCACGATGCTCGTCGACCGCGCCCAGGGTGCACGCGCCGGCGAGATCTGGCGCGCGATCGGCGATCGCATCAAGCGCTTCGACGACGGGCGCCTACCCAACGTCGGCCGTGGCGAGGTGGCCCTCGCCTGCGCCGCCCTGGCGTCGTCGACCTCGAAGAACGCCCAGACGACGCGCGCCTCCCT
>Ga0182021_10011674_pt1 | contig 10430 bp, 7 predicted proteins | sample 612E3MmetaG_FD_120493 | JGI IMG/M metagenome (GOLD analysis project Ga0182021, IMG submission 120493) | Permafrost microbial communities from Stordalen Mire, Sweden - 612E3M metaG (Illumina Assembly) | ecosystem: Environmental > Terrestrial > Soil > Wetlands > Permafrost | place: Sweden... | reverse complement strand
CTTCAGTATTTTTAAACAGTGCAAATTTCGCTGCTTTCTCGTAGAACTTCTCTTCGGAAATCATTCCGTATTCAATAAAAAGCTTCAGATTATCCCATTTTTTCTCAAACTCTTCCCTGTTATTTTTAAATATATCATTTAATCTGTTGGCAACTTTTTTAGTTATATGGCCCGATATCTTCTTCACATTGGAATCGCTCTGAAGATAACTTCTTGAAACATTAAGCGGAATATCAGGCGAATCAATTACCCCATGCAGAAGTGTCAGAAACTCAGGAACTATGCCTTCAACTGAATCAGTTACAAATACCTGATTTGAGTACAATTGTATTTTATTCTTCTGAATTTCGATATTGCTTTTAATTTTTGGAAAATAGAGAATCCCTGTAAGTTTAAATGGATAGTCAACATTCAGGTGAATATAGAACAACGGATCATCACCTGACGGGTAGAGCTCCCTGTAAAATTTCTTGTAATCTTCTTCTTTAAGATCAGCAGGTTTTAATGTCCAGGCCGGTTTGGTGTTATTGATAATTTTGTCTTTTCCTGTCTCCACAGATTTCCCGTCTTTCCATTCTGTTTCTTTTCCGAATGCAATTTCGACAGGAAGAAACTTGCAGTATTTTTTAAGCAATTGTTCAATTTTGCTTTCCTCAAGAAAATCTTTTGACTCCTTATCAATATACAGTATAACATCTGTTCCGATTTTATCCTTCTCAACTTCTTCAATTGAAAACTCAGGACTGCCGTCGCAGCTCCATTTTACGGCACTTGCACCTTCCTGATAAGATTTGGTGATTACTTCAACTTTGTCGGAGACCATGAATGATGAATAAAAACCAAGCCCAAAGTGGCCGATAATTGCGCTTGACTGATCCTTATATTTATCGAGGAAATCGTTTGCGCTTGAAAAAGCGATCTGGTTAAGATATTTATCCACTTCTTCCTTGGTCATGCCAATTCCACAATCAGAAACTTTAATGGTTTTTTTCTTCTTGTCAACTGACACCCTTATGGTCGTATCACCTATTTCTCCTTTATAATCACCGGCTAAAGCCATTGTCTTAAGCTTCTGTGTCGCATCTACGGCATTTGAAATAAGTTCACGAAGGAAAATCTCATGATCAGAATAAAGAAATTTTTTTATTATCGGGAAAATATTCTCAGTTGTTACTCCAATCTTTCCGGTTTCCATATCATATAATATTAAAGTTATACATAAATAATCAGCCCATCACTTTCAAAAGGTGTGCCGTTAGTTTTTTACTGACAAATAGTCACATTCGTTCGGATAAACTCACCCAGGCTTCTATTTGCAAGCACGCTTTTTATACAGATCTATTTCTTTTCATTTGTAACTTTTACTTAACCACGGAGTTACACAGAGTTTTCACAGAGTAACATGGCTAAACACATATTGTTAAACTTTACTCAGGACATCCTCCGTGCAACTCCGTTTTACTCTGTGACACTCAGTGTTTTTTGGATTCTATTTTCACTTTTTTCATAAAGACTCATTGTTCAGAATAAATGCATAGAAAAATCAGATACAAAGAAGAGGGCAAACGACCGTTAAGAAATATACAAGGCTGGATTTAGGACGTGGTGAGATTGCAGGACTGTAAAAAGGGGGCGCGTACTAGAAATATATCGGAAACCTGAAGTATGCTACAATGATTGAGATTATTGAGAGTAAAAGGATTCCCGCTAATAAATAAACCGAAATATTGCTTCTTTTTCTGAAAATGGTTATGCTATGCTGGCTTATCAGTTTCTTAACAGCATTATGAATGCGAAGAATCGAATTGCCGTTTTTTGGAACATATGCATCAATATTAAATCTCACTGACTTCTTTATCAGCTCCACTTTATCAGGAGGACAGAGAAGGATAAGCCCTGTTGCAGGATCAATTCTTTTGATCTCCATAGTAAGATGATCAATCATCTCAAATTGTTCTTTTGTATCGTGAAGAGCAAGTATCGCCACCTTGCAATAATTATGCTCCTTCTCCTGTTCAATAGAATTAACAAATTCCTCCCGGGTCTGGAAGGACAAAACAGTATATCTTGTCAGATCGGTAAACTTCTTTCTGACATCCTCAGAAAAACCCCTGTGGTCATCGTAACAGAAAATATGAGTCTTTATGTTCTTTGCCATAACTGAGGTGAAGATAGTAAAATTCCGGAGGAGCAAAGATTCAAAGGGTGAAAAGTTGAAAGGTTCATTACTGATTCCTGACATCCACATTAGTCTTCAGTTTCCAGATTCCATTCTCAAAATTATAAGCATCAATGGAATAATCAGGGCCATAGAATTGGTGGTCATCCTTTTGATCCGGCTTGAATGGAACCAGATGATCAAAAATAATTGAATTTTCAGACTTGAACCTTAGAGACATCATTGCGTTTGACGCGTATTGAAATACAACCCTGTATTTTTTTTCATCTCCCCCGGCAAACCATTTTCTGCCGAATGCAATGGAACCATCTGGTTTAAAGTTCAATACATCAATTAATTTACTGCTTATACTTGGGTTACCATAATCAATTCCAAGTATAACCCAACTACGGATGCTGTCAACTATAAAAGGTTTCAGATCATAGTATAAGGCCCCATACCAGTCTGATTGTGTATAAGTAGTATCCGTGTTAACCGGTTTTTCATTATAGGTTGCCGATAGTGAATATATATTATTCTTTACGCCATTCTCCTGTTTTCTGATGAGATAGCAGTAATATCTGCATGGTTCCTTTTCAAGAACAAGATTCCACGTAACAATTTTTACCAGGGAATCCGGTGATGTGATCTGACCCAGATACCTGAGGTTTGTGAACCTGTGAATAAGCACAGAATCGGATTTAACATAACCGTCGAGAATCATCCTTATCGAGTCATTGATCCTGATCCTGTCGTTATCATTATAATTATCCACTAGACTGTTAAATAGTTCTTCAAGTATCTGGGGAGTATCTCGCGGGGAGACCTGACATTTAGCAGAATTGGCTGAAAGAAACATAAACAATATAAAGCAGAATAAAAATGATTTCATTGTACTTTAGAGTTATGACCGGCATCATCAAGAAGCTTAATAAGAAGATTACATGCCAGAGCTACTTCATTCTCGCTGATGATTAAGGGAGGAGCAATCCTGAATGAGTCAGCACAGAAAAGAAAATAATCAAGAACGAGTCCGTAAGCTGGTGCATGAGCAATAATATAAGGAACATATACAGGGTCAGTAAGCTGAACGGCAAGAAAAAGTCCCTCTCCCCTCACCTGCGAAATCAGAGGATGAATGAGTTCCCTCTTAAACAGGGCGGACTTCTGGTTTGATCTCCCGGCCAGATTCTCCTCTATTATGACATTCAGTGATGCCAGTCCCGCTGCACAGCAGACAGGATGACCGCCAAAGGTAGTGATATGACCAAGAGACGGGTTTGTGACAAGTGATGACATTATTTCTGATGATGAGATGAATGCACCCAGGGGCATGCCTCCTCCGAGTGCTTTTGCGAGAAGAAGAATATCGGGAATAACTTTGAACCTGTCAATCGCAAACATATGGCCAAGTCGCCCGAAACCTGTCTGTATTTCATCAAAGATCAGCAAAGCACCGGTAAGATTACACTTGTCTCTGATTTTTAACAGAAAATCATTCTCGGGAAAAATAATACCTGCCTCGCCCTGAACCGGTTCAACAACCACGCAGGCTGTGTTGCTGTCGATAGCATCCAGAGACTTTTCATCATTAAAAATCGATTGGTGGGTATCAGGTAATAGAGGACGGAATGCATTCTTGTAAATTTCACTACCCTGGATACTCAATGCACCATGGGTGCTTCCGTGGTAGGAATTTTTAAAATATATTATACGGCTTTTCCCGGTATATCTTTTTGCCAGTTTTATTGCTCCCTCAACTGCTTCGCTGCCCGAGTTTACAAAATAACATGAGTTCAGCACGGGGGGAAGAATTTCTGTCAGCCGTTCGGCATATTGCACCTGTGGATTTTGAATAAATTCACCATATACCATCAGGTGCATATAGAGATCTACCTGGGTCTTGACCGCTTCAATAACTTTGGGATGACAGTGACCGGTATTGCTTACAGATACACCGGAAATAAGATCAATGTATTTTTCTCCATCAGGTCCGAACATATAAATACCCTCTGCTCTGACAATTTCAAGCATCATTGGTGCCACAGAAGTTTGTCCCAGATGCTGCAGGAACAATTGACGATTAGTAAGCATGAGAAAATCTGATGATTATCTGGCCATCACATTAATGTCATTCAGAAGTGAATCCCTGAATGATTTACCGACCGGAATGCTTTTAACAGAACCACCTACGATCAGGTCAAGCGTGTTCTCTTTTATTGACTGGATCATGCTCTTATTAATGATGAATGACCTGTGAACCCTGATGAATACCCCTGAAGGCAATTGATTTTCAATAGCTTTCATGGTAAAATGAATTGTAAACTTGTCATCCTTGGTGTTCAGTGTAACATAATTCTCAAGAGCTTCGATAAATATGATTTCTGTTAATTTCAGTTTTACAAGAGAGGATCCCTTTTTAATGAATATTTCTTCATCTGCACTGGTTGGGCTCTCTTTCCTTGCAAAATATCTGATAGTTTTATCGATAGCTTTACAAAAACGCCCATATGTAACAGGTTTCAGAAGGTAATCAACAACGTTGAAATCGAATGCCTTAAGGGCAAATTCTTCGGCTGATGATACAATTATAATGTTTGGAGGGAAATCGAGACTGCGGATAAAATCAAAACCATTCATCTCAGGCATCTGAATATCGAGAATTACAAGGTCAATATCCTGTCGTTTTGTTAAGACTTCCCTTGCTGCTAAAGAATCACTGAACGAACCAATCAAATTCAGAGAGGTGGATTTACTCACATAGCCCTCTAGTATCTTGCAGGTTAAAATGTCATCATCTACTATAATGCAATTCATGAGCGAACTGTTGTTTTTGCAAAGGATTTCACGATCAAAAATAGTAATTATTTTTTAAGAATTTTTAAGAAACATAGTAAAGTTGAAAATCTTTTATGTTTTTATTCGAAAATGCTTAATTATTCAACAAATTAATAATAAGAAAGGTTGAATTATAAAAAATAATTTTTTATCGGTTTTACTTAATGAGTCAAATTTTCCTTCTTAATATGCTTTTAATTATCTTTTTTGAACTACTTTTTCAAACCATTGATTGCAGATAGTATATTTGAACTTCATCAGAAGATTATTTGTACAGGTTTTTTTATTATTTTTCGTTGTGATTTTGAATAAGAATAAAAGGTTCAAATTGACGAATATTCATTTGCCTTTATCAGCTGACCAGAATAATTAACTATGGAACGGAGGACCTTCATAAAGAATACAGCTATAGGAATGAGTGCCGTATTAGGCAAACAGTGGCAGCCGGACTCAGAGCACAACTCATCTGATCTCAACTCTGCCACAGCGGATAGTTATCTGAACCATTCAAAAAAACCATTGGCTATCGTAATGTGGGATTTCAGCTGGATATTAAGGCACCATCGCTATGGTGAATTTGAACTATGGGACCAGGTGCTGGAAGGCCTCGCCGAGCGTGGCTATAATGCTCTCCGGATAGATGCTATGCCTCAATATGTTTCAGCTGATAAAGATGGTAAAGTTACCGAACAGTTCCGAAGTATAAGAGATAGCTGGAAGCCGGTAAAATGGGGTAATGACTATTCTATGAATTTCAGGCCAAGGGAAGCATTACTTGAATTTTTGCCCATGTGCAAAAAATTTGGTATAAAAGTAGGTCTGGCGACATGGTTCCTTCCTCATGGAGGGCCAAGGGATGTGTTTACTGAAAAAGGCGGATTGACAAGAGCCTGGATTGAAACTTTAACTTATTTACAGCAGCATGGACTTTTAGATGACAACATTATTTATGTTGATTTATTGAACGAGTACCCGTTTTGGCATGGATACGACTGGCTTAAGAGTGAACTAGACGCTTTGGGAGATATAAATAAATTTAAGCTTAATAACCCCGATGCCAACATTCCCGATAATCTGGAGGACGGGAAGAAAGGAACATTTAATGCTCTCCAAAAAGAATTCTATATAAATTTTGCTAATGATACAATCACAGCACTGCAGCTAAAGACTCCCGGCAAATTATATCAGTTTTCATTTAACCAGCAAATGCCTCTTGACCAGATTGATCTTTCAAAGTTCGGGGTAATTGACTATCATCTTTGGTTTGCTGATACCGGGAAACTTCCAGGGCTGGATGCGTTAGGCGACATTGACCAGTCCAAAGATAATGCAGGAATCTTTCAGAGCTTATTAACTGCCTGGAAAAGCAATATGCCTGAAATGACAAGATGGATGGATGAGCATATAAAAGGAGTATCTGATATGGCAAGGTTACATCATATCCCATGCGGGAATACAGAAGGTTGGGGACCAATCAGCTGGTTGGATTACCCGGATACAGACTGGAAATGGGTTAAAGAAGCCGGTTACATTTGCGTGGATCTGGCTAAGAAGCATGACAATTATAAATTCATATGTTCATCCAATTTTACACATCCTCAGTTCAGAGGCATGTGGGAAGATATTAAATGGCATAAAAACATCACTTCAAGAATTAAAGCCTGATCGAACTAGTATTATCAAGTCTTAAATAAGTATTAAATTTGATTGTAACCAAATGTATCATACAATAATCAATTCCATTGCCTAAAATGAGTACAGAAGAACAAAAATTATCTAAAGTTCAGGTCGGACATAAATTCCTTCGTCTATGGCCAGGTGTTGTCATAGTCATGCTTCAGTGGTTGATTCGGTTTGTTATTCCTCTTATTTCATCCAGTGACAAAGCACTCATGATAGGGGTTTTTGGTGGCATTCTGGGTGGTTTGGCTGTTGCCGTATGGTGGGCATTCTTTAGCCGGGCCCGAATTTCAGAACGATGGAGTGCACTTCTATTGATGATAGTTTCACTTTTTGCAGCTTCCCGTCTCCTGGATAAATCTATAGCTACATCGAACATGGGGATGATGTTCACAATTTATTCAATCCCGGTAATGAGTCTCGCCTTTACTGTCTGGGCTGTGGCCAGCCAAGAATTCTCAGACAGAATAAGACAAATAACAATGGTTCTCACTATCGTGCTTGCAGCAGGCATCTGGACGCTACTCCGAACCAATGGGATGAGCAGCCATCTCCATCATGATCTGGCATGGCGCTGGGCTAAGACACAGGAGGAACGTTTTCTGACCGAATCTGGAAATGAACCTATGAGTCTCCCTTCAGCAACAAAAACTGTTTCCGGCTGGGCTGGTTTTCGCGGACAAAACCGCGACGGAATCATACATGGCATCCGGATAAAAACTGACTGGAAAGCATCACCACCGGTACAGCTATGGCACCGTCCAATCGGCCCTGGCTGCTCGTCTTTCGCCATTGGTGAAGGACTCCTGTATACCCAGGAACAACGTGGCGTCAGCGAGGCCATCGTCTGCTATGACCTGGAAACAGGAAAACCAGTATGGATACATACCGATAATGCCCGGTTCTGGGACTCTCATGCCGGTGCCGGTCCGCGAGCCACACCAACACTAAGTAACGGCCGGTTAATCACTTTTGGTGCAACAGGAATACTGAACGTGCTCAATGCAAGTGACGGCAATGTAATATGGTCGCGTAACGCAGCAACCGATACCAGGGAAAAGGAATTAGGATGGGGGTTTACAAGTTCCCCTCTCGTTATCGGCGATGTTGTTATTGTTGCCGCAGCAGGAAAACTTGCTGCTTATAACCTCAACAATGGCAAGCCGCTATGGGTTGGTCCTGATGGCGGTACAGGTTACAGTTCGCCGCATTTGCTTACCATAGACAGAGTAACTCAGGTCCTTCTTCTGAGCAGCGCCGGTGTGATCAGCCTCGCTCCTGCTGATGGCACCCTGCTTTGGAAGTACAAGTGGCCGCTTGGAGACCCTATCCTGCAGCCGGCTCAGATATCGGATGGGGATATTCTGCTCGGGGGCGATATGAACCATTGTATGCGACGGATAAATGTCGCTCACGAACCAGGCGGATGGAAAGTCCATGAACGGTGGACATCATCAGGAGCAACTCCATATTTCAACGACTTCGTCATTCACAATGGCCACTCTTACGGATTTGACGGACTCAGCCTAGCATGTGTTGCCATTGGGGATGGTAAACGCAATTGGAGGGCAGGCCGTTACGGCGGTCAGATAATCCTTTTAGCTGACCAGAGCCTATTGTTGGTTCTCTCCGAAAAGGGCGACCTTGCCCTGGTTTCTGCAACTCCTGACAAGTTTACTGAACTCGCCCGGCTTCCGGCTATCAAGGGCAAGACATGGAACCATCCTGTTCTGGCGGGTGATGTTCTGGTTGTGCGTAATGGTCAGGAAATGGCTGCTTTCAAACTTGTGCTTGCTGATAATTGACAGAAGTTATCAACTGGTCAATATTAAATTTTATGAATAAACTTAGAAAAGAGAATGATCCGCCCCTTGCCACTATTGAATGGGGGTGGCGTTACCATCATTTGGGAATCCCGATATCTGAACCAATTGAAGGAGAGATATATTTGCCACAGTTCAAACTTTATGTCAGTGGTTTTGATAGCAGTCCATTTGGGGTAGAATGGATGAGGTATGAAGCTGATAGCCCCATAAACGAACTTATTAAAAAAGTACCGCATATTGCTTTCGAGGTCGATGATCTGGACCTGGAACTCAGCAGGCAGAAGTTCAATATCATAACTGAGCCTAATTCTCCCGGTACAGGAATAAGGGTAGCCATGATCGAGCATAACGGAGCTCCGGTGGAATTGATAGAATTTAATAAAAAGACATTTTAATAATGGTAACTTGTCTTTTCAGAGCTTATAATAATTAACCAAAAAACGTACCTTTGGAGCTTTTAAAATCCTATTCTAGTTTAATAATATATGTCTTAAACCCTAAAAATGATAAGAATGAAATTTACATTGAAATTAATGATTGTAGTTATAATCTGTACTCTTTTTACTATGAACAGTTACAGCCAAAAAGCAAGAACAGAGATTGCTGATAAATATAAATGGGACCTTTCAGGTATTTATAAGTCTGATACAGAATGGCGTGCAGCAAAAGACGCAATTTCCGGAAAACTTAATGAGATTGATAATTTCAGGGGAACACTTACTAAATCGGCAGAAAATTTGCTGAAGTGTATGGAATTTAATTCGGAACTTAATAAAGAAGCCACAAAATTATACATATATGCTGGCATGAACTCAGATCTTGACACCCGCAATATGCATTACACAGGAATGAAACAGGAGTTGCAGCAGATGTTTTCTGACTTTGGAGCCAAGTCAGCATTTATACAGCCCGAGATATTAACTGCCGAATGGAGTGTAATTGACAACTTTATTAAATCAGAGCCAAAGCTTGAGAAATACAGGCTGGGACTCGACGATCTTTTCAGGACTAAAAAGCATACACTCAGCGAACCTGAAGAACGTATTATGGCGCTCTCAGGTATGATAAACGGGGTGCCAGGCTCGATTTACAATACATTTTCGAACGCTGAGATGCCTGCACCGGATGTAACCCTGTCCGATGGCGAAAAGGTATTGTTAACAAGTGCAATGTATGGGAAATACCGTGCCGCAGCAAACCGTGATGACCGTAAATTAGTTTTTGAGGCATTCTATAACAACCTGGAGAAATTCAAGGCATCATATGGCGAAATGTTGTACGGGAATGTGCAAAAAGACATTTTCCAGGCTAAAGCCCGTCATTATGAATCTTCTTTAGAAGCGGCTCTGTATCCAAATAATATCCCTGTTGGAGTCTACCATGCCCTTGTGGATAATGTCAATAAGAATCTTTCAGCTTTCCACCGTTATCTAAAAATAAAAAAAAGGATGATGGGTGTCGACACTTTGAAATATCTCGACTTATATGCACCTGTTGTTAAAGATGTAGAATTGAAATACACTTATGAAGAAGCCTCAAAAATTGTTCTGGAAGCATTAAAACCAATGGGGAAAGATTATGATGCTACCATTAAAAAGGCTATCGATGAGCGATGGATAGACGTATTTCCGACACCCGGAAAACAGTCCGGAGCATATTCAAATGGTTCATTATACGATGGTCACCCTTATATGCTTCTCAATTACACTAATACCTATGAAGATGTGAGTACGCTGGCACATGAACTGGGTCACTCAATGCAAAGCTACCTGTCGAATAAAAAACAACCCTACCCTCTTGCCGGATACCCGACATTTGTTGCAGAAGTTGCCTCCACATTTAATGAAGTCTTGTTGTTCAACTACATGATTAAACAGGAAACTAATGACGACATTAAACTTTCACTCCTGATGAACTGGCTTGACGGG
>Ga0182021_10011673_pt1 | contig 10430 bp, 6 predicted proteins | sample 612E3MmetaG_FD_120493 | JGI IMG/M metagenome (GOLD analysis project Ga0182021, IMG submission 120493) | Permafrost microbial communities from Stordalen Mire, Sweden - 612E3M metaG (Illumina Assembly) | ecosystem: Environmental > Terrestrial > Soil > Wetlands > Permafrost | place: Sweden... | reverse complement strand
GCTGGCGTTTGGCTGACATCGACGGAAACGGAAGGCGGAGCCGAGGAGGCGGGCGGCGCGGAATCGGGAAGCGGGGCGGCGGCGGCGCCAGCGGGCGCCGGATTTGCGGACGGAGAGCTGGTCACGATCGGCGGAGGGCTGAGGGCGACGGTCGGCGCCGGTTCGCTGACCGCGGGAGGCGGCTGGAAAGCTGTCACGGCCGCGGGTGGTGGATTTTCCTCGGGAGCAACCGCGGCCGCCGACGGCGAAGGCGTCGGAACTGGCGCTGTGGCCGCTTTGACCGACGGCGAACCAGCCGGGCGGGCGGGAGCGGTCTGGGCGGGAACCGCCCGGTGTGGCGCGGTCGCGACCACCGGGGTTTCGCCTTTGCGGAGCAGGAGCACGGTGCCGATCGCGACCGCGACGAGCAGGACGGCCAAGGCCGCGAGCCCGACCAACATGTGCTCGAAACCAACCGGCTGGGGGCGCCGGGGGGCCGCCCGCACCTGGCCCGGCCCGGCGTCGGCGGGGGCCGGTGAAGGCGTCGACGCCGCTTGCGGGGTCTGCAACTTCTGGGCCTTTTTCAGGGCGTCGTTGATCAGGCTCATGAGAGAGTGAGGGCGTTCCCGGCGGATGGGATGTTCATGGTGGAGTGTCGCGGGGCCTGCAACCCTGCATTCAGGCGAGGATCGACACTTCCCTGATGGCGCGGCGCAGATCCCAATAATTGACCTCGTCAGAGTCGCGGACGAAGGCGGACAGCAGCGCCTTGTCGCAGACATTATTGATCACGCGGGGAATACCCTTGCTGAACCGATGCAGACACCGCATGGCTGCGTTCGTGAAATAGGGCCGGCCGCTGGCCCCGGCAAGGGTCAGCCGGTGCTGGACGTAATGGGTGGTGTCGTAGAGAGTCAGGGGCCGCAGTTCGGAATTGACCAGGATGCGCTGCCGCAACTGCCGCAGGCGATCCTGGGCCAGCATGTTCTTCAATTCCGGCTGCCCGATGAGCACGATCTGCAGGAGCTTCTGCTTGTCGGTTTCGAGATTGGAAAGCAGGCGGACTTGCTCGAGCACCTTGAAGGAAAGATTCTGCGCCTCGTCAATGACCAGGACAATGTCGCGCCCGTGCTCGATCCGATGGAGGAGCACGCGATTGATCTGGGCCGCGAGGTCGTGCTGGCCCTGGGCTAGTTGGGTTTCACCGAGTTCGGTCAGGATCGCCCGGAGCATTTCAATCTCGGTGAGGCGGGTGTTGAGGATCAGCGCGGTGTCGTAGTGGGACGGATCGAGCTCGTTGAGAAAGCGCCGGCAAATCGTTGTCTTGCCGCAGCCGACCTCGCCAATCAACAGGATGAAGCCCTTTTTTTCCTGTACGCCGTATTTCAGGTGCTGAAGGGCCTCCTGGTGGGTGGGGCTCAGGTAGAGGAACTTCGGATCCGGAGTGATGTTGAACGGCATCTCCGTAAGACCGTAGAAACTCTGGTACATGGTGGAGAAAAGGTGGCGGGACCGGGTGGAGCGGAACTATGGGGAGGACCCGCCGGGTGAGGCAAGCGGACAACCCGCGGAGCGGCAAGATTTACCGAAGCTTCCCAAACGGCGCGGCTGAGGGAAAAGGGTTGCGGGTGGGAGCGGGGGCGGCATATCGGAGCTTCATACCATTGTGACCGCCCGCCGCATCATTGTCTGGATCTACGCCGGCCTGTTTATCGGGGTGGGGCTGGTGTCGGGCGCGTTTTTCTTCCAGACTTACCAGGAATACGCCCAGTTGCAGCGAATGGAGGCGGAGAGCCACCAGCGGCTCGCCCAGGCCGAGCAGCGATTGCGGGACCAGGAGCGGGTGCTTCAGCGCCTGCGTACCGACCCGGATTACGTCGAGAAAGTCATCCGCCAGCAGTTGCACTACGCGAGGCCCTCGGAGCTGATCTTCCGTTTTGAAGATTGAAGCGGAAAAAAATTGCCCCAGCCGGGCGCGCCCATTCTCTCTTCGCCCTCATGAGTGAAACGGCAATGCCGCATCCGCTACTGGAAACGTTCGCGCAGGCCGGGCAGGGCCAGGTTTTCGCCTTCTGGGCAGAGTTGGACGCCGCCGGGCGCCGCGCGCTGCTGGCGCAGGCCGGGGAAATCAACCTCGGCGAGGTGGCGCAGCTCACGCGCACGCTGCTGGGCCCAGGCGGGGCCGCGGGCGTCGATCTCTCCGGTCTCGTGCCGGCGCCGTTTGTGGCGCGGCCGGAGAGCGGTGGCGACGGGGCAGCGTGGGCGCGGGCCAGGGCCGCCGGCGAGGAAGCCTTGCGCGCCGGCCGCGTGGCGGCCTTCACCGTGGCAGGCGGGCAGGGCACGCGGCTTGGCTACGCCGGGCCGAAGGGCACCTTTCCTGTCACGCCCCTAAAGCAGAAGCCGCTGTTCCAGGTCTTCGCAGAGAAGCTCGCCGCGGCCGGGAGGCGCTACGGCCGTCCGCTGCCGTGGTTCATCATGACGAGCCATGCGAACCACGCGCAAACCGAGGCATTCTTCGCGGAGCACCGGTTCTTCGGCCTAGACCGGGCCCGCGTGCATTTTTTCCGGCAGGGCCGCATGCCGGCGGTGGATTTCAGCGGCAAGATCCTGCTCGCGGCCCGGGACGGCATTGCGATGAGCCCCGACGGCCACGGCGGCTCGCTGCGGGCCCTCAGACGCAGCGGCGCCCTTGACCTGATGAAAGATGCGGGGGTCGACACGATCACCTATTTCCAGGTCGACAACCCGCTGGTGCGCTGCGTCGATCCGGAATTCATCGGCTGGCACCTGCTGCACGGGGCGGAGATGAGCGCCAAGATGGTGCCCAAGGCGTATCCCGAGGAGAAGCTGGGCCACTTCTGCCTGCAGCACGGGCGGCTGGTCGTGATCGAATACAGCGACCTGCCGCTGGCGGTGCAGCGCGAAATCGACCCGCAGACGGGCCGCTTGCGCTACCTGGCGGGCAGCATCGCCATCCACATTCTCGATCGGGAGTTTGTCCGCCGGTTGGCGGCGGGATCCGCGGCGGGCACGGGGCCGGCGCTGCCCTTTCATCGCGCGGACAAGAAGATCGCGACGATCGACGCTGCCGGTAATCCCGTGAAGCCCGACCGGCCCAACGGGGCGAAGTTCGAAATGTTCGTGTTCGATGCGCTGCCCTTCGCCCGCAATGGGCTCATCATCGAGACGCGGCGCGCGGACGACTTCTCTCCGGTGAAAAATGCCGACGGCGTGGACTCGCCGCGCACGGCGCGCGAGGATCTCCTCCGCCAGTACGCCCGCTGGCTCAAAAGCGCCGGTGCCGGGGTGCCGACCGATGGGAGCGGGCTGCCGGCGGTCGTGCTCGAGGTTTCCCCGCTGTTTGGGGACGACGAGGATTCCTTTGCCCGGAGCTGGGCCGCCCGCGTGCCGCGGCCGGAGGTAACGGCCGGACTCTATTTGGAGTAAGCCGCATCCATGCAGTCGAAGGACGACAGTCGAGGGTCAAGAGCTAGTAATACGTCTGGATTACTGCGCAACCGGCCGCGAGGGAGGATTGCGCTGCCCGATTGGCTGCTCGTCACTCGCCGCCCGACCCTCGACTGCATGTTTCCGGATAATTGGAATCAGCCGTTCTGGACATTGCGGCTCATCCTCGTTGATTTGATCCCATGACTGCCCTGGAAAAGATCCGTGCTGCCGGCGCCGCCGGCCAGCTGCTGCCAAGCGCTCTGGAGAATCTTTCGGCCTGGCTCGACGCCGGACTCCCGGCGTGGGCCGCGGCCAGCATCGACGAGCTCATTACCCGAGACGCATGGGGCGAGTTGAACGACCGCTTCTATCAATTCCTTGAGTTTGGCACCGGCGGGATGCGCGGGCGGACGATTGGCGTCGTCGCCACGGGAAGCGAATCGGGCCAGCTGGGTCCGCTCGGCACCCCCGAACATCCGGCGGTGGGCTGCAACATGATGAATGACTTCACGGTGGTGCGGGCCACGATCGGCCTTTATCGTTACGTGAACGGCTACCTCGCGCGGACTGTCCGCTACGACGCCCCGAAGCTCGTCATCGCTCACGATGTGCGGCATTTCTCGCGCCACTTCTGCGAGCTGGCGGCCTCCAGCTGGTCGCGCCTGGGCGGCGTTGCCTTCATCTTTGAGGCGCCGCGGTCGACGCCCCAGCTCAGTTTCTCCGTGCGCTGGCTGAAGGCGCATTGCGGCATCGTTATCACGGCGAGCCACAATCCTCCGCATGACAACGGCTTCAAAGCCTATTTTGAGGATGGCGCCCAGGTCGTCGCGCCGCACGACAAGGGGATCATTGACGAGGTGAACGCCGTACCGCTGAAGGAACTGAGCGCGTTCCTGGCCAAAGACCTGACGCGGGTCATCATGCTGCGCCGCCCGGCGGACGACGCCTATCTGGCGGTGGCGCACCAGGCGGTTCTCGACCCGGCAATTTTCAAGAAGGAGAAGTTCAAGGTGGTCTTTACCAACATCCATGGGACCGGCGGCGTCGCGACCGTCCCGTTGCTGGCGCACGCCGGCGTTTCGGTGACGGAGGTGCCCGAACAGGTGGCGTTCGATCCGCGCTTTCCAACGGTCAATTCCCCCAACCCAGAGAACGCCGAGGCCTTGGCGATGGCCATCGCGCTCGCGGAGAAGAACGGGGCCGAACTCGTGCTGGCGACCGACCCGGATGGCGACCGCATGGGCTGCGCGGTGCGCAGCCGCAGCGGCCCGATGGTGCTGCTGACGGGCAACCAGATCGGCGCGCTGCTCGCCGATTACCGGCTGACCAAGAACAAGGAGCTCGGGCGGATTCCCGCGGACGGCTCGCCGCACGCCGCAATCATCAAGACCTTTGTCACGACGCCGCTGCAGGACGCCATTGGCCAGGGTCACGGGGTGAAAGTCATCAACACGCTGACCGGTTTCAAGTGGATCGCCGCCAAGATGCGCGGCTACGAGGAGCAGTTGAAGGCGGCGCTCCGCACGCAGGAGGGTCTGGCGGTCGATTACGATGCCCTCTCGCTTGCGATGCGCGCGAAATTGCACGGCCGGCTCGGCACGTTCTACGTGTTTGGCACCGAAGAGAGCTACGGCTACCTGCCCAATGATTTCGTCCGGGACAAGGACGGCAACGCCGCCTGCCTGATATTTACCGAGCTGTGCGCCTGGGTGAAAAGCCGCGGTCTCACGGTGCCGGAGTATCTCGACGAACTCTATGTCCGCCACGGTTTCTTCCTCGAGGGGGTGATCAACATCTACTATGAGGGTGCAACCGGCGCGGCGAAGATCCGGCGCATCCTGGACACCTACCGCACGGATCCGCCGAAAGCGTTTGGGGAGGTTGAGGTGGTGAAGTTTGAGGACTTCGGCCGGCAGACGATCCGCGATGCCGATGGCGAGGAGATTCCCAAGCAGGATCTGTATTTCGTAACGCTGGCGAACGGCTACACCTACGCCGGTCGCGGCAGCGGCACAGAGCCGAAAATGAAGTTTTACGTGTTTGCCCGGGCCGAAGTCGCCAGGGCCCCCGACCTGCCGGCGGTGAAAACATACGTGAGGGCCGAACTCGAACGGCTCAAGGCGCTCATCGAGGCCGACGCGAAAGCCCGCGCCGAGGAGTAAAACCGGCCGCCGGGCCGGCAATCTTTTCATTGCCGGCCGGTTGATGCCGATATAGGGGAGGGGATCCGAATTGAGGCGGCCGGACCTGATCTTCCCCTTTTTCTCCTCGTCACCCGGCTGCAACCGTCAGTAACCCCGGTTCACCCTCCCAGTGCATCATGGCCATTGAACTCATCGGGCCACATCCGTTCGAGCGTGATGCGGCCGGCAGGCAGAAGACGCGCATCGGGACGGTTTTTCCGTTTCGGCGGGCGCTGGTCACTCTGCCCGGCATCCATTCAACGCAGCGCCTCGGGTTTGTCGAACGGTTGAACGAGCGGCGCCTGGCCAGCGGACAGCCGCCCTTGACCGCGGCGGAAGAGGAGGAGGAATTTGCGAGGTCGGTGGACCTGATTTTCGAGGCGGACCACATCCTGATCCGCCCCGACCCGGAGCACATGGAACTGGCGTTCCAGGCGGACGAATTGCTCGAGGAGCTGGCTTCGAAACGCGACATCAAGTTTCTCTTCGTAATGGACCGCAAGGTTCGCGATGCCATCAAGGCGCATGGCGAATCGTGGCGGATCAGTCCATTGCCGCAATCGAGGGAGGACATGTGCCGCCTGATCGCCGGTTCAAAGGTGGCGATTTATGAGTTCCCCATTTACTATTACAACCGGTTCACCGGCAGCCGGTATGTGACCTGCCAGGAGTTCTCCGGACTGGAAAGCGCGGATGACCGCGGCCTGGCGCGGCAACTGCAGGAGATTGCGGTGTCCGGCATCCGTCGGAACCGCGCGGGTCATCCCGAGATTGATTTCTTCGCCGCAGATCCCGCCCGCTTCGGCGCCGCCAGTTTCCAGCAAATTGACTTTCTGGGTCTGGCGCCGGCGGAGCTGCGGGAATGCTTTCACCGTCTGCGGGATCGGTTTCGCGATGCAGTCGGACCGGATTTCAGGCGGGACGACCTCCAGGTAGAAGTGTGGCGAAACCGGATGCTGAGCGCGTTACTCTCCCAGCGCGACCAAACAATCACCGAGGACGTGCTGCGCGACCTCAGCCCGGAGTTCTTCATGCAGGTGGAGTGGCTGCCGGGCGGCTGGTTCGAGGAGGGGGAGTTCATCCTCGATCCGCTCTACGACGAGGCGGACCGGCGTCCGCAGGACGAGCGGTTGCAGCAAGTCTGCGATCCGCTGGTGATGGGGTTCATTTTCAATCTCATCCGCGAATACGGCGTCCTTGATTACGTCAACATCGGCCGGATCGTCGGGTCGCTATCAAAGGAGCGACCGCTGATACGCGGCCGGCGCGGCGTCTACATCGCCGAATTCAAGGTCCAGGGTGTGCGCCAGCCGCTGGTCCGCTACATCCGCTTCCAGAAATGGGGGATTCGCGAGCGGCTCGACGAGGGCAAGCCGCTGCTGCAGGCGATCCTCGAGAGCGAGGAGTATACCGATTATGTGCTGGACCGGCGCCTCGGCGTCCAGCAATTGGGGATGCATCTGCCCCAGGGACTGAGCCTGCGGCGCACGCGGGAGCGGTACACCGGCGCCAACCGGGAGTTTCATGGCCAGCTCATTCCAGTGATTTATCTGGAACGCGATTACCTGAACGGTCTGGCAACGGACAAGATCCCGCTGTCAAAATACCTCAAGCCCGGTTATGCCGACCGCCTCGCCTGGCTCCTGGGTCAAGCCGCCGCCGCCAACCTCATCGCCGGCCGCGCGCAGGAAGGCACCAAACAGGTGCTGTTTGACGACGGGGACGAGGTGATCATGGAGAATCCGGTGAGCGGGCTGCCCGACCGGCTCGTGGTATCCGATCCCAGCGGTGCCTTCGCGGATTATCAGCGGAGCTTGCTGGAGGCGGCCGAGGCCTATGCGCGCCCGGTGAACGTCCGCGCCAGCAACACGCCGGATCCGAGAGCATTTGCCGAAAACTACCTGGCGGCGCTCAAGGCGGTCTTCCTGCATGTGCAGGGGGATTACCGCAAGCACCGCCGTGCCTACGACACCCTGTTCAAGCATTGCAACTATGATCCGGCTGGAAGCTTCGCCTTTCGGTGGGAATGTGTGCTGCGCCGGCTCGATCAAACCGATGTCGACACCCTCGTCGCGGCCATTCACTGGCACATTGCTGTGCTGGGAGCAGCCGGGCAGGATCAAGCGGAAGGCAAGGCGGCGCGTTAGGCCGCATATTTGACACTCGCATCTATCATCACAAAGTGCGCGAAACGCGCCGTGGCCGCCGAGGCAGGATGCACTCGTCGCGATCCAGCTGGATTGCTTCGTCGCGCCGCTCCTCGCAATGACAGTCGATTGATCAAGAGACGTTGGAGTGGCCGCGCGGCTCCGGTTGGGGTCCCGCGACGGCGGTTCAACGGCTGAAAAATGTAGAAGAGCGGCGGCTATTTCTTCTGCTTTGCGAGGATGGCCTCGATCTGGTCCATGATCCCGTTCATCCGTGACGCGAGCGCGCGATAGGGCACGGGGGTGGCGAGGTCCACGCCGGCGCGTTTCACGAGATCGTAGGGATGATCCGACCCGCCGGCCTTGAGCATGCCGAGGTAGGTGTCGACCGCGCCGGGCTCGCCCTTGAGGATCCGCTCGGCAAAAGCCTGCGAAGCGGCGATGGACGTGGCGTACTGGTAGACGTAGAAATTGCGATAGAAGTGGGGGATGTAAGCCCACTCCCGGGTCACCATTTCGTCGATCTTCAGCACGCCCTGGTCGTGGCCGTGATAGCGGCGCAGCAGGTCGCCGTAGATCTTGGTCAGCTGCGGACCGGACAGGGAGCCGCCCTTTTCCACCTGCTCGTGGATAGCCAGTTCAAACTCGGCGAACATGGCCTGCCGGAAGAACGTGGCGCGGAGGCCCTCGAGCGCAGAGCCGAGATAGTAAAGCCGCTCCTCGTCGTTGGGGGCGACCTTGAGCATGTGGTCGAGCAGCAGCGCCTCGTTGAGCGTGGAGGCGATCTCCGCGACGAAGATGCTGTAGTCCGCGGTCGGGAAGGGCTGGCTATGGTTGGTCAGCAGCGAATGCATCCCGTGCCCCCACTCGTGGGCCATCGTGGAGACCGATTCATAGTCGTCGTTGTAATTCATCAGCACGTACGGGTGGACGTCGTACGCGCCGGGATTCATGTAGGCCCCGGATTGCTTGGCCGGCTGGGGATACACGTGGGTGTACCGGGCGTTCAGGCTGGCGGTGAACTGCGCTACGTAGTCGGCGCCCAGCGGCTGCTCGGCGGCGATGACGAGGCTCTTGCCGGCGGCGAGCGGGAACGTCTTGTCGAGCTTCACGATCGGCGGGTAGATGTCCCAGTAGCGCAGGTCGGCGATGCCCAGCATGCGGCCGCGCAATTTGAAGTAGCGGTGCAGGGTCGGCAGATTCGCGTTGGTCTCGGCCACGAGCGTGCGGTAGACCGCCTCGGGGATGCCGTCGTCGTCAAGGGCAGCGGCGAGGGCACTGGGGTATTTGCGCGTGGTGGCCCGAAACCAGTCGGACTTGACCTGGGCAAACAGCGCGGCCCCGAAGGTGCGCTCATAGTCGTGGAATTTCGCCCAGAACGCCTCGAACACCGCCTGCCGGTCGGCCCGGTTGGGCACGGCGCGCCATTTGGAATAGCCGGACTGATCGAGGTGGGCCTCGCTGCCGTCGGAGAGCTTAATGGTCGGCCAGGGCATGTCGGCATTGGCGAGAATGCCGTAGAAGGAGCTGGGCGAGCCGGTGATGAGGCTGGCGGCGGAAAGCACCCCCTCGGCTTCCGCACCAAGCGTGTGGGGAGCGGCGCGCAGGATCTCCAGAACCGGGAACCGGTATTGGGCCAGCCCCGGCTCGGCTTCGAGGAAGCCGCGGACCTTCACCTCGCCGACGGCCAGCAACTCGGGGTTGAAGAAGCTGCTGGCGCGGGAGAACTCAGTGCCGAGCAGGCCCAGTTCCTGGGTGCGCTCAAGCGCGGTGGAGTCGCGGGTGTTTTCATCGCGACTGAGCGAAGCGTAGGTCGCGAGGCGGCCGAACTCTTTGCGCAGGCCGTAGATGAAGTCCAGCGCTTCGCGCAGGGTTGCGGCGCTTTCACCCAACCGGCCCTGGTAGTTCTTTATCTTGGGAATCTCCGTGCCAACGCGGGCCTTGGCGGCCTGCCAGGCAGCGGGGTCCTTGTAAAGCAGAGTGAGGTCCCACACGTTGGCGGGATCGGCGGGGCGCGCCGGCTCGGCAGCCGGAAGCGCGGGGGCAAGCAGGGTTCCCAAGGTCATAAACAGGGCAGGGAGTCGATGAAGGTGCATGATTTAAGACGTCAAAAATGATCTAAATCTCTGGGAAAACCAGTGAAAAATTCCCTGGGAGCCCAATCAGGGCTTTCTTCAGCCTCGCAACGGCTCCTAATGGCTGCATCTGGCAAAAAAACAGACTTTCCCCTTGCCTGAGTCTGCCGCAGCCTCGACCTTTTATGTTCCCCGGACCCTGCGCGACCACCCCCGGGCGCCATCAAATGATTCGTCTATGAAATCCTATCAACCTGCGGACATCCGTAACTTCGCGATCGTCGGCCACGCGACCTCGGGCAAGACCATGCTGGCGGAAGCCATGCTCATGTGCGGCGGAATCATCCACCGCATGGGCAGCATCGTCCAGGGTTCGACGGTGTCCGACTACCATGTGGGCGAGCAGCAGCGGCAGATTTCGATTCATGCCACGCCGCTCAGCCTCGAATGGCAGAATCGCCGGTTGAACGCCCTCGGCACCCCGGGGTACCTCGATTTCAGCAGCGAGGCGCTCAACGCGCTCCGGGTCGTGGATTTTGCCGTGGTGGTGATCCATGCCATTCATGGCATCGGGGTCGGCACCGAGATGATGTGGG
>Ga0182021_10011672_pt1 | contig 10430 bp, 9 predicted proteins | sample 612E3MmetaG_FD_120493 | JGI IMG/M metagenome (GOLD analysis project Ga0182021, IMG submission 120493) | Permafrost microbial communities from Stordalen Mire, Sweden - 612E3M metaG (Illumina Assembly) | ecosystem: Environmental > Terrestrial > Soil > Wetlands > Permafrost | place: Sweden... | reverse complement strand
GCCCTCCTGATCATCACCCATTGGCTGTCCGTCCGGGGCGTACGGGCGATCCTGAAAAAGAAGCACGAGTTCGTCGTGGCCCCTCTCCTCGCCGAATGGGAGACGGCGGTCGCGGATAGGGCCGAAGGTCGGTATGCGGACATCCTCGGACGGATCGAAACGGAATTCGGCCTGGTCAACCTGCGCAAGGTGCTGTGGAGATAGGGCCAAGGGCCGGTCGGCTCGGACCGCCGGCGGGGAATCCGCCGCCTTGGTAAAATTGACAAGTCCAGCCTTTTGGACTATCGTAATAAGGCTATGGCGCTGACGCTCAACCAAATCCTCTTCCTGGTCCTCACCTTGGCCGCGGTCATCGTGGCCGTGTATCTCATCCGGCTGTTCGCCCAGCTCCGCCGGACGGCGGCCGAGGGCGAAAAGGCCCTTGTTGAGTTCCGGGAGCTTGCCAAGAGCCTCAACGAGCTCGATATCCTCGTCAAGCAGCGCGTCGAGGATCTGGGCTCGACGCTCGAGGCCTCTAAGAAGGCGGCCGTCGGCCTCTCCGAGGCTTCGTTCCTCATCACGACGAAACTTCTCGGCCCTTCCTCCAAGATCCTACCCCTGGCCCTGCCCGTCGCCCGGTTCGTGATGCGGCATCTGAAAAAAAAAAAGGAGAAGAGAAATGTCATGTGAGCACTGTCAGCACAAAGGCTCGGCCCTCGAAGTCGCCGTGTCCTTCCTAATCGGCGCGGCCGCCGGATTCGTCGCCGGCATCCTCCTCGCCCCGGCGAGCGGCAAGGAAACCCGCAAGAAGCTCCAGGACGAGGTCGGCAAGACCGGCGACAAGGCCAAGGAAGGCTTCGAAAAGATCGCCAAGGAAGCCGAGAAGGGCATCCGGGTCGTCCGCGAAAAAACCCAGGAAGGCATCGATTCCATCAAGGATTTCATCGACAAGAAGAAGGAAGAGTTCTCGAAGCGCTCGACCGAAACGCTTCCCGAGGGCGAGCCCAAGGCCTAGCGTCCCGTCCCGCGCCGCCCGGCGGCGATCGACCCCGGGGCGAAGCCGGATTCCCGGCCCGCCCCTTCGAAGGGAAATCTCCTGATCCTCCGATAAAAAGGCACAATCATCCATGAGCAACACAACCATCGTCCGGGTCAACGCCCGTGAAATCCTCGATTCCCGGGGCAACCCGACGGTCGCGGCCCAAGTGATCCTCCAGGGCGGGGCCGTGGGCAAGGCCTCCGTGCCCTCCGGCGCTTCGACCGGATCGCACGAGGCCCTCGAGCTTCGCGACGGCGACCCCGCCCGCTACCTGGGCAAGGGCGTCCTGAAGGCCGTCGCCCACGTGAACGACGTCATCGCCCCCAAGATCAAGGGCGTCGACGCCGCCGACCGCAAGGCCGTCGACGAGCTCCTCCTGAAGCTCGACGGCACGCCGCTGAAGACCAAGCTCGGGGCCAACGCCATCCTCTCCGTCAGCATGGCCGCGGCCGCTGCCGCGGCGCGCGCGGCGGGCCTCCCCCTCTACGCCTCGCTCCGCTCGCACGACGTCTATACCCTCCCCGTGCCGCTGGTCAACATCCTCAACGGCGGCTCGCACGCCGACAACAACGTCGACATCCAGGAGTTCATGATCGCCCCGGCCGGACGGCCCACCTTCGCCGAGGCCATCCGGGCCGCGGCCGAGGTCTTCCACAACCTCAAGAAGATCCTCAAGAAACGCGGCTACTCGACGTCGGTCGGCGACGAGGGCGGCTTCGCCCCGAACCTCAAGTCGAACGAGGAGGCCCTCGAGTGCATCGTCGAGGGCATCCAAAAGGCGGGCTACGCTCCCGGCCGCGACGTCTTTCTCGCCCTGGACCCGGCAGCCTCCGAATTCTTCGAGGACGGGAAGTATGTCTTCAAGAAATCGGGCGGGGCCGTGCGGACCTCGGAGGACATGGTTGCCTTCTACGCCGACCTCGTCCGCAAATACCCCATCGTCTCGATCGAGGACGGCCTGGCCGAGGACGACTGGGCCGGGTGGAAGATGCTGACCGAGGCCCTGGGCCGGACGAAGCAGCTTGTCGGGGACGACCTGTTCGTCACCAACCTCGTCCGCTTCAAGCGGGGCGTCGCCGAGGGCATCGCCAACTCGATCCTGATCAAGCTCAACCAGATCGGGAGCCTGACCGAGACGATCGATGCGGTGGACTACGCCCACGCCCACGGCTATTCGGCCGTCATCTCGCACCGCTCCGGGGAGACCGAGGACACGTTCATCGCCGACCTCAGCGTCGCCTTGGGCACGGGCCAGATCAAGACCGGCTCGGTCTGCCGCAGCGAGCGCGTGGCCAAATACAACCGTCTCCTCGAGATCGAGCACGAGCTCGGCGCGCGCGCCGTCTACGCCGGCACGAAGCCCTTCGCCAAGTACATGGGCTGAGGCCCTTCCCGGCGCGGCCTGCGCAAAGCCGCGGCGCCGCGCGGGACGATCCGGACCGCGATCTCCGAGGAGAAGCCGCCATGGACGCATCCAAGCCGGGGAACACTCCCGACATCAAGGACTTCTATGCCGCCGAGGACCTGCCGGGATTCGATCCCGCCGCGGCGCTCGGTCGGCCGGGCGAATTTCCGTTCACCCGGGGCATTCACCCCTCGATGTACCGGGGCCGCCTCTGGACGATGCGGCAGTATGCCGGCTTCGGCACGGCCCGCGAATCCAACGCCCGCTACCGGTATCTCCTCGCCCGCGGCCAGACCGGCCTGAGCGTCGCCTTCGACCTGCCGACGCAGCTCGGCCTCGACTCCGACGACTCCCTTTCGAGGGGCGAAGTCGGGAAAGTCGGCGTGGCCGTGAGCTCGCTCGAGGACATGGCCGTCCTCTTCGACCGCATCCCGCTCGATAAGGTGAGCGTCTCGATGACGATCAACGCCTCCGCCCCCGTCCTTCTGGCCATGTACCTCGCCCTGGCCGACAAGCGCGGCGTGAGCTGGGAGGAGCTGTCCGGCACCGTCCAGAATGACATCCTGAAGGAATACGTGGCCCGCGGGACCTACATCTTCCCGCCGCAGCCCTCGCTCCGCCTCATCGCCGACCTCGTCGGCTTCTGCCAGGAGCGGGTGCCCAAGTGGAACACGATCAGCATCAGCGGCTACCACATCCGCGAGGCGGGGGCCACCGCCGTCCAGGAGCTGGCCTTCACGTTCGCCGACGCCATCGCCTACGGCCAGGCCCTCGTCGCGGCCGGGCTCGACTTCGACGCCTTCGGTCCGCGGCTGTCGTTCTTCTTCGCGGCCCACAACGACCTCTTCGAGGAAGTCGCCAAGTTCCGGGCCGCGCGCCGGATCTGGGCCCGCATCGCGCGCGACAAGTTCGGGGCGAAGAGCCCGAACTCCTGGAAGCTGCGCTTCCACACCCAGACGAGCGGCTCGACGCTCGTCGCCCAGCAGCCCGAGAACAACGTCGTCCGGGTCGCCATCCAGGCCCTGGCCGCCGTTCTCGGCGGCACGCAGTCGCTCCACACGAACTCGCGCGACGAGGCGCTGGCCCTCCCGACCGAGGAATCGGTGATGATCGCCCTCCGCACCCAGCAGATCATCGCCCACGAGAGCGGCGCGGCGCGAACCTCGGATCCGCTCGGCGGCTCCTATTACCTCGAATCGCTGACCGACCGCATCGAAGCCGGCGTCCTCGACTACCTTAAGAAGATCGAGGCGATGGGCGGGACGCTGCGGGCGATCGAGTCGGGATACATCCAGCGGGAGATCCAGGAGAGCGCCTTCGCCTACCAGCGGCAGATCGAGGAGAAGAAGAGGATCGTCGTCGGGCTGAACGAGTTCACCGCGGCCGACGACCGGCTGTCGTTCAAGATCCATGCCGCGCCCAAGCGCCTGGAGAAGGAACAGACCGAGCGCCTGAAGCGGCTGCGGGCGAAGCGGCCGAAGGGGAAGGCCGAGGCCGCGCTACGGGATCTGAGATCGGCCCTGGACGGCGGGACGAATGTCATGCCGCCCCTCATCGCCGCGGTCAAGAGCCTCGCCACGCTGGGCGAGATCACGCGCATCCTCAAGGGCGCGTTCGGCGAGTACCGGGAGCGGATCTCTATTTAGTCCCGGCGCGATCCCCGGCAGGAGCCGGGGCATGTTTCCATTCATGCTGAATCAACCATTCTTTCCGCCACAGTCCGCCGCCGTAACCGCCGAGGCCGCCGTTCGAGGCGATGATGCGGTGACAGGGAACGACTATGGAGATCGGGTTCGCCCCGTTCGCCGAACCCACGGCCCGCACCGCCTTGGGCCGCTTCACGGCTTTGGCGACGTCGGCGTAGGACACCGTCGTCCCGTAGGGGACGTCGAGCAGCGCCTGCCAGACGTCGCATTGGAACTCCGATCCTTCGAGGCGGAGCAGGAGCTCGAAGATCCGGCGTCGGCCCGCGAAATACTCATCGAGCTGCTTGAGGCACGCCCGGAGCGCCGGCGAGAGAGCCGTCGCCCGGCCCGAAGCTTTCCCCTTGACGAAGTCGAGAGAGCGGATCTCCTTGTCCGTGGCCGTGATCTCGATCCGGCCGATGGGCGATTTATAGAAGGCGCGGTAGAGCTTGGCGGGTTTGGCATCCATGGTTTATCTCCTCGGGGACACGTTATCAGATTCGCGCCGTGAACTCAATCAGGCTCGGGAGGAGAGGGCCCCCGCGCCCCCTTAATTTGACTTTTGCCTCCCCCTGCCTTAAGATGAAGCGTGGCTTCGAAATCTCGTTTTCGCTTACTATCTGTATTAATTCCAGTGCTTTGCTGTATCCTGCCGGCGTCCGCCGTCGACAAGAAGACCGTCGCCGAGCTCGACCGCCAGATCGAAAAAATCCGGCCCGAAATGGCCAAGCTTCGCCGGTTTCTCCACATGAACCCCCAGTTGGCCAACCGCGAAACCGAAACCGCCAAGAGCATCAGCGCCAACCTGGCCAAGCTCGGGCTCGACGTCCAGACGGGCGTGGCCAAGACGGGCGTCGTCGGCCTCCTCCGGGGCGCCCAGCCCGGGGCGACCGTGGCCGTCCGGGCCGACATCGACGCCGTCCCGATCCAGGAAACGGCCGACGTCCCGTTCAAGTCCCTCAATCCCGGCATCATGCACGCCACGGGCAATGACATCCACACCGCGATCGTCCTCGGGACCGCGTTCGTCCTGAACGAGTTCAAGGACAGGATCAAGGGCAGCATCAAGTTCATCTTCCAGCCCGCCGGCGAGGGGCCGCCGGAAGGCGAGGAAGGCGGCGCGGCGCTCATGATCAAGGAAGGCGTCCTGGACAATCCGCGCGTCGGGGCCATCTTCGGCTTCCGCATCTGGCCCGAGGCCCTCGGCCAGGTTTCGGCCATCTCCGGGCCGATGCTGGCCAACTCCGACTCCTTCGACGTCACGATCAAGGGCCGGAGCGCCCAGGGATCGCAGCCCCAGGACGGCATCGACGCCATCGTCCTGGCCGCCCAGGTCGTGACCGCCCTCCAGTCCCTCATCGGGCGCAACCTCGACCCCAACGACCCGGCCGTCCTGTCGATCGGCCGCATCGAGGGCGGAACCCGGCCCGACCTGATCGCCGAGCGGGCCCATTTCGACGGCATCGTCCGGACGCTGAGCGACGCTAACCGCAAGAAGATCCCCCGGCTGATGGACAGCGTCATCAAGGGCATCGTCCACGGCTACGGCGGCGACTACACGTTCACGTTCAACGAGGACATCCCGTCCGTAGCCAACCATCCAGAGCTGCTTGACCTCATGCTGCCCTCGCTGAACGAAGCCCTCGGCGACCGGAAAGTGGCGCCGATCAAGCCCCAGATGATGGCCGACGACTTCGCCTTCTATGGCCAGCGCATCCCCGCCCTCTATTTTCTGCTCGGAGCGCGGAACCCTCGTCTGCCCGCCACGGCGCTGTACAGCCCGGCTTTCAACCCCGACGAGCGGAGCATCGGCATCGGAATGAAGATCCTGTGCCATCTCCTGCTCGACTGCCTCGAACAGCAGAGCCGCCTCGAAAAAAGCGGCCCGTAATCGTCTCCCTATCCTCAACGCATCCCGATGGGCTGTCCCCTCCTCGCCCTGGCGTCCTGCCTCGCTTTCGGCCTCTGGCTCGCCGATCTCGGCGTCCTGCCCGCCGCCGCGGCCGCGGCGGGCCTGGCGGCCGCCCTGTCCACGGCCTGGGCGCTCTACGTCGCGAAAAAAACCGGGGGCTCGGCCGCCGCGCTCGCGGCCGCGACGATCTTCCTCGGGGCGAGCCTGTACGCATCGGCCACGGCCCGCTACGAGCGGAACGGCCTGCGCGGCCTGGCGGAGAGCGTGTACGGCGACTTCACCGGGACCCTCACCCAGACGCCGTCGCCTGCGCTCGACCGGGATTTCCTCTTTCTGCGCGTGGACGGCGTCGACATCCGGGGCGCGAGCTCGCGCGTCGAGGGCAATCTCCGCGTCTCCGTCCCGCGCTCGACGGAGTTCCCCACAAGCCTCCCGTTCAAGGCCGGGGACCGCCTCAAGGTCTCGGCCAAGATCGTGCCCGTCCGGGAGTACCGGAATTTCCAGGAGCCCTTCACCCGGATGTATCTCAAGACCCAGCTCCTGCACAACCTTGCCTCGACCAAGAGCCCTCTCCTGGTCGAGAAGATCGGGTCCGCGCCGCGGGCCTCGCTGGCCGCCCTCGTCTCGGCCCTGCGCCTGCGGTTCCAGCGGGCTCTCGAGCGCGATTTCGCCTCGGCCGCCTCGCCCTCGGGCCTGACCGCCGAAGGCGCGATCCTCGAAACGCTCCTCCTCGGCGGCCGGGGCCGCCTGACGCCCGAGACGACGACTGCCATGCAAAGGACGGGCCTTTACCACTTGCTGGCCATCTCCGGCCTCCATATCGGCGTCATCTCGTTCCTTCTTTTCGGGATCCTGCGCGCCCTGCGCATCCCGCGCCGCGCTTCATACGCCCTTTTGATCGCGCTGCTCTTCCTCTATGCGCTCCTGGTCGAAGGCCGGGCCTCCGTCCTGCGGGCGGTCATCATGAGCGTCGCCGTCCTCCTCGGGAAGCTCCTCGAAAAGGACTCCTCCCTGCTCAACGGGATCGGGGCCGGCGCCTTCGTCCTCCTGCTGGCCAACCCCTTCCATCTGTTCGAGCTGGGATTCCAGCTGACGTTCGCGGCTACTCTGACGATCATCCTTTTCGCGCCCCGGATCGCGGCCGTGCTCCCGGCCCTTCCCCTGGGCATCGGGGAGACCTTCGGCATGTCGCTCGCGGCCCAGGCGGGCGTCGCGCCCCTCGTCGCCTTGGGCTTCAACCGGGTCACCTTTTCCGGCCTGCTCCTCAACTTCATCGGCGTCCCACTCGTCGGACTGATCATGGCCGCAGGCTATATCTACCTGTTCGCCGCCGTCGTCCTGCCGGCCGCGGCCGGGACCTTCGCCCCGGCCCTGGCCTTGCTCACCAAGGTCTTCATGCTTTCCACGCACCTCCTGGATCGCTTCGCGTTCCTCTCCTACCGAATTCCGACGCCGCCCGCGGCCGTCGCGATCGGGTACTACCTCTGTCTGCTGCTCTTTCTCCTGCCGGCGAAGCTCCGGAAGCCGAGAGCCTGCGCCGCCGCCGGATTTGCCCTCTTCTTCGCGGTCCTGATCACGTATCCGTTCTCGGCCGCGACCCGCGAGCTCAAGGTCACGTTCATTGACGTCGGGCAGGGCGATTCCATCCTGATCGAGCTCCCGGGCCGGAAGAAGATGCTCGTTGACGGGGGCGGCCTGCCGATCGGGACGTTCGACGTCGGGGAGAGCGTCGTCGCCCCGTTCCTCTGGAGCAAAGGCATCAAGGCGATCGACGTCCTCGTGCTCACCCACGGACACTCCGACCATCTCTACGGCCTGCCGTCGATCGCCGCCGATTTCCGGATCGGCGAATTCTGGGAGGCCGACAGCCCGCCCATGGATCCGGCCTACGAAAAGCTCAAGGCGGAGCTTCGCGGGATCGCCCAGGCGCGCGCTTTCCGCGGCTTCTCCCGCCGGGAAGACGGCGTCGCCATCGACGTGCTGTCGCCGCCGTCGACCGGGCCGCCCGGGGCGCCGCCGTCGGGCAACGACCGGTCCATGGCCCTCCGGATCGTCTACGGGGAGACTTCGTTCCTGCTGGCCGCCGACATCGGCGCGGACATGGAGCGCGGGATCTTGGCCGCGGGGCCGCCTGACATTCGGAGCCTGGTCCTCAAATCGCCCCACCACGGCAGCCGCGGCTCCAGCTCGCCGGATTTCCTGGCCGCGGTCGCGCCCCGGATCGTGGTCGTTTCGGTCGGGGCGGGGAACAGCTACGGCCTCCCGCACGCCGACGTCCTCGCCCGCTACGAAGCCGCCGGCGCGGCGGTCTTCCGGACCGATCTCGACGGCGCGGTGGAAATCTCGTCCGACGGACTCCGGGTCGCGGTCCGGACGGCGGCCCGGCGCCCGAGTTGACAGGAGAACCACCCGGGCTTATCATGAAAAAAAGGCAACGGCCGTGAAAAAAATTCTTTGCGCCATCCTTCTTCCCATCGTCCTGGCATCCTTCGCCGCCGCCCAAACCGTGGCGGAAGCCGCCCAGAAGGAAAAGGAGCGCCGGGAAGAGCTCAAGGGCAGGGCGGTCGTCGTGGTGACGAACGCCGATCTGACCAAGACGAGAAAGAAGGTCTCCGCCGCGGGTCCGGCGGCTGAAAGCGACGCTGCGGGCAAGATCGCCGGCGACGCCGCGGCGACCGCCGACGCGCGTCAGGCCGAGATCGACAAGAAATACGCGGAGATGAAGGCCGACCTCGAAGCCAAGGCCGCATCGGCCAAGGAACGGGCCGAGCTCCTCGATCTGAAACTGAAGTCGCTCCAACAGCGCTTCTTCACCTTCAACAGCATGCAGACCAAGGACAAGATCCAACAGGAGATCGCGCAGGCCTACCAGATGCTCCAAACCGCGGCGGCCGAGCAGGTCAGGACGAAGGACGACCTCGCAAATTTCCTGGAGCTGGCCGGGCGCGACAAGGCCGCGGCCGTGGGAATCAAGTAGCGCTCGGCCGCGGAAATCCCCTTCCGCAGACCGCCCGCCCCGGGGGACGTCCGGATTCTCAGCGGAAATAGATGAACGAGATCTGGAGCCCGAGCTCGCGCTCGTCCTTGGAGCCGGGCGAGATCTTGGCCGGGGTCCAGGGCCGGTCCACGGCGATGGTCAGCGTGAACTCGTCCTTGTCGCCGAGCTGGCTTTTCTTGATGGGGTAGCTCTTCTCGAACAGCCCGTCCGGCTCCGTGAATTCGTCGAGGACCGTGTCGTTGATCTTGAAAATGGCCTTCTGGCCCTTGACCTGTTCGACGCTCACGCCACCCTTGATCACGAGAAGCGCGTCGCGGCGGGGATTGTCGATGACGCATTTGGCCTCTTTGGCCGTCCACCGCCACTTCTTGAGCGGGGAGTCGGCGTTGCCCTCCTCGTCGTACCAGCCGCTCTCGTAGATCACCTCCGGCGTCCCGATGGGCGGCGGGACGACCTTCAGCTTCTTCGAGGCGACTTCGCGCTCGGAGTTGCCGCTGCGGTCATAGGGGTTGTAGAAGCCGACGGACAGGCGGAGGGTTTCCTCGCCTCTGAACTGCGGATCGAACTCGTCGATGAAAGCCGGGATGTAGATCCGGCGCTTGAACGTGTATTCCTTGCCCTTCTCCCATTTCGACGTCGGGACGTCGGGGATGAAGTCGTCCTGGAGGAGATTGTTCGTATTGTGCCAGAAATGGACGAAGATGTTGTAGTCGCGGCCCAGGGGCTGGAAGTCGCTCATCATCTTCCATTTGTATTCCACGTCGGTGATCAGGTTGTCGGACAGGGTCGGCTCCCCGAACTTCACCTCGAGCTCCACGCCCTTGACCGGGTTCTTCTTCTGGCAGCCGGCCAGGACGAGCCCGGCGGCGACTATCAGCAGCGCCCAGCGCATGTGTCGTTTCATGTGGAATCCTCCCATTCAAGGCCTCGAACCGACGGTATTATATGTGATTGCGGCGAGGTATGCAAAGCAAGGCGGCGGGCTCGGGCGGAGAGGGCCGTCGGCACGCCGGCTCGGGGGGACGCGGGTCCTGTCGCCGGCCAGCCCCAGCGGCCTCGCTCATCACCCTGACGAGGGTCCCATTCGCTTCGGCCGCCGGGGCGCCCCGGCCGGCGCCACCCGCTTTATGAGCTCGGGCGAGCGCCTCACGCTTCCCCTCGCCCTATGGACAACGACTTCCGTTAGGCGAGGGGGATGGGGCGCAGCGACCGTTAGGAGGTTTAGCCGTCAACGGCTCGGTTTTTGAGGGCACCCTTCGCGGAGCCAAGGGCGCCGCTGATGTCTGAGCCGGTAGAGACATGGGGGAACTCAGCCTTGTTTCAGAGATGGCACGGTGGCGACTTCCGGGCAAGCGTGCGAGTTCAGCGGCGCCGAAAAAACGGAGCGGTTGACAGCGTTAAAAACCTCCAGG